>Ga0099827_10000480_pt1 | contig 18014 bp, 13 predicted proteins | sample CZO8metaG_FD_79339 | JGI IMG/M metagenome (GOLD analysis project Ga0099827, IMG submission 79339) | Vadose zone soil microbial communities from the Eel River Critical Zone Observatory, Northern California, USA - CZOApr15con1.8 metaG | ecosystem: Environmental > Terrestrial > Soil > Vadose zone ...
AGAAAGTCGCGGCGAGGCGGCTCTACGCGAAATCTCGGAGAAGTTCGACAAGTGGAACCCTCCCGCGTTCCGGCTTTCGGAGCAGGAGATCGAGGAGTGTTTTTCCCAGCTCTCCCGGCGGAACATCGACGACATCAAATTCGCCCAAGCGCAGGTGCGCAACTTTGCCCAGGCGCAGCGGTCGTCGATGAAGGACGTCGAAGTCGAGACCCTGCCGGGAGTCATTCTCGGCCACAAGAACATGCCGGTTGACTCGGTCGGCTGCTACGTTCCAGGCGGGAAATATCCTTTGGTGGCGTCCGCCCACATGAGCGTGGTGACGGCGAAAGTCGCGGGCGTACCACGCGTGATCGCGTCCTCGCCTCCTTATCATGGTGAGCCGAGTGCGGCGGTGGTCACCGCCATGCACCTCGCCGGTGCGGATGAGATTTACTGCATGGGCGGTGTTCAGGCGATCGCCGCCATGGCACTGGGCACGAAGAGCATTAATCCCGTGTCCATGATCGTAGGACCGGGCAACGCCTTCGTGGCCGAGGCCAAGCGCCAGCTTTTCGGTCGCGTCGGTGTTGATCTGATTGCCGGGCCGACGGAGACCCTTGTCATCGCAGATGAAACCGTTGACGGCGAGCTCTGCGCGACCGACCTCCTGGGCCAAGCCGAGCACGGGTTCAACACGCCGGCTATCCTGCTCACTACGTCTGAGAAACTCGCCCGCCAGACCATTACTGAGGTCGAGCGCCTGCTTTCCATCCTGCCAACGGCCGAGTTGGCCTCCGTTTCCTGGCGCGACTACGGCGAGGTGATCGTGTGCGACTCCGATGAGGAGATGGTGCGGGAAGCCGATCGCATCGCCTCGGAGCACGTCCAAGTCATGACCCGCGATCCGGATTACTTCCTCAAGAACATGAAGAACTACGGAGCCCTGTTTCTGGGCCCGCGCACGAACGTGGCGTACGGCGACAAGGTGATTGGCACAAATCACACGCTGCCCACCGGCAAGTCAGCGCGCTACACGGGCGGCCTTTGGGTCGGCAAGTTTATCAAGACCTGCACCTATCAGAAGGTGGTCACCGACGAAGCATCGGCCATGATTGGCGAGTACTGCTCGCGTTTGTGCGTGCTTGAAGGCTTCCTGGCCCACGCCGAGCAGGCCAACATACGAGTGCGTCGCTACGGTGGCCGCGAGGTCGCTTACGCGGGCGCGGCAGATTAGGGGCGCGGGTTTATGGGCACGAGAATCAGCCCGATCTAACCCCACGTTGGAAACAGTCGTCTCACGACTGTTCGCACAGCGCCCGATAGTGCAGCGCATGGTCACACTCCTATTGGCGCCGTGCAGCAACCACGAGGAGGATCGATCGCCTCTGATCATTCCACGTCACGTCGGAAAAAGCGGCGCCAAGATGTCGAAGCTAAACATCCGGACCGCGATCCTCGAGAGAAACGAGCGATGAGCATGCCCGAGGAGGAAGGCATGGTGCGACGCAAGAGTAGCTTCCAACCAAAGAAATTCCTTGTAGCGGGAACCGGCAACGAACAAAGAGCCACGGTTGCAAAGACCTTCGCTCTCATTGGCTAGTCACAGATCGGTGAAATATGAAAAACGTGTAGAACGCCAAGATCCATGGACATGTAGCAGAGGTTTTGATTCTGGGTTCAGTCTTGTTGAACAACTGCTTGTAGACGGTCGGAACCTTATCTAGTGAGTTGCGAGTGGTTCATGAATATTGCGTTGGATTCCGTCAAGGACCCACTTTGCTAAGAATAATGATGGCAATTACTAGACAGAACACCCCGGACGTCATGGCCGCTTTTGCCGTCGTGCCAGAGTTATTCCATTCTCCAAACATTGTCCCCCACGCAGCGCTGGCGATTACTGCACCCGACATAAACACGGGCCATCCCACAACCGGACCAAGGGTGCCCATTCTTGTGACTCCGCCGCCATACAGCACAATACTACCTAGCCACAACCCGCCCATGACCGTGATTTGTAGCCAATAACCTTTGGTTCCTTCCTGTCGATAGAGGGTGCTGGAGCGATTCTTGATGAGGAGCGACAAGGTGTAAAGTGATCCAGGAATTCCACCCGCCAGGAGAACGGGCATCCAAACCGCAATGCTCGCCAGCGGTGTCGAAGGTCGTTGCGCCTCAAGGCTAGCAATGATTGTAGCGCCAGAAACGAATGCCAAGTTTAGGGCTGCGGCAAGTGTCCCGCCCACGCTAGCAAACAAGAACCCTTTTAATGACTGCCGTGGCGCTATGGCGCCGGTTTCCTGTTGTCGTTCACGCGCTCGCCCGGCGAAGCCGCATACTCCTACCCCCAGCACCACAGCGACTGCCCCCAGCAAGATCATCAGGCCTGTAGATCCCCGCATTGGCGCATGCGCACAGAGAATGGGAAGGAGAGTTCCCACGGCGGCTGAACAACCAAGAGCAACAGCAGCTCCCACTGCTACGCCGACGAGCGGAAAAGACATGCCCAGCAACAACACACCTGTCCCCCACAAAATTCCCATCGCCCCCATGACTGCTAGGGAGGTCCACGGCGTCGTGCTATATACCTGAATGGGATAGGGCACTGCGGCCCATCCTAATACCAATGGCAGCGCCCACAGGCTTAGCACCGTCCATACCAACCAGATATTTTCCCATTTCCATCGAGACATGAATTTCATGGGAATTGCATAGGCGCCATTCATAGCTGCCGCAATCAGGATGAGAAGGAAACCCGTGACGTAGTCGGTTCGCATCGGCTTCGTGGGACCTAGATTGGACTCTTACATATTGTAAGAGAAAATATGCGTGAGATACTTTGCCGCAAGATCTATTCCGGTGCAGTAATTGGAATCAAGCGACCGCCATTCAGCGCGTTGTGCCGAGCCGTTTGCAGAAACTCCTCGCTCCGGCGAGCAGGACTAACTCGAGATCGATCCGACTTTGTTGCTCGTGAGCTCGACAACACCCTTTCTTCGGAAGATCTGGGGAACTCTGCTCAGGTCAGCCGGAGGACCACCACTCCCTCAAATGGGACACTTACCTCAATAGCCTGTCCCTGAACGGTATGGGTTTCATTGCTGTAAAGATCGGTGGCGCGAGTGTACCGCGGGGGGAGCTTGACTCTGGCCGTTTGATCTTCGATCCCATCGTTGAAAACCATCAGGAGACTGGCATTCGGTGCTTCCAGCAGCCTGGGTCGCACTTTGTCGGCCGTGACCAAAGGTTGGACGGCGTGAGTCACAATCGCTCGGACAATATCCATTCCTCCCTGGTCCCCTGCCTCAATGCTGGCGCCTAGGTTAGTTCCGAAATAGAAAATCTGTCCTCGGCCAACCTTTTTCATGGCGGCAACAGGAGTGGACTCATACTTCGCAATTACAGTCGCAGACCCGATGATGAGCGGTGTCAAGAAAGTGTGCGCCTTAACTCGAACAACGAGCGGTTCCGAAAAGTCTAGATGCCCGTCGACATATATCCGCTCTGAAGCTGGCAGATCCTCCATCTTAGGCGCCTGGTGGCTGGTTCCCTCCATGTAGAGGACTTCACCCTCGCGGTATCCGAAGACATCCGTAAGGCCGAATGGTGGAACTGCGGGGTTGAAAATCATGTGCTCGTCATAAGTTCCGAAACCAGTTTCGATGAGCAGCGTCCCACCCGCCTCGACAAACCGACGGAGTTGCTCGCACGTTTCCTTCTTGCCGATCAAATGCCAGGGCACGATGATCACGCGGTAGTGGTTATTGTTCAAGCTTTTCGGCTCGATAAAGTCAACCGCCAAATCGCAGTTCCAGAGTGCCTTGTAATAGCCACGGAATGAATCAACCGATGCATCCTCTTGGCCGCTCATCGCGAAGGTCAGCAGTGCGTTGTCCAGATCAACCAGAATCGCGACTTCGGGCTTTGGTTTGTAGTCTTTGATGATGTCCCAATTGGACTGGATTAGTCGATGGTCCTCCGCCGCCTCTAGCACCCTCTCGGAGGGAGAACCATCGCGATTGACCAAGCCGAAGCCTGTTGACTCCATTCCTGTGGCTTCGGTGTCATAGCACCAATAGATAATTCCCTTGCCCCCCATAGCCACCAACAGCCAGTTCCATAAGCGAATATCCCGCGGCCGCATCTTTCGACTGCGCTGTATCCCTCGGCTGCCGTGCCCCCCCTGAAGTTCGGTCGTCCAGAATGGTTTTTCGGCGGCAGCGACGCGGGTAAGTTCCACTTGGGCTGCTCCCAGATATGTCGGTGCTCCTGACCACCGAGGAAAGTTTGAAAGTCCCCACGTCTCTACTAGCTCCGCCAAACGCCAAGGATTGATGCCGGACAATGCTATCGGTAGAATCGCTGCTTGCGTGTAGACGTGGCTTTCCAGGAGGCCGTGTTTATCTACTGCTCGCAAGTTGTCTACTCGGAACCGCATTTCGTCCGTGCTGCGATCGATCATGAAACGTCGCCAATCAACCCAGTCCATGTAGGAACCCTGGCCACGTGGTGGGTCGATCGCCGTCCAATTCGGATACCGCCGTACCCAGGCCTCGTTGAGAACGTCGAGAGTTCCATATCGCTGCTTCAACCATTTCTGAAATGAGGCAATCGTCTTGGGGCAATAGCAAAACAGTTTTTGGTCTGTCGTTGGGGAGAACTGATGCCCCCCGGAAGGCTCGATGTGCGGTTCGTTCCAGACATCATAGGCGTACATGGATGGATGCTTTGCGACCGTCTTGGCCATTTCGCGTATGAACGTGCCTGCAGCCTCGCGAACGGGCTCCCAATCCAAGCACAATCCTGGCCATCCGCCACTCATGTTGATGGAATATCCTGCGAGCCTTTCCGGTTGGTCCAGGGCGTTTACGTAGCGTGTTTCCGGATGAGTAGCTTCCAGCCAGTAGGGCGCCTCTTCGATGACCGCACCCATTAGCACCTTGAGGCCGAACTCGTCGCAATGGCGCATGACCTCTTCAACTTCAGAGAAATCAAAGCGTCCCTGCTCAGGATTGAGATAGACCCACGAACAGTAGATGCGAATAATGTTGAACTTGTACTCTTGAGCAATGGCCTTTAACATCTCGCGGCGCATGGAAATAGGAGGATTGGGGGGACGAAAGAACTCTGATCCGTACACAAAGAACTTCTGTCCAGCGGCTTCATCCTGACCGTTAGATTCCAGAGGTTGGGCAAAGGCTTGAGGGCCTGCAAGGATTCGCAAACCGCCCCAAGTTGCGGCGACGCCCCCAACAGCAGTCTGCACAAATTCCCTGCGTGAATACTTCTTCGACATTGAAGCCTCCTAATCGGTTTTGCCTTGCAAGCCCTTGAGTTCGATTCGCCCAAGAATCTTGTTTATGTTCTGGCAATAGCCGTGCGGCCAACACCCTTCCCTCTGTTCCTAGCTGACGTCTCGACGTGGGATCCCTCGCGAGGTGGCGAGAGACGTCACTGGTTCAACGCCGACCTCAGCCTGCGATCGCTAAGTTCGCTCAACACGTCTGGAGTCGTTGCGCTCAACTGCGCGAAAAGGGATTTCGCCTCCTCTGCTTTTCCAAGTGCAGAATACGCGCGAGCCAGATTGTAGATTGCGCTACGAGAGTCCGGCGCCATCTTATGCGCCAAGCGGAGATCCGCAACGGCTTTCCCGGGATGTCCCCCTTGAAGAAGAAGCTTCCCTCGCAGGGTTCTGGCAGAAACTGACTTGGCGTCTATTTCTATTGCACGATTTAACTCAGGCAGAGCGTCAAGCGGCTTCGTAGGATCGAGTCTGACCGCGCACTCGGCGAGCAAGTAGTGCAAATCGGAATCCACAATCCCTGATCCAATTGCCGACCTAAGCTCGCTCGCGGCGTCAGCAAACTTGTCTTGGTTATAGTCCGAGAGAGCTACAAAGAAATGAGCGTCGGGATCTCGCGGTGAAAGCCGAACCGCCGCGGCAAAGTCACTGTGTGCGCTTTCGAGCATTCCTTGGTACATTTTGAGCGAACCCCGCATCATCAATGGCTCAGTGTTCCGGGGAAACGCCGCAACGGCCCGGCTTGCGATCTCGTCCGCGGTCGCAAAATTTCCAGTATCAGCAAAGAAGGTCACCAGATTCAAATAAGCAAAAAGATCTGTGGGGTTCTTTTGGAAATTCTCCGCTAAGACCGGATAGGCATCCTGATAAAGACCCAGCTTGGAATAAGCAACGCCTAAAAGATCGGAACACTTGGCAGCACACAGACCTTTGGAGCGGAGGGCGCCTAGTACCTTGGCTGTGCTTTTATAGTCACCAAGCTCGAACTCGCTGAGCGCAATCGCGTATTCATGTGTTGGGTGATCTGGTACATCCACGTTCACGGAGCGAAAGATTGTCAGCGCTGACGGAAAATCGCGCGCCTTGCCGTAGAGCCATCCAATATTAAACATATCGATCGCGGCAAGGTTGTGACAGGCTTGGAGCTGTCCGAGCACCGCTCTTGCTTCTCCGTACTGCTGGCGCTTAAGCAGGCGGTCCACTCTTTGAAAGCTTGCCCGAGCATCACAAGTCTGGCCCTGCTGCTCCCCGCGGCACAGCGTTGGACCCAAGAGGGATAGAAGGGCTATGACGAACCATACCGACGTCATGCATGCCCACTGGCGGCCAACGGGAGCCGAACGGACCATGTACTTAGCTCCAAACTGGCCAATGTCCGATTGGCCGCCAACAACTGCCTGAGTGTGGGTCAAGGCCCCACCGGAGAGAGATGGGCATGAAGGCCTTTCCACAACACCACGGCGATTTGCTGGCACTCTTGGTGTCTCATTGACGTCTCCCGGTCAACTCTCGAGACGCAATTCTTTTCTTGGCGTCGACTGCGGCAACACCTCTTCGTCGGACGCAGGATCGCCTTTGCGACGGCGATCCTGCTAGACGTCAAAACAGCAACTTCAACCCGAACTGGATCTCCCGCCCTGGCGCGCTTGTGCCGCTGATTGTTCCAAAGGCAGACGATTGGACGTTGTTGTTTGGCTGGCCAAGTTGGGTGCGATTGAACAGATTGAAGAATTCCGATCTAAACTGAAGCGTGAAGCGCTCGAGCGTAAAATTCTTCCTGGCGTCAAAGTCGACGTTGAAATAACCTGGACCCACGAGGTCATTCCTATGCTCGTTGCCAAACGTAAACGCCGTGGGCACTGCAAAAGCGGCCGGGTTGACCCATTGAGCTCTGCTTTGAGTAATTCCCGCAAGCGGATCGCCGATCTTCTCGGCCCTTTGGACTCCACCGCCCACATTCGCCACATCGCCGCCCGCCAATCCATTGAACGGCAATCCTGAATCTGCGTTGACAATGCCACCGATGCTCCAGTTTCCCAGGATTGCCTGGACGATCCCGCCGGAGTTCGACATGAATTTCTTGCCCCTGCCAAGTGGAAGCTCATACGACGTGGATAGGACAAACATATGTCGTCGGTCGTAGTCAGAGGGACCCCAATCTGATTTTAACTTATAGAAATTTGACACAGTGTCCTGTTGCGCGCCTGATTGAATGTCGAGAGACTTTGAATACGTGTACGAAGTGAGGAAGTAAAGTCCGGAGGCCAGTCGTTGCTTGAGTTCTAATTGAAGTGCGTTGTAGCTGGCGTCCCCCTGGTTGTAGTCGAAAGGGACCGGGCCGCCAAATTGGGGATATGGCTGCCTGTCCGAAATCGGCCCGGGCCCCGGCGTCAAGGCAGTATTGGCAGTGGGCTGTAGGGATTGATGTCGACTGAGCGACCCAACGTAGTGAGCAGAGAAAAGCAGGGAGTTGGTTAGCTGTTGCTCGATTCCGAGGTTGTATTCCATCGAGTAAGGGATCTTTGGGTCGGGAGTACCTCCAAAGCTTGCTAGTGGCTTGTTGGGGTCCAGGAAAAACGTAGAGGGCGGAAGATTGTTGATAAATGTCGTTGGTAAACCATCATCCTGATTGCTGATCGTGGTAAAGATTCCACTAGGCCAAGATAGACGAATGTCCGACTGCTGCTCGATGAGCGTATTGTTATGATCATCTATGATCACAAATGCGCCCTGTATTGCAGTGCGGTTCGTCGCTTGGTAGACGAAGCCAAAGCGAGGTTGGTAACCGTTCCATTGTGGAAGATAATAGCTGCTAGGCCCAACAGCTTTGGGGAACAGTGGAGGAACTGGCCCTGTTACATGAAATATTCCGGTGATGGCGTCAAGTCCCGAATTGATCTTGGAAAAAGTGGGGGGAGAGATATAGTCATAGCGTAAGCCCACGCTCAGAACCAGCCTCTTTGTTACTCGCCATTGATCCTGCGCATAGACGCCGTACCAGTTGATATGTTGATCTTCTCCCGTATCCCCTACCCAAGGGGTATAGTTGTCAGGGGTACCAAGAAGAAAGCTAGCCGGCCCGTATCCTGTCCCTTCTTGAGATGCATCTGCGGACGTTCCATTTGGCGTAAAGGCAAGAGTATACTGCCAGCCATCATCGAAACTGTGAATGCGATAGAACATGCCACCGATGCCAATAGTGTGTTTACCCGTAGTCTTTGAAAGGTCAGCATGATAGTCACTATTTTTTTGGGGGCCGACTGGTGCAGCGAACTGGTTTACTCCGGTGTAGCCGTTGGTTATGCCGATGCCAGGGCCCAACGGAATATCGTTTTTGGGGGGCGCAGTCAAAGCGAAATTTAGTGCGTTCAGAAAGTCAACACCCGCGGGCTGATCGAAACGGCTAAATGTTGTCTGTGTATACCCGTAGCGTATGTTAAGGATGGTGTTGCTTCCGAAGAGGCGAGTATAACCGGCGGCGAAGGCGCGCGCGTAGTTCGAAAGTTCGTTTGAGTATCCTGGGAATCCTTCAGGGCTGGTTTGGTTATTGTTGGACCGATTGTAGCGAAAAAAGACCGTGTCGTTATTGCGGAATCGGTGATCAACTCTGACTCCGACTTGATCGGATTTCGTGGAGGTGTTCGCGGTAAATGCGTAGTTCGGGAGAACCCCTGGTGCTACGTTCAAGTTGGGTGCAGGGTAGTACCTAGCCAGAATGGCCAATGCAGCTGAATTGAGTTGGTTGGATGGAATGATATTTCCTGGGTATGGGTTGCGAATGATCTTCGCAGGATTTGTGGGGTCAGCCGTGGTGGTGTTTGGGTCGTAGATCTCGTTGGCGAATTCTGGACGGCCGAGACTGTCGGTGCCTATGGGAGTGGTGCCTAGCACCGCAGAAAAGTCTCCTCCGCGCATGGCATTCGTGAGAGTAGCTGCGACGTAGGACTTGGTTTGTTCCGCCCGAAATCCCTCCCAGTAGCCGGAAAACCAGGTATTGTCCTTTATGACGGGGCCACCAAAGTACACACCGTATTGGTTTTGCTTGTACGGATTGGTCGTCGTAGCCGGGTAGGTCTTGGCATCCAAGACGCTATTGCGAATGAACTCGTACGCTGCGCCATGGAACTGATTCGCGCCTGAACGAGTGACAATATTGACGTTTGCTCCAGAACTGATTGCGAATTGAGCGTCCGTAATGTGGGTCTGGACATTAAACTCTTGCACCGCATCAGGAGGCGGACCAATAGCAAATGTGTTTGTAAACAGTGCATTGTTGAGAACGCCATCCATTGTGTAGTTGTCTTGCTGGGGTCTCTGGCCATTCACCGAAGGGCTGACCGAACCCGTTCCTAGCGCTACCGTGAAAAATCCTTGCTGGACGCCCTGTGCAAGTGGCACCGCCCCCGGGGTCAGAAGCGTAAGTTGGTTGAACTGCCTTCCGTTGAGAGGTAAATCCACGATGGCGGTGTGCGAGACAACATCAGCACGCGTGGCCGAAGTTGTGTTCACCGTAGTGACCTCGCCAGTCACCTGGACAGTTTGATTTACAGAGCTGACCGCCACCTTAAGGTCGACCGTTAAATTCTGATTTACCTCGAGCTGAACTGCGCTTCGTTTCACGGTAGCGAAGCCTTGCTTGCTGACGGAGATATCGTAGATACCGGGAGGCAGCTGCGGAACGATGTACTGACCGTTACTATCGGTCGCGGTTTCTCTTTGTACACCTGTTGTTGTGTTGAGGAGCTCTACACGAGCCTGAGTCACAACAGCCCCGGAAGGGTCGGTGACCACTCCCGTAATCAGACCGTTGGTCGTCTGCCCAAACATAGGTATGGCTGAGAGTAAAGCGGTGGCTACTGCCCAATACACAAAAAGAGTAGATTTTCTGAACATAGCTAGCCTCCAACGACATTGTTAGAAGATGTTTTCGCTATCTGCGTGCGTGTCGAATCTGCCACTACGTCCCCCGAGCCCGTCTTGGAGCCGTGGATTGCCAACGCCGATCCTGAGGCGTCGTTTGTGGTACCACGCTCGCGACCAATGAGGTCCCAGTGCAGGAACATGCCGAATTCTGCACTCCGGGGCCTTGCCGCGCGGGTCGTCGTCCAATCCAGCAGCAAATTCAGCTTTAGAAAGGAAATCACCCCCCATCCGCTCACGAACAAGGTTGAGAAATCCTGTCGACTGATTTTGAAACAAGCACTCATATCGCGAGGAAATTAATGCAGTTCATTTAGATCTGTCAAGAGTATTTTTTCAAACTAATGAAAATAAACATGTTATATATTTAGGCTTGCCAGGGGGAATGGACGCGTTGATTAATTCAAGTACTTATTTCGACGTTTCGTGAGTTAATTCCTTTGGGGGCTTGTCGACGATTGGATCAATCGAAGGGCGATCTTTGTTTCCACTTGCAATGTTGCCCAGGGATCCAGCCTTCTGCAGAGAAGGCTAGTGGCCGAACATCGAGCACACAGCCGCGCCACATCTCGGTCGGCGCTATCGATGACCATGGCTGCACAGAAGCAGCACCGCACAGACCTGGGCAAAGACCAGAATGGGGTCAGTCAATGGCCCAACTTTCGCCGAGAGAGCACGATGTACGTCTTGTCGAATCATCATTCGAGATGGAAAACTTCCTCCATGTTTGCCCACCACTCGCCTTTCTTTCGCGTTGGCAATGGGTCTTGCATCGGCTGCATGATGGCCCACCATTCCTGCGTCTTGGCATCCGCAGCCATCTTGCCCCAATCCTCTTCCAAATTACTGCCGTGGTATTCCAAGTAGCCGAAGAGAAGGTCGTCCTTTAAGAAGACGGAATAGTTCTTGATATTGCATTCTGAGATCTTGTTCAGAATCTCGGGCCAGACTGCGGCATGGTATTTCTTGTAAGCATTCTGGCTCCCAGGTTTGAGTTTGATCACCATTCCGATGCGTTGCATGGTCACCTTCTTTCTGAGTTTTTTACGGTTGGCGGCGTTCAAGGTGCGTTTCATTCTAGCGCATGCCTCATATATGTAAGCGCTTAAAATTTCATTGACACGTATTTTTGACGGCTGATAGGATCAAGGCGAAATATTTAAGTACTTATCCTATGCCGACACCTTCAGCAGTTACAACAGACGGTCTCGTAAAGCAGAATCTTGCGGAACGCCTTCTGGCCGAGATTATGAAAGGCGCGTTGCCTCCAGGAGTGCGAATCGTCGAGGGGAAATGGGCACAAGAATTCGGCGTTGCCCAAGGCTCGATTCGCGAAGCAATCCACATTCTGGAGCGGGACGGATTTGTCACGAAGGAGTTGGGACGCAGCGCCCGAGTGGTCCTCTTGACCGAGAAGGATGTTATCCAGCTCTATGAATTGCGTGGCGTAATCGAGGGGTTGGCGGCGCGCCTTGCCGCGATCGCTCGAGCCGATCTTTCGGGGTTGCAATCGATAGTGGACGGCATGCGCCGGGCGGCAGTTGCCAAAAACGCCGGGGATCTTCTCGACTGGGATCTTCGATTTCATTTGGAACTATGCAAGATCGCTGGGAACCCACACCTTCTAGAACACGCCATCCGAATCCTGACGCCATTTTTTGCGTTCGTTCGCCTACGAATGACTGCGAATAGACAAGGAACTTCCGTCTGGGATAAAGACCTGGAATCGCACCAACGAATCATCGATCTCCTACGCGAAGGTGAGGGCGACCTAGCGGAGCAGTACGTGAAAAGAGCGATGATCCGCTTCGCCAAAACCGCATACGACAACTGGGTCGCCCATGGGAAATGATCTCGAAAACAAAGTAATTGTGCTGACTGGAGGCGCGAGCGGCATTGGGCGGGAGTGTGCACTTGCATATGCCCGCGAAAATGCCACCGTCGCCATCCTCGATAGCAATTTCGATGCGGCACAGGACACAGCGAGAGAACTTGGCGGAAAGAGTATGGCGCTCCATGCCGATGTTTCCGATGGCCCGGCAGTTCAAGCCGCAGTATCAACCGTAATCGAAGAGCTCGGACGCATCGATGCAGTTCACAACAATGCGGGTATCGTTGGTCCTTCGAGACCACTTCACGAGACGACTGAAGACGAGTTCGACAAGGTGCAGCAGGTCAACGTGAAGTCGGTCTATTGGACAACGAAATTCGCATTTCCTGCTCTGGTTGCAAGCAAAGGGGCCATTCTCAACACGGCGAGCATGGTCGGTCTACTTGGACAGCAGGACCATGCGGCGTACGTCGCAACCAAAGGTGCCATGATTTCGCTTACAAAGGCGATGGCTGCCGACTACGCGCGATATCAGATCCGGGTGAATGCGGTCTGCCCCGCTGGGGTTTGGACGCCCATGCTGGAACAATGGTGCTCTGATCAGCGGGATCCGAGCAGCATCCGGCAATATCTCAATGATATTCATCTTCTCGGTTATTGCCCTCACGGCGATGTTATTGCGGACGCAGCGGTGTTTCTACTTTCGGCCAAGGCCCGATTTATCACCGGCTGCATCCTGCCGGTGAGCGGGGGCGCCGAGCTAGGCTACAGACGATAAGCAGAATGGAGAAGATGCCAGACTATACGATTCAATCATTCTCGACCTATGATGCCCGGTTTCCATTGCCACCAGGTGCCGGAACCGACTCTATCCATGCCACTTCGGAATACTGCCTGGCCGTCACGCTGTTGAGGACCCAAAGTGGGCCACGCGGAACGGGGTTCGTACTTACGCTCGGCGAAGGCAACCAGTTGGTCTGCGCGGCGATCGAGTTGTTGGCCAAGCCACTCGCCGGCTTATCGATTGAAGAGCTGATGTCGGACTTCGGACGGTTCTCCCGACAAATAGCAGATCATCCCGCCCTGCGTTGGCTTGGGCCACACAAGGGCGTTATTCATCTTGCGCTCGCTTCCATCACGAATGCCTGCTTCGATCTTTGGGCGAAGTGCCGCGGTGTGCCCTTGTGGAAGCTGCTTCTCGACCTAACCCCCGAACAGGTCGTCAGCCTTCTGGATCTCAGTTATCTGGAAGAAATCCTGAGCGAGCGGGAGGCTCTCTGCTTGTTGCGGGAAGAACTTCCAAGGCGCGCCGAACGCGAACTCATCTTGCAAAGTGGGTATCCGGGCTACGACACGTCTGTGGGCTGGTTGGGATATGACGACGACAAAGTACGTGACTTGACTACCCGTGCAATCGACCAGGGATTCACGGCCTTCAAACTGAAGGTTGGATCGGCGGACGAGGGCCGCGATCTGCGCCGCGCCGCGATGCTACGCAAACTCGTCGGTGACACGAACACGCTCATGTTTGATGCCAATCAGCACTGGGATCTCCCGGCCGCCGTTCGCATGTGCCGCGAGCTTGCGACATATCGCCCTTTGTGGATCGAGGAGCCGACGCACCCGGATGACGTGCTCGCGCATGTTGCACTAGTTCGCGAGGTTGGCCCGGTAAAAATTGCGGCTGGCGAGCACATACCGAATCGCATCTTATTCAAGACGTTTATGCAGTCCCAGGCGCTCCACTATGTGCAAGTCGACTGCACAAGAGTTGCGGGAGTGAGCGAGTTCCTGACCGTCAGCTTTCTGGCGAAGACATTTGGTCTTCCCGTAGTCCCTCATGTTGGAGACATGGGGCAGCTGCATCAGCATCTCGTGTTGTTCAACCATATTGCGCTAGGACACGAAGCGGCTTTCTTGGAGCACATTCCCCACCTGCGCAACCACTTTGTACAACCGGCACAAGTCAGGGGTGGTGTCTACAAGACACCACAGGAGCCTGGCGCGTCGTGCGATCTGAAGGTGAACGCTAATCCAGGAAAGCACCTAAAAACAGCTTGACCGGTATATCGAGGAGGGGGACGGTCGACGATGTGACGTCAGGCTGTTCACTAGAATCGAATCCGGATTCGAAGAAGATCTGAGAATCACGAGACTATGGTCAACAAATGCATCGATGCACACCATCACCTCTGGCGTTATGTGCCGGCCGAGTATCCGTGGATGACGGATGGCATGGAGATTCTTCGGCGGGATTTCCTCCTGGAGGATCTGAAAGCAGTGACAGCCCTGGCCGGCATTGCAGGGACCGTTGTCGTCGAGGCCGCGAGGCGAGTAGAGGAAACGATATGGCTCGCTGAGATTGCCGCCAGCGATGATCTGATCCGTGGAGTCGTTGGCTGGGCGCCACTTACGGATCCGAGGATTGCATTGGATCTCGAAAGACTCGCGCACCTTCCCAAAGTGAAGGGTATGCGCCACGCTATCCATGATGAGCCCGATGACCTATTTGTACTGCGCGACGATTTCAATCGCGGGATAGCCGAGCTAAAACAATTCGGCTTGAAATACGACGTTCTGATCTTCGAAAGGCACTTGCCACAGACGATTGAGTTTGTCGATCGGCATCCGGATCAAATCTTCATCGTCGATCACATCGCCAAGCCGAGGATTCGGGAACAGGCGCTCTCGCCCTGGAAAGGTCATATTGCTGAGCTGGGGCATCGAGAAAATGTCTACTGCAAGGTGTCGGGCATGGTGACCGAGGCATGGTGGGATGCGTGGACCGATGAGACCCTGAGGCCCTATCTGGACGTGGTTCTGGAGGCCTTCGGACCTAAGCGGTTGATGTTCGGGTCTGACTGGCCAGTGCTGACTTTGGCTTCCACCTATGGACGCTGGGTAAGCACCGTCCAGCGAGCCATTGCCACGTTGTCTCCCTCTGAGCAGGAATGGGTATTTTCGAAAGCGGCTATTGAAGCATACGGACTGGAATAAGCGGTTGAGATTAAGTGCGATTAAAGGATTCGGGAAAAGGAATCTATCTCGGGATGAAAAAATTGCTGAAGTATCACAGCCCTCGCCGCTTCAGCCCGACTCTCCATTTCTTCCAAGCGGTGAGAATCTATTTGGTTTTTCTTTTGGCGGTATTTCAGAACAGCAATGCAAGAGCTCCAGATGCGCATTTGCAGGGAGGGCATGACCGGGAATGGAACGTATATTCGGGCGGACCTGAGAGTATCCGCTACTCGAAGCTGACCCAAATCAATCGCGATAACGTAAACCGGTTGCAGGTCGCGTGGACGTTCGATTCTGGCGATTCATTTCCTGCTTCTGAAAACGAGTGCAATCCCATCGTCGTAAATGGAGTGCTCTATGCGACGACGCCGAAAATAAACGTAGTCGCGCTCGACGCAGCTACCGGCAGATTGTTGTGGCGCTTCGATCCGAACGTCGGAATGCGCGTAGTTGGCAAAATGCGGAGCCGAGGGGTTACGTACTGGTCGGATGGAAAAGAGCAACGCGTCTTCGTTGCCGTTCGCCAGTATCTCTACTCTCTGGACGCACAAACCGGAAAGCCAGTCGGAGATTTCGGCGATGCTGGCCGAATCGATCTGCGCGACAACTTAGGGCGCGAGCCAAAGAACTGGGTTACGATGACGAGCCCGGGTATCGTCTATAAGGAGCTGTTGATCATTGGAAGCAGTATGGCTGAGACGCTTCCTGACTCCCCTGGCAATATTCGAGCTTATGACGTCCGCAGTGGAAAACTGAGATGGTCGTTCCATACCATTCCTCATCCTGGCCAATTTGGTAGTGACACGTGGCCCAAGGGCGCGTGGCTCTATAGCGGCGCAGCCAATGATTGGGCCGGGCTATCTCTGGACGTAAATCGCGGCTTGATGTTCGCTGCGACCGGCTCTGCCGCATCTGATTTCTATGGAGCCGACCGTGCTGGCGATGACTTGTTCGCGAATTCGGTGATTGCCCTGAAAGCCGAGACTGGCGAGCGGGTCTGGCATTTTCAGACGGTCCGCCACGACATCTGGGACCGCGATTTGCCTGCTCCTCCAAGCTTGGTCACCATATTTCGCAACGGCCGGCCGTTGGATGCCGTCGCACAGACTACGAAATCGGGCTACGTCTATTTGTTTGAGCGAGAGACGGGCGCTCCGCTATTCCCTATTGAGTACAGGAAGTATCCAAAGTCCGATCTAGAGGGGGAAGTTACAGCCGACAGCCAGCCCCTTCCGGTCGTGCCGGAGCCTTTCGCACGTCAGAAGCTTACTGCAGATATGTTGACGCAGCGGACTCCTCAAGCCCACGAGGAAGTGCTGGCACGCTTTTCCAGGCTCCGCAGTGACGGGCAGTTTGTACCGGGAAGCCGAGAAGGCACGATCATATTCCCGGGCTTCGATGGGGGAGCGGAATGGGGCGGTGCTGCCTTCGATCCGGAGACGCACCTTTTGTACGTCAATGCGAATGAGATGGCTTGGATTTTGCGCCTGTTTGAGCCGCCACCTAGAACCGCCACGACCAGCGGGAAAAGCATTTATCTCCGCGAGTGCGCCGCCTGTCATGGAGCCGACCGGCAAGGCACGCCGCCGGAGTTTCCATCCTTGATGGGACTCGGCAGCCGCTACTCTGATAGTGATGTTTCTACGTTGGTTTCTCACGGCGCCGGCAGAATGCCGGGGTTTGAACGTCTGGGAGAGGACGAGATGAGTGCTGTTGTGGACTACGTCTACTCCGGCGTCGACAAGAGCGCGAAGAGCGTGGGTCCGTCTTCCACCGACCCGAAGTATGTGAGCGATGGATATCACAAATTTCTCGATGGTGACGGATACCCCGCTATTCAACCACCTTGGGGCACATTGACTGCCATCAATCTGGACACTGGAAAGTTCGCCTGGAGATGTCCCCTGGGGGAATATCCGGAACTTGCCGCCCAGGGCATGAAGAATACCGGAACAGAGAATTACGGTGGACCGGTGGTGACCGCGGGAGGGCTGCTCTTCATCGCGGCAACAAATTTCGACAATAAATTCCACGCATTCGACAAGGATACCGGCAAGCTGCTCTGGGAAGCAACGCTGCCCGCGGCAGGAAATGCCACGCCATCAACTTACGAGGTCCACGGACGTCAATTTGTCGTAATTGTAGCTGGAGGCGGGAAGTCGAAGGGTGTCCCCTCGGGTGCAAGCTGTTTGGCTCGGCTTTGGCGAGCTTGCAGTGCTTCTGACCGGAGGATGGGTTTTGTTTGCCAAGCTGGCCGGGCTGCGAGAGGGCTCGCCACTGACATTCGCCACGGGCGAGAAAGGCATCCACCTCGCACGGATGCTTTTTGCGCTTTCTCTCATACCGATCGGGCTCTCACATCTTGTATATGTGAAGCAGACTGCTGAGCTGGTACCAGCGTGGCTTCCTTATCGTGTTGGCTGGGCCTACCTGACCGGGGCCGGACAGATCGCCTGCGGTCTCGGCGTGCTGTTCTCGATCTTTCCGCGTGTGGCCGCGACGGCGGAAGCGGGCATGATAAGCCTGTTTACGCTTCTCGTTTGGGGTCCTGCGATTCTGGCCGCACCGATGACACGGCTGCCGTGGACGGCGTTCTTCATCTCATGGGCGATCGCGTCTGCCGCCTGGGTAGTAGCTCAAAACATCGCACCGAAGCAGCCTGCCAACCTGGATCTGTGACCGCCGAACCTATCGACTTTATATTTGACTAAGCCCTTCTGTTTTGTCATTTCCGTCGAATAGTGCAATTCCAAGAATCCAGGGTCAGACTCCACGTATTCAGGCCACATGGAGTGCCAGCTTATTCTTTTGGAAATCCTCGAGACATTTGGCCTGCTTGAAAGCTGGTGGCCAGGGACGGAGTTGAACCGCCCGTGGGGATTGAGCCGCTGGAACTTAGTGATTCTACAAGGGACATAAGAGCCAGATCGGACTATCTGGACATATTTCCAGCACGTATCCAGTACA
>Ga0099827_10000488_pt1 | contig 17945 bp, 17 predicted proteins | sample CZO8metaG_FD_79339 | JGI IMG/M metagenome (GOLD analysis project Ga0099827, IMG submission 79339) | Vadose zone soil microbial communities from the Eel River Critical Zone Observatory, Northern California, USA - CZOApr15con1.8 metaG | ecosystem: Environmental > Terrestrial > Soil > Vadose zone ...
GCTCTGGACCTGGTCGTGGGGATGCGACTCCACGCGCTCGTGTACGCGGTGGCGTGCGGCGTCCCACCTGTCGGGCTCTCCTACGATCCCAAGGTCGAAGGGTTGCTGACACGCGTCGGGGTGGGGCGGCTCCTGCCATTGCCCTCCCTCACCGCCGAAGGGGTCCGCCGAGAGGTGTGTGCCGCCTGGGACGAACGACACGCAGTGCGTGCTCGCCTTGCGGCGGCGGCAGTATCGCTGCGGGACGCCGCGTTGCGCGCCGCCGATCTTGCTGCAGGTTTGCTCGCGTCCAGGGCCGGGGGGCGGGGAGAATAGCGAAATTCGGCGCGCCGCTACCCGAAAAGAACGCAGGAGGAATTCATTGTGGGCATACGAAATAGTGACAGTCCAATGGACCGGCAGGTGGTTGGAGCAGTGAGGGAGGCAGCCCCAATGCCGGAGGTGCTCAAGGTCGGGGCGGACTCGAAGCCCAAGGCCGTCGCGGGCGCTGTCGCGGCCGTGCTGCGGGTGAAGGGATCAGTCGAGCTGCAGGCCGTGGGGGCAGGCGCTGTGAACCAGGCGGTCAAAGCGATCGCTATTACCCGGGGATTCGTAGCCCCGAATGGGATGGACATCATCACAATTCCTGCGTTTACCAAGGTCATGATTGACGGAGAGGAACGTACGGCCATCAAGTTTCTGGTCCAACCCCGCTGACTGTTTTCCCCTCCGCGTTTTCCACAAGGTGCTCGTCCTACAACTCCACAGGTGGATTCCCGCGATCACAGCGGCGCCGGCGGCGCGTGCCGTTGGCGGACCAGGGCACACAACGTTTCGTGGTAATGTAGAGACGGAATGGTGGAGAGCGGCGCCTACGGTGAACTGAAACTGTTCTGCGGCACCGCGAACCCTGCGTTGGGCGAGGAGATCTCGGCCTACCTGCACATGTCGCAGGGCCGGGTCAACATTACCCGATTCGCTGACGGTGAGATCTACGTGCGGTTCGAGGAGAACGCGCGCGGGGTGGATGCGTTTGTCCTCCAATCGACCTGCCACCCGGTGAACGAGCACCTCGTGGAGCTGCTAATCATGGTGGACGCGCTGCGGCGGGCGTCGGCCGGGCGGATTACTGCCGTCACGCCATATTACGGGTACGCGCGGAAAGACAAGAAAGATGCCCCGCGCGAACCGATCACCGGCCGCCTGGTGGCGGACCTGCTGATGACGGCCGGGGCGGATCGCGTCCTGGCGCTGGATCTGCACGCCGGGCAGATCGAGGGGTTCTTCAACATTCCCGTCGACCATCTCCGGGCCATGCCGCTGTTTGCGGACTTTGTGCGGGAAAAGGATCTGCCCAACGCGGTGGTGGTGGCGGCCGACGACGGTGCGGTGAAGCGCAGCAAGGAGCTGGCGGACCGGCTGGACCTGCCGCTGGCGATCATCTTCCAGCGCCGGGTCGGGAAAGACGTCAAAGAGCCGGTAGAGATCGTCGGCGAAGTGGAAGGCAAGACGCCGATCATGATTGAGGATATCATCGACACCGCCGGCACGCTGTCGGGCGCCGTCGACGTGCTGATGCGCCGCGGCGCGCGCCCCGAAGTGTACATCTGCGCGACGCACGCCGTACTGGCTGGTCCGGCCACCGAGCGCCTGGCGCGTCAGGAGATCCGAGAGGTCATTGTCACGAACACGATCCCCGTACCGCCGGCGAAGCATCTTCCGAAGATCATCGTGTTGTCCGCCGCGCCGCTGCTGGCGGAGGCCATCCGGCGGATCCACCTCAACCAGTCGGTCAGCATGCTTTTCACCTAGTGATGCGTGACTCGGAATTCCCAGATGGTTCGCATCGCTGAAGCGGCCGCGGTGACGCGCAACACTCCCGGCGAATCACGAATCACGAATCACTAATCACGATGTCAATTCCGATGGGGAACGTGCGAACCCGTTACGCTCCAAGTCCGACCGGATATCTCCACGTCGGCGGAGCGTGGATGGCGTTCTTTAACTGGTTGTTCGCGCGCAGCCAGCGAGGGACGTTCATCCTCCGCATCGAGGACACCGACCGCACCCGGTCGACGGAAGAGTACGAGCGGACGATCCTGGAGGACTTCCGCTGGTTAGGTCTCGACTGGGAGGAGGGGCCCGACGTGGGCGGGCCTGTCGGTCCGTACCGGCAGACCGAACGCAGCCATCTGTACCGTCAGTACGCGCAGGAACTGCTGCGGCGCGGTGCCGCGTACCACTGCTACTGCACGCCGGAGGAGCTGGAAACCGAGCGGAAGGCGGCGCAGGCGCAGCACCGTCCCTACCGGTATTCGGGGCGCTGCCGAAGCCTTAGTGACGAGCAGCGGGTCCGTTTTCTTGCCGAGGAGCGCAAGCCCACGATCAGGCTCCGGATTCATGACTATGGCGAGAAAATCATCGTCCAGGATCTGATCCGAGGGCCAGTGGAGTTTGCCCCCGAGCACCTGGATGACTACATTATCGTACGGTCGGACGGCTCGCCGTTGTACAACTTCGCGAACGTGATCGATGATCACCTCATGGCCATTACCCATGTGATTCGGGGGAGCGAGCACCTCTCCAATACGCCCAAGCAGTGGGTGATGTACCGCGCGCTGGAATGGGAACCGCCGGCGTTCGCGCACCTGCCGCTGATCCTCGGCGGGGACCGCAAGAAATTGAGCAAACGATTCGCCGACACCACGGTGCGCGACTACCGCCGCGAGGGATACCTGCCTGAGGCGCTGCGCAACTTCTTCGCCCTCATGGTGTGGCATCCCGATCCGGAACGGGAAGTGTACGCGCTGGATGAACTCGTGACGAGATTCCGGCTGGGGGAGCTGGGAAAGTCGTCGCCGATCTTCGATGTCGCCAAGCTCACCTGGCTCAACGGCCTGTACATGCGCGAGCTGATACAGCGAGACCCACAGCGCGTGGTGGATGTGTGCGTAGAAAGCCTGAAGGGGGCGTCACTGCTGGACGGCGACGTCACGCCGGCGACCCGCGCGTACGTGGCCAGCGTGATTCAGGTGCTCGGCGATCGGTTGAAAGTCGGCCGGGACATCCTCGCCTACGGTGCGTTCTTCTTCACAGACGAGATCGTGTACGAGCCGGAGGCGGCGGCGCAATTCCTCGACGGCACGGCCACCGGCTCCATTCTCACCGAGTTGCGCGAGCGAGTGGCGAAGGTATCCGTGCTGAATCGCGAGACCGCAGAACAGGTCGTCCGCGGCTTGGCGGCCGACCTGGGCATTCACAGCCGGCAGATCATCCACCCCGTCCGTGTCGCGTTGACCGGCAAGACCGTCGGACCCGGACTCTTTGAGCTGATGGGATTGTTGGGGAAGGACCGCGTTGTCACCCGCCTGGATCGCGCGCTGGCATGGATCCAGCGATCCGGCGGGCCTTGATGTTGAACGCGCCGTCCATGACTTCCTGGGCGGGGGAGCGGCGGCAGCAAAGGCAGGGTCAAAGAGTGCAGCTGTTTGTAAGGGATCACCGTAGGCCCAGGACCGCCCGCACCTGGGGCGGGCGGTCCTGGAGCCGATCTATTCGCCCTGCGCGCTACGATCACTTGGACTGTTGCCGGAACCCACGTTCCGGATCCCAGGTCGTGATTCGCTGCTTGCCTTCTCCGAAGACCACATAGGCGGCGCGGGCGATATCCACAGAGAAGAGATGATAAGAAGGTTCTTCGGGTGCCCAATCGATCCGGGCCCGGATCGCGTCGTGAAATGCCGTGCGGAGCGCTGGAGTCCGTACATCAACCGCTGTGCCGTAGAGCTTCACATCGCCGTCGGTTCCCTCTCGGTTGCAGGTGACACTGTGGACGATTAAGCGAGGGTCGCGCAGCAGGTCGAGCGCCTTTGTGGACTGCCACATCATGCCGAGGAACAGATGGCCCGCCGCAATGTCGATCTCGCACGGGCTGATCCGGGGCCAGCCGTCGGTCCGCAGCGTGCCGACCATGACGAGCTGGTCTCGTGCGAAACGCATCCGTGCCACCTCAGAGATCTCCGGGCATGCTTTGTTAAATGACTCCCATAGCATGAGGCCTGGCTTCCTTGGTCGTTGGGTGGGTTTGGCAGCGACGCGAGCTGGGGGAAACTGTTTCTTCTCGCGTACCACATTGTCAGCAAGCAGGTCCGAGTCCCTGCCCGAAGCAGCTTACTGACTCGCGAAGAGGGCACAGAAGACGCGCCGAAGAGAGCACGGGAGGTAAACGTGGGTCTCCCGTTCTTACACCTACGGGAGACCGGCGATACGCTCGTCATACTTGGCCTTGATTGTCCGTAGCCTTTCAAGCGAGCCGTTAAAGCACCCAAAAGGTCCCCGGTACCGAATAAGGGCCCAACGTAGAGGATCGTCGGCTTGCCTAGGCCTCAACAGGAGGCTCCCTGGTCGCTGCGCTCGCTCGGGGCAAATTTAAAGGCCGTTCCGGGCGCTTTGAAATTTGGCTGGGGGAGGAGGATTCTTCAGAAGGAGACGCGGTGTTCAGGATCCGCCTCGCCACCCGAAGTGCCTCCTCGTCGGCAGGGCCTCACCAGGTAATTTTGCCCGGTGTGCTCGGTGACCCCCTGCATCCAAGAACACGGCTACCCTTCATGGTAGAATTTGAATTGATGCCGTGGAACAAAGGATTTACAAAAGAAAACCCATCCAAGCGTAATGAAAATTTGGCTCACGATGCAGGGGAAGAAAATCGATACCTTTAGGCGATGGCGAAATGGAATGAAAGAGGTCGGCAGGATCCCTCGAAATTACCCGGGATTTCGTCAATCTGCGGATCTTGCCGAATACATTGGGGTCTTGCTCGGAGACGGGAATATTAGTAAGTTTCCGCGGACAGAAAGGATTCTAATTTCAGGAAACCTTCGCCACCCTGGATTCATCGAACACTATGCGAAGCTGACAGAGACGCTGTTTCGCAAGACACCAACAATCATGAAGCCCAGGGGAGGAAGGCATGTGCGCATCAGTCTCTATCAGAAAGAAATTTCAAGGAGACTTGGAATCCCAACGGGAAGCCGACGCCATCTTGATCTAAGAATCCCTGATTGGATTTGGAGGAATAGCCGCTATCTGATCCGACTGGTCAAAGGTTTGTTGGAAGCTGAAGGTTCGTTGTCTATTCACAGACCTTCATACACGTACAATTTTCAGTTTGCAAATAGAAATCAGAGCTTGCTGGCAAGCATGGCAAGGGCGTTGATGGTGCTTGGATTTCATCCAGAACGGAGATATAATGCAGTGCGCCTGAGGAAGCGCGCAGAAGTAGAAAAACTGCGACTCCTCGTCCAGTTTAGAGAGTACTGATTGCGGGGTGGAGTAACGGTAGCTCGTCAGGCTCTGGACCTGAAAGTCTAGGTTCGAATCCTAGCCCCGCAGCCAGCAACAGCCCCTGCTGTTTTTCTTATTCGACCACCTCGACCCCGTTTTCACTAGTTCAGAAGTGAAATTCGCTACCGTCAATTGCATGGAAGATTTCATGCGATGCAGGTTCCCGTATGGGTGGTCAACGTTTATCGCCCGTCTATCCTCCGTATGCGCAGGGTACGCTGAAGGCGGAGGCCTCATCTTCGTCGTCCCCCCGACAACCGCCTGAACGGCAGCGCCCGCGTGCCCCCATATCTGTCCCGGGGGCGCGGATGGTAGGCGTGCGGCCGCCGGGTGAGCCTCCGGGGTGTGAGCTTATGCATCGGCCCAAAGTGGGGGAACGCATCATGCTGGAGCTACTGCCCTCCGGGGAATCCTATCCCAGCGAGGTGCAGGCGGTCGACGATGGCGTGATGCGGGTGGCTTCCGCCATGCGGGGGCAGGACCTGCCCGCACCGGGCTCCGCGGTGCGCATCACCTTCGTTCGCAAGGACGGTATTTACGAGGAGCATGGGACGATCGCGGAGATCGTCCGCGAGTCCGAAGTGCACCTGACCATCGCTCTGGCCGGCGAGATTGCGCGAACGCAGCGCCGGGACTTCATCCGCAAAGATGCCAGCCTCAACACCGACCTCAGCGTGCACGGGCAGGACTACCGCGGCGTGACGAAAGACGTCAGCGGCGGAGGCGTCAGCCTGCTGTTCAACGAGGCTCCACCGTTTGCCCAGGATGAAGAGTTCGACATCCTCATGAATGTCCCCGACGGGCGCCTGCCCATCCGGGCGCGCTGCCAACCGAAGTATGTGCGAGAGATTTTGCGGGGATCGCGCTGGCTGGTGGGCAGTCAGTTTACCGCGATCGCTGACGAAGATCGTCAGCGGCTGGTCCGTTTTGTCTTCCGGTTGGACCTTGCCCAGAGGCGTCCCGTGGGCAAACGCTGACTCCACCGCACCGGCCACAGCTTTTTACCTCGCGGCAGCGATCACCTCAGGCTTGAGGACCCCGATAAAGGGCAGATTGCGATACAGTTGCCGGTGGTCCAGCCCGTAGCCCACGACGAATTCATCTGGGACCTCAAACCCGCGATATTGAATCGGCAACGTGTCCACGATGCGCCGCGCGGCTTTGTCGAGCAGCGTGCAGATGTTTAGGCTGGCCGGATCGCGGGCTCGCAACGTGCGCAGCAGATAATCGGCGGTCAGGCCCGTGTCGATGATGTCCTCGACCAGGAGCACGTGCCGCTCGGTGATCTTCTCGTCTAAGTCTTTGATGAGGCGGACCGCGCCGGTGGATGCCGTCTCGTCACCGTAAGACGTGATGGCCATAAAGTCGACGGTGATCGGGATGGTGATGGCGCGGGAGAGATCGGCCATGAAGTACAGTGCGCCCTTCAGGACGCTCACCAGGAGCGGCGCCGTCGCCGCATAGTCACGCGAGATCTGCGCGGCCATCGTGCGGATGCGATCCTGAATCTGGACCTCGGTGAACAGGACCCGGGCGATGTCGTCGGCGAGAGCCATCAGACGGACGGCGTGCGGGCGGCGGCCTTGGCCAGGCCATACTTGAGGAGCAGACTGCGGTAATCGCGACCGTAGAAGATCTTCACGCGGATATTGGGGTACAACTCGCGGAGCCGGCGGAGTTTGCGGTTCTTCTTGGTCACGAGGCTTTGCTTGAGTGTGGTGAGTTCGATGTACAGATCGATCTCAGGGAGATAGAAGTCCGGGTTGAAGCTCTCCACGACCCGACCCTGGTCGTCCCGCTGCAGCGGAAAGCTCCGAGGTTCGTACTCCCACCGGATACCGTAAAAGTCCAGGAGCCGGGCGAACTCAGCTTCACTTTCGTGCGCGAAGCGGGGGCGTGTCGTCGCAGCGTCGCCCTGGTCTGTGCGGTCAGCCACCGAGTGGGTTCCAGCCTCCTCGTCCCGCGCCGTGGTGGGCGGGCCACACCCCGTCCGGTCGTCGGGTGGCGCAGCGCCCACCGGCGGCCGGATATTTGCGTTCAGTATACCCACGTCCCCTAGGTGATGCAAGCAGAGGAGTCCCTACCGGGCCGGAGAAGTCACCTACAATATTAAGGAGATGGCCGTGGCCGAGTCCACCCCGATCCCGGAAGCCGACTTGAACCGGTGGCTGACGCAACTGCGCAGCAACGACGTGACGCTGCGCAGCGATGCCGCGCATCAGCTCGGCAAGCTGGCCGACGAGCGGGCTGTCCCGGCTCTGGTGGAAGCGCTGTCGGACTCTGACGAGTACGTGCGCAAGAGCGCCGTGACGGCGCTGCGCCGCATTGGCGGACCGGCGGCGATGGAGGGACTCCGGCAGGCGCTGGCCGACCGGTCCGAGCAGGTCGTGCTCCAGGCGGTCAACGGCCTCCGAGACATGCGCGACCGCGAGGCCGTGGAGCCGCTGATCCGTGTCCTGACGCGCCGCGAGCGGTCACTGCAGCTGGCGGCCACCGATGCGCTGATCCGCATCGGGGCTGATGCGGTCGGACCGCTCATGGAAGCATTCAAGGACCGGGCTCTCCGCCGGCGCATCGGCAACCAGATCTGGAAAATCCTGGTGGACATGGGAACGAAGTCGATTGATCCGCTCCTGCAGATGTTGACCGACGAGAACCAGTACGTTCGACTCACCGCCATTTCTGTGTTGGGACGCATCGGAGACCGCCGGGTGGCCGCCCCGCTCGTGCACCTGTTCCTCGATGACCCCCGCATGCAGGAGGCGGTCGTCACCACCCTGGCCCGGCTGGAAGAGCGCAAGGTCATCGAGCCCCCGGGATCCCATGCGGCCGACCGGGAGATCTTCCTTCCGAAGGATGCGGTGGATGGGTTTCTGGGTCGCCCGCGCGAAGAGGTCACGAAAGTTCTCACCGAGGCGCTGGAGAATCCCGGCGCGAAGGTGCGGCGGTTCGCGCTGAAGTCGATCTACGCGCTGTTTGGCGAGACGGCACTCGACCACCTCGTGGCGGCGTTGAAGGATGAGGACATCGACGTCAAACGGCTGGCGATCAAGATCCTTGGTAAGATGCGCAACAAGCGGGTGATCGATCCGCTCCTCCAGCTCATCCTGCACGATGGGGAGCAGGTCGAAGAAGCCGCCTGGAATACCCTGAAAGTGCTGACCGACTTGCGGGAATATGATGAGCTGCGTGCTCGCGTCGCCAAGGAGCGAGCCGGCGGTCGGCCGGCGGTGCGGAAATACGCGAAGTCGAAGGACGTGTCGCCTGACTGGTGGCGCGAGCAGGACTAAACAGTAGGTAGTAACCACTAACCAGTCAGCAGTCCGCAGTCCGCAGTCGGCAGTCAACGCTCTCATCTTTGACTGCGGACTGTGGGCTGGGGGCTGCTGACTTTTTCGATATGACAGAGCGGACGGTCGGTCAGACTGTGGTCAAAGTCGAACGCGGTGACATCACGACGATGGCGGTCGACGCCATCGTCAATGCCGCCAATAATCATCTGTGGATGGGCGGCGGCGTGGCCGGCGCCATCAAACGGGCAGGCGGTGCTGAGATCGAGCGAGAGGCCATGGGGAAGGGTCCCATTGACCCCGGCGATGCCGTCGTCACCGGCGCCGGGCGGTTGCGCTGCCGGCACGTGATTCACGCTGCCACCATGGCGCAAGACCTGATGACCAGTGCGGAGCTGATCCGTCGGGCCACGCGCAGCAGCCTCCGCCGGGCTGACGCGCTGAAGCTCGCCTCCGTCGCCTTCCCGGCGCTGGGCACGGGGGTGGGAGGGGTTGGAGTCCGTGATGCCGCGCACATCATGGTGGACGAAGTCGCCGGCCACCTGGGCGCGGCGACCACGTTGCGCACCGTAGTGTTTGCCGTGGTCACTCCCGACGCAGAACAGGCCTTTGCCGAAGCCCTCCACAACATTGAAACGTTGGACCGTTGAAACGCCACAGGGAAGCACGGCCGCTTCAACGTTTCAACGCCTCAACGGTTCGACGGTAGTGCCACGATGCGTGTGCTGATCACCAACGACGATGGCATCGCATCTGCGGGCCTGCAGGCGCTGGTGGGGGCCTTCGAATCGGTAGGCGAGACGTTCGTGGTGGCCCCCGAGCGAGAACGCAGCGCCACCGGTCACGCCATTACGCTGCACAAACCCCTCCGCGCGCACGTCGTCACAGAGCCAGGATCGTCGGCACATGCCTGGGCGACCAACGGCACCCCGGCCGATTGCGTGGCGCTGGGGATGCTCGAACTGTTGCCCGCTAGGCCGGACGTCGTCCTCTCTGGTATCAACGTCGGACCGAATCTGGCGCGTGACCTGACATACTCCGGCACCGTCTCCGGTGCCATGGAAGGCGCGATCTTTGGAGTGCCCAGCGTCGCGATCTCGGTGGGTTCGTTTCGCAATCCCACGTTTACGGTCGCCGCGGCATTTGCCGTCGACCTGGTGCGTGCGATTCTCCTGCATGGGTTGCCAGAGGATACCCTCCTCAACGTCAACGTGCCACAGCTGCCTCCAGAGCGAATCGCCGGCCTGGCCATTACGCGCCAGAGCGCGAAGCGGTTCATCAGCCGGCTGGAGAAGCGCGTCGATCCCCGTGGTCGCACCTACTACTGGTTGACGGGAGACCCGTCGCCGATGGAAGACCTTGAGGGAACCGACACCTGGGCCCTCAGCCGCGGCTACATCTCCGTGACGCCCATCACCTTGGATATGACCGACGATCGCGTGGCCGCGGCGCTGCGCACCTGGAATCTTCCCTGGCGGTCGGCACACGACGAATAAAGGAAAAGCTTCCGTGATCTAGAACCCCATCCACCGACGTCAGCGTCGCAGCACCAGTCGTACCCTTTCGTCGGAGCAGCGGATGGTCCAACTCGACGGCGTCACGAAGGTCTTTCCAAACGGTGTTGTAGCCCTCCGCCACGTCTCCCTCCGCATTGAGCCGGGGGAGTTTGTTTTTGTGGTCGGACCCACCGGGACCGGCAAGTCCACGCTCCTGCGCCTGGTCTACCGCGATGAGCTCCCCACCTCCGGTCGTGTGGTCGTCTACCGCCGGGACATCAGCCGCCTGCGCAGCCGGGGGGTGGCGTTGTTGCGCCGCAGGCTCGGCGTCGTCTTCCAGGATTTCAAACTCCTGCCCGCCCGCACGGCTTACGACAACGTGGCCTTTGCGCTGCGCGTGATCGGTACACCCTCGCAAGAGATCCGGCCGCGGGCCCTGCGCGCCCTGGCACTGGTCGGTCTCGAGGATCGGGCTACCGCGATGCCGGTCGAACTGTCCGGCGGTGAGCAGCAACGGGTCAGCATCGCGCGCGCCATCGTAAACGACCCCCCGCTGCTGCTGGCCGATGAGCCGACGGGGAACCTCGATCCGGACTCGTCGTGGGAGATCATCCAGCTCTTGTCGCAGATCAATACGCGCGGGACGACGGTGATCGTCACCACGCACAACAAGACGATCGTCGACATCCTGCGCCGGCGGGTCATCCAGCTGGCGGGGGGACAGGTGGTGCGGGACCAAATCCACGGCCTCTACGCGGTAGAGGCCTGAGGCCGAGGGGAGCAGTGCGCGCGCGCCTCGTGGCCGAGCAGGCCATTTATTTCACCGCTGAAGCGACCGCCAGCTTCCGCCGCAACGGACTGATGACGATCGCCGCCGTGACGACGGTCGTGGTCGCGTTGCTGGTGGTCGGGACCGCGGTGGTCCTGGGACTCAACCTGTTGCACCTGGCAGCCACGCTGGAGTCGGAGGTGGCGGTGGTCGCCTTCCTCCACGATGGTCTGACGGCACCTGAGACGGCTCGCGCCCAGCGTGCCATCGCGGCGCTGCCCGAGGTGGCGTCGGTGCGATTTGTGAGCCGCAGCGAAGCGCTGCGACGCCTGCGACACCGCCTCGGTGACGCCGCAGCCTTCGACGATTTGGAGGCAGCCAACCCGCTCCCTGACTCGTTTGAGATCCACCTCCGCGACCCTCTGCGCACCAAGGCCTTCGCCGGGATTGTCGCCGGCGTGTCCGGAGTTGAGGACGTGACCTATGGGGCGCAGGTGACAGATCGGCTGCTGGCTCTGACCCGTGGGGTGCGGATGCTGGCCGCCCTGCTGACGCTGTTCCTTGCGGCCGTCGCGTTGATCGTCGTCGTGAACACGATACGCTTGACCGTCATCGCCCGCCGCCGCGAGATCGAAATCATGCAACTGGTCGGGGCCACGCGCTGGTTCATCCAGGGGCCGCTGCTGCTGGAGGGGATCCTGGAAGGCGCAGCGGCCGCGGCCATGGCCACGGTGGTCCTCGCGGGATTGTATGCGCTGGGTGCGATGCGGATCAGCAGCGCGCTGCCGTTTCTGCCGCTGGTGTCGATCGCCGAGGCGCTGCAGACGGCAGCGACTGTCCTGTTCGCCGCGGGAGTCAGCGTGGGAGCGACCGGCAGTATGATCGCGGTGCGCCGGTTCGTCACGCCATGAAGCGGGCGATCCTCCCCCTGCTGGTCGCGCTGGTCCTGTCGGCCCCGCCCCACACCAGCTGGGTGGGGGGAGGGTCGGCGCAGGCGGCGGCGCTGCAGGACGTAGAGTACCGGCTGAAGCAGGTCCTCACGGAGCTGTCCCTACAGCGCAACAGGCTGCGTCTGGTGCGCCGCAATGAGCGTCAGCTGCTCGGGGAACTGGAAGGCATCGACCGGACCAAGGACCAGGCGGAGCGGAAACTGACAGAACTGGGGGCGGATTACCAGCAGACGCAACTCCGCGCGAAAGAAGTTTCCGTGCAACTGCAGCGTGCCCAGGAGCAGCTGACCGCACGTCGCCGGGGGCTCGGCGGTCGGCTCCGGGACATCTACAAATACGGACGAACCGGGTATGCCGAGGTCCTATTGGGCTCAGATGACTTCGCGGCGTTCGTGACGCGCTGGCAACTCATCTCCACGATCGTCCACGCCGACACGGAGGCCCTTGATGCGCATGCCGCCGACACGGCCCGCTACTACCGGCTGCAGGCGACCCTAGCCCAGGATCAGGCCTACCTGCGAACGCTCACCGCACATACCGAGGCCCGGCAGCGCGAAATCGCTGCGACGGAGCTGGCCAAACGTGAGATGTTAAAGCGCCTCCAGGTCGAGCGCGCCGCGTACGAGCGCGTGGTGCGCGAGTTGGAGAAGAACTCCAAAGATCTCGAAACGATGATCCGAAAGGAGCAGGTCCCGCCGCGGCGGCCTACGGTGGCGGAGGCGCACACCCGGTTCGCCTTCCTCTGGCCCACACGCGGTCTCTTCACGTCGGGGTTTGGGATGCGTCGCCACCCGCTGTTCGGCATCTGGCACCTGCACACCGGAGTCGACATCGCGACGGCCTGGGGAGCGCCGGTCCTGGCCGCTGCCGAGGGTCGCGTGATTTACGCGGGATGGTTCGGCGGGTACGGGAAGATCGTGGTGATCGACCACGGGGAAGGCATTTCCACGCTCTACGGCCACCTCTCCAGCCTGCTCGTGGTCGCCGGCGACGAGGTGCGGCGCGGCCAGCCGGTCGGCCGTGTGGGGAGTACCGGCTTCTCTACGGGTCCACATCTGCACTTTGAGGTCCGCGTCAGCGGCCGTCCTGTAGATCCGGTCCGCCTGTAGTGGATATCGAACCAGTCGATCACGCTGCGCGCCTGTTCGCTGTCCGCTCATTCGCGTAGTAGAATAGGTGGGACTCCACGGCGGGCATCGCCTGGGGCGGCGAGGTGTGCATGGGCGGCCGACGGCAATTTGTCGCAATCGCGCTGGTGCTGGTACTTGCGGCCGCCGCCGGTTTCGTGTGGGCCGCAATCAGACCGCGCGGTCAGGCAGCCGACGTACGCGCGCAGGGCCAGTCACTGCTCGATGCCATCGCCAGAGAAATCCGCACCAAGTTCATCGTGCGCTCGATCAACGAAATGGAGATCTACGCGGGAGCCGGCAGGGGGTTGCTGGACGCCGCGGGTCCGGCGTGTTCGCGCCTGCTCAGCACCAGCCCCGCCCCGCCGGCGGCCGACGGGCGACAACGCATCGCCGCGCTCGTCGATGAGGCCACCCAGCGCTGCACCACGCCGCGGCCGGATCCCCAACGGCTGTACTTCGGCGCGGCCAAGGGCATGCTGGACTCGCTGGGCGATCAGTATACGCGCTTCATGGATACCCGTGCGTTCGATGAGTTCAAACAGGATTCGCAGGGGTTCTTCTTCGGCATCGGCATCTTCATCGATCTCAAGGATAAGCATCTCATCGTGGTGCAGCCCATTGCCGGTACGCCGGCGACCCGCGCCGGCTTGCGCGCGGGTGACCGCATCACGGAGATTGACGGCGCCTCCACGGATAGTATGGCGCTGCAGGAGGCGGTTGTCCGCATCCGCGGTCCGAAGGGGAGCTCCGTCCACCTCGTCATTCTGCGCGGTGGTCAGTCGGTGGCGGTGACGATCGTCCGCGACCGCATTGAGATCGTGGCCGGGGAGGGACCGGGGTCCCTCGATGAGGCGACCCGGGCCCGGTTGGACGATGCCGGCATCGGCTATGTCAAACTGGTCACGTTCAACGAGAACACAGAACTGGCATTCCGGCGGCTCTTTGAGCGTGCGAAGCAGTCTGGAGCGCGGGCGCTGATCCTGGACCTGCGCAGTAACGGCGGCGGGCTGCTGGACGTTTCGCTGCGGGTGGCCGATTGGTTCGTCCCGGCAGGTCAGCCGCTCGTCCACACCGTTGACCGCGATGGCCGCAAGGAGACGGAACGCGCCACGCGACGCGTCAAAGTTGAGATGCCCGTAGTTGTCCTGGTGAATGAGTTCACCGCCAGCGCGTCTGAGATCGTCTCCGGCGCGCTGCAGGATCATCGGGTCGCAACGCTGGTCGGGGTCAGGACCTTCGGGAAAGGCGTTATTCAAACGATTGTCGACCTCCCGATGGGATCGGGGGCGGCGATCACCACCGCCAAGTACCTCACCCCATCCGGTCGGGACATTCACGGGAAAGGACTGTGGCCCGACGAGTTCGTCGGCGCCACTGAAGACACGGTGCGCCTGCGGTTCCATGGTCAGCCGGACGACGCCATCGAGCAGCAGCTCCAGCAGATGCGGGCGGCGCAATTGACGAGGGCCATCGAGATTCTCAAGAAAAAACTGAGCCACAGTCTCTACAGGCTCCCCCCTGTCCCGCACGCCGTGGCTGCCCCCCGTGCCGGGTGGCATGGGGCGGCGGCAGCCGCGTAACACGTCCACCCTGCCTATGGCCAGACGGCGATTCCGCCTACGGTCGGCAACGGAACGGGCGGCGGCGTTGGTGGCCGCGGTCGTCGTCGCCGGGGTCCTCTCGGGCGTGGGGCTGTCCCAGGGATGGTGGCTGGGGCGCTCCACGCCGCCAGTCGGTCCTTCCGCAATCCCCGCGTCGCGAGACCTCGCGGTTGACGACGCCGCGATCGACGCCGGCGTGCGCGCCGCGTTGGACCGCACCGCCACGGTCGTCAAGGTCGCCACATCGTCCCGGCTCCTGCGAGAGCGCGGGCAGATCTATCAGTGGACGGCGCGGAGCGTGGATATCAAGGCCCGCAGCCGCGTTACCGACCTGGCCCGCCAGCTCGGACAGCAGGTGGCGCCCGCCGGTGGGCAGATCTTGGAGCAGACCCCCACGTTCATCCGGATCGGGGTGCGACGCGCCGGGCTCGACCTGGTCACCCACGACATCCAGCTCATCCCATTCGTCCCCGCCGCGCGTGTGGCCATCTTGTTCGACGATGCCGGCGGCAGTCTCGAGCAGTTGGAACCCATCCTCGCGCTCGGTCGGTCGGTGACCGTCACAGTCTTACCGGGACTGCGCTACTCACGCGAGGTGGCGGCGCGGGCGCAGGAGGGTGGGCTGGAGGTCCTCCTGCACCTGCCCATGGAGGCTGAAGCGCGCGGTCTCGCGCTTGGTCCCGGCGGGATCACCGCGGGGATGAGCGACGTGCAGATCGCGCAGGTCGTCGCGACCGACCTGAGTCAGGTGCCCGGGGCCATCGGCCTCAACAACCACATGGGTTCGAAAGGCACCGCCGACGAGCGTGTGATGCGGGCTGTCCTGCAGGTGGTCAAATCACATGGATTGATCTTCGTCGACAGCGTCACCTCGCCCCAATCGGTCGGCATGCGACTCGCCATGGAGATGCAGATCCGCACCGCGTCTCGGTCCGTCTTCCTGGACAATCAGAACACGGCGGATGCCATCCGAGCGCAGATCCAGCGGCTTATCATCCTGGCGCTGGAACGGAAGGACGTCGTCGCCATCGGCCACGCCACGCGGCTGACGCCGCGCGTGCTGAAAGAGATGCTGGTGGAATTCGACCGCCACGATATCGAGCTGGTGCCCGTGTCGGCGTTGGTACGCTAGCGTCCGAGGTTCGGGGTGGGGCGTTCGGGTGTTGGCACACCAGGAGGAACGGCCCGAAACCCGAACCCCAAACACCGAATCCGGCAATCTTCGAGGAGGGAAGTCGATGACAGCCCAGGCAGCAGTTATTACCCCCCAGGAAGACCCCTGGCAGATGGCGTTGCGGCAGTTCAACATTGCGGCCGACCAGCTGCCCCTGAAGCGGGGCATCCGCGAGCTTCTCGCGTACCCGAAGCGCGAGCTCACCGTGAACTTCCCGGTCAAAATGGACGACGGCTCCGTGCGAATCTTCACGGGGTACCGGGTTCACCACAGCACGGTCCTAGGGCCGACCAAGGGGGGGATCCGCTACCATCCCGACGTGACGCTGAACGAAGTGCGGGCGCTGGCGATGTGGATGACCTGGAAGTGCGCCACCGTCGGCCTCCCGTACGGGGGCGCCAAAGGCGGCGTGGTGGTGAATCCTAAGGAACTGTCCCGCGAAGAACTGGAGCACCTCACCCGCCGCTACGCGACGGAGATTGGCATTCTGATGAGTCCCGAAGGGGACATCCCCGCGCCGGATGTGGGCACGAACCCGCAGATCATGGCGTGGATCATGGATACCTACAGCATGCACCGGGGATATTCGACCCCATCGGTCGTGACCGGGAAGCCGCTGGCGATCGGTGGATCCTTTGGCCGCATCGAGGCGACTGGGCGAGGCGTGACCTTCGTGACGCGGGAAGCCACGCGGCACCTGGGCATGCCGCTCGCTGGGGCCAAGGTTGCCGTCCAGGGATTTGGGAACGTAGGCGCGGTGGCGGCGTACCTGTTGCACGACCAGGGGTGCTCGATCGTCGCCGCCAGTGACTCTTCGGGGGGGGTGCACAATCCAACAGGCCTGGACCCTCGGGCGCTGGTGAAATTCAAGGAAGACCGCGGCTCGGTCAGCGGCTTCCCCGGCGCCAAGCGCGTCACCAACGAGGAACTGCTGGAGGTCTCCTGCGACATCCTGGTGCCGAGCGCCCTGGAAGCCCAGATTACGGGAAGCAACGCCGGCAAAGTCAAGGCCCGGCTGGTCGTCGAAGGGGCCAACGGCCCGATAACGCCTGATGGCGACGAGGTGCTCGAGGGGCGCAACGTTCTGGTCGTCCCCGACATCCTGGCCAACGCCGGCGGGGTCATCGTCTCCTACTTCGAATGGGTGCAGGGACTGCAACAGTTCTTCTGGACAGAGGAAGAGGTGAACCAGAACCTTGAGCGGATCATGGTCCGCAGTTTTGGACAAGTGCTGCGCGCCTCGCTGGACCGCAAGGTGTCCATGCGTACTGCCGCCCTCATCCGCGCCATCGAGCGAGTGGCCGACGCGCTGATGACGAGGGGGATCTACCCCTAGCCGACGGAGCCGGCGAACGGTCCACCCGTCTCCGTACGTCTTCCCAACGTCTTCCCAGTCTCAAAGCGCCCGCGCCCACCATTCGCGTGGGAACTGCCCCCATCCCCTGGCACGTTTGAGTAGGTAGATTGAGTAGACCTGGCAGACCTGTGGTGGGGGGAGGAGTAGGTGGGGGTGCGGCGAACCTCTTATCCCGCCCTGGAAGGTCAGAGTGTCTATGCGTGTGCGGGCCTGCCGGTGCGGCACTGCGAATGAGGGAGAAGGGGGTGAGCGCCAGCACGGCGGTGTCGCAGGTCTGAAGTTGCTCACCGTGGGCGTTCAGCCCGAACCGATACGTTAAAGGGGGAAGAGATGCGAATGAAGCGCTTGCAGATTCTGATGACATTGACGGTCGCGCTACTGCTGGCAGTCGGTGCCTATTTTGTCCCCGCGGCTCCCGCGGCGACGATGGGACCGGTGACCGACCCGGTCGGTGTGGTGAAGGTGAACAAAGGGCAACCGGTCACCATCGCCTACTGGTTGGTGGTGGCTGGGCCGGACGCATCCCTGGGCGTCGACAGCCGGCGCGGTATTGAGATCGCCGTCGACGACAAAAAGACCGTCTTGGGTTTCCCGATCAAGTTGATCGGCGAGGACTCAGGCTGCAACGCAGAAGGCGGGGTCACCGCAGCGACCAAGATCGCCGCCAATCAGGATGTCGTCGCGGCGATCGGCAGCAGCTGCAGTAGCGAGGCGGTGCCCGGCGCACCGATCTTGTGGAAGGCCGGCATCGTCACGGTCTCGCCGTCCAACACCGCCCCTAAACTGACCGCGGCGGACCGCGGTCCTGATTTTGACGGTTACCTGCGCACGGCCCATAACGACCTGGTGCAGGGCA
>Ga0099827_10000489_pt1 | contig 17945 bp, 19 predicted proteins | sample CZO8metaG_FD_79339 | JGI IMG/M metagenome (GOLD analysis project Ga0099827, IMG submission 79339) | Vadose zone soil microbial communities from the Eel River Critical Zone Observatory, Northern California, USA - CZOApr15con1.8 metaG | ecosystem: Environmental > Terrestrial > Soil > Vadose zone ...
CCGGTCGGGCCGACGATGGCGACGAACTCGCCGTCGGCAACGCTGAGCGAGGTGCGCGCGACCGCCGGGTAGGCGCCGCCGTCGGCAAGCCGGAAGGTCACGGCCACCTGCGACAGCGCGACGGCGGGCATCGCCACGGCCGATCCCGCCTTGCCGTGCGCCATCCCCCGGTCGATCAGTTCCGGCTGCGGTCGACCAGCGCGCGCTGCTTGATCCACGGCATCATGGCGCGCAGCTTCTCGCCGACCTGCTCGATCGGATGGGTGGAGCATTTCGCGCGCATGGCCTTGAACGACGTCTGGTTGACGCGGTTCTCCAGCATCCAGTCCTTGACGAATTTGCCGGATTGGATGTCGGCGAGAATGCGCTTCATCTCCGCCCGCGTCGCGTCGTTGACCACGCGCGGGCCCGAGACGTATTCGCCGTATTCGGCGGTGTTCGACACCGAGTAGTTCATGGTGGCGATGCCGCCCTCGTAGATGAGGTCGACGATCAGCTTCACCTCGTGCACGCACTCGAAATAGGCCATCTCGGGGGCGTAGCCGGCCTCGACCAGGGTTTCGTAGCCGGCCTTCATCAACTCGACCAGCCCGCCGCACAGCACCGATTGCTCGCCGAACAGGTCGGTCTCGCATTCCTCGCGGAACGTGGTCTCGATGATGCCGGCGCGCCCGCCGCCGATCGCCGCCCCGTAGGACAGCGTGAGATCGTGGGCGTTGCCGGAGATGTCCCGGTGCACCGCCATCAGCACCGGAACGCCGGCGCCGCGCTGGTACTCGGCGCGCACGGTATGGCCGGGTCCCTTGGGCGCGATCATCATGACGTCGAGATCGGCGCGCGGCTCGATCAGGCTGAAGTGGATATTGAGCCCGTGGGCGAACATCAGCGCCGCGCCCTGCTTCATGTTGCCGGCGAGGTGCTCGCGATAGATCTCGGCCTGCAGCTCGTCGGGCGTGAGCATCATCATCACGTCGGCCCATTTGGCGGCCTCGGCCGCCTCCATGACCTTGAGCTTCTCGACCTCCGCCTTCTTGACGCCCTGCGAGCCCTTGCGCAGCGCCACCGCCACGTCCTTGACGCCGGAGTCGCGCAGGTTGAGCGCGTGGGCATGGCCCTGGCTGCCATAGCCGATGATGGCGACCTTCTTGCCCTTGATCAGGTTGATGTCGGCGTCGCGATCGTAATAAACGCGCATGGTTCTCACCCCTGCTCAGGCCAGGCTCGCCGGCCGCTGATCTGGCGTGCTGCTTCTAGGTTCAACGGATCGCCGGCACAAGCCCGGCGAGGCCGACGACTCACATCCCCTCCGGTCCGCGCGCGATCGCCACGATGCCGGTGCGCGAGACCTCGACCAGGCCGAGCGGGATCATCAGCGCGACGAAGCTCTCGATCTTGTCGCTGGCGCCGGTGATCTCGAACACGAAGCTCTCGGTCGAGGCGTCGATCACGCGCGCGCGGAAGGCGTCGGCGAGCCGCAGCGCCTCCATGCGCTGCTCGCCCTTGCCGCGCACCTTGACCATGGCGAGCTCGCGCTCGAGATGCGGCCCGGCGACCGTCATGTCGACCACGCGATGCACCGGCACCAGCCGCTCGAGCTGGTTCTTGATCTGCTCGATCACCATCGGCGTGCCGCGGGTCACGATGGTGATGCGCGAGAGGTGCTTCTCGTGCTCGGTCTCCGACACCGTCAGCGAGTCGATGTTGTAGCCGCGGCCGGAGAACAGCCCGATGACGCGCGCCAGCACGCCCGGCTCGTTGTCGACCAGCACCGACAGGGTGTGGGTCTCGACCGCCTCCGAAACGGTGGCGGCGGGATAGTGCGTGGTGGCGTTCACGGCCGTCACACCATCACCTTGCCCTGCTCGGTGACGGCGTCCTCGGGTTCGACGCCGGCGTCGCCCAGCAGCATCTCGTTGTGGGCGCGGCCGGACGGGATCATCGGGAAGCAGTTCTCGTTCTGGTCGACCACGCAATCGAATATCACCGGCCGGTTCACCTCGATCATCTCGGCGATGGCGCCGTCGAGATCGCCCGGCCGCTCGCAGCGGATGCCGACCGCGTGATAGGCCTCGGCGAGCTTCACGAAGTCGGGCAGGGCCTCGGTATAGGAATGCGCGTAGCGCCCGCCGTGCAGCAGCTCCTGCCACTGGCGCACCATTCCCATGTACTGGTTGTTGATGATGAAGATCTTGACCGGCAGGTCGTATTGCACGGCGGTCGACATTTCCTGCATGGTCATCAGCACCGAGGCCTCGCCGGCGATGTCGATGACCAGCGATTTCGGATGCGCGAGCTGCACCCCGACCGAGGCCGGCAGGCCGTAGCCCATGGTGCCGAGGCCGCCCGAGGTCATCCAGCGGTTCGGCTCCTCGAACCGGTAGAACTGCGCCGCCCACATCTGATGCTGCCCCACCTCGGTGGTGATGTAGGTGTCGCGATCCTTGGTCGCCGCGTACAGGCGCTCGATGGCGTATTGCGGCTTGATGAGCTTGTTCGAGTTCTTGTAGGCGAGCGACTTGCGCGCCCGCCAGCCCTCGATCTGCTTCCACCAGGCGTCGAGCGCCTTGCGCTCGGCGCTGGCCGCGGTCGAGCGCCACAGCCGCACCATGTCCTCGAGCACGTGCGCGCAGTCGCCGACGATCGGAATGTCGACCTTGACGTTCTTGTTGATCGAGGACGGGTCGATGTCGACGTGGATCTTGCGCGAGCCGGGCGAGAAGGCGTCGAGCCGGCCGGTGATGCGGTCGTCGAAGCGGGCGCCGATGCAGATCATCACGTCGCAATCGTGCATCGCCCAGTTGGCCTCCCAGGTGCCGTGCATGCCGAGCATGCCGAGCCACTGCGGATCGGACGCCTTGTAGGCGCCGAGCCCCATCAGCGTCGAGGTGATCGGGAAGCCGGTGAGCTTGACGAATTCGCGCAGCAGTTGGCTCGCCTCAGGGCCGGAATTGATGATGCCGCCGCCGGTGTAGAACAGCGGACGCTTGGCGTGCCGCATCAGCTCGATCGCGGCCTTGATGCGGTCGAGATCGCCCTTGAGCTTGGGGCGGTAGCCCTGGTGCTGGAAATCCTTCGGCCGGGAATAGACGCCCTTGGCGAACTGGATGTCCTTCGGGACGTCGACCACTACCGGGCCGGGCCGGCCGCTCTTGGCAATGTGGAACGCCTCGTGCAGCACGCGCGGCAGCTCGGCGATGCTCTTCACCAGATAATTGTGCTTGGTGCAGGGGCGGGTGATGCCGACCGTGTCGCATTCCTGGAAGGCGTCGTTGCCGATGAGATGGGTCGGGACCTGGCCGGTGATGACGACGAGCGGGATCGAATCGCACAGCGCGTCGGTCAGGCCGGTGACCGCATTGGTGGCCCCGGGCCCCGAGGTCACCAGCACGGCGCCGACCTTGCCGGTCGAGCGGGCGTAGCCTTCGGCGGCGTGCACGGCTCCCTGCTCGTGCCGCACCAGGATGTGCTTGACACGCTCCTGTTGGAACAGCGCATCGTAGATCGGCAGCACCGCTCCGCCGGGATAGCCGAAGAGGTGCTCGACGCCCTGCTCGGCGAGCGCCGCGATCACCATGTCGGCTCCGGTCATCTCCTTCGTCATCGTCGGCTCCACTTGCCTTTGCCGGAATCAAAAAGGGCCGCGAGGGGCCCTGTTTGCGCATCGCCACGGTCGCAGAATGGCCTAGCCATCCGCGGCGATGCGGCTACCTACGATTACCAGCACCTGCGTAATAAAATTGCGCATACGCGCGGCCTTTCATCATTTCCTTGCGAGGCGAGTAGCACACCGGGGGTCGGGCGGTCAAGCAGAAATGCCAATTTGCCCTATTGCCTCCATGTACCGGCAGAGCTAGCTTGGAATCGACTAGTCTAGACTAGTCTCGGAGCTGACCGATGGACAACGAAACCAGGCCGGAGGGCACCCGCGTCGGCGCCTACGAGGCCAAGACCAGGTTCTCGGAACTCGTCGCCCGCGCCGAGAGGGGCGAGAGTTTTCTGGTGACGAAGAACGGCAGACCGGTGGCACGCATTACACCTATCCATGATTTCGATCGCGAAAGGGCGCAACAGGCGGCGGCGCGAATGCGCGCCCTGTTGGCGGCCCAGGGCCCGCGGGTCACCGAGCAGGAGGCGCGGCAAAACTGGGAGGAACTCAAGCGCGAGCTCGACGGCGAGGACGACGCCAGGATCGATCAATGGCTCTCGTCATCGACGCCTCGATAGCCCTGGGATGGATTTCGCCGCGGCAAGCCACGCCGCTGACCGACGCCGCACTGTCCGTGGTCGCGCGCGAATTCGGCTGCGTGCCGACGTATTTCGGAATCGAGGTGGCGCGTGTTTTGCGCAACCACGAACGTCGAAATTTGCTCGCGGCTGACGTTGTCGATGCGTGGTTGGCGCAATTGCGTGCCCTGCCGCTACGGGAAGATAGCTTCAGAACCCTCGACACCGTTCAAGACGTGATGTTGCTCGCTCGACGCCACGCCTTGCGAGTAGCCGACGCCGCCTATCTCGAGCTTGCGGTGCGGGCCGCCCTGCCCCTGGCTACGCGCGACGACTCCCTGGCGCGGGCCGCGGAAACCGCCGGCGTCGTGCTCTTCAAATCGTGATCGCCGGTGATCCCGTCACCCCGCGCATTTGACTTGGCGTTATCCGGTCGGCCGGTATGTTGGCCGGCGTGAAGGGGTTTGCGGCATGCCATTCCTGCGCGAGCGGTCCGGACGCTGGTCGCCGGTGAAGATCGCGGCCTTCGCGGCCGCGGTGCTGCCGGCGCTCTGGGTCGCCTACCAGGCGGCGAGCGATGATCTCGGCGCCCGGCCGGTCACCGAGGCGATCCACCAAGTCGGCGATTGGGCGCTGCGGTTCCTCCTGATCACGCTGGCGATCACGCCGGCACAACGCATCCTCAACTATCCCCGCATCATTCTGGCGCGCCGCACGCTCGGCGTGGCCACCGCGGCCTATGCCGTCCTGCATCTGTCGCTCTACGCGCTCGACCAGCATTTCGATCTGCTCAAGGTGGCGAGCGAGATCGTGCTGCGCATCTACCTGCTGATCGGGGCGCTTGTGCTGACCGGCCTCGTCGTCCTGGCCTCGACCTCGACCGATGCCGCCATTCGCCGCCTCGGCTCGCGGCGCTGGAACGCCCTCCACCGTGTCGTCTATGGGCTCGCCCTGCTCGCCGCCGTGCATTTCTTCATCCAGTCGAAGCTCGACACCTACCAGCCGATAATGATGGCGGGGTTCCTGATCTGGCTGCTGGCCTACCGGGTTCTGTTCCGGCTCAACGGCGAGGTGCCCGCGGCCCACCTCCTGCTGCTCGCCGCCGCCGTCGCGGTGACGACGGCGCTCGGCGAAGCAACCCTCTACATGCTCACGAGCGGGGTCGACGCGCGCCGCATCCTGCTCGCCCATTTCGACCTCGAGATGGAGGTGCGGCCGGCCTGGTGGGTGCTGGCCGCCGGCCTCCTGGTCGCCGGCGCCGGACTGCTGCGGCAGAAGCCGGCGCGTCAGCGGCCGAGCGCGCGCCGGATCGCCTCGACCGCCCTCTCCGGCGCGACCCAGGTCCAGTCCGGCAGCTGATGGCGAAACCACGTCGCCTGGCGCTTGGTGTAGCGCCGGGTGTCGCGCTTGGCCTCGGCCGCCGCCGTCGCGAGATCGATCTCGCCGCTCAAATGCCGGATCAGCCAGGGTACGCCGTGCGCCTTCATCGCCGGGAGCGCGGCGTCGAGACGCCGGGCGCGCAGCGCGCCCACCTCGTCCAGGGCGCCGGCGGCGAGCATCCCCTCGAAGCGGGCATCGATGCGGCGGTAAAGCTCGCCGCGCTCGACGTCGAGGAAGATCTTCACCGCCCCACACGGATCGAGCGCGGGCCGCATGCCGTCGCGATGCCAGTCGGCGAGCGAGCGGCCGGTCGCCAAGACGACCTCGAGCGCGCGAGTGATGCGGGAGCGGTCGCCCGGCATCAGCCGCTGCGCGGTCGCGGGGTCGCGCTCGCCGAGCTCGGCGTAAAGGCGGCCGATGCCTTCCTGCACGAGCCTGCCGCGGACCGCGGCGCGGACCTCGGCCGGGATCGGGGGGATGGCAGCAAGCCCGCGCGTCAGCGCCCTGAAGTAGAGGCCGGTGCCGCCGACCAGGATCGGCCGGCGCGCTCCCCGCGCGACCTCGTCGAGCGCCGCGCCGGCTTCGACGCACCAGCGGCCGACGGAATAATTCTCGGCGGCGTCCACGTGGCCATAGAGGAGATGGGGCACGCGCGCCTCCTCCACCGGCGTCGGGCGCGCGGTGATGATGCGCAGATCGCGATAGACCTGCATGGAATCGGCATTGACGATGGTGCCGCCGAGCTCCTCCGCCAGCGCGAGCGCCAGCGCCGACTTGCCGCTCGCGGTCGGTCCCGCAACGAGGATGGGCCTGCTCACGACGCCCGTGCCGCGCATGGAGCGTGTTCACCTCCGCCGATATTGAACCCGTTTCCGGCGCCGACTAAACCATGGGCCGATCCTGTGCTCACGTGGAGATGTCCGGTGACGCTCGTACGACCCTTCCGTGCCCTGCGGCCGGCGCCGGGACGCGCCGCCGAGATTCTGGCGCCCCCCTATGACGTGCTGTCGAGCGCCGAGGCGCGCGAGCGCGCCCAGGGCAAGCCGTGGAGCTTCCTCCACGTCTCGAAGCCCGAGATCGACCTCGATCCGGCGATCGACCCGCACGACCGGGCGGTCTACGCCAAGGCGGCCGAGAACCTCGAGCGCATGATCGCGGCCGGCGTCCTCGTTCGCGACGCCGAGCCCTGCTACTACGTCTACCGGCTGACCCGGCGCGACCGCCAGCAGACCGGGCTTGCCGCGGTCGCTTCGCTCGCGCACTACCGCACCAACCGCATCCGCAAGCACGAGCACACGACTCCCGTCAAGGAAGACGACCGGGTTCGCCAGATCGAGGCGGTCAACGCGCAGACCGGGCCGGTGATGATGGGCTATCCCGCCGCGCCGGCGATCGACGCCATGCTCGCGAAGGCAAGCGAGCGCGACGCCGACATCGACGTCACCGCCGACGACGGCGTCCGCCACCAGCTTTGGGTCGTCGGCGACGACAAGACCGTTGCCGCGCTCACGCGCGCGTTCGACGCGTTGCCGGCGCTCTATATCGGCGACGGCCACCACCGCACCGCGGCCGCCGCCCGGGTCGCGCAAGGGCGCGGCGGCGGCGCCGCCTCCGACTTCCTCACGGTGATTTTTCCTCATCACCAGATGACCATCCTCGATTACAATCGAGTCTTGAGGAATTTGAACGGCCACGGCCCGGACGGGCTCCTTGCCGCGCTGCGTGCACGCTTTGCAGTCGCGGCTTCCGACCAGCCGGTGCGTCCCGCCGCCGCCGGCGAGTTCGGCATGTATCTCGCGGGCCGCTGGTACCGGCTGACGATCCGGCCCGATCTCGTGCCCGAGCACGATCCGATCGGACGGCTGCCGATCACGCTGCTCACGCGTCACGTGATCGAGCCGCTGTTCGGCATCACCGATCCGCGGACCGATCAGCGCATCGACTTCGTCGGCGGCGGGCGCGGCTTGCGCGAGCTCGAGCGCCGCGTCGCGGGCGGCGAGATGGCGGTCGCCTTCGCGCTCTACCCGACGCAAATGGCCGACCTGATGGCGGTGGCGGACGCCGGCGGGATCATGCCGCCGAAGTCCACCTGGTTCGAGCCGAAGCTCGCCGACGGCATGGTCAGCCACGTGCTGGATTGAGCAGACGACGGAGGACGGACGACAGCCGACGGATCAAACGAGGACAGTCCGATTTGCTTTCGGTCGTCCGTCGTCTGTCCTCTGTCGTCCGCTAGGGCAGGCCGACCGCCACGAAGCGCAATTCGCCGTCGCTGCCGGCCACCAGCAGCAGCGCCGACTTGCGGCCGTCCTTCTTGAGCTTGTCGATCTTGGCCTGGAAGTCGTCGGCGTTGGCGATCGCCTCCTGCGCGAGCTCGACGATGACGTCGCCGGGCGACAACCGCTTGTCGGCCGCCGGCGAGCTCGCATCGATGCCGACGATGACCACGCCCTTCACCGTGTCCTTGATCTTGTAGCGCCGGCGCAGGTCGTCGGACATGTTGGCGAGCTCGAGGCCGAGCGTCTTCTTCACCACCGTCTTTTCCGGCGGCGTGTCCTTCTTGGGCTCGCGTGCTGCCACCCGCTCGCCGTCCTCGAGCCGGCCGAGCGTGACGGTCTTGGTCTCTTCCTTGCCCTTGCGGATGACGACCACCGGCGTCTGCTTGCCGACCGGCGTATCGGCGACGACGCGCGGCAGATCGCGCATCTCCTTGATCTCCTTGCCGTCGAACTTGACGATCACGTCGCCGGGCTCGATGCCGGCAGGCTTGGCCGGTCCCTTGTCGTCGACGCCCGCGACCAGGGCGCCGCGCGGCGGAGTGATCTTGAGGCTTTCGGCGATCTCGTCGGTCACCTGCTGGATGCGCACGCCGAGCCAGCCGCGCCGCGTCTCCCCGAACTGCTTCAACTGCTCGATCACCGGCGTCGCCGTCTTCGACGGCACCGCGAAGCCGATGCCGATCGAGCCGCCGGACGGCGAGATGATCGCGGTGTTGATGCCGACCACCTCGCCCTCGAGATTGAACAACGGACCGCCGGAATTGCCGCGATTGATGGCGGCGTCGGTCTGGATGTAATTGTCGTAGGGGCCGGAATTGATGTCGCGGTTGCGCGCCGAGACGATGCCCGCGGTCACGCTGCCGCCGAGGCTGAACGGGTTGCCGATGGCGATGACCCACTCGCCGAGCCGCAGCTTCTCCGAATCGCCGAACTTCACCGCCTTGAGCGGCTTGTCGGGCTTGACCCTGAGCAGGGCGAGGTCGGTCTTCTGGTCCTTGCCGATGATCTCGGCCTTGAGCCGGGTGCCGTCGTTGAGGATGACGGTGACCTCGTCCGCCTCCGAGATGACGTGGTTGTTGGTGACCACAATGCCGGACGGATCGATGATGAAGCCCGAGCCCAGCGAATTGACGCGGCGCGGCGAGCGGTCGCGGCCCTGCGGATCGCCCTGGCCGCGGCGATTGAAGAAGTCCCGGAACAGCTCGTCCAGTTGCGGATCGTTCGGCAGCTGCGGCATCGGCGTGTTGTGCACCTCGACCTTCTGCGAGGTCGAGATGTTGACCACGGCGTCGATGACCTTTTCGGCAATGTCGGCGATGGCGTCGGGTCCGCGCGCGGCCGATGCCGGCGCGAGCGGCGGCAGGACCAGCGCCGCCGTCGCGGCCGCGGCCAACGCAGGCCGGCGGACCTGCCGGGCAAATTGGGCGAGAGTGCCGAGCATGAAGATCAGGCTCCTGGAGCGATGAGGGCGAGACACTGCTCCCGTCCCGGCATGGAGGCAAGGGCGATCTCGACGCGGCGAATTAGGCTTGGGATTGGGGCGGAATCGGGACCGGCGCGCCAAAGGAACTGTCGCTCATCCGCGCACGAACCAGATCAGCACGACCCCGAGCACGGCCGACGCGATGCCGGCGACTCGCAGCGACGTTTCCGGGCTCTCCAGCGCGCTCGCCGCCAGCCGCTTCGCGACGCGCGGAAAAGCGGCGAACAGCAGCCCTTCGATCACCAGCACGAGACCGATTGCGACAAGGAACTGGGCCATCTGCCGGCGCCGTGACGGCGAGCGTTCGCCGCTAGCGCGGCGGCGGGCTCGCGGGAGGCGGGGCGCCGGGCGTCGGGCTCGGCGGGCTTCCGCCGCTGCGCGGCTTGCCCGCCGGATCGCCGAAGTAGCGGAAGAAGTCGGAGTCGGGCGTGAGCAGCATGCGCGTGTCGTTGGAGCGCAGGCCGGCTTCGTAGGCCTGCATCGAACGATAGAACGAGAAGAAGTCCGGGTCCTGTCCGTACGCTTCGGCGAAGATACGGTTGCGCTCGGCATCGCCCTCGCCGCGGGTCTGCTCGCCCTTGGACTGCGCTTCGGCGAGCAGCACGGTGACGTCGCGATCGGCCTTGGCGCGGATTTCCTGCGCGCGCTGGGTGCCTTGCGAGCGGAATTCCTGCGCCTCGCGCTGGCGCTCGGTGATCATGCGCTGGTAGACCGCCTGGCTGTTCTGCTCCGGCAGATCGGCGCGGCGAATGCGCACGTCGACGATCGAGATGCCGTAGGGCTGCGCGTCGGCCTCGAGCTGCTCGCGCACCCGCGCCATGAGCTGGGCGCGTTCGTCGCGAACCACGTGGGTCAGCGTGGCGCCGCCGAGCACGCGGCGCAGCGCCGAGTTCAGGAACGACGAGAGCTGGGCGTTGGCGGCGGCAACGGTGCCGACCGTCTGGTAGAATTGCAGCGCGTTGGTGATGCGATAGCGCGCGAAGGCATCGACCACCAGCCGCTTCTGGTCGGATGCGATCACCTCCTGCGACGGATTCTCGAGATCGAGGATGCGCTTGTCGATCTGGATGACGCTGTCGATCAGCGGGATCTTGTAGTTCAAGCCGGGCTCGGTGATCACGCGGATCGGCTGGCCGAGGCGCACCACCAGTGCCTGGCGGGTCTGATAGACCGTGAACAGGGTGCTGTAGGCGACGATCAGCCCCAGCACCAGAACGGCCGCGACGACGCCGCCGAGGAGATTGAGCCTCATCGCCCGCCTCCCGTTTGCGGCGGCGGCGGCGCCGGCCGCCGCGTCAGCTGGTCGAGCGGCAGATAGGGAACGACGCCGCCGGAGGCGCCGGAATCCATGATGATCTTGTCGGTGCCGCCGAACAGCCGCTCCATGGTTTCCAGGTACATGCGCTGGCGGGTGATGTCGGGCGCCTTCTTGTACTCGTCGTAGATCTTGACGAAGCGCGCGGCGGACCCCCTGGCCTCGGCGACGGTCTGCTCGCGATACGCTTCGGCGTTCTGGGTGATCTGCGCGGCGCGGCCCCGCGCTTCCGGCACCACCTTGTTGGCGTAGGTCTGCGCCTCGTTCTGCGCGCGCTCGAGATCGGCGCGCGCGGCCTGTACGTCGCGGAACGAATCGATCACCTGCGAGGGCGGGTCGACCTTCTGCAGCTGCACCTGGGTGATCAGGATGCCGGCGCGGTAATGGTCGAGGGTGGTCTGCATCAGGTCGTGAACGTCGTTCTCGATGCTCTGCCGGGCGCCGGTCAGGATCGGCTGGATGGTCGAGCGGCCGATCACCTCGCGCATGGCGCTTTCGGCCACCGCCTTCACCGTGCCCTCGGGCTGCTGGATGTTGAAGAGATAGTCGCCGACCCCGCTCGGCTTGATCCGCCAGAACACCGTGAAGTCGACGTCGACGATGTTCTCGTCGCCGGTCAGCATCAGGCTCTCCTCCGGCACGTCGCGCATGGTGGTGCCGCGACGCAGGTCCTCGACCAGCCGCATCCCGATGGGAATCGCCTGCACCACCGTGACCTTCGGGGTCAGCACCGTCTCGATCGGATAAGGCAGGTGATAATTGAGCCCCGGCGGCGCCTCGCGATCGTATTTGCCGAAACGCAAGACCACGCCGTACTCGTTGGTGTCGACGCGGTAGAAGCCGGACAGGCCCCAGATGACCAGCGCCGCCAGCAAGATCAGGAGGAGCCCCTTACCGCCGAGATTGCCGGGCAGAACGCTGCGCAGCTTGTCCTGGCTGCGACGCAGGAACTCCTCGAGGTCGGGAGGCGTCGGGCCCGACGGTTGCGGTCCCGAGCCCCATGGGCCCTTGCCGCCCCCTCCGGATCCCCAGGGTCCGCCGCCCTGATTGCTCCATGGCATCGCCGCCTCCTCGCTGCGCCGGCCGGGGCCGCCGCGCTGTTCGATTTGGTGGGGTTATAGGGGAGGTGTCACTCCGTTACAACGCGCCGACACCGCCGTCGGTAGAGCAGCACGCTGAAGCTCGCTTCGTCGCCGGGCCCGGCGCGATGCTCGGCGGCTTCCATTTCCTGCCAGACGTCGGGATCGACGGCGGGGAACGTGGTGTCGCCTTCCGGCCACAGATGCACGCGCGTGATCAGGAGCCGGTCGGCAAGCGGCATGGTCTGCGCGTAGATGTCGGCGCCGCCGATCACGGCGATCTCCGTCGCTCCGCGCCGCAGCGCGTCGCCGCGCGCGACCGTCAGCGCCGCCTCGATACCGGGCGCGACCACCACGCCCGGCGCCGCAAAGCTCAAGTCGCGGCTCACCACGATGTTGCTGCGGCCGGCGAGCGGCTTGCCGATCGACAGAAAGGTCTTGCGCCCCATCACCACCGGCTTGCCCATGGTGACGCGGCGGAAATGCGCCATCTCCGATTTCAGCCGCCACGGCAGGCGGCCGCCCTGCCCGATCACGCCATTGTCGGCGACGGCGACCACCAGCACGATCGACGGCGAGGGCGCGGCGGATCGCGTCGCGCGGGCGCCGTTCTCGGCGCTCACACGGCCACCTTGGCCTTGATGTGCGGGTGCGGCTCGTAGCCCTCGAGCGTGAAATCCTGGTAGCGGAAGGCGAACAGGTCGGTCGCCGCCGGATTGAGCAGCATTCGCGGCAGCCGCCGCGGCGGCCGCGTGAGCTGCAGCCGCGCCTGCTCGACGTGATTGAGATAGAGGTGGGCGTCGCCGAGCGTGTGCACGAACTCGCCCGCCTTGAGCCCCGTCACCTGCGCCACCATCAGCGTGAGCAGCGCATAGGACGCGATGTTGAACGGCACGCCGAGGAAGACGTCGGCCGAGCGCTGATAGAGCTGGCAGGACAGCCGGCCCCCGGCGACGTAGAACTGGAACAGGCAGTGGCACGGCGGCAGCGCCATCCTGTCGACATCGGCCGGGTTCCAGGCCGAGACGACGAGGCGGCGCGAATCGGGATTGCGGCGGATCGCCGCGACCACGTTGGCGATCTGGTCGATGCTGCCGCCGTCGGGCGTCGGCCATGAGCGCCATTGCCGGCCGTAGACCGGCCCGAGCTCGCCGGTCGCGTCCGCCCACTCGTCCCAGATCGTGACGCCGCGCTCGTTGAGATATTTCACGTTGGTGTCGCCGGCGAGGAACCAGAGCAGCTCGTGGACGATCGACTTGAGGTGCAGCTTCTTGGTGGTCGTGAGCGGGAAGCCCTCGCCGAGGTCGAAGCGCATCTGGTGTCCGAACACCGACAGCGTGCCGGTGCCGGTGCGGTCGTGCTTCTCCGTCCCGTCGGCGAGAATCCGTTCGAGCAGGTCGTGGTATTGACGCATCGGTGCGTCTCTCATGCGGCCAGGCGCCGAGTCGAGGCGGAGTCTATCGCCCCGCCGCTATCGCTGAAACGTCAAAACGGACGCGGAGACGCACCTGTTTGCCCCCGGCGTCGCCGCAGCCTTCGTGGCGGCGACGCCGGCTCCTTCGGGAAACGCGGCGGCCGCCGCGCCTACTCGACGAAGACCTCGTCGCGGCGCCGGCGGATCTTGGGCAGCCCGGCGAGGATGAGCAGAAGGATCGCCGTGCACAGCAGGACCGACGAGATCGGACGCGTGAAGAACACCGTTACATCCCCGCGGGCGATCAGCATGGCGCGGCGCAGGTTCTCCTCCATCAGCGGTCCCAGCACGAACCCGAGCGTCAACGGCGCCGGCTCGAAGTCGTGCTTCACCAGCCAGAAGCCGATGACGCCGAAGATCGCCGCGATCACCACATCGGTCGGCGAATTATTGATCGAGTAGATGCCGATGCAGCAGAACACGAGGATCGACGGATAGAGCAGCCGGTACGGCACGCGCAGCAGGCTGACCCACACGCCGACCAGCGGCAGGTTGATGACGATCAGCATCAGGTTGCCGATCCACATCGAGGCGATCATGCCCCAGAACAGCTCCGGCTGCTTGGTCATGACCTGCGGGCCCGGCACGATGCCGTGGATGGTCATGGCGCCGACCATCAGCGCCATCACCGCGTTCGGCGGGATGCCGAGGGTGAGCAGCGGGATGAACGAGGTCTGCGCCGCCGCGTTGTTGGCGCTCTCCGGGGCGGCCACGCCTTCGATCGCGCCGTTGCCGAAGCGCGAGGGGTCCTTGGCGATCTTCTTCTCGAAGGTGTAGGCGGCGAACGAGGCGATGACCGCGCCGCCGCCGGGCAGGATGCCGACCAGCGATCCCAGCGCCGTGCCGCGCACGATCGCCCCCGCCGAATCGATCAGGTCCTGGCGGGTCGGCATCAGGCCGGTGATCTTCGCCTTGACGATGTCGCGGCTCTCGGCCGGCAGCTCGAGATTGCGGATGATTTCCGCGAAGCCGAAGAGACCCATGGCGACATTGGCGAATCCGATGCCGTCGGCCAGCTCCGCGACGTCGAAGGTCATGCGCCCGGCGCCGGTCTCGAGGTCGGAGCCCACCATCGACAGCAGCAGGCCGGTGATCACCATGGCGACCGCCTTGAGCACCGAGCCCTTGGCCAGCACGACCGCGAAGATCAGGCCGAGACACATCAGCGAGAAATACTCGGCCGGCCCGAACAGCAGCGCGATGCTGGTCAGCGGGGCGCCGAGCGCGGCCACCAGCACGGTCGCCACGCAGCCCGCGAAGAACGAGCCGATGGCGGAGATCGACAGCGCCGGACCGGCTCGGCCCTGCCGCGCCATCTGGTGGCCGTCGAGACAGGTGATGACCGAGGTCGCCTCGCCCGGGATGTTGACCAGTATCGAGGTGGTCGAGCCGCCGTACTGCGCACCGTAATAGATGCCGGCGAGCATGATCAGCGCGCCGACCGGCGGCAGGCCGAAGGTGATCGGCAGCAGCATCGCGATGGTCGCGACCGTGCCGATGCCGGGCAGGACGCCGACCAGGGTTCCGACCAGCGCGCCGAGCAGGCAGAACAGGATGTTGTACGGGTTCGCTGCGACGTGGAATCCCATCCACAGGTTCGACAGAAGTTCCGTCATGACTGATCCACCCGGTCAGTAGAAGCGCGGCCAGAGCTGGAACGGCAAATTGAGCAGGACGACGAACAGCAGCCAGCAGAACGCGGTCATGGCCGCGGCGGCGATCATGCTCTCGATCCAGCGCATCTCCGTCGATCCGAGGATCGAGATCATGAACGTCAGGAAGGTCGCGATGATCACCCCGACCGGCCGGACCAGCGCGGCGAAGGAAATGATCGAGACGACGACCAATGCCGGCCCGCGGACCTTGTATTTTTCGATCTCCGGCCCTTCGGCAAAAACACCGCCGACGGCAACCGCGGCGCCCAGCGCTGCAAGGATGAACGAGAACAGTCGCGGCGCCGTGCCGGGACCGAAGGCGAAACCGCGCTGGCCGGGCAGCTCCGCGGAAGCAGTCAAGGCCAACGTGCTCAAGACGACGAGCGCTATGCCGCCGTAGAAATCACGCGGACCACGGACCGGCAGCAGGCCGGCGGCGACCGCGATCCCGATCAAGAGCGTGGCGGCAGCCATGAAACGCGGAATGACCGCGTTCGGCATGTAAAACGCGTAGCCCAGGAACCCGAGGCCGAGCGCCGCAACGATCAAACCACCGATCAAATTGTGGGTATGGACTGGAAAGCCCCGCCGCGCCCCGCCGGGGGACGGTGATACGCCTTCGGACATGCTCCCTCCGGGTTAAAAAGCCCCGCGCGCAAACGACGCCGCCCCAGGGCCTTGCCGCCCCGTTGGCCGCGCCACGACCCGTAGCATATTCCGATGGCCGACGGGAAGCGACTGCAACAAATTACATTCAGATCAGGCCGGCCAACCCGAGCAGCGCGGCCACCGCAAAAATCCACAGCGGATTCAACCGGGTCGCGTGGGTCAGGAGCGCGGTTCCCAGCACCACGGCCACTGCCGCAAGATTGTGCGCCGCCGCCGACGCCACCACGAAGGCGCTCGCCGCGATCAATCCGATCGAGATCGGCAGCAGACCGGCCTGGACCGCGGCACGCCAGGGCGCGTCCTTGAAGCGTTCCCAGGCATGTCCGACGTAGAAGGCGAAGACGCAGGTCGGCCCGCACATCGCGAAGGTTGCGACCAGCGCGCCCGGAAGCCCGGCCACGTGATAGCCGATCAGAGTAACGATGATGACGTTCGGCCCCGGCGTCAGCTGGGCGATCGCGAACGTATCGGCGAACTGTCGCGCGCTCATCCAGTGCTCGACCTCGACCGCCACGCGCTGCATTTCCGGCACCGCGGAATTGGCGCCGCCGATCGCGAGCAGCGACATCATCGCGAAGTAGCCCGCAAGCGCGGTGAGCGCGCCGTCCTTCATCGCCGCACCCAGGCGATCGCGGTGCTCAGCGGTACCAGCCCCGCCAACGCGGCGTAGATCGGCCCGCGCATCACCCCGACCGACGCGAACGTCATGAGGACGACCAGCAGGCCGAGGCGATCCTTGCGCAGCGGCCGCGCCATCTTGGCGCAGGTTCCCAGCACCAAGCCGGCGGCGGCGGCCGCGATCCCGGCGAGCATGCGCTGCAGCGCCGCGGTTTCGCCGAGCCGCGCATAGGCGAAGCCGATCAGCGTGACGACCAGGAACGGCGGCCCGATCAGTCCCACCAGGGCGACCGCGGCCCCGGGGAGGCCGCGGATGCGGCGGCCGAACACCACCGACAGATTGACGACGTTGGGACCGGGCAGGAATTGGCACAGCGCATAGGCGTCGTCGAACTCCGGCGCCGTCATCCATCGGCGCTCCTCGACCAGCATCCGCCGCGACCAGGCCAGCACCCCGCCAAAGCCGCACAGCGCGATCAGCGCGAAGGCGACGAAGAGCTCAGGCAGCGTCGGCGCCGGCGAAGCGGGCGGAGAGGAGGACGAAGGCGCGGAGGCCGTCTCGGGCATGATGCGAGAGTTAACCTCGGGGCGAGGACTGAACCAAGGATCTGGGGAGAAGCGCCCCCATGAGCCCCAATGAGCCGTGTGCCGGAGTCCGGCCGGCCGGTGCCGGCCGGTCTTTTTTTGTCAAGCTTTCGGGCTTATATTGAGGGTGCCGGCGCAAGCTCGGCTATGGCGATAAACGGCCGTCGCAATAAACCTTTCGGACCCGGGGGCAGTACCCGGCGCCTCCACCAGAGTCCGGCGCGGCCGGGCTTCGGTGGGGGCGAAACAGGATCGACGAGGGCGTAAAGGGCGTGCTTTTGCTCGGCATGGTTCCGCCGTTATCGGGCCAACTTCATAGTTGCCAACGACAACTATGCTCCGGTTGCCCAGGCCGCGTAACGCGGTTTGGAATACCGAATTGAAGCCCTGAGGTCTTAGCAGCCTCAGGCGGGGTTCGGAGGCACCTGGCAACAGAAGCCTCCACTTCCATATTTGGTATTTAGCGACCTTGCAGGCTGGCGCGGCCACGCTTGCACGCGCTAGCATCGAAGAGGTTTGAGTCTCTCGCGCGTCAGGCACAGCCTTCCGAAACGCGCTCGCCCACGGCAACCGGATCGCCCCCATGGCCGTCGATCACATCCGCTACGATCTCCTGGCCCAGGACGCCTTGCGCGGCGTCGTGCGCACGGTGCTGGCCGACGCCGCCAAGAACGGCCTGCCCGGGGAGCACCATTTCTATGTTTCCTTCGATACCCGCGCCGAGGGCGTTCGGCTGTCGCCCCGCATGCTCGCGCAATATCCGCAAGAGATGACCGTCGTCCTCCAGCACCAATTCTGGGATTTGGTGGTCACCGACGAGGGCTTCGAGGTCGGCCTGTCATTCGGCGGCATCCCGGAGCGGCTGACGGTCCCGTTCGCCGCGGTCAAAGGCTTCTTCGATCCCTCGGTGCAATTCGGCCTGCAATTCGAGGAGGTCGCGGACACCGCCGCCGCGGCCGAGGGAAGCGAAGCCGGGCGAGAGGACGGCGAGGAGCGCCCGCCCGCCCGCAAGGGACGCGGCAAGGCGCGCGCGCCGGCCGAGCACAAGGGCGCCCCCCCTGCCCTCACCGTGCCGGCGCCCGCCAATCCCGAGCCGGCGCCGACGACCGAAAGCAAGAAGTCCGACAAGCCGGCCGGCGGCGGCGAGGTCGTGCGGCTCGATCGGTTCCGCAAGAAGTAAGAGG
>Ga0099827_10000492_pt1 | contig 17911 bp, 12 predicted proteins | sample CZO8metaG_FD_79339 | JGI IMG/M metagenome (GOLD analysis project Ga0099827, IMG submission 79339) | Vadose zone soil microbial communities from the Eel River Critical Zone Observatory, Northern California, USA - CZOApr15con1.8 metaG | ecosystem: Environmental > Terrestrial > Soil > Vadose zone ...
AAGTGACCGGATTACCGCCGAAGGTCGAGATCTGCAGGCCCTTGAAGCTGGCCGCAATGTCAGGACGCGTAAATGTTCCTCCCACCGGCACTCCATTGGCCATGCCTTTGGCGGCGGTGATGATATCGGGCGTAACCTCCCACTGCTCGATTCCAAACCAACGTTTGCCCGTGCGTCCCCAGCCGGTCTGCACTTCGTCAGAGATAAAGAGACCGCCATAGTCCTTCACAATTTTGAAGACGATCTTGAAGTACTCTTTCGGCGGAGTGACAAAGCCGCCGACGCCCTGAATGGGCTCGGCGATAAATGCGGCAATCTGCCCGGAGGTTGTGGTTTGAATAACGGCTTCGACGTCTTTGGCGCATGCTACTTCGCAGCTCGGATATGTCTTGCCAAGAGGACAGCGATAGCAATACGCATTCAGAGCGTGCACAACGCCCTGCGTGCCAGGCAGCGATTTGCGCCAGGTGTTGTGGCCGGTGAGTCCCTGAGCAAGCTGCGACCGCCCGCTGTATCCGTGCCGCAGGGCCACCACTTCGTAATGACCCGTGTGAATGCGGGCGAGCTGAATCGCGGTCTCGTTAGCCTCCGTTCCGCTGTTGGTAAAGAAACTCTGGCTGATCTCACCCGGCGTGATCTGAGCAATCTTTTCTGCCAGTGCGACCACCGCCTCATTGGGAAATACAGTGGAGGCATGCTGCAGCTTATCAACCTGCGCTTTGATCGTAGAGGTGATCCGGGGATTGGCGTGTCCGACGGAAATGGTGACGATGCCACCGAAGAAATCGAGATATTTTTTGCCGTCGGCATCCCACACGTACTGCATGCTGGCATGGTCTGTGACCAGCGGCTCAGAATAGTAGGTAAAGATAGACGGAAACAGGTACTGTTTGTGTTTTTTGATGATCTCGTCTTTGGTCATAAAAATCCTATAGCTTCAAAATATCTTTCAGGGGAGCGTGGGCAAGATGCCCACGCGACAGCCGGCGAGACGCCGGCGCTACGGCGCCCAGATCAACGGACTCCGGCCACCTTTCCCGTTTGCGTGATGAGTGTCTGATAGCTGTCGGGACGCCGGTCGCGGAAGAACTGCCACGTGTTGCGCACTTCCGCGATCATGTCGAGGTTGAGATCGGCGACCACGACTTCATCTTTGTCGCGGCTGGCTTGCGCGATGATTTTGCCGCGTGGATCGCAGAAATAACTCTTGCCATAGAATTCGCCTATGTTCCACGGCGCTTCTTTCCCTACCCGATTCAGCGCTCCCACAAAGTATCCATTGGCAACGGCGTGCGCTGGCTGTTCCAGCTCCCAAAGATATTCGGAAAGACCCGCGACGGTCGCCGAAGGATTAAAGACAATTTCGGCGCCGTTCAATCCCAGGATGCGGGCTCCTTCGGGAAAATGGCGGTCGTAGCAGATGTACACTCCAACCTTGGCGTACTTTGTATCGAAGACAGCGTAGTCGGTATCTCCCGGCGTGAAATAGAACTTCTCCCAGAAGCCCGGCGCCACCTGCGGAATGTGGTGCTTGCGATATTTACCGAGATACTTGCCATCGGCATCAATGACAGCCGCCGTGTTGTAGTAGAGGCCGGTCATCTCCACTTCATAAATCGGGACGATCATCACCATGTGGTGTTTCGCCGCAATCTTCTGCATCAGCTTGATCGTCGGGCCGTCAGGTACACGCTCAGTCAGTCCGTACCAGCGTGTATTTTGCTCGGCACAGAAATATGGACCATAAAAGATTTCCTGCAGACAAAGGATCTGGACCTTCTTCCTGGCTGCCTGATCAATCAGCTTCAGGTGCTTGTCGAGCATGGCCTTCTTGATTTTTTCGAGAGAATTCTCAGGACCAAGAGGATTGCTTGCCTGGATCAACCCACAGCGGACGGTTCGGGACATCTACACCTCGCAGGATAGAAAACTCCATAAATATACAGCAGAAAGCCTGCAGACCGCTGGCTGGCCTGGCAAAAATCCATTAACTGAAATATACGAATCCGTGGCTCCATGCCTCCATGCCGCCAAGATATAAGGTTCGAGAATCTTTGCATGCCTCAAGAATTTTTATCAACAGCTGTGAAGGTATTCGTCATCCAGATTTCTGTATCCGGCGTCTTGCCAGCAACAACTCGGCGCGGAGCAAATGAAAGGTTATTGCGTGGCTTGCGTCGGCGGTTCGCTGCCGTCCCTGGCCACCAATGCTAGTCGCACTACACCCGGTGGAGCCGAGGGGGCGGGCCCGAGCGCCCTCGATTTTTTCAGAAAAGCAAAAAATGGGCCGGGCATCCCAGAGGATGGGCGAATCAAGCTAAATGCTACCTGTCTTTTGTCTAAGAAACGTGACACCATTTTGAGATGCCTATCACGATTGTGGCCTTACAACCCTCCGGCCTGAAACCGGATGTTCCTCGATTCAGAACCCGCTTGAATATTGATAAGTATGAGATTGTTGGGACCGCTTGGAACCGTTTTCGGGCTTCTTTGAGTGAACTGGAAAGCTCGTAAGTTCTTGGAAATATGGCTCCTCAGGTAGGACTCGAACCTACAACCCTCCGGTTAACAGCCGGATGCTCTGCCATTGAGCTACTGAGGAGTGTCGCATGCAGGAAGCGCCATGGAAGGCGCAATTGCTTCTCTACTTTTATATAACAGTTTTGAGAAGTTGCCAACTTGAAGCATAAAGGTTTAGCCTCATTCACGAAAGATCTCCCGGGACGCAATCGTTCAGGGCGATAACCCCATTTGAACTGCCTTAACGGACAAAATGGATTGGCCAAAACCAAGACTAAAGGCCAAGACAAAGACGTGCCCGGATCGTCTAACTCTGGTAGGCTCTGTATCCAGATTAAACCCTCCCATGTGAGGTTCACTATGCCAGGAGCATTCCGCTTGCACTCGTTACTCTTCTTCGTTCTGTTCTCATCCTCGGTCGTCGCAACCTTGGCGTTTGCAGGAAACACCGCAACGCCGAGCACGGTGAATAGCGACGTTCCCGCCGCGCCCAAGCCCAAGCCGGTAGCAGTGGAAGAGACTCTGCACGGGCACAAGATCGCCGATCCATTTCGCTGGCTCGAGAACGGCGACAGCGCTGAGACGCAGCAGTTCGTCCATGATGAGCTGGCGTATACGCGTGGCGTGCTTGACCGCCTGCCTGGGCGCGAGGCCATGCATCGGCGCCTCAGCGAATTGTTCAGCGTGGGCGTGCTCAGCACTCCGCTCGTCTACGGCGACTATTATTTTTACCGCCGCCGCGAAGGCCAGGTAAACCAGCCCGTGCTCTATGTGCGCAAAGGACTGAACGGCGACGACCGTGTACTGGTTGACCCCAACACCCTGGTCGCTGATGGCACCGTGGCGCTCGACTGGTTTGTTCCGTCGCACGACGGTAAGTACGTGGCTTACGGCACATCGCCCGGCGGCTCCGAGATGAGCACCCTGCATGTAGTTGAGACTGCCACGGGAAAGCTGCTCCCTGACGTCATTGAGCGGACTCGCGCCGCGAGCATCGGCTGGATGCCTGACAATTCAGGCTTTTACTACACCCGCTACCCCAAGCCGGGCGAGGTGGCCGAGGGGCAGGAGGTCTATAACCGCCACGTTTTCTATCACGCCCTGGGTGGTGATGCCGCCAAAGATAAGTTGATCTTCGGCGAGGGACGGAACCCGCAAGACTGGCCCAATCTTGGCCTCTCCGATGACGGCAAGTGGCTTGTGATTCAGGTGGAGCAGGGTTGGACAAAGACCGAACTCTTCTTAAAGAACACCGCCAGCGACGCGGCTCCGGTGCGTCTGACCACGGGCAAAGAGTTCCTCTATTCTGCCGATATCTTTGACGGCGATCTTTACATCGTGACCAATGAAGATGCACCGCGCTATCGCGTCTTCAAGACGCCAGTCTCCAATCCCGGGCGCGAGCATTGGAAGGAGATTATTCCCCAGGGCGAATCCGTGCTGGCCAGCGCCGACCTGGTGGGCGGAAAGATTTTTGTCCACTATCAGCAGGACGCAACCTCGCGCCTCAAACTCTTTTCTGCGGAGGGAAAATTTCTACGCGATATCCCGCTGCCCGGCATTGGCAACCTGGAAGATTTGTCGCGTGGCTACCAACTAGGCGGCCAGCACGAGAGCCAGGAGGCCTTCTTCGTTTACCAATCATTCACGCAACCCATGACCGCGTATCGCTACGACCTGAAAAGCGGCAAAGTTTCGCTTTTTGCCGGGGTCAAGGCCACGGTTGATCCCAGCGGGTATGAGGTCAAACAGGTTTTCTACCACTCCAAAGATGGCACCCGCGTGCCTATGTTCATTGTGCACAAGAAGGGACTGGCGCTGAGTGGACACAATCCAGTCCTGCTCACCGGCTATGGCGGCTTTAATATCACCAACGCTCCCGTATTTCTGCGCGGCGCTTACCTGTGGCTGGAGCACGGAGGCGTCTACGCGCTGGCCAACCTGCGCGGCGGCGCCGAGTATGGCGAAGACTGGCACCGCGCCGGCATGCTCGATAAAAAACAGAACGTCTTCGACGATTTCATCGCCGCCGGTGAATACCTGATCGCGCAAAAGTATACGGATAAAGACCACCTCGCCATACAAGGCGGCAGCAATGGAGGCCTGTTGATGGGCGCTGCGCTAACCCAGCGTCCGGACCTGTTCCGCGCCGTGGTCTGCCAGGTACCGCTGCTCGACATGCTGCGCTACCAGAACTTCCAGATTGCCAAGCTGTGGATTCCCGAATATGGCTCTTCTGACGATCCCAAACAGTTCGAGTGGCTCTACGCCTACTCGCCCTACCACCATGTAAAACCGGGAACGCTCTACCCTGCCGTCATTTTCATGACCGCCGACGGCGATACCCGCGTTGACCCCATGCACGCCAAGAAAATGGCGGCGCTCATGCAAACCCAGGCGGCAAACGGCCCTGAACGCCCCATTCTTCTCCGCATCGAGCCCAAGGCAGGCCACGGCATGGGCAAGCCCATCTCGAAGGTGATTGAGGAGAACACGGATATCTATTCATTTCTCTTTTGGCAGTTGGGGGTGAAGTAGTGTTTGGCTCTGTTGACATCCTCAAGAAATCGTCATGTTATGAAGGGTGTCATCCTGGAGCCGCGAAGGATCTCCGATGGAGATTGGAACTGCCCGCGGCTTAAATCGGACCAACGGGAATTTCTCATTCTCCGTAAGGGAGTTTTGAACTTTTTTAGGATGTCAACAGAACCAGCGTGTTTCAAAAATGGGCTTTGTATCAGGGCACGACTTCAAGTCGTGCCGTTAGGCCCCCAGAATGTGGGCTTTTAGCCCCTGCGCTCTGCCTGCTCGTTCCTGCCAACCCTGCCAAATCTACAATAGCCATACAAGAAGACGAAACCCAGTGAACTAAACGGTTTTGCATTACACTATTCATACTCTCCCGCGTCTTCTGCAATCTAAGCGCCGGCTTTTGGCGCAAAGGATCTTGCGTTCCTTGTATCAGGAGATGCATTCTTTTGAATTAGCTATGTCTCTGCAGGACCATTCAGTGAACGGTCAACCCGCAAGAGCCGTGAGGAGGCGAACTTAATGCTGATACCTAATCTTCGATACATGACAATCTTGATGGGAATGCTCATTCTGCCCGTCGCCGTTCACGCACAAAGGTTGTGCGAGAACAGCGACTCGTCGGTGGCGAAGATCAGCCCGTGCACAGGCCCGACCGGGACAACCATCAGCGTGACTTTACAGCGGAAGCTCAAGTCTCCGCCGGCCACACTACTTTTCAAGCGCGTCCTCGCCAATGGCGTCCCGGCGCAAGTGAAGATTCTTATTGCCGGTCTGAGCGCGTCGGCGCCGTCTCAGTTGTGCGCGACGGGAAATGGAAAATGGGACGTCTGGCTGATCGATGCAAGTGGAGAATCGCAAGGCGTTATCGGCGCCTATTGGCCGGATTGCAGCAGTACAGCCCCTCCCAGCTCAGGTTCAACGGGCCCGGCTACTTCGTCGTCGGGCGCGGCGCAGAGGCTGTGTGAAAACAGCGACTCTGCCGTCGCGACCATTAGCCCATGCACCGGACCGGCAGGCACCACAATCAATGTGGCATTGCGTCGCCGGCTCGCCTCTCCACCGAAGACATTGCTCTTCAAGCGTGTGCTCACCAATGGGGTTCCGGCGCAAGTGAAGATCCCTATCTCCGGCCTCAGCGCAGCATCGCCGGCTCAGTTGTGTACGACTGGAGGCGGGCGTTGGGAGCTCTGGCTCATAGATGCGGCCGGAAAATCACAAGGTGTTATCGGCGCTTTCTGGCCTTACTGTAGTGGGGCAACCGGCCCTTCTGGCGGTGGTGGTCCTAAGCCCGGACCCAACAATCCTCTAAAACCGAAGCCACCCAGCGGTGGCTCAGGCGCAATAGATACTTGTCTCATCGGCACGTGGGAAGCGACAAGCGTAATTCAGCTAAGCAAAGCCGGCGGGGGGACAACTGGCGGCGCCGGGTTCCGCGTAACTTTCAAGCTCGACGGGACCGAGGCCATTGACTACTCTGCGATGAAGCCCATCGTCTTCAACGACAGCACCACCGCCGTTCCTGACACTTTCACTTACAAAGGCGCGGCGTCGGGTCACATCGCAACGGAAAAGAAAATCGCAAGAATCGAGAGCATTGAGAAAGCGGGTGTAACCAATGACGTCGCCACAGCAGGCAGAAATTTCAGAATGAAGCTTCCGGGCCTTGGTCCAGGCGGATTAGGTAGCACTTTTATTAATAATAATTCGACGTCCACCGAGAATTCTCTCGAGTACCAAACGTCCGTTTCTGTTGACCGTCACCCCGATTCTTCAGTTAAACTGATGCGCCGGAAGGGCCCGCTATGAAAACCAGAATGACAATCATCGCGCTTAGTTTGCCGGTTCTGTTCTTCGCCTTCTTTGTGATTTGTAGCACCATTGCTCCCTATGAGACAGCCGTGTTAGCGCAGGAGCAGAAGGAGAGGACTACAACCGTTGCTGATAACAGATATGGAAAAGGTGGGACACTTGAATCAACGTCGGACGAGAAACTCAGAATTCTCAAAGAGATTTGGAAGGATAAGGACGGGAAGATGAGAGAGACTCATTATTTCGGTTATGACGACAAGGGAAACCCCTCTGGAGAAACCTGAAGTTTTTTGAAGAATGGTACTTTTGAGGGCGCTGATGAATACAGAGCGCAGCCTCATTTCACGTACACGCACAAAGGAGCAACGGTGCAGGTAGCGTGGAACGGCGGGTGGGATCTCAGGGGACCCAATCAACAGTCCATCTACGACGCTCGTAAAGACGAGATCGACAAGGCAATGGAAGAGGTCGAGAAACAGTTTGCAAAGGATGGCACAATACCGAAAATCGCGAAGACGACTGCTAAACCGGAAGAAAAGCCAAAGCAAGAGCCGGCTAAAGATACACAAGTGGAACAACCGACGCTGCCTCGGAATGAAGTGTTTTCGAAATCAGGCATTGATGCATGTCTGGTTGGTACTTGGCGCTCCGAATCCGTTGTCGACACTCTCGGCGGCAGGCGCGGCGGCTCAGGCATCGTCATGACCATCAAAGCAGACGGGGTGATTACGATTGACTACAACCAGATGCAATCGCTCGAAGCCGAGAAAGGAGGGGGCATCGGCGAGAACAATTGGTGGAAAGGAACCGCCAGCGGCCGCATCACGACAAATAACCGGTCGACCTCGATCATCAGCGTTGAGACATCTGAACTGACTCACAAGGTCACAGTGCAGGGCAAGACCACGACCAACCCTCTAGGCAAACTGGGACCAGCCCTGCCAACAGGTTACACTTGCGATCAGGCTACGCTGAAGTGGAGCAGTGCCGGAAACGCGTTTACATTCAAGAAGAAAGAGCCATAGAAGCCAAGCGCGCGCGACTGCAAAGACAAACGGAGATGAATATGGGTAATAATCACAAACCATTTTTGCGCCATTTCGCGTCGCTCGCACCGTTCTTCCTGCTTCTCTTTGTGGTTGGTTGCGCGAGGACGAGCACGAACAACAACGCGAACGGCAACGGAGCGCCGAGCAACACCGCAGCGGCTACAACTCCAGGGGGCAATTCCAGCGATTCAACCGGGGATCAGAACGCTGCGCATCGCGAGCCGAGCCTCGTGTCGCTCTCCGCTGGGGCACTGGTTGTAAAGAAGCCGCGGGAGTTTGATGACAAATGGTCAGCTATTTGGCTTCTCGATGAGAAACCGGACACCGGATGGTCCACGCCAAAAGGAACGGTAAGCGTCCAGGAAATCGTTATTGCCCTACCTGAGCTGACTCAACTCAAGAGACTGACTTTCGATACCGGGAGTGTCGATGGAAATGATGGCCGGGCCGCAAAAGATATCGTCGTGGAAATGTCCAACAGCAGCGAGAACGAGGGATTCCACAGGGTCGCTGAAGTGTCGCTTCAGGACAAGGCGGACAATCAAGAGTTTTCGGTCAACGCGGAAGTTGCGGGGCGCTGGGTGCGGCTGACGATCAAAAACAATCATGGTTCGGCGGAATACATTGAGCTCATGGACTTCCGCGCCACCGGCACGCAACTTACGCATACTCCGTTTCCTGACGTCAGCGGAACGTACGCGACCAGCTACAACGACTTTCATATCAAGCAGGAAGGCACGTCCATTACTGGCTGCTATGAATACAAGCAAGGCGTTCTTGAAGGCGGCGCCGACGGGCGAGTACTGGCTTTCACCTGGAGACAAACCAACGGCGGAGGACCGGCTATTTTGGTGTTTGCTCCGGACGGCAAACAAATGACCGGAGTGTGGTGGTTTGAAAGTAACCCGCAAGATCGCGGACTGTGGTATGGAACACGTAAGAGCGATTCAATAGGCTCATGTGCGCATTGGGCCGGCAGTATTCAGGGTCAAATCACGAAGGACGTGGAAGAGTTCGGGCGCGCGCGGGTGTATGGCATCAACTTCGACACTGACTCCGATCACATCAAGGATGAATCGAAACCAACGCTCGATAAAATCGTCAGCATGTTGAAAGTCAAGCCTGATTGGAAAATAACAATCGAGGGACATACTGATTCGACTTCTACACCACAACACAATCAGAATCTCTCCGAGAGGCGCGCGGCGTCAGTGAAGAACTATCTTCAATCAGCAGGAATCGACGTGTCACGCGTGAAGACTGTCGGCTATGGTGCGACTAAGCCGGTGGCAAGCAACGACACTGAGATGGGTCGCGCGCAAAACCGGCGAGTGGAATTGACGAAGTAGTAACGGCGGCGGATGAATCTGACGGCGATCCGCGCGACTGCGCGTCCGAGCCCGCAGAGCTTCTCTCCTGAACCTGCCGCAGGCGAAATCCTGAGCCAAGCCGAAGGCCCCTCCTGCCCACACGTAACGCGGTTTGTCAAAAAGAAAGGCGAAATAGCGCATTTCTTCCGAACCTGCGTCGCTACGCCGCACCGCGGTCACAGTCACTTGACATTCCCGTGCCCACACGATAACTTCCTGATTTTGCACAATTTACAAGCGACCGGAGAAGCGAGTGGCCCCTTTGCAGCGCATCGTTACCCTTATCACCGATTTTGGCATTACCGAGCACTACGTAGGCGCCATGAAGGGTGTAATCTACAACATCAACCCTGCGGCGCAAATCGTGGATGTCTGCAATTCTGTGAATTCCTACGATTTGTTGGATGGTGCGCTGACCCTGGCGCAATCCTACAGCTACTATCCGCCCAATACCCTGCATGTCGTGGTGGTTGATCCTGGCGTAGGCACGGCGCGGCGGCCTATCCTGGCCAATGCGGGAAAACACCTCTTTCTGGCCCCGGATAACGGCGTGCTTTCGCTGGTCTATGAACGGGAGCAGGCCATAACCGTTCGTCACGTCACTTCATCGCATTATTTCCTGCAGCCGGTGAGTAATACCTTTCACGGACGCGACGTCTTCGCCCCCGTTGCGGGCTGGCTGAGCAAGGGAGTTGACACGGAAAAGTTCGGAGATGTAATCACAGATTTTGTGCGCTTTACCGCGCCCAAACCCAAACTGGCCAACGACAACTTGTTCAAAGGCATCGTAATCAAGGTTGATAAATTCGGGAACCTGGTCACCAACATTACGCCCCATGACTTGCCCCAGTTGTTCACCCCTGAGCCTCCAGCCTTTAGAATTTTCATCGGCAAAAGCGAGATTACAAAGATGAAGACCACCTACGCCGAGGGTGCTCCCGGCGAGGTCTTTGCCCTGCTGGGCAGCATGGGGTTCCTGGAAATCGCGACCAATCGCGGATCGGCCCTGAATAGCATTGGTGTAGGCAAAGGCAGCGAAGTCGGGATCAAGCTGGAGTAAGTTCCCCTGCGACTATGGATTCTTAGGTTTCGGCCGGGCGTAGCGGTCCATCTCTGAAGTCCAGTGCAAAAAACGGAGCAGATTGCCGCGCTCGCGCCATATGAATCCCCAGAACTCCAGGAAGCCGATTTTGCTCATCTTCAAGCCGCAGTAGGTTTCAATCCGCCACTTCAAGTAGGGGCTGCGCCAGGGGGCAAAACGATGTCCGCGCGTGGCATTCCAGATGAAGCGCAACAGGTATCTCATCTGTTCCAGTATAGCGTTTTCGTACCGCTGTGCCTGAAATCCTCGCAATGTTATAGCGATTCCACAATTACTGTGTCCACCACCGTGGAAGAGCAGGCACGTTCTTCAGCCCCGGTGCTGCGCGAATACACCAATTCTGGAATTGCTATAAAATCGTGCTTCTAGCATGGATGACGCACGCCAGATTGCCGAAGACCACTTCTATACTGCCCTGGAGTTCTTCGCCCAGGGTAACCCCGAGGAAGCGATCAAAGAATATCGGGCAGCGCTTGATGCCGACCCGACCTACACTGACGCGCTCCACGGCCTGGCGCGCATCTACCAGGACCTGAACCGCTACGACGAAGCTATCGCCATTGCGCAGAAGCTGGCCACGCTCGACCCCGATGACGTGCTTCCCCACACCAGCCTCTCGATCCTCTACCAGAAAAAAGGGATGATCGCCGAAGCCGAAGAAGAAGCCAACCGCGCCCGCGTGCTCGGCTGGAAGCAGCAGCTCAAGCAAAGCGCACAAAAGAAGGGACCAGACAGCTCCGTTTAGCTTGGTGTTATCCGCGCCCAGGTCAGCGCCTTCGCCGATTTCGAAACTATCTCGCGGTCATGCTGTTGCTCCATGACGCCGGAATACCTCGGCGACACGCGCCTTCTCTTCGACCGAACGGCCCTTCACCTTCTCGATCCATGCCAGCCAGGAGCCTCGGATTTTTGCGCCGGCCTCGAGAAGCAGCTCGAAGACCGGAACGAAGTCGGCGTCGGGCGCGCCGTGCTCGAAACCCCAGCCGGCATGTCCGAGCACGGTACCGCCCCAGGCATTGGTCTCTTCCAGGGGAGCGCCGCGATCGAGAAGCAGTTTGACGATGCTGAGGCTTCCGCTGCCCGCCGCCCAGTGCAGCGGCGTCGCTCTGTTGTCAACGCGGTCCAGTGGGTCCGCGCCATGCTCCAGCAAAAATGCTGCGACCTCCTCGCGGCCATACATACAGGCCCATATGAGTCCACCCTGCAACTGCTTTTTCGTTGCCGAGGGTTTCAGACTACGATCAGGATGGAAGAACGTCTTCACCAAATCGATGCGCCCTAACCCGGCGGCGCTCTCCAATTCCAGTTCTGCCCCATGTGCGGCGAGAAACTCTCCTGCGCGAAGCCGTCCATTGGCGAAGCAGGCAATCACTGCCGAGTGCTTCTTGCCGGGCAGATTCGGTTTCTCGATCACTGAGCCGTAGTCCAGCAGGAGCTGCATGAGCGGCTCCTGCACGCCGGCCGATTCGGGATGGACGCTCGTCGCCACAAGGCCCAACGTCTCGCATCCACCGCCGTAAACATCTGCCTCTGCGTTCACGTCTGCGCCGGATTTCAGCAGAAGCTCCGCAATTTCGACGATGTTTTTCGGTGTCTTCTGACGGTAGCTTTCGACGCCGTTCGCCGAGGCGTAATGAAGCAGAGTGCCAGCGTGTTCGCGGCTGGAGCGCAGATGCACAAGTTTGGGATTGGCGCGTAGCAGATGGCGAAGCGCCGCGATATCGCCGGTGATGATAGCATCTGCGGCGGCTTCAAACTGCGCTTCGGGAGAATCGATGTCGCCAGCGTTGCGAAGGTGCTGGACAAACTTAGGCCAGCTCGGGAATCCGTGTGAGCGCGCGATGACAAATTGCGCGTCTGACAACTTGCCGCCGTCCGCTAATTTTGCTTGCGCGAAGCTGGCGACGTCGCGGATCCAGGCATCGGGATCGCGCCATAATTTCCAGTGCGGGCTGATGGCTGCTCCTTCGATCAGTCCCTTGATCCAAGCTGTGGACCAGTTGCGGATGGCGTCGGAGTCCGTCGATTTGGCGGCGCGGAGCAACTCCTTGGCGAGCTTCTTGTATTGTTCGAGATTGGGCCGCAGTGGGAGCGGCAGAGCGTCTTGCGGATTGGGAAACATACGAATCTCCTTTCATCGCATGCCTGGAGTCCGCACGAGTCAGGCTGAAAGAAGGTTCGCTACCTTCAATTTGTCGAGATGGGTGGGCACTGCCCTTTCCGCGGACTGGATGCGCCCCTAGCGCTCACATCACCCTAATCCGTTCCACCAACCCCCGTCAAGCAGAGCGCGCAAAAGAGAGAGCCGGGTGGGTCGGCCAAACTAGCCAAGACCTGACCGGGCTGCAAAAATCTGATATCAAACTGTGGATTTCTGAGGAAATTGGGCCCATCATGAGTCCAGCATTCCAGAATGCGGGGGCCCGGGCTGCAAAGCCCTTAAAGCAAGCCCTTTGGGGATCTTTGAGAATATTTCGTCTTGGCGTTCCTTAAAACAGCCATAAACGCCTGTGAGGCCGCTTCGTGCGCACTGTTGCGCGCGAAGCGACCCGGCCTGGCTTGCCGTGGATGAGCCGAGCCTGGGGCGGCGAAGCCGCGCACTGGTCGCCTGGGCCGCTGCGCTCGCCCTATTGGGCCGTGAGAAGGCTCGTGAGGTATCAGTGCCTGACTACCTGCCGGCACCCCTTTTTCACCAGTATCTCATTGAATTAAAAAGGTTTAATAAACATGAGTGCTTCCTAGCAAGGGGGGTGGGGGGTAATTGATACGTAAATGGAAGTACAACAATCCTGAAGAAAGCTTAGATTTCGTACTTCTTCATCAGGTGGCGGAATGAACGGTAGGAAAGCTTGAGCATCTCTGCGGCGCGGGTCTGCACCCCATTCGATTGCCGCAGCGCCGACTGCAGCAGCGAGCGCTCGATTCCGGAAACATAGTTTTCCAGGTCGAGTCCTTCGGCGGGGAAACTCATTCCCGTTGAATTAGAAGCCGCAGCCGCGGCAGCCCTGGTCTTAGCGCGCTCCACCGGCACTTCAACCTGCAGCTCATCCGTGCCTTCCAGCGCCACGGCGCGTTCGATGGTGTTTTCAAGCTGGCGCACGTTTCCCGGCCAATCATAGGCGGCCAGTTCGCGCAGCGATCTTTCGGTGACGCGCACAATGCTCTTGCCCGCGGCGGGAGCATATTTCTTGAGAAAATGCTGGGCCAGCAGCGGAATGTCTTCTTTGCGATCCCGCAGGGGCGGCACCTCGATGGGAATCACGCTGATGCGGTAATAGAGGTCTTCGCGAAAATTCTTTTCCGCAACCAGGGCGTCGAGATCTTTATTGGTGGCGGCAATCACGCGCACATCGATGGCAATCTCATGGGTGCCGCCCACCATGCGAATACAGCGCTCCTGCAGAACGCGCAGCAGCTTGACCTGCATGGCGACGGTCATTTCGCTGATTTCATCAAGAAAGATGGTGCCGCCGTTGGCAACTTCAAACAACCCGCTCTTGTTCTGGGCGGCCCCTGTAAAGGCCCCTTTGACGTATCCGAACAGCTCGCTTTCAAGCAGCGTTTCGGGAAAGGCGCCGCAGTTGACCGAGACAAATGGCTGGCCGTCGCGGGGAGAACAGGTATGTACTGCGCGCGCCACCAGTTCCTTACCGGTGCCGCTTTCTCCATGCACCAGCACGGTGCTTTGCGTGGGCGCTACGGTACGGACCGTCTGCTTGAGCTGCTGCACGCGTGGACTGCTTCCAATGATATTTTCCAGCGAATTACGGCTGGAAGCATCGCGCTTGAAGGCAAGATTCTCGCGGCGCAGGGAAAGGGTGTCCAAAGCGCGGGAGACGGCCACCCGGACCTCTTCCACCAGTCCGGGGCCTTTGTGGATATATTGAAATGCCCCGGCGTTGACGGCGTTGACGGCGGCTTCATAATCTTCGACGGCAGTGATCAAAATGACCGAGGTTTCAGGCGACGATTTGCGCGTGTGGCGCAACACTTCGATGCCGTCGTGGTTTGGCATTTTGATATCGCTGATGACAACGTCATACAAAGCGCTGCTGAGCTTCTTGATGGCTGCGTCGCCCGAGGTGACGGTCTCGATGCGGTGGCCTTCTTTGCGTAGCGAGATTTCCAGGACTTCGCAGATGGAGCGGGTATCGTCGCAGACCAGAATATTACCCACGCGTTCCTCCTGCCTTGACTAACACGGCCGGCGGCTTTTCGGCGTCAGGCTCGTGGAGCGCATCTTCGCGGGCTGCGCGGGAAAACTCCAGACGGAACTCAGAGCCTTTCCCCGGCGCCGAACTGACCGAGATCTGTGCCTCGTGCGCCTGCACGATCTGGTACACAATCGCCAAGCCCAGCCCGGTGCCGCCTTCGAAGCGTGATTGGAAGGGCTCAAAAATTTTTTCCAGAAGTTGCGCATCCATGCCGGAGCCGGTGTCGGAAAAGCAGATGGCCCAGGTTTGTTCTTTCCCAGTCAAGCTTACGGTCAGAACCCCTCCTTCGGGCATGGCGCGTACCGCATTCTCGCAAAGGTTCCAGAACACCTGCTTGAGCCTGTCGCCATCCACTGTGGCAAACGCATCCGCAGTCGCATACTGGCGGACAAGAGAAATTTTTTTGCTGCCGGTTTTACCGGGACTGACAATAAGCGGATGGTTTTCCAGCAAAGTCAGGGTGTCGTTGAGCAACGAAACCAGGTCCTGTACACGGAACTTATAGTTCTTCTCGCGTGAGTAAACAAGGAAATCAGATACGATGCGGTTCAGCCGCTCCGATTCCCGGGTAACAATCTGAACCAGGGTGCGCTGCTCGTCGTTCAGCGCGGAAATGCTGGAGAGCACTTTGACCGAGCCGGCAATCGAAGAGAGCGGATTGCGTATCTCATGGGCGATGCCGGCGGCCATGCGTCCCACGGCGCTCAGCCGGTCGCGCATCCGGATCTCCTGCTCCAGGCGGCGAATGTCGGTCAGGTCGGCAAACGTGTAGATATAGCCCTGCTCCCCTTGCTCGGGTACGCGCAACAGGGTCGCCTTCATGCCAAAAATCTTTTGCGCGCCGCGCGGTGTCACGCAGCCCACCTCACAGCGTACCTCGGTCCGCGCCGACGAAGCTTCTATCACCGGCAGGCGGTCGAGAAAAAGCTCCTGCACGTTGGTGCCAATCATGTCTTGCAATCTTCGCTCCAACAGCCTCCCTCCAGCGGGGTTCAGCAGGGTAATGCGCCCCTGGAGGTCAGTGGTGATCAGCCCTCCACTCATAGAGTGGATGATGTTTTCGTGCAGCGCCTGCAAGTTTTCCAGGGCCTGCACGTCTCCCTGCCGCAGCTTTGTGCTCAGTGTGCTGGCCAGATAGGCAACCGCAAAATACGCGCAAAAATTCACCACCACGACCAGCTGCAGGGTCTTATTGTCGGGCCGCGCCGACATGGAATAGGAATGCAACACGCCATACTGGATCAGCTCAAGCATGGCAGCGAAGAGAATAAAGGAAAGTCCCGCGGTCAAATAAGCCCAGACACGCGGCAACTGGATGCTGGCAACGATGATGATCAGGGGATACAGAAAGTTAAAAGAGGTATCAATACCGCCGGTGACGTAAAGCAGCGCGGTAGAGAAGGCGATATCGGTGAGAATCTGCAGGCGGACGTGCGCCCGCGTGTCGCGCCATAATGCCAACAAAAGAATCTGGAAGAGAGAAATGGAATACCAGAGGACAATAATACACACGAACCCAATGCGCGGGACATTGGTTTGCGTGAGTTGGGTAATCGCCAGCTCAATGCCCAGCAGAAAGGTGATAATAATGATGCGCACCTTCCCCATCCAACTCAGCCAGGCGCGATCATTCAGTTCATTCTGCATCAGCTACTCTTGCTCTTGTATTACACCGTCAGCTATTGGCGCGAGCCCCGAGAAACGCGTTTTTGCGAACTTCCCAGCAAACGCTCACATGGCTCGACGATGCGATGTCTCTCTGAATTCCATTTAACCCGACAGTTTGGCAATCATCGAGAACAGCGGCAGATACAGGGAAATGACGATACCTCCCACTACGACTCCCAAAAACCCGATGAGAAGTGGCTCCAGAATGGTGAGCATGTCTTTGATGGCGGCATCCACTTCGTCTTCGTAGAAGTCGGCGATTTTCTGCAACATGGCATCCATGGCGCCAGTGGCCTCGCCAACGCCGATCATCTGTACCACCATGTTGGGAAAAACTCCGCTCTCGCGCAGTGGATCGACAATGGTGCGGCCTTCTTCCACTGCCTTGCGGACTTTCATGATGCTTTGCTCAAGAACCGCATTCCCAGATGTGCGCGCGGTGATCGTGAGTCCTTCCAGAATGGGAACGCCGGAGGTAATCAGGGTACCTAGCGTTCGAGTAAAACGGGCGACAGCAATCTTGCGCAGAATTGACCCTAGGACCGGCAACTTCAACAGCAGGTTATCGAAGAAGAGACGGCCCTGGGGGCTGGTTCTTGCGTACTTGATCGCGATAATCAGGACGATGAGCAGGATAACGAAGATCCAGCCAAATTTACCGATCAACGTGCTCAGGTTGATGACAATACGAGTCATAAGCGGCAAGCTGACATCGAGACCTTGAAACAAATTGGCAAAAATCGGAACCACCCATTTGAGCAGCCCGGCAACAATCAGGGTAGCGATGGAAATGACGGCGGTGGGATACACCAACGCCGACCGCACTGCCTGTCTTAGCTTGACTGCCTTCTCCACATAGGTTGCAAGCCGCTGCAAAATCACATCGAGGATACCGCCGGTTTCGCCGGCCTCAATCATGTTGGTGGCCAAGTCATCGAAAATCTTAGGATAGCCACGCATGGCGTTGGCCAGTGTGGAACCGCCTTCCACCGTCGTTCGCACGCCGGTGAGACATTTCTGGAAGGTTATGTTTTCCTGGTTGGCGGCCAGAATTTCCAGACACTGCACCAGGGGGAGACCGGCATCAATCATGACGGAGAACTGACGGAAAAAGATCGCCAGGTCCTTGGTGGGAACACTGCCGCTGCCGATCATGGGCAAATTGAACTCTTTGCCCTTTTCCTTGATCGAGCCCACAGCGATGCGTTCGCGGCGTAGCAGGTTCTGCAGGTCCTGCTTGGTGGCTGCGTTGCGGTCGCCTGTAACTTTTTCACCTGTTGCGGTCTTCCCTGTAAATGTAAATACCGGCATATGTCTGTCTCCCTGTCTGTGTAACCCCGTAACCGGGAGTTACGATTTCTTCCGAAGGTCCGAGCGACCTCCGGTCTTGCCTCGAACCTAGCGCTTCCCTGCCGCTGCGGCCGGAGCGTTTTGTTTTGTGACCAAGCCCACGCCACGATTGATCATTTCCTGCAACTCATCGGGCATGGAGGAGCGTTGCATAGCAAGCTCTAACGTGATCTGTTTCTGGAAATACAATGTGGCCAGCGACTGGTTGAAGGTCTGCATTCCGAACTTGTCTTGCCCGGATTGCATGGCCGAATATATCTGGTGAATCTTGTCTTCGCGAACCAGGTTGCGGATGGC
>Ga0099827_10000494_pt1 | contig 17885 bp, 13 predicted proteins | sample CZO8metaG_FD_79339 | JGI IMG/M metagenome (GOLD analysis project Ga0099827, IMG submission 79339) | Vadose zone soil microbial communities from the Eel River Critical Zone Observatory, Northern California, USA - CZOApr15con1.8 metaG | ecosystem: Environmental > Terrestrial > Soil > Vadose zone ...
AGCTGCCGGACATATTTCCTTGTCGATCTTTCATAAACGTCGAGATCGGGCGCTTGGAGAAAACCGGCCACGCCGAAGAGGAGCGCTTCACCGTCGGTCGATTGCTGGCGAAGCAATTTCAGCGGGAGCCGTTGTGCCAATAGCGTGAAGGGCAGCTTGTTCTCCTTGTAGCCGAGCGCCGCCGCCAATTCCTGAAAGAGCGCTTCATCGCAACCGTGATTATCGATCTTGTTTCGAATCAGCGCCGCTTTTCTCTGTAACCGAAATTGGGCCGCGGCCTCGAGCACGCTGCGCACGCGCTCCTCCGGCAAATCTTTGAGCGGCGCCTGGCAACGCCCTGGCCGCGCCAGAGGAAGATTCGCGCTGAAAGTTTCGGGCAAGGCGTTCGGATCGACCTGCACCTGTGGCACTTCGCGGTTCGACCGGGTGCGCGCGAAAAACATCCGGTCGCTCGCCTGGACGAAAACATGCAGCACCGTGTTTTCGAAGGCGGGATTGGTCGCGTGACCGTGCGCCTCCCAATTTCGATCGGTGAGATCGAACTCGATGTTGCCGCGAATTGGTTCGCTCCCGTTCAAGCGGATAGCCGCGTCGCTGAAATCCGGTCCCGCTTCACGATTCCAAATGCCAAATTGGACGACGTCGATCTTGTCTCCGTTGGTCGTAATAAATTGTTTTCCGAAATCTCCGGCAAACCAGCGCGCTTGCAGTTCCAGCTCGCTCGGGATTCGTTGTGGAGGAAACAGCGCCCGCTCACGCACACGCACGGCCACGCGCATTTGCGCGTAGCGATTTGCATTTTGTTCATCTGTCATATCGAGCGAAAGCCTTGCCCTGAGCGGAGTCGAATGAGTCGAGACAACTCTCATCGTTAACAGTAAGAGATTCCTCGGTCCGAGCGGGACTGGCACATCCGCTCGGAATGGCAAAGAGCGTTAGGCCGGCACCGCTGGATCGACATGTGGTTCCCCGGCCGCAGGTTCGCGCTGCCCCAAGCGCTCGCGTAAGTATTCCACGATCTGCTCGACAACAGCCGCGCGAGGACGCGGAAAGATGAACAAGTATTTCGGCCCTTTGCCGGCAGCCGGAAAAATGATGAGATTTTCCGAAAGAAATTTTGGCTCATGCGCAACCATTGAACCTTCGAGCTCGATCGTCTGAGCAAAAGGCCGGCCGTTTTTGCGCGCGACGAACAGAATCTTGTGCGGTTCTTCATTGGTCGCGACTAGCGCGCCGAAAAGATTCGGCGGAATGCGCCGGCCACGTCCGCTGAGGCACGGCGCGGCCCACACGATCGTTTCGTCGAGGACATTTTGCCGGCTGAATATTGATGCGAGCCGCGCGGGCAACATGAGCGGCAATTTTACCGGCATATTCAGATCGGCGGGACTGTTCAGTTTGTTGAGTGCCAGCCAGATTTTCGCTTTCATTGCGCGCAGAATCTTCGGCGCGAAATAAAGAAACGCTGCGATCGCGGTGGCAAAGATCGACAGGGCGAGCAAGGGATTGAAATGAACCAGCGCCAGCCCGCCAAGCACGGCGAGATCTTCACCAAAACTGAGGGCGATATTCGAAAACGGTTCCGGTGAGGTGTTGCTGGCGAGACGGGTGGCTGCTTTCGCGGTGTGTGTGACGAGGCTGGTGCCGCCGGCGAGGAGGGCAACGATTACCGTGAGGGCCGGACTCGGATGGCCGAGCACCTGAATTGCGAGTAACGCGCCGCCGATGGGCCGAATCACGGTGTGAACCGCGTCCCAAGCACTGTCGATCCACGGGATTTTATCGGCGAGAAACTCAAGGAAATAGAGCACGCCCGCAACCGTGATGATGACCGGATCGCCCAGCACTTCGAGCGATTGATACGCCGGCGAGAGCGTGATCCAGTGGAAATGAATGGCAAGGCCGGTGGCGAAAGCCGTCAGGTAAAGATTAATGCCAGCGAGGCAGGCCAGGCCGAGCGCCACGCCGAGAAGGTTGAGTTTTTCCACGCGAAAATTATCTACCCGAAGAAATTAATGTCACGCGCGGAGTTGTAGCGGCGCTTTATGAGCGCCGAAATTAAAGAGCGGCGGTCATAGACCGCCGCTACAGTAGATTTGCCGCCGGGGACGGCGGCCTCTACAATTCGCGCCATGCTCGATATTCGTCTCGTTCGCGAAAAACCCGATTTCGTGAAAAGCCGGCTGACCACCCGCGGCGGAGCCGAGGAAATAAAGATCGACAATCTTCTGCGAGTTGATGCGGAGCGACGAAAAAATGAGACCGCACTGCAGCAACTCAACGCGGAGCGAAACCGGTTGAGCAAAGAGATCGGCGCGAAACGCGGCCGTGGTGAAGCGACCGGAGAGCTTGAAATGCGTGTGCGAGAAATCGGCGAAGAGATTGTCGATCTTAACCGGCGCGCGACAGCGTTCGGCGAAGAGCAGAAAAATTTGTTGCTCGAAATTCCAAATTTGCCACATGAAAACGTGCCCGAGGGAAAAGATCCGAGCGCGAATCGGATCGTGCGCAGTTGGGGCGAAAAGCCGAAGACAGGCGGCGAGGTTCTCGATCATGTTGCACTCGGGGAAAAGCTGAAGCTCTTCGATCTGGAACGCGCCGCAAAATTGAGCGGCAGCGGATTCATCTGTTTCACTGGAGCGGGCGCGAAACTGGAACGGTCGCTGATTAATTTTATGCTCGATCTGCACACGCGCGAGCATAGTTACGCCGAGATCAGCCCGCCGTTTCTGGTGAGGCGCGATTGCATGATCGGAACGACGCAATTGCCCAAATTCGAGCCCGACATGTATGGCCTCGAAGAGAACCAGCTTTTTCTCGCGCCGACGGCAGAGGTGCCGGTGACAAATTTTTATCGCGGAGAAATTCTTGCGATTGTCGATCTTCCAAAAAAATTCGTCGCCTATACACCTTGTTTTCGCCGTGAGGCCGGCTCAGCCGGTCATCAAACGAGGGGGATCATTCGCGTACACCAATTCGACAAAGTGGAACTGGTGAGAATCACGACAGCAGAAAAATCCTATGACGAGCTCGAGACGCTAGCGGCGAACGCGGAGCGAGTTTTGCAATTGCTCGGTCTGCATTATCGCATCGTTGAGCTGTGCACCGGTGATTTGGGTTTTGGTTCCGCCAAGACTTACGACATCGAGGTCTGGTCGCCGGGACAGAATAGTTACCTCGAGGTTTCGAGTTGTTCGAATTTCGAAGATTTCCAAGCGCGCCGGATGGATCTTCGCTACAAGGATGGCGATGGAAAAAACCGGTTCTGCCACACGCTAAATGGGTCGGGCTTGGCGCTGCCGAGATTGTTTGCCGCGTTGATTGAGTGTGGGCAACAGGAGGACGGCTCGATTCGCTTGCCGGAAATACTTTTGCCTTATTTCGGCGCAAGCGAGATTCGGTAGGGCGAAACTCTGTCGAGCCGACCAAATTCGACGGCTCTGCCGTCGCCCTGCCGAAAGATCGACATTGGCGGTTAAGCGCTCGGCTCCGTGAATAAATCGAGCTGCGATCGATTTTGCTCCGACAACGCTTTTTCGGATTCCGAAGGCAGGAGCAATTGGAAGCCGAGGCGCTGAGCAAGACGCTGCGCAGTTTCGGGCGCGAATCCTTCGAAGTGATTACTGACAAAGGTCCAAACGTTGCGGACCTCGGCGAGATGGCGCTCGATTTTGAGCGACCAGCTTTCCAGAGCGGCTTCGCGTTTCCAAAGAAGTTTATCGTATCGATGAACAAATAAGCCGTCGCGATCGTACTTGGTCGTATAATCGCCGAGAAGCCGCAGATAGAGAAAATCGGTCGTGCGCGGCAGGAATTCGAAAGGCGGCAGATTTCTTTCGTTGAGCGCGCTGGTGTCGGCCCAGACCCAGCAAATGCGATGCTTTTCCAAAAGGCGAATGATTTGCGGCCGATGCCATCCGGCGTGGCGGAACTCGATGGCGAAACGAAAATCGCGCGGTAATTGCATCAGGAAATTGCGTAGAGCGGGCCGGCCGTCTTTCGGCGCAAATGAAGGCGGCAGCTGAATGAGAATGACCTGCAACTTGGGTGCGAGTGGCTCGACGGCGCGAAGGAAAGAATTTAGCTCGGCGCTGCAATTTCGCAGCCGGCAGGCGTGCGTGATTTCGCGGGGAAGCTTGCAGGCAAAACGAAATGCGGCAGGCGTCGTCTCGATCCAGCGGCGCACGGTATTTTCCGCTGGAGCGCTGTAAAACGTGGAATCGATCTCAACGGCGGGAAAATAGCGCGCGTAAAATGCAAGCCAGTGGGACTCTGGCAAGTCCGGTGGATAAAAAGCTCCACGCCACTCATCAAAACTCCACGCGCACGCACCGATGCGAATTCTCTGCTGATCGATCAGGTTCAAGAAATGAAACGATAGTCGAAATCGCGCGGCGCGAAAAGATGTCGATCTAACAATAGCCATCGGTGGACTCGTGCGGCCAGCCAACTTGACGGAGCCAATAACTTAACTACCCTGCCAGTCCCCATGGATTTCCGAATTCGCACGCTTTTTTTCGTCGTCATCGCCGGTCTTACTTTTCCTGACCTGAGCTCCGCTTCGGTGATCTTTAAGCCAGGTGAAAAAGCCAAGTACGTGGCGCCGGGCGAGGAAGAGATGAATGGCAATGCGGAGGAACTTTTTCACATCGGGCAGGTCGCAGAAAAAGAGGGGAACCTGAAACGAGCGATTCGGGCCTACAAGTCCCTGGTGCGACGCCATCCCAAGGATGCGCTTGCGCCGGGAGCGGTTTTTCGCGCGGCGGAGTTGCTGGAACAACGGCACGATCTTATCGCGGCGGCGCAGTTGTTTCGCTGGGTGGTGGAACAATATCCGAGCAGCCCGCACTTCGACGAAGCAATCGAAGGGCAATTTCGGATCGGTGAGATCTATCTCGCCGGCAAGAAATTGAAGCTTCTCGGCATTCCATTTGGATCGTCGATGGATCGAGCGGCGGAGATTTTCGCGGCCGTTGTCCGGACGGCGCCGTACGGAAAGTACACGGCGCGGGCACAGTTTGACATTGGACTGGCACGAGAGAAGCAAGGTGCGAATGATGCGGCCATCGAGGCCTACCAGGCGGTGGTCACCAAGTTTCCGAAAGAACCGGTCGCGGCCGACGCACAATATCAGATCGGTTACATCTGGTTTACGGCCGCGCGCGCCGGGACGAAAGATGAAGCCGCCACCACCAATGCCAGAACGGGGTTCCAGGATTTTCTTTTCCGCTATCCAAACAGCGAGAAAGCTGCGCAGGCGCGGTCGAATCTGCAAATGCTGGAGCGCAAGCAGACGGCGAGCTCATATCAGGTCGCGAAGTTTTATGACAAGCAGAAGAATTATCGCGCCGCGGTCATCTATTATAACGAAGTCATCCGTCAGGAGCCGGGTTCGACGGAAAGTGAGCGGGCAAAGAAAAGGATTGACCAATTGCGTGTGAAGCTCGGCGATGCAGCACTGCAGTCGGCGTTTGCGGCGGCCGAGGCTGAAAAGAAAAAGGCGGGCACACGTGAAGGGCAAACGGCGAAAAGTGAGTCGACCATGCGCAACGCGCCGAATAGCGGTATGCCGTTGCCGTCACCCGAGACGGATTTATCACTGCCGCCGCCGGCTTCCCTTGCGCCCGACACCACAACTGCTCCCGAGCCTCCAGGCGTACCGGCAGAGGGTGAAACGCCGGAGAGATCTTCGGCTTCTCCCGAAGCGACCGCCTCACCCGCGCCGTGAAAGCTCTATTCGCGGTAGCTCTTGGCTCTTTGTGCTTAAGCGGTTGCCTCGGCTATCACATCGGGCCAGTCAAACCATATTATCTCCGCGACGTTCACACGCTCGCTGTTCCCACTTTCGAGAACCAGACTCTTTTGCCTCGTATCGAAGTCCTGGTGACGAACACAGTCATCAAGCAGTTTCAACAAGACGGGACATTTAAAATCGTTGGTGACGCAGACGCGGATGCCACCTTAAAAGCTGAAATCATGCGCATCGATCGTTCTCCTGCGCGTTCGGTACGCGGGAACGTGCTGGCAACGACTGAATTTACTCTGGCCATGCACGTGAAATACAGTTTGATCGGACGGGACGGTAAGACGATCGCAGGGCCGGCTCAAGCTCTTGGAACGACCAGTTTTTTTGTCGGTACGGACGTGACGACCGACGAAAGACAAGCGCTGCCGCTTGCCACGGAACAACTTGCCACACAGCTGGTCAGCCAGGTGAGCGAAGGTTGGTGAGCGCAATGAAAGGTGAGGAAAAGCTCTGGTCGATTCTTAACGACAAGCTGGACACTCTGCGTGCCGGCAATCGGCTGCCGGAAGCGATCCGCGTCGCCGAAACGGCTCTCGATCTTGCCAAGCGCACGTTTGCTGAGGACGAGAGTTCACTCGCGCTCAGTTATGAAAAACTCGGGCAGCTTCTCGACCAGCACGGCGATCGCGCCACCGCAAAGGCACATCTTCTCAAAGCGCATGCGATCCTCGATAAAGCAAAACCGCTCGACCAACGTGCTCTTTTTCGCTCCGCGCGCCGACTTGCCTTTTTGTGCGATAACCTGGGCCAGCCCGAAGAAGCCATCCGTTTTTACGAGAAAGCGATTGCGGCCGGCACCCAATTGGAAGATCTGCCCTACTCGGACCTCGGCACCATGTTGAACAATGTTGCCCTCATTTTCCGAAAATCAGGACGCCAAAAGGCGGCGGAACCGTATTATTTGCACGCACTGCAGATTTATGAGAAGCAGCTCGGTCCGAACCATGCGGACGTAGCTTCCGTGCTCAATAATCTGGCCGTCTTTTACACGAACGAGCGTCGCTACGCCGAGGCGGAAAAAATACATCTTCGCGCCCTGGCCATTCGGGAAAAGGTGCATCCCCCGACTCATCCGGACATCGCGCAATCAAAATGCAACCTTGCCGTCGTGTATCACTCGCGCGGCGATTATCCGAAGGCGGAGCAACTCTATCGCGCCTCATTGAAGAGCTGGGAAGAAGCTACCGAAAAGCCGCCCAAGGATTACGAAATTGTCGCGGCGAACTACGCCGACTTGCTCCGTTCGCTCGGCAAGGTCCGCAAGGCCCATCAACTGGAAGTTCGCGCTCGCAAGAAGCGCCAGGGCTGATCGATCACAGGATCGACATCGTGCGTTTAACCTTGCGGCTCTCCTCCGCGCGCGCAATTTAGGAGCCGCGGCTTATTGCTCGCGTGGCGGAATCGGCAGACGCGTACGGCTCAGGACCGTATGGGGCAACCCGTGGAGGTTCGAGTCCTCTCGCGAGCACTTCGACTATTCAACTATTTTGATTTCCCAGCAGCTTTTCTTCTCGCCGCCCATCGAGCTTTCATTAATTGCGAAAGCTTCTTCCGTCCAGCAGCGGTGATTCCGCCTTTTTTCCTGCGAGCAGTACTGCGGCCGGCTTGTTTGCCGCCCTTCTGTCTGGCCCAGCGGGCTCGGGCGGCCGCGGCTAACTTGGCACGGGTCGCCGCAGACATTCGTCGTCTGCCAGTGCTAGACGTTGAACTGGGTGAAGTACTGCCCAAAAGTGAAGCAAGGCGTCTTTCCAGACTATCGATTTGCCGCCGGATCGAGACGGCTTGTTCCAAAGATCTAAGAGATAAGTCCATACGCCGTCTCATAGCTGGTATTGAATGGGATAGCAAACAACTTTTTAAGTATTGGAGCTTGGATGTCGACGCCGACCAAACCTAGACGGCCATGCTCATCATGGCTACGGGCCGATTTCTTGCTTGTTAACCACTTCCTAAGATGGAGTGGTACCGCCGCGTTCAGTAACTGGCCGGACTACCTCAGGCATCTCGGTCTCTCCGTCAGCCGACCCTTGATGTACTTCGCGCCGTTCTCCAGTCTCACCGTTTCAGTTGCCCTCGCTGCGCGTTGGCCACAACCGACCTAATCCCCCCACCCCAACCCGGCGACTTGCGAAAGAGCGGATCGTGAGCGAACACCGGACGTTGAGTTCGCTTGAACAAAACGTACACGATTCCACCGCTGTCCGTCAGATGTTCGGCTCGATCGCGGCGCGATACGATCTTGCCAATCACATCTTAAGTTGCGGCTTTGATTTTTATTGGCGAAAACGCGCCGCCGAAATCGTCGCGCACTGGAGCCCAAATAAGATTGTCGATCTTGCCACCGGCACGGGCGATCTCGCGTTCGCCATTACGAAAAAATCGCCGGACGCGGAAATTGTCGGCATCGATTTTTCGGAAGATATGCTGGCGATTGCGCGCCGAAAAGGATTGCGCAAAACCATCGTGGCCGATGCGATGCGGCTGCCGTTCGCGGATGCTTCATTTGATTGCCTTACCGTCGCGTTCGGTTTACGGAACATGGAAGACTGGGATGCTGCGCTGCGTGAAATGTGGCGTGTTCTCCGGACAAGCGGTCACTTGCTAATCCTTGAGTTTTCCTTGCCGCGATTGTCGATCTTGCGCGCGGTTTATCGTTTCTATTTGCATCGCTGTCTCCCTTTTCTCGGATCTTTTCTCACCCGAAAAAAAACCGCCTACCATTATCTTGGCGATTCAATTGAAAAATTTCCGAGCGACGATGCAATGCGTCGCTTGCTCGAAGCGAACGGCTTCTGCGCTGTGTCCATCGAACCTCTCACTGGTGGCATCGTCACAATTTTTACGGCGGAAAGGTAGGGACGGCTGAAGCGGTCCGTAGAACCGGTTTTTTGAAAACAGTCGGACGCCCCGGAGGTGCGTCCCTACCTTTTCGGACTAGGCGTGGCGCTGGGTGATGTTACAACCGATGGAATCGATGACGGCGACGGAGACGATTGACTGACGAGCGGCAGCTTGAGTGCGTTCAAATCCGGAGTGCTGAGGACAAATATGCCTTCATGCTCATCCGCGCGCGCAAACCACATCCCGTCACCGGCTGCTTCTCCGACTGTCAATTTGTGCAAAGCTTTATCGTCGGGTGAAGTCGTGAAAGTGGCAACGAGCTGCGGCTTCTCGAAGGCATGTGGCGGCGTGGTCGTGCCCGCCCAGCGCACCGCGTGCAACATCGACAACGTATTGAGCAGCGACTGTGCATTTACCTGATCGATCGCACCGCTGCCTTTTTGCCAGGTCCACTGATTGTTTGCCCCGCGCACGAGCGACAATTCTTTATCAGTCACCACGCTAAAACTGTGGATTTGTTCCGGCTTGAATTTGAAGATGGCGAGCTCCTGCCATTGTAATGGGTCGGTGAAGATCTGATCGAGTAATCCGCGCCGTACCGTCACAATAAACGGCTCGTCGCCGAGGCGCGCGAAGACGTTTTCGCCATCCACTTTTCCAAACGCGATCGTCGCAAAAGGGCGCTCGCCCGCTTTGGTTTCAGCCGTGTTCTCGGATGCAAATGAACTGAAAGTCAACTGCAACTGCGGCTTATCCAGCCCGTACTTCGGCAAATCGGAGGCAACGTCTTCCATAAATTTCGTCACTTGTTCGCCTTGCAATGTGTCGATTAGGCGGTGCACCTCGCTGGAATTTGCCGGCGCGTTATTGCGACTGGCGATGGTCCAGTTTTCTCCTTTGCGCGCCAGCACCGTCTTGCCTTTGCCCGGCGCGCCGATCGTCATCCGGTCGAGAATGTTCGTGTCGATGCGAACAAGATGCCGGTCGCGCACATCATTCGGCCTGGTATTGAGAATCTCTTCGGTTTTTTTCGGGAGCGTGTAAACAAAAGCGCGCGACGAGAAGCGGACGTAGATCTGGTCCTTTTCTTTTTCCGGCACGGCGCCGATCTGGAGCATCTGGCCTTGCTTGTCGTCCTGAGTGAAGAGCGTGATCGATCCTCGCGGCTCGGCCAGGCCGTACGGATGCAGATCACCGCGATCGTCGGCCACGAATTGTTGAATGTGCGCGGTCGTGACCTGCGCGATCAGGTCGCCGATCTTTTGATCGTCGCCGCGCGCGCGCAACGGCTTCATGATCTCCCAATGATCGCCTTTTTTCTGCAACTCCATCTCACCGGCGGCGGTCTTCAGCACGACCCGCGAAACCTGCGCGCTGATTAGGTCGGTCAATTTTTTGTCGCGAAATTCCTCCGGCTTTTTCCCGATGGCCTTCTTGATGGACGGCGCGGTGAGAAATGTTTCCTTCGAATTTTCGAAGCGCACATACATTTTGCCTTCGAGCGCCGCGTCTTTGCCGAACAAGATTTCCGGCGGCGCATCGGGTCCGAGCAATTTCAACCGCAGCTTTGGCTTGCTCAGGCCGTATTCATTCAACTTGTTTTTCTCGGCCTCGATTTGCTTGGCCGGAATGGTCGCGTCTTTCTGCCAGCTTTCGAGATCGAAGAGAAGATTCTCGATCAATGAATTGTCGGCCTGGTCCTTGATCGGCGTTTCCAGCCGCCATTTATTGTCCCGACGGCGCATATCGATCTTGTCATCGCCGTTTTGAATTACGATCCCGTCGATCTTTTCGCGACTGAAATTGACGACGTTTTGGGCCTGGCGCTTTGCTTCCTCGGTGTTCGGGCGCTTACTTTCGTAGAATTTGATATAGACAGCCAGGGCGAGCGCAATCGTCAGCAAAACGAGCGTTGTCTTCCATTTCATAAGGCGATTAAAGAATCAGGCGCGGCGCCGCCACCACACCGCTGCGCCGATACACGCAGGAATGAGCGGCATCAGGACAAGGATCAGCCAGCGAACATGGCTCAACGCGCTTTCAGTGAGAGTGAACGTGAGTGTCTTGGGAATTTTGGGCGAGATGCCGATAAGCTGTTCTCGACTCAGCAGCCAATTCACGCTGCCGGAGATGAAATCGAGCGCCTGTTGGTCCTGCGTGAGCGCGTTGTCTTGAATAAACGTCGAGTTGCTTACCACCACCATGCGCGACGAATTGACCTGCACGCGCTCGTCGCCACTGCCACCTTTTTCAATCGACCCAGCGATCGTCAACGGAGGACCGGGATTTCGCGCGGCATCGGCCTGAAGTTTAGCCTGATCGCTCGTGTTGTAATTGGTCTCGGCGAAATAACCTTTCTCCGCCTGAGCTAGCGGCTCGAGCCGAACATTGGCTGCACGTACTCGTTCCGGCTCGAGCGTGAGCGATGACGTCCCGCCAAAAAACAACGCGCTCACATCCGCCAGCCGTTTCGTGATTGGGCTGCCGCCTAGGAAATGTGCTTGCACGTCGCGTGTGAGCGCAACCTCCTGGATTCCCGTCCGCAAAAAAACCATCAAACGATCATCGTTCACCTTCAGGCCGAGCTCGCTTAGAAATGCATCCAGCTTCGGCGTCTTCGCCGCTGGATCGAGCAGCAGCAGCAGGCGTCCCTGCTTTTCCCAGAACTCACGCAGCAACTTCATTTCCCGATCGGAGAGATCGTACTGCGGCCCGGCGATCACGATCGCCTTCAAATCGGGGGGAATCGCGCCGACGTCGAAGAGATTCAACTCTTGGAACTTGATGTTTTCGTTTTCGATGAATGTTTTCAGCACAGAGATCGGGGTATTACCGGAAATCGGCGCTTCCTTGTGTCCGAGCAGGTAACCGAGAGTGTTCTTCTTGCCTTCGACCAAATCCATCATCGCAACCGTGATGGCTTGTTCGCCTTTAAAGGCCGTGATGCGCGGGCCTTCGCCGAAGGCCATTCCGCTTTGATCGATATCGGCCATTTCGGAGGCTTTCACCGTTTTATTGCGTCCGCTGTAATCGATCACGAGCAGACTTTCGTCGCTAACCACTTTGTATTTATCGAACATCTCTTTGGCGCGCGAAAGATTGCGCTCCGGATCGATGTTCTCGATGTCGATCTTACCTTTGGCCGCGTATTGATATTCCGTCAGCAGGTTCTGCACGTCCCCGGTGATCGGTGTGTTCGGCGAAAAGAAAACGGTGATGCGCAATTTGCCTTTGATCGTATCGAGGAAGCGCTTCGTTTTATCGGAGAGCGCATATTTTTGATCGCGCGAAAAATCCCAGCGTTTGTAATGCTTGAAACCGAGCGAATTCACCATCGTGGCAAGGAAAAGAACGAGCACGACTTGAAGAAGGACGTTCACCCCGATCTGGACGCGGTGAATTTTCTTCGGCCCGGGCTGTTGCGTCTCGTTGGCCACGGTCACAGTCTCCATTTGCGCGATTGGAATGCTTGATGGGTAAGCGTCAACATCACCACGGTCATGCTCAGATAGAGAACGATCGGCCGCGTATCGATCACCCCGCGCGAGAACGTGCCCATGTGCTCGAGAGCGGAGAAATAACCGAGTAAGTCGCGTGTCGCTGAACTGACATCGAGCAGAATGAATTGAACAAGGCCGAGAAAAAATAAGAGCGTGATTGCGCAAAAGGAAATGATCGCGGCGATGATTTGGTTCTTCGTCAGGACCGAAGCAAAACAGCCGACCGAGAGATAAAACATCCCCACCAGCAAAAGCATCAAATAAGAGCCCCAATAGGCGCCGATCGACCCGGCCGCCGGCCGACCAGTCGTGTATTGGAAAATTGCGAAATAGAACGCCGTCGGAACCCAGAGAATTATATAGAAAACGAGCGCACCGAAAAATTTCGAAAGAACAACCTGCCAATCGCGCACCGGCGCGGTCATGAGCGGCTCGATCGTGCCGAGCTTAAATTCTTCCGCGAACAGGCGCATCGTGATGAGCGGAAAAATCAAGACGAAGGCAAACCAGAAGAACACAGAATTAAAAAATGCCTCCTGAACCGAGTACGGCACTGGCCGCTGGTTCATGAACGAGATTTGAAAATAAAAATCGACCCCGCTTACGAGCAGGAAAAAAACGAGAACGATGTAGGCGATGGGCGAATAAAAATAGCTGCGCACTTCGCGCGACAGCAGAGTATAAAACTTTCTCATATTCGTTAGATCGAGAATCGTTACACTTCGTCCGCGTGCGTGATCTCGACGAACACGTCTTCAAGCGTGGCGCGGCGTTGTGTCAGTTCGCGCACCGTCCAGTGCCGTGCGGTTGCCAGCCGAAAAACTTCCTCACGCACGTCAGCGCCGGATTCGACGCGCAAGGAAAAGACATTCCACTCCCCATCGACATCCGTCGTGACATCGCGCACAGCCGAAATTTTCTTGAGCTCTTCCGCGCCATTATCTTTTCCCACTTTTGCCTCGAGCACGACACCGCCGGCTTGGCGAAGTTTGCCGAGCAAGTTTTCCGGCGTGTCGCATGCTTCGATTCGCCCCTTGTGAATGATGATGACCCGGCTGCAGGTCATTTCGACTTCCGGGAGTATGTGCGTCGAAAGCAAAATGGTGTGCTGCCGGCCGAGGTTCTTGATCAGCTCGCGCACCTGCCGGATTTGATTCGGATCGAGGCCGATCGTTGGTTCGTCGAGAATTAGAAGATCGGGCTCGTGCAAAAGGGCGTCTGCCAAACCAACGCGCTGCCGATAACCTTTGGAAAGTGCGCCGATTATTTTTCTCTCAACGTCTTTCACGCCGCAAAGTTCCTTCACGTCGCCGACGCGTTCCGCAATGCGACGATGCGGCACGCCTTTGAGTGCGGCGCGGTACTCGAGATATTCAGTCACGCGCATGTCGCTGTAGAGCGGCACATTCTCCGGCATGTAACCGAGACGAGTGCGCGCTTGCAGCGATTGCTCAAAAATATCGAATCCCGCAATCGAGGCGCGACCGGAGGTGGCGGGCATGAAACCAGCCAGAATCCGCATCGTGGTTGTTTTTCCGGCGCCGTTCGGGCCGAGAAATCCCATGACTTCACCTTTGCCAACCTCGAAATTGAGATCGCGAATCGCGGCCTGTCCGGCGTAGCGCTTGGTAAGATTTTCGACTTTAATCATGGCGAATCATTTCATCAGACAATCGAACTGCCAGCGCGTTGCCAAAATTTTTTGCATTGCTTAACGCGCGGCCAAAGTAACCGTCTCGACCCGTTGTCCTCCTCTGTCGGCCCGCACCACGCCCACGGTAAAGTCTACGCTCGTCCCACTCCGCGCGGCGCCAAGCAGGTCCTCCACCTGTCGCATGGAATTAACATCCTGTTTGCCGACGCGATAAATCACAAGGCCGCGCTCAATCCCCGCTTGATCGGCGGGGCTGTTCGGTTCGACTGCGCTGATGAGAACACCGCGGCCTCGAGCGTAACCGAGCGCATCGGTCAGTTCCCCGCTTAGGTCCTGTAATTGCATGCCGAAAAGGCGTTCCGCCAACGATGTCGAGGTTTCATTCGCTGCGAGTTGCTTTTTCGGCTCGGGTTGCTTTTCCGCGACTTTCTTGAATTGGGCAACGCTGTCGCGCACGACTTCCGCCGGAATAGCGAACCCGAGTCCCTGCGTCGGGATGCCTTGCGGAGTGAAGGCCATTTTGGCCGAACTGATCCCGACCAGTCGCCCGGAAATATCGATCACTGGCCCGCCGCTGTTGCCAGGATTGATCGCCGCATCCGTCTGCACGAGATTTTTATATTCGATGTTGTCGATGGTGATCTCGCGTTTGGTTGCGCTCAGAACGCCGCGGCTGATGGAGCTGCCATATCCGACGGCATTGCCCACCACGAGGACTGTTTCACCGAGCAAGTTTGGCGAAATATTATCGAGGCTAATAAATGGGAAGGCGGCTTTGGCGTCGATTTTGATGAAGGCCAGGTCCGTATTGTCGTCGCCCGTAATGTAATGCGCGTTGTAAGTCTTGCTATCGTTTGTCGTGACCTGGATCTTCAAATCGGCGGCGCGCTCAACCACATGCTGGTTGGTTACAATGTATCCCGCGGGATCGACAATGAATCCTGAGCCGAGGCTTTGCACCGTCTGCCGGATTTCGCGTGGCTGGCCCCGATAGTAGCCGAAAAATTGCGCGTAAAAATCTTCGACTGGATCGCGCACCGTCCGCCGCACAACGCGCTCGGTGTTGATGTTGACCACTGCCGGCAAAACTTTTCCCAGCGCCAGGACGGCTGGCTCGGCCGCCGGATCGGCCTGTGCAAATGAAGATGCCGATCTTGCCAGTGCCAGAAGGATGCAACTCGTGATTATCAATCGCGGGAGAACCGTGCCGGCGTGATCGAATCGAAACATTTTCAACCCTTTCTCAATTGTTCGACGATCTCTTTTGGCAACAGCTCGTGCAGGTTAGGGTAAACTTCGCCGATTCGAATCAAATCGAGCTCGTCCTTTTTGCGTTTGCTTAATCTTCTCTCGCGATCGCTCCAGGCCCAAATCTTTCCCTGCAACACATCCTTCAAGCTCGCCACCGGCACTTTTATGCCGAGAACATCCCGCCGTTCCGCGCGAGAAACGAAGTCCTGGTAGCGCGCATCGGTTGTGAATTGAAGATTTAATTTGCTCTTGATTTTTTTGGCATTCACCGAGTGCGGAAACTCGCTGATCGAAAATCCCAGCGCGACCAACTCGTCTTGGATCGCTCCTAGATTTTCCGCAATTACGATTACATCCACGTCTACCGTGTAAACCGGCTCGACATAGCAGTTAACGGCCAGACCTCCGATGAGACACCACGGTCCATGTCGATCCAAAATTGCGGCAACTTCAACAAAGTCGTCGACGCCGCCGTTTGTCACGGAATTGTAAACTTCAACCGCCGTCATTTCGCCGTGCAAGTAACGGAACACTCTTTGCACTGTCAACTTGCCGCTCCATCTAAAGGTTGCAGATTAATCTTGCAATGCGCACTTCAATCGCCGCTCGTGCAAATCTCGACCTGATTGAGGAGAATTACCGGCGCTGGCGTCAGAACCCGGAAGCGGTCGATTCAGGGTGGTCGGCGTTTTTCGAAGGTTTCGAGCTCGGTAATTTGCCCCAGCGAAACGGCGCTGCCGCGGCTGCTGCGCCGCGCGTTGGGGTTCGCGAAGGTCCGCTGCAAACGCGCGTCGACGGGCTGGTTTATGCATACCGTACGCTTGGTCACACGATCGCGCGTGTTAATCCGTTGGCAGACAAGCGTCCGGAAAATCCGCTGCTCACGTTGCGCGAGTTAGGTTTCAGCGAAAAAGATCTCGATCTTCGAGTCGCATCGAAATTCTTTTCCGACAACCGCCAGATGACGTTGCGCGAGATGATCGCGTCGCTGGAAAGCATCTACGCGAACTCGATCGGCTCCGAATTCATGCACATCCAGAACCCGCGCATTCGCAATTGGGTGCGGCACCGGCTCGAATCGCGTCCGGCAAAACGAGAGACGCCCCGGGAAGCGCAGATCTCGCTGTTACGCACGCTGCTCGAAGCGGAATCGTTCGAAATTTTTTTACATGGACGTTATGCCGGTCAAAAACGTTTTTCATTGCAAGGCGCCGAGTCGCTGATGATCATCCTCGATACTGTCTTGCAAAAATGTCCGGGCAGCAGTGTCGAGGAAATTTGCATGGGCATGACGCACCGTGGGCGACTCAATGTGCTCGCCAACTTTCTGAAAAAATCGCTTCGGGTCATCTTCACCGAGTTTAGCGAAAACTACATTCCCGATCTGGTGGCGGGCGACGGCGACGTTAAATATCACCTCGGGTATCGCACGGTGCGGAAACTTGCGTCCGGCGCCAAAGTTGAGATCCGTCTTTCTGCGAATCCGAGCCATCTCGAAGCGGTTGATCCGGTAGTCGAGGGAACAACCCGGGCGCGGCAGCGCATTCGCGGGGACACCGAACATCGCCGCAAAGTTTTGCCGCTGTTGATTCACGGCGATGCGGCATTCGCGGGGCAGGGGATGGTGGCCGAAACATTAAATATGTCGCAACTGCACGGCTACGGCACCGGCGGCACCGTGCATGCGGTCGTCAACAACCAGATCGGTTTCACGACGCTGCCGGAGGACGCGCGCTCGTCGATGTATTGCACCGATATCGCCAAGATGATTGAGGTGCCGATTTTCCATGTGAACGGCGATGACCCGCTCGCCGTCATGTTCGTGAGCCAGTTGGCGCTGGATTTTCGCCAGGAATTCGGGCGCGACGTCGTGATCGATTTGTATTGCTATCGCAAATATGGCCATCAGGAAGTGGACGAGCCGTCATTCACCCAACCTGATCTTTACGCGAAGATCGAGAAGCGCCCTTCGGTAACCCAGCTCTACAAACGTGAACTGCTCGACGCGGGCACGCTCAGCCCGGACGACGCCGCCTCGCTTGAAACTGAATTTGAGCTGCGACTCGAGATGACTCTCGAGGAAGTAAAAGCGCTGGAAAAAGAAAAGGCCGGCGAGCAAGCCAGGTTCAAAGAATCGACCGCGGTCTTCCAGCCGGAATACACCAGCTCATCCGCAGCGACCGCCATCAGCCCAAAGAGGCTCGCGGAAATCGTCGATGGTCTCACGCGCGTGCCGGAGGATTTCAATATTCTTCCGAAAGTAAAACGGATGCTGATCGACCGCCGCCGCCAAATCTTCGAAGCGGGCGGCCCGTACGATTGGGGTTTTGCCGAAGCGCTCGCCTTTGGATCGCTCCTTTTGGAAGGAACACCGGTGCGATTGTCCGGCCAGGACAGCCGCCGCGGGACCTTTGGACACCGGCATGCCGTTCTTTACGACGCGATAACGGGAAATCCGTACATTCCCCTTTTGCATCTCGCACCGAAACAGGCGCGCTTTTGTGTTTACAACAGCCTGCTTTCCGAAGCGGCCGTGCTCGGATTCGATTACGGTTATTCGCTCGATTATCCGGAGATGCTTTGCTTGTGGGAAGCGCAGTTCGGCGATTTTGCGAACGGCGCGCAGACCATCATCGACCAGTTTATCGTCTCGGCAGAATCGAAATGGCAGCGGCCCAGCGGCATTGTTTTGCTTTTGCCGCATGGATATGAGGGCCAGGGACCGGAACATTCGAGCGCGCGGCTCGAGCGTTTTTTGCAGGCCTGCGCTGAAGATAATATTCAGGTCTGCAACGTCACAACCCCGGCACAATATTTTCACGCTCTCCGGCGG
>Ga0099827_10000495_pt1 | contig 17860 bp, 16 predicted proteins | sample CZO8metaG_FD_79339 | JGI IMG/M metagenome (GOLD analysis project Ga0099827, IMG submission 79339) | Vadose zone soil microbial communities from the Eel River Critical Zone Observatory, Northern California, USA - CZOApr15con1.8 metaG | ecosystem: Environmental > Terrestrial > Soil > Vadose zone ...
AAGGCCACTCACTGTGATCGGCGTAGACGGCTCGCCTCAGATGCTCGCCATCGCCAAGGCCAAGATGCCCGGCGCGGACTTCCGCCTTGGTGACCTGCGCGCGCAACCGGTCGCGGACCACGCAGTCGACCTCGTCACCATCGCGCTGGCGCTGTCTCACGTGCCGGACCTAGCGCCGGTACTGGCCGCGCCGCCGGCCGAGCGGGTGCTACCCGATCACCCGTCGGACTTCTGGACATTGCGCGCCTGGTACCCGGCCGCGGCCTACGCCGCATATAGCGGCACCCCGATGCTGATCTTCTGGGACTTCCAGCTGTGCTAGCCCGGAGGGACGACCCTCCCGGACCCCCGGAGACCCCCGCTTAGCTGGGAACGTGCTCGCGCAGCACGGGACAGGCGGTGTTGGAGTACTTCAGCGTGAGCTTGCCGCCGGTGTAGGACCAGGAGCACCGGCAGCGACTCGGCACCTGATCCGCTGTCACCACGCCCAGCGGGACACCGGACCGGCGCACTACCTCTGGGCGCTCACGGAACGGCTCGCCGTGTGGCACCAGCGTCTCGCCGTCGGTCGTGACGACCTGCAGCATCCCGTCGCGCAACGCCAGGTAATCCATCACCAGGCATGATACCCGGGCCGCCGGGCCGTCCCCAAAGAAGTCGGCGCAGGTAGTAAAGCCGCGTTCCATGAAATGTTGGAAAGTTTGGTACTCCAGAGTCGCATCTAGGGACGAGCAAGTAGATATGCGCGAGCACCCGAAGTTATGTTATTTTCTCGCTGGGAGGGGTCGGGGATCGCCGCACGTGTTCATGCCTGAGTGGCACCGTGCGAGCGATGCCGCGTGAGCAACGCAAAGGGGGCATTAATGGTATGAAACCGGACGACCGGATCAGGGTTCTCGCGCCGGTGAGCGGCCAGGTAGCGGCGTTCGCGGTGGTGCTGGCTCTCGGCCTCCTATTCGGCCATCGCACCAGCTCACCACACTCACCGAAAACTCCAGGTCAGAGCTTCCCGCTCAGCGTGACGGCCTTCGAGTTTGACCAGCCGACGGCCGGCGACCCAGTATCGGTGTTCGCTGCGCGACGCCTGCGTCGCGTCGGTCACGGAGAAACTGATCATTACGGTTACTTCGGCCTCCGCGTGCCGCCCGGTTCATACCAGGTCTGCCTGAAGATCCCGATCGGCTACACGATCGGCACCTCATCGATGGGCGCCGGCCAATCGCCGGTTTCGATAACCCCTCACCAGCCGCCGGCCAGAACGGGACTCCCATCGCTGTTGTGGAAATGCGCGGTGGCCAAAGTCAGTACTGGCCCGATCGGGATGAGCGTCGAATTCGCCAGGCCTTCGCCGCCCGCTCAGCCCGGATCGCCGAGATCCAGCTCGGCCTATCTCCAGTCGCCGTCCGGCGGGGGTCTTTCTTCGGAGCGAGCCCTATGACGTCACCGCGCCGGCCCGCAGGCTCCGATTCCGACTATCCAGGCAACCTCGCCTGGACAGCGCTCGTCGTTCTCGCGTCGATCGTCGGCGGCCTCGCGGCCGCCGCCATCGACCACGGACGCATCCCGGTCGGCATCGACGTCGTGATCTCGGTGGTCATCGGCGGGGTGATCGCGGTGGGTGCGCTTCGCCGCCTGTCCTCCATGGCGGCCGCGGCCGATTCCTCAGTCTTTATGCAGCAGTCCGGGCCTGATCGGTCTCGTCAGCACGGCGGCGGGCAGGCGAGGCGACGAGGCGAGCTCCGCGATCCGGTGCTCGTGCTGCCGATCGCGGGGCAGGCAGGGCCCAGCTCGCCGTGGTGGGAGCTGGCGGGCAAGCCGCAGCCAGGCTCAGCGGGCGAGCGCGATGTCCTGCGCCCGCACGACCTTGACCGATACCAGGACGCGGCCTTCATCGCGCAATGTCCGAAGTGCGGCGCCTTCGAACTCGACGCCGACCAGGGTTCTGAGTCATGGAAGTTCCATTGCAACGCCTGCGACTGCCGGTGGTCCTGGCGACCCGGCACCGCCTGGCCACCCGTTCAGGTCAGGCCGAAGCTGCGGACCGCCAGATAGACGAAAGGCACACCCGGTGTACGAGCAACCCATCAGCCGCAAGAACCGCGGCTGCATCGTCTTCCTGCTCGACCGCTCAGACTCCATGAAGCAGAAGTGGGGAGCGTCGGAGTGGACGCTGGCCGAGGGTGCCACCGCGGCGGTGAACGACATCCTGTTTGAGCTGTGCCTGCGCTCGCAGGTCGAGCCGGGTAAAGCACGCTACTACTTCGACATCGGCATCTTCGGGTACGGCATCAAGCCGAACTCACAGGAGGAAGGGGTAGCGCCCGCCTTCGACGGCGTCCTGGCCGGCCAGACGCTGGTCCCGCTGCCGGACCTGCGAAGCAATCCGATCGCGTTCCGTGAGGTGCCGTCGGAAGACCGCGGCGGCCCGCCTAGCAAGCTGCCGATCTGGGTGAGGCCGCTGCACGGCCGCCAGACTCCGATGTGCCAGGCCATCGCCGTGGCCGGAGCGCATGTCTACGACTGGGCGGCGCTGCACCTGAACTCGTTCCCGCCGATCGTCATCAACATCACCGACGGCATGGTGACCGACAATCCCTACCAGGGCGCCAACCTGGACCAATGGGCCGAGCGGCTCACCAGCATCGCGACCAATGACGGCAACGCGCTGCTGTTCAACATCTTCATCTCGCCCGCGACCGGCGCGTCGGGCCTGCTGTTTCCCGCCTCATCGGCTGGACTGCCCTATCCGGGACCTGAATTGTTCAAGATCAGCAGCCCGCTGCCTGAGCGCATGGTCACCAGCGCGAGGACGCACAACGTGCCCGCGCAGCCGGGCGCCCGTGGCTTCGGCTTCAATGCCAACTCGCAGCTGCTGGTCAAGTTCCTTGAGGTGGGCACCCGGCTTGACTTGTCGCGGGACTGAGCCGCGGATCGGATCGCCCAGATGCATGTGCAGATGGTGGCCTTCGCCGCCCACAAGGACGGCAACGGGCCGGACGAGTGGGAGGACGGGGTCGTCACGGGCCAGGACCCGCGGCGAGCCCGGTTCATCGTGCTCGATGGCGCGACCGAGGCCTACGACGTCCGGCGCTGGGTCGATCAGCTCGGCGGGGCGTTCATGGGGCTGGACTCCTCCCCGTCCAGCCGAGCGCCGAGGCTTGATCAGAAGGGGATGAATACCTGGTTCGCGGCGATGCAGGACCGGTGGGTAGCGAGCGCGCCGGCCTCCGGCGACGCCATCGAGCGGGAGAAGCTCCGCCGGCACGGCGCCTTCGCCACGATGCTGGGCTGCGAGATCACCGGGCTGGACGGTCCCGCTCCCGTCTGGAGGGCGGTCGCGCTCGGCGACACCGTGCTCTTTCACGTCAGAAACGACCGCCTGCTCAGCGTCTTCCCCAATCTCGGGCCAGGTGATTTCGGCAGCACGCCCGAGGTCGTGCACACCAAGCGGGCCAGCCTGGAGCGGATGAGTACTCACCTGGCCTTCGAGCGCGGCGACCTGAAGGCCGGAGACCTCATGTTCGCGGCCACCGACGCACTCGCCCACTGGATCATTACCAGTCACGCGAACCGCCAGCCTGGCCTCTGGCGCAAGCTGGCGACGCTGTGGCCGGCTGAGTTTATTGAACTGATAGCGGCCGAGCGCCAGCTCGGCCAGATGGTCAATGACGACGTCACGCTCCTTCGCCTGCGCGTTGTCGCCCAACGTCCTTCGGCGGTGCTCATATGCCGGTAACCCAGTATCCCGACATCCGCGCCTACCACACGGCCGTCCAGCACTCGGCCACCTCCTTCACGCTGCCTGACCTGCGGGAGGCGCAGTTCGCCCAGGACGACTGGGGACCTGTGCTCGCGTCAGGCCGCAGCGCCGTGGTGTTCCAGGCGACGCTGAAGAACGGCTCGACCCGCGCGGTGCGCTGCTACACCAGGCAGGAAGCCTCGTCGCGGGAGCGCTACGCCCAGCTCGCCGGGTACCTCGCGGACAACCAGCTCACCGCGCACGTGGCCGACGTCCTCTGGCACGAGGAGGGCATCGAACTCGGCAGCCGCAGGTGGCCGGTGCTCGAGATGGACTGGATCGAGGGCCGGATTCTCGACGAGTACGTCTCCTATCTCGTAGAGACCTCTCGTAGCAGCGCGCTCGGCACGCTCGCCGACCGCTGGCGGGATCTCGTCAACACGTTGCAGGCGGCCGACTTCGCCCATGGCGATTTGCAGCACGCCAACGTGATCGTGGACGACCGCGGGCAGCTGCGGCTCGTCGACCTGGACGGGGCCTGGATTCCGCTCTTCTCCAGCTACGCACCGCCGGCTGAGATCGGCCATGAGAACTACCAGCACCCGGGTCGGACCGCCGCGACCGGCTGGGGGCCGCTCGGCGACACGTTCTCCGCGCTGGTCATCTACCTGTCGCTCGTCGCGCTCTGGAAGGAGCCCGGGCTGTGGATGGCGCTCTATAAAGGTGACAACCTGATCTTCGAGCAGTCGGATTTCTTCGCGCCGTTCGAGACCGATGCGTGGAAGCAGATCGCCAAGGTCGAGGACCCGACGGTCCAGGCGCTCGCGCGGCGCCTGCGGGAATTCTGCGCGCCCGGTTGGGTGCCCACCGCCCGGCTCGACGGACTGCTGCCGGTCCGGGTACAACCGTGGTGGGAAAAGGTCGGGCCGCAGGCAGAGGTCGTCTCGATGCCCATCTTCCCGCTCACCGAGACGCTGCCAGAGCCACCGCCGCTTGAGCGGCAAGCTCGCGCGGTCACCGAGACGGCTACCGTCACCCAGCCGACTCCGGCCACGGGCGGCCAGGGCGCCAGCGCGAACTGGTGGCAGCAGACCGGTGCCCAGCCGGTAGCTCGGAAGGCCGAGGTTCACACCACCAGGAGAAACCCCGGCCTGGTGGTCCTTGGCGTCACCTCGCTGCTGGTCAGCGTCGTCTTGCTGGCCGTCGGGGCGGCGAGCCACCTTGCGCCTTCGATCGCGTTCGGCGTCATCACGCTGATCAGTGGCTTGATCCTCTTCATAGCCGGGCTCAACCCGTCCTCGGGCAAGAAGCCCTAGCGCTGCGCGCTAGGGAGCGGCGCACCGTCGCGGTTGAGTAGTCACTACTCAGGCGCGGCCGGGCCGGACGCCGCTATGGCGGGATCTGGGCGACTCTGAGGCTAAATAGGTCGTCATTTCTGATGGCGCTTTTCAGTGACGCCTATACCGTTATGCTCGTCTAGCCCTTAAACTGGGCCGACCAATTTGTTAGCCGTTATCCGCACGACTCATGTATGGGGGCATCATGTACGAGGGACCAACCACGACCAAGTTCGGACAGGTGGCGGTAGCCGAGCCGCAGCGGTTCGACCTGCTGGAGTTCCACTTCGATTCCGTGCTCAAGGAAGTGGACCACGAGATCCCCATCCCGGTCCTGGACCAGGAAGACTTTAAAAAGCAGGGCATCGACGTGACGACGCTCGTGCCGGGGGCACAGGCGACTGACGCACTCGGATCCTGCACGTGCAACACCGGCACCGAGCACATCGCCGAGCGGTGGGCCGCCGCGGGCAAGGACATCACCGGCCTGACGCTCACCGGCGCGTCCGGGCCGATCAGCCTGTCGGCGACCGACGCCGTGAACGACGAGAAGTTCGCGATCCTCCTTTACCACCTGGTCACCGACCAGACTGGCGACCCGGCTCAGGAATGGCCGCCGACAGACTGCGGTTCCAACGGCCTGTACGTCTGCCAGGAATTCAGCAAGCTGGGTTTCGCGTCCAGCTACAAGGCCGCGTCCAGCGTGACCGGCGCGATCACGCTCCTGCAGACCACGTCGGTCATGCAGGGTGGCCCGTGGTTCAACTCCTGGTTTAGGCCCGACAGCCAGGGATTCGTCGACGGCGACGGCAGCATCGAGGCACTCCAGGCCGCCATCTCGTCCGGGGTTGCCGGCGGTCACGAGACGCTCCAGCACGGCATCCCGCAGATTGCCCAGCTCAGTAACGGCTCGGTCGACCTGCCTAACACGTTCATCAAGGTCAGGAACTCGTGGAGCACCCAGTTCGGGCTGAACGGCGACTATCTGCTGCACGCCTCCACGCTCAGCTACCTCGGCCGGCACTACGACTACAAGGCAGCCGTCGTCTAAGTAGCTCAACCCGACCGGCCGCGCGGCTTCGCCGCGCGGCCGGTCTCCTGCTTAGCCATAAGTCGGGTGCTGGGGCCAGCCCGGCGGGGAGTCTTCCCAGGCCTCCTGCCGCCCGTACGGGAGCAGGTCGGCGATGTTGGTTACGAACATGAGCCGGTCCACGCCCCGGGACGTGGTGTTCCAGGTCCGGTAGACATCCGTGCCGTCGCGCAGGAACACGCTGAGCATGAATCCGTTGACCTCGCCGCAGCCGCAGTCGGCGGCGAAAGACGTGCCGTGCGATGAGACGAACGGGATCGACCAGCCCATCTTGGCCTTATAGCCCTCGATCTGGGCCAGCGGCATGTTGGACACGTTCGCCCAGCTCGCGTTGTAGTCGGCCAGCGAATCGGTGTTGACGATGTTGTTGGTGAAATTCGTGCAGCCCGGGCAGAAGGCATCGGGGCCGACGTCCATGAACTGGTAGACGACAAGCTGACGACGGCCGGCGAACAGGTCGATCAAGGTGACCGGGCCGCGGTTGCTGGCGAACTTGTACTTGGTTCCGTCGAACTTGACCACCGGAAGCCGGCGGCGGCGGGCCGCCAGGGTGTCCAGGGCGCGGGTTGCCTCCTTTTCGGCCTTGAGCAGCTCGTCGCGCTCTTGCTGCCACCGCTCCGGCGACACGATCTCCGGAATCGGAGTATTTGTCATCTTTACTCCTTCGCAGTTTCTCGCTACCGGAGTAGACCTGCCCACTGGGCCGAACTCATCGCATCGCCAGAAATTGAGCACAGCGCACGCCAGACAAGCACGGCACAGTACGCTAATCACGCCGTTGTCCGCCCATGCCGGGTCACGTGCATTCCAAACCGGCGACGCTGGCTCGCGCGGGATCGAATCACCAGTTCAGCGACAAGGAGACGCGCACACCCATGGCCACGACACTCCAGGAGATCCTGCTCGCAGAAGACAAAAGGCCACACGTCGTCGACGACTGCATCAAGCTCATCGACAACGAAGTCTCCGAGACGTCCGGCGTCTCGGGTGCGGCGGTCAAGGTCGCGTACAAGACCGCTTCCGCGTTCATGTCCGGGTACATTCGCAAGACCGTTGAGACCATGCTGCCGGACATCGTGGCCGCGCTCGAGTCGTACTGGGCCGACTTCAACGCCTCGGGCGGCAGCGACTTCGGCGATTACCTGGCCAAGAACGGCGAGCAGGTGGCCGAGTCCCTGCTGGCGGTCAGCGACGACCACGCCGCCAAGTCCGATCGGCCCACGATCATCAAGGCCTATCACGCCGTCCGCGGCGGCGCCGCCAAGCACATCGAGGCCGCGCTCCCGGCGGCCGGCAAGCTGGTCGCCAAGTACGCGGCCTGACCGCTCGATTGCGCCCGCGCCCTGTTGTTTGTGATCAAGGCGCGGGCGCAATGGCTCTGGAATGGCGACTCGGCTACCGCAAAGCGTTCAGCTTAATGTTGAATTTTCTTGATATTTTCTTCGGATCTACTGCCGTAGCCCTCTGGTAGCGATAAGCAAAATGTCGTTGGATAGGGCCTATGGGCGAGCTGGTATGCCAGGCTCTTAATGAATTGCTACCCTGTCGCATCGCAACTGGCGAGTTGTGTCGTGATGACCGGGGGTTGCTAGGGGGTCGCCGCCCTCGGCCAGCACAGCGAATGCTGCGCTGGGTTGAGGCTGGATCAGGTGATCCGGCCGTGGTGCTTGATTCCGGTATGAGTGAGCCGGGGACGCTTGCCTTCGCGGCCGTCCTGCCGGCGGTCGCCGAGCGGGCCCGCGTTATCGCCTACGACCGGGCGGGAATCGGGACCAGCGATCCGGTCCCCTCCCTGACCGTGCGGAGCCAGGTCGACGACCTCGCGGCGGTCGCGACCGCGGCCGGCGCACCGTGCGTGCTGGCCGGGCACAGCTGGGGCGGACTGTTGGTTCAGCTCGCAGCGGTGCAGCATCCTGAGCTGATCGCCGGACTGGTGCTGATAGATCCCGCTGACGAGATCTACTGGTCGCAACTGCCGGCGGAGATCCATCAGGAGAGCGTGGAGACCGGCAAGCTGGCCATGCAGCGGCAGGCGGCCGGCACAATGGACGAGCTCATCCGCGACTTCTACACGTCCTACGTGCGCATGCTCACCGGGGATAAGCGGCTGCAGGCGTTGCTGCTCGCGGCCTACGAGTCGTGCTATGCAACGCAGTCCCAAGCGCGGATGGTCAGGGACGAGGCCCTGCTGTTCAACAGCTGCGGGCCAGAGATCCATCAGATCCGGTCTACGGCGGCACTGCCTGACGTTCCGGTCGTGGTGCTTAGCGCTACGATCGGCGCGGCCCCTGAACACCGCGCCAAGTGGACGGCCGCGCAGGCCGAGGTCGCGAGGTCGGTGGCCCGTGGCACCCACATCGAGTTGCCGGATACTCATCATGCGATCAATGAGTTCAGGCCGGAGGCGATCGTGGCGGCGGTCGGGCAGGTGCTCGACGAGGTCCGATCAGCTGATCCGGTCGGGTGAATCCTGCTTGGGTGAGACCGCCCGGCCCGGGGCTGGTCCGGGCGCCAGCCCCGGGCGGTCGGCTGGCTGGCTAGCCGCAGAGCTTGCCGTTGCTTCGCGGGTTGATGTTGTCGATGTTCGCGTTGGTCTCAAGCACGATGTTGCCGATCCGGTGCCAGGCGTGAATCAGAGGCCGATCGAACGGTCGCGGCCCGCCGATAGCGACGTTGGCCCAGCGTTCCTATAGATCCTCCGGGACTATCTCCACGTTGGCCCCCGTAGTTGGGGTAGTTACGTTGGCCCGTTGCTACGGCAGGCGCGGGCCGTGGCCGGATTTGCTGCAGCAGTGAGCGGATGCAACGGCCTCGGACTCGTTGTCGGTGGTTGCTGCGATCCTGGCGGCATGAGAGGTGAATCTGCCGCCGCCGATCGCGCGATCGCGGCGCTATTGCGCAAGCAAGGCGGCCTAATAACCTGGCCTCAAGCGCTCGCGATCGGCTGGACTGACGCAAAGCTACGATGCCGCGCCCGCCCCAACGGGCCATGGCGTGCCGTTCTCCCTGGCATCTACCTCACGCACCGGACGATCAGAATGCCGGAGCGGGGGTTCGTCCTGGACGGCATTTGCTGGGCCCTGGCCGCTCGTGCGGTAGCCGATGCCGCCCGAGGCGATCTTGAGCTGCGCGAAGTGCGGGACTTGATGGCGTCGGCCGTTCAGGGCCGCAAATGTGCGGTCAGGGAATTGATAGACGAATTGCGTGCCGGACGAACCGCGACTCGGTCAAACTGCGGTCAGTGCTACAAGAGGTCGCGGACGGGATTGCGTCGGCGGCCGAGGGCGATCTGCGCGCTCTGGTCAAGCCCGCGGGGCTGCCGGAACCGATATTCAACCCAGAGCTCTACGTGGGGTCGGAGTTTCTGGGCAAGCCGGATGCGTATTGGCGGGATGCGGAAGTGGCCGGGGAAGTTGATTCCAGCCCGCGGGCCGAGCCGCAAGCTGACGCCCGATCGCCGGGTCGAACCTGGGGATCGGATCGACGTTCCCGCCGTCCGACGCTCCGACGGTCGGCCCGCGGTCGCGGCCGAAACGAGCACTGATCTGCCGGTAGCCGGAGTGGTCGTCAGTCGTCGATGACGTGCAGGGTGAGCGCCATCATCCCCTTGAAGATCTCCTCGTTCCAGATGAAGACGAATCCCAGCACGAACAGCGCGATCAGCGGCGAGATCGCCCAGTACACGCGGGCCTGGTGGTCGGTGTTCTGCTGCTTGGCGATCCACCGGGTCACCGGCGGCAGCCTGAGCACGAGCAGCGGGATCGAGCAGGCGACCGCCTGGTACAGCTTCTGGTGGAAGAAGGCGTCGCCGTCGCCGTCCGCTCCGTCGATGCCAAGGCTTTCGAGCAGCGCCAGGTGCAGGAGCAGCAGCGCCCAGACCACATAGGTCATCCGCTGCAGTTGCTTCCAGTACTTGCCCAGCCAGCGCTGGGCCGGGGTGTTGGCGGTCGCGAGCAACGGGAGCGTCAGCAGCACCGTGAGGAACCCGACCACCAGGAAGCTGTGCCCGGCCAGCCGGCCGAACACGCCGCCGGCAAAGTCGGTGGTGATCGACGCGGTGACCGCGTCGGTGATCGCCGTGATCGCGAACATGATGCCGTACCAGCGGCGCAGCGGCGCAATCCAACGCATGCGGGTGACAGTGATCACCGGCGTAACCGCCAGGGTCAGGAACAGGCAGATCTCGCCGGCGGTGCCGAGCACGTCGGCCTCGATCTGGTTCAGCACGTCACTGTCCCCGATAAAGATCGGGTGCGCGATGAAGAACAACCCGACCAGCGCGGGCAGCCTGAGCAGGAAAAGTATGGCCGACTGTTTTCGCAGGGTTCCGGCCGGGAAGACGAAATCCTGCTCCATCCAAACGTCAACGGTGGTCTTCGGCATGTGTTCTCACACCTTTCGCGGTACTGCTGGCTGAGTTATCAGCGCCTGCTGTCCCCCTAGCGGTGTTTTGGCTCAGTGGTGCTTAGCTGGGTGTCGTTTTGCCGGATGATGCTTAGTCGTCTTGTGTTTGGCCGGGTTGTGCTTGGCTGGGTTGTGCTTGGCTGGGTTGTGCTTGGCTGGGCTGTGCTTGGCTGGGCTGTGTTTGGCCGGCTGGTGCTGCTTGGCCTGGTGATGGCGCGCGGTGGCGTGGTGATGCGCTCCAGGTGCGTCCGGCTGGCCAGGCCCTTGGTTCTCCTCCTTGCCGCCATGCGTCGCACCGGTGCCAGCGGAGCGGAATACGAAGAACGGGCTCCCGTGCAAGAACAGCTCGATGGTTCCTGTCACGGTGCCGATCGCGAACAGGCTGATAAACGCGATCATCACGATCCGGGCCGCTCGCTGCTGCCGGGATAGCCCACCAGGTTTCGCATCCGGAGCTGGGCTCGGCTTCGGCTCGACCTCGGGCTCGGTAGCCGTGCCCGCCCGTGCCATAGTCGTCTTTGCCTCGGTCGTCGGACGGCCGCTCGCCGGGCGAGAGCCCGGCGGCCTGGCCCCGGCCGGTCGGGTGCCAGCGGGGCGCGAAGAACCTGGTCTATCGGTCGTTCCCGGTCGGGCCGACTTCTCCCCGGCCTGGTTTCTGGACTCGGTCGTGCCGGGCTCGGCCTCGGCTGGATCGGCCTTGGGCTCGGCGACCAGCGAGTCGGGCGTGGACAGCCGACGCGTGACGAAGGCGGCTACCTCGTTGAGTTCGGTGGACATGGCCTGCAGTGAGGCTCGCATGGCTTCGGCGTCCCGCTCGGCCGCCTCGCGCAGCCTGGCCGCCTCGACGCTCGCCTCCGTCCGGACGGCGGTGGCCTCGGCGCTGGCTTCGGCCCGGACGGTGGTCGCCTGCTCCTGCGCCTCGGCGCGAATCTTGGAGGCCTCGCCTTCGGCCCCGGTCAGCAGCAGGTTGACGACCTGCAGCGCATCGGTCGGCCACTCCTCTGCGCGCAGTTCCTCGGCTAGCTGCAAAGCGTCGTCCTGGCGCAACGCCGGCGACTGCCCGGTCGCGGGCCCCGGCAGCGGTGGCAGCGTCCGGGCGTGACGCGGCACCGGGACCTGATCGCGCGCACGCAGCGATGGTCCGGCGAATCCGGCCGGGGCGGCAACCGGCTGCTGTCCCGGACCACCAAAGCCGCGTCCAGCGGGACCGGCGAGGCCAGGCTGTTCAGGATGTGGCCAGACGCCATAGCCGACGGGTTCCTGCGGATGGTTCGGATAGTCGGCGGGCCAGCTTCGGTAGTCCACGGCTTCCTGCGGACGACTCGGATGCTCGGCCGGCCAGTTACCGTAGCCGACTGCCTCTTGCGGACGACTCGGATAGTCGGCTGAATAGCCGGAGGGCCAATCCGAGTAACCAACCGGCTGGTGCGGATGATTCGTAGGAACCTGATGCGGACGCTCAGGGGACCGGCCCCGGTAATCCACCGCTTCTTGCGGACGACTCGGGTGCTCGGCGGGCCAGCCTCGGTAGTCAACCGCCTGCATCGGCCGACTCGGATGCTCGGCCGGCCAGTTACCGTAGCCGACCGCCTCCTGGGGATGATTCGGGAACTCCGGCGAACGGCCCTGGTAGTCGACCGCCTGCATTGGCCGGCTCGGATGCTCTGGCGGCCAGTTGCCGTAGCCCACGGCTTCCTGCTGGCCGCTCGGATACTCGACGGGTCGACCCCATTGGTCAACGGCCGACATCGGCCCACTCGGAAACTCACCGGGCCGTCCCCGGTAATTCATCGCCGGCATCGAGCCGCTTGGATACTCGGCGGCATGCCCCTCGTAGTTCACCGCCGGCATCGAACCACTGGGGTACTCAGCCGACCCCCGCTCATAGTCCACCGCGGGCATCGGGCCACTTGGATAGTCCGGCCGCCCTTGGTAGCTCACCGCCGGCATCGAACCGCTCGGGTACTCAGCCGACCCCCGCCCATAGTCCACCGCGGGCATCGGGCCACTCGGGTACTCCCCGGGGCGACCGCGATTTTCGACTGCTGGCATCGGACCGCTTGGGTACTCGCCCGAGCGCCCGCGATAGTCCACCGCTGCAAATTGTCCGCTCGGGTACTCCGCCGGACGGCCACGGTAATCCACCGCCGGAAGCGGGCCGCTCTCATACTCATCCCGCTGCGGGAGGCGCCCGCGCTCGCGCGCCGAACCCGGCCGCCCCGACGACGGGCCGGAATTGTCCCGGCCCCGCGACCCGGCCTTTACCGCCCACGGCGCCCTCACCTTGCCGGCATCCAGCCGACCCAGGAAATCCTCGAAACCCGTGAGCCAGCCAAACCGGCCCTGGCCGCTCCCCCGGTCCGGATCGGCACCATGGCCGCCGCGATCGGGACCGGCGGTCCGGCCACGCCGATTCCGGCGCGGCAGCAGCAGCCTGAGCCCGACTATCGCCAGCAGGAGGGCGACAAGCAGCACCAAGATGACGACCAGGCCGCCCGCCGAGGACGATTTGGCGGAAGTTGATTTGGGAGACGACACCGGCGTCGGGCTCGCGGGTGACGAGGCGCGGGCCGAATGAGTCAGATGCGGCCGTGGATGTGGTCGTGGATGCGGCAACGGCCCGAAGTGCACGCCGGGACCGGAGGCGCTGGCCGGCAGCTCGAGAATCCAGCCGGGTTCGATCAGCTTGGGATTCTCCAACCGCCCGCCGTTCGGCTGCAGCCGCCCCTTGTTGAGATTGAAGATCTCCTTGAACAAGTGGGCGTTGCCGAGCGTCTGGGCCGCGATCTCGGACAGGGTCGACGGACCGTGTCCCGCGCGCGGCACTATGTAGTACTTGACCTTGGCCACATGCTTCGACGGCCGGTGGCCGGCTACCGAGGCTACGCGGTCCTCCAGTACCGCGCGCCCGGCGACCGTCGCCGACCCGGCCGTCACAGCGCGCTGGACGACGGCCGCGTTCGCGGCCAGTCCGGTCCAGCCAACTGTGAACAGCCCGAGGGCGGCGAGCACGCTGGTGGCGAGCCGACCCCCTCTCCGGGGCAGGCCCCCGCACCGGTAAACCGGCCGTGACCTGCGTTTACTCGCCTCCATCGCGTCACCCCAGGCTTGTCACCTGACCCGAGACCGTCCATTAAGGACGGAGATCATCGGGGCTGCCAGCTAGTTGCGGGTCACGTTACAACAGTTAGAACGGTTACAGCGCAATAACGCCGAATCATGCAAAGAACAGCGGGTTACCTCCCAGGTCAGTGGGGTGATACCCGTTTTTCTCCCGATTCGCCCGGCTAATGAGAGCGCTCACAGCCGGTGGTCGACAATCAACTCACCGTCGGCCATCGGCCCAAACGGTGCCTCCGCACTGCCGCGAACACCCGGTTGGCAAGCTGGATCCTGACCGGGTTCCCGGGTTTCTGGGTTTCCGGGATCGCCGGGAAGGTGCCGACGGCAGTGCCGGTGCGGAAGTCTTCGCGGTGGGCTTGCGACCACCCGATCGAGCTTGTCCGGCCAGAAAAGGCCACCCGGGCACCTGTCCGAAGGGTGTCGCAGCATCGGTGCCTCCCCGAGGTCGTTCCGTCCCAGGAAGCAACAACATCTGCGCCCCCCTGGTGTCGCCCTGCCGGCAGCCACGGATCAACGCTGTCGCAGGGTCGCGGGAAGTCACAACGGCCACGGGTCAGCGCTGCATCGCGCCGCCCGGAACCGGCAACAGCGCTGCCCCCAGACCGTCGCCCTGACCGCACCGGTGCCTCCCCGAGGTCGTTTCGTCCGAGGAAGCAACAACATCAGGGGGCCACCGATGCGGCTGACCCACCCTGGCCAGGCCCGACCAATGCGCACATCGCCCGCCGCGCGTCGGCGAGCCCTCACCCAGCGCGCCTAAAGGCCCATGATCACCCAAGACCGCAATACGAGCCGCAGGCTTCGGTCGCTTACGAGGCGAACGACACCCAGGTCGGCGCCAGCTTCGGCTGAGCGTGGCGACGATGGAGGCCTCAGCTGGAGGCGGCTCCATCCTGGTAGAGCCCGGCTCTCTTGAGGCAATGTCCGGTCGGATCGCGGGCGTGGCTACGGGCACGTCCGCGGCCCGGGGCGGGTTTGCCAAGGCCGCGGACGCGGTCGCCGGCTGCCAGGAACCAGCCGCCTTTACGTACACCAGACTGCAGACGCTGCTCAACGGCTCGATGGAAATGCTCGATCTCTGCTCGACGGCGCTGTCCAAGGCCGTCAAGGGAGCCGCTGGCGCGTATGTGACGACCGATGTCACGCAGATGGCCGCCGGGTCAGGCCCGGCACCGGGACCCTAGGTTAGATCGGTAGCGGCGATGTATCTCAACGATGGTGGTGGCGGGGGCGCCGGGCCGTTCCTTGCCACGATTCCGATACCGCCTGGCGACCCGGGCGCGCTGTGCGCGGCGGCCGGGACCTACTCGGCGGCGCACGGCGAGATCGAGCGGAACCGGGCGGCGCTCGCCCGCGAGGCTAACGGCGCCGGCGAGGCGCAGTGGATCGGTGTGGGCTCGTCTTCATTCTCCGTGGTCTCGTCGGCGCTGGTGTCGGCATACGACTTGACCTCGGTGGCCCTGGCCAAGGGCGCGACCGCGCTGCGCACCTACTCAACCGCGCTGGCGACAGCGCAAGAGACTGCCCGCAAGGCCAACGCCGAGGTCGAACTGACGAATCAGACAGCGACCGCGTTGCTGGCGGCGCAGGCCGCGGCCAGATCGTCGGCGCAAGCCTCGAACGAGGCCAGCCAGCAATCGCAGACCGCGCAGGCGCACGCGACCGCCCACCCGCATTCACCGGCCGCCGCCCAGGCGGCGCACACGGCCCAGCGGACCGCTACCGACGCGGAGAACACCGCGAACGACGACGCGGCCAAGGTCACGGCGCTGACGTCGAAGTACGACACGGAGCGGGCGCAGGCACTGAAGCTGTGCGCGCTCGCCAAGCAGCAGGCGGACACGGCGGCCAAGGACGCCGCGACCGGGTTCGACGGCGCCACCCTCGGCCTGCTCGACAACAAGCCGAAGCTCGCCAAGGGCGGTGCCGAAGGCGACAAGGGCAGCCCGTGGGAAGTCCTGACGCAGACCATCGAGAAGTCGCACACCGCGCTCGGATTCCTGGCCGTCGACGGCGTCTTGTGGCAGCTGGGCAAGGGCGCCGAACTGGCCGAGAAGTGGATGACCGACCTGCCCAGGCTCGAGGGCCAGTGGCTGCACGAGGCGCTGCCCTGGGGCCAGAACGCCTCCGACGACGAGTGGGCCGCCGCCGTCCGCGGCTGGTGGGCCAAGTCGGATGCGGCCGAGGCGTTCGGCGAGCAGTTCGTCAACGACACCAAGTTCCTCGGCATGGTCTCCAAGTGGGGTCGGATCGGAGGCGGGCCGATCGCCATCACCGGCGACGTCCTTACGATGATCAATCCGCCCCAGGCTGGCACCATGGGCAACATCGACCGGGTGGTGGCCGGCGGCAACGCGGTACTCGTCGGCGCCGACACCCTGGGCGCGATCGGGACGCTGGCCAGCATTGACGCGATCTCGTTCAGCCTGCCGCCGGTGGGCGTGGCCCTGGCGGTCGGCACTGGCCTCTACCTGGCCGGCGCCTACGCCTACAAGCACTGGGCCTGGTTCCGCAACGACTTCGCGAACCCGATCGGGCACGCGACGGTCGACGTGGTCAAGGGCATCGGGCACGGGACGGTTGACGTGGTCAAGGGCATCGGCCACGGGCTGTCCAGCCTCGGCCACGACCTGGGGCTGTGAGGCCGGTTGACCGATCCCCGCGCTGGCGATGTCGCCGTTGCCGAACGGCTGCTAGGACAGGCGGCCGCCGACGGCATTGCCAAGCTGCCCGTGCTGTCGGCAGCCGAGTTGTGGGTCTTGTGCGGCGACCAGCAGGTACTGGCCGACGAGGCGGAAGTGCAGTGGTGGACCGCGAAGTCGCAGATCGATCGCGAGAAGTACGCGACGGCCATGGTCGACTTCCTCATCCACCGGCAGCTGGTCCGCCGCCCCGACGATCCCGGCTCGACCAAGCTGCCGATGACGGCCGAGCTGGCGGTGATCGTGGCGGCCCGCCAGCTGCCTGCCGTCGTGGTGGTCTGCACTAAGGCAGGCGGAGTGGCGGATCAGGCGCCCAGGATGTACGGACTGGCCGAGACCGGCCAGTCGCCGCGAGCCGTCGTTAGCGAGGTGATCTTCCCGCCCAAGGAGGAGGCCTTCGGCCCGATGCACCACTTCTCGCTGGTCTCGCCAGAGCGGGCTGGGAAGATCCTCGCCACGTGGGCGGCCGCCCAGGAGAAGACGGGTTTCCTGAGCCGGAAACCCAAGGCGAGCCTTCGGGTCATCGACGTGTACCACCACCGGTCAGGCGAGGATCTCACCAGGGACCGGCTCGAGGTAGACGCCGCCGGTGCCGCGCTCAAGCTGACCAGGCAGCGGGTGGGCGGCGAGCCGGAGATGAGGTTGCAGCTGAGTACCGATGAGCTGACCAGCCTGGTCACCGGGCTGCTGCTGGAACCGGCCGCGTGAGACAGGCTTCGCGGGCACCGGACGTGGGGGTCCACGGTAGCCGGGGCACGGCGTTCTACGCCGAGGATCGTTGCGCGCTTAACTGGCGGTTCCTGACCGCCGGGGTCTACGGACCGGCGGCCGGGTTCGCTCTCGTCGTGGCGGGCCTGACCAGCGGGCACCAATCTTTCTTCCTAATAGGCTTGATCTTTTTCATGATCACGCTGGCGGCCTGGGTCGTTTGCAGCGGCGACTGGGTGCGGTACGCGTGGCCGGCCGGGATCCGGCTGGACGGCACCGGCGTCCGGATCGGCGGCGCGGCCTGGACGCAGGCTCATCCCGGTCGGGTGCGGGCGCGGCTGGCGACGGTGCCGAGGCAGTACTCGCAGGTGTTTTCATGTCCGTGGAGTGGTGTGCTGAGCGTCGGCGTCACCACGGACCGGGATCTGCTGAAACTCATGAACCGGCGCGCCTATCGTGGCCGCAAGCTCACCGCGCTCGGCAACCTGGCCGTGCCGTTCATGCGGGCCGCGCTCGTGGTCTGGGTCGACGAGGCGCAGGCGCGGCTGCCGGACATCCGCCCGGCGACCGGTCCGCTGTGGATCAACTTTCCTGAGGCGGGCTACCACCAGCCGGTCTGGGTCGCGCCCACCAGGCGGCCGGCCGAGCTGGAAAGCGCGCTGGCGCTGCTGCCGCTAGCTGCGGGTACGGTCCGCGACCCGCGCGAGATCTTCTCGCCCGACTCGCGAATCGCCGACTGGACAGCGCCAGTCGCCAG
>Ga0099827_10000497_pt1 | contig 17823 bp, 17 predicted proteins | sample CZO8metaG_FD_79339 | JGI IMG/M metagenome (GOLD analysis project Ga0099827, IMG submission 79339) | Vadose zone soil microbial communities from the Eel River Critical Zone Observatory, Northern California, USA - CZOApr15con1.8 metaG | ecosystem: Environmental > Terrestrial > Soil > Vadose zone ...
CGCCAAGCATCTGGAGCGGGCGGTCCTCTGCCACCGGACCCTGGCCGAGCCGGGTCATTCGAGGCTCGCCGAGATTATCGCCGAGTCGAGCTTCTACCCGCCGGTCGTGACATGCGCCGCCGGGCTCCTCTACGTCGTCTTTCCGGTCACGCCGCTCACCGCGCAGTCGGCGATCTGGGCCTTCCTCGTAATCGGTCTTCTCGCCATCTACGGTATCGGCCGCCGGCTCGTCGACGGACCCACGGGGCTGCTTGCCGCCTTCCTGTTCGCGACCGCGCCCTTCGTCGTCACCTCGCTGGTCTCCTTCCAACTCGATTTGCCTCTGGCCGCCATGGTGGCGCTGGCGCTCTATGCGCTAGTGCGCGCCGAAGGGTTTTCACGCTGGGACTGGTCGCTCGCCACCGGGATGGCGCTTGGTCTCGGGATGCTCACCAAGCCGCCCTTCGCCGCCTACATGCTTGGGCCGGTGCTGTGGGCGGGCTGGGTGGCGGTGAGCGCCCCGGACCGCGCCGCGCGAATCCGGAGGCTCGCCGCGGCGCTCGGTCTTGGCGCCCTGATCGCGCTGCCGTGGTACGGTCCGCGGCTGGCCGCGCTGCCCATGCAGATCCTCAACCGCTCCTTCAAGCAGGCCGCCGAGTCTGGGCACGCCCCCGCCTTGAGCTCCACCGGGCTCCTGTTCTATCCGCGCCTGCTCGTGCCCCAGTTCGGGCTGCTCGCCGCGCTGCTTCTCCTCTGGGGTCTCATCGCCCTCGGGCGGCTGCGGCGCGCGGGGCCGCTGCTCTGGAGCGCGCTGGCGCCCTTCATCATTTTCCTGCTGATCCAGAACAAGAATCTGCGGTACACGCTCCCGCTCCTGCCCGCCGCCGCGCTGACCGCCGCCTGCGGCGCCGCCGCGCTCTCCCCGCGCTGGCGTCGCGCGCTCACCTGGGCATGCGTGGTGCTCGGCGCCCTGCAGGTCTCAACGGCGGCACTCGCTGTGCCCCGGTCGCCGACGCTGGATCTTTTTCTCGGGACCGCGGCGATATCCTGGCCGCCCAATAGCGCGGATTGGCGCCACCGCGAGGTGCTGGACGCCATCCGGCGCGACAGCGGCGGCAGGCCGGTGACCGTGGCGGTGGTGCCCAACGACAATTTCTTCTCGGTCTCGAACTTCCGCTACGACGTGGTGCGCGACCGGCTCCCATTCCGGATGACGCGAGGCTGGGACGAGGCCCCGCTCGGCGTGGACTACGCCATCGTGAAGACTGGGGACCAGGGGCCCGATGCGGCCTCGGCCAGGCCCGACCGGATCATGGCGGCCTTCAATGGCGGCGACCCCTGGCTGGCGGCCGCCTATCCCGTGATCGCGCGCTTCCCGCTTCCCGACGGCGCCGAAGGAATGGTGCGAGCGCGGCGCATCGAGCCGGCCAAAGGCATCGGCGCCAGGCAGCTGGCGCTCATGCTCCCGGAGGCCATCAAATCCGCACTGGCCGGCAATGTCCGGGAAGCGGTCGATTTGAAGATCACGCTTCGCGCCGACCAAGTGCGGGACGGCAAGATCGCCGCCGTCGTGGTCGAGGCGCGGTCAGCCCTGGTGGGCGAGTTCACGCGCCGCCGCGCGGGCGCGCCGCTCAGGATCCGTGGAGTTCGCCTGCGGGCCCGTGACCTGCTCTTCAATCCGGGCCGGCTCGCCGACACGGGCCGGTTCGAGCTGCTCGATGTCAAGTCTCTCGCCGTCGAGGGCCTGGTGGTGACCGAGGCCGATCTGCGGGAGTTTCTCCGCGGCCAGCGGGGACTCGGGAATATCACGATGGCGCTCGAGGAGGGGCGCGCGCGTGTCGCGCTGGCGCTGCCGGGGCCGGACTTGATGGCGGAGCTCCGGCTGATGCCGGGCTCGGCCGGCAGCCCGTTCACGCTCGAGGCCGACGAGCTCCGGTATGGCTCGCTCCGGCTTCCCCGGCTTCTGGTGGACTGGATCGTGAGAAACTTCGACCCGACGCCGCGGCTGCGCCAGCTGCCGGTGGCAGTGACGCTCGGGCCGGTGCGGATCGCGCCGGGCCAAATCGAAGTTGGCGGAGCGCCAGGGGAGAAGCGGTGATGGCGGAGACGGCACAGGCCAAAAAGGCGCGAGCCAAGAAAATTTTGGCGCGGCTCAAGCACGCGTACCCGGACGCCAAGATCGCCCTCCGCTTCCGCAACCCACTCGAGCTGCTCGCGGCGACCATCCTGTCGGCGCAATGCACCGACGAGCGAGTCAATGCGGTGACGGCGACGCTCTTCAAGCGCTACCGCTCGGCCGCCGACTGGGCGTCGGCCGATCCCGCCACGCTCGAGCGGGAGATCCATTCGACCGGCTTCTTCAAGGCCAAGGCCCGCGCCCTGATGGGGATGGGCCGGGCGCTGGCGGAGCGTCACGGGGGAAAAGTGCCGCGCACGCTCGAGGAGCTGACGGCGCTGCCCGGCGTGGGACGGAAGACGGCCAATGTCGTGCTGGGCAATGCCTTCGGCATCCCGGCCATCGCGGTGGACACTCATGTCTTCCGCGTCTCCCAGCGCCTCGGGCTGGCCCGCGCCAACGATCCCGAGAGGATCCACGATCAGCTCTGCCAGGTGCTGTCCCAGCCTGAGTGGACGCAGGCGACGCATCTGCTCATCACCCATGGCCGACGCACCTGCCAGGCCCGGAAGCCGGATTGTCCGCGCTGTGCGGTGCGGCCGCTGTGCCCGTGGCCCGGCAGGACTGCGGCCCCGAGGCGCCCAAAGCCAGGAAGTAGTTGACGCTGTTGGGGTTTTCCTCTATGATTACCCGTTGCCAATTTCGTCTGCCCGTCTGCCTGATAAGAAGGCGGAAAGGCTCATCAATTCGAGCGGAGACCCATGACGACGGTGATGCCGGAAGAGAGCGCGGTTGAGCGGAAGTGGTTCCTGGTGGACGCGCAGGGCAAGGTATTGGGCCGGCTGGCCAGCCAGGTGGCCGCCATCCTGCGCGGCAAGCACAAGCCGACCTTCGCGCATCATCTCGACGTGGGCGATCACGTGGTGGTGATCAATGCCGAGAAGATCCATCTGACCGGTCGCAAGATGACGGACAAGATCTACCGGTGGCACTCCGGCTATATCGGCGGCCTTCGCGAAGTCAGCGCCGAGCGAATGATCAAAACCCACCCTGAGCGTGTCGTCGAGTGGGCGGTGCAGGGGATGCTCCCGAAGGGACGCCTCGGTCGCGCCATGGCGAAGAAGCTCAAGGTATACAAGGGCACGGAGCATCCGCACGCCGCCCAGAAACCCGAACCCCTCGCCCTCGGCGGGCGCGCCGCCCGGTAAAGGAGCCTCATGGCCGAAGCGACCCTCTTCTACGGGACCGGACGGCGCAAGACATCCGTGGCCCGTGTCTGGCTGCGTCCGGGCGGCGGGCGGATCTTGATCAACCGCCGGCCATTCGAGGATTATTTCCCCCGCGAGACGCTGCGGATGGTGATCTGCCAGCCGCTACAGTTGACGAATACCTTCGGGCAGTTCGACGCCATGGTCAACGTGGGCGGCGGCGGCCCGACGGGCCAGGCCGGCGCGGTCCGCCACGGCATCGCGCGCGCGCTCTTGCAGTTCGACGACAAGCTGCGCCAGACGCTCAAGCGCGCCGGGCTGCTCACCCGCGATCCGCGGATGAAGGAGCGGAAGAAGTACGGCCAGCCGGGCGCCCGGTCCAAGTTCCAGTACTCCAAGCGGTAGGTCGGGCGTGCTCAGAGTCGCCGTCGCGGGAGCCAGCGGGTACATGGGAGCGGAGCTGCTGCGCCTGCTCTCCGTCCACCCGAAGATCCAGCTCACGGCCGTGACGTCCGAGCGCCTGTCGGGCGAGCGGCTGGATCGGGTGTTCCCGCACCTGCGCGGGCTCTCTGACCTGGTCTTCGCGGAGCTCAAGGCCGAGCGGCTCGCCGACGAGGCCGATCTTGTCTTTCTCGCGTTGCCTCACATGGAGTCGCAGCAGGCGGTGCCGATGCTGCGACGGCTGGGCCGCAAGGCGATCGACCTCTCGGCGGATTACCGCCTGAGGGACGCGGCGCTCTACACCACCTGGTACAAGGCGCCGCACGTGGACGCGGCCGGACTCAAGGAGGCCGTCTACGGGCTGCCCGAGCTGCACCGCAAGGAGATCGTGGGCGCCGCGCTCGTGGCGTCGCCCGGCTGTTACGCGATGGGCGCGGTGCTGGCCATCGCCCCTCTCCTCAAGAGCGGTCTCGGCCGCGCCGAGGGAATCGTGATCGACGGCAAGTCTGGGGTCACCGGCGCCGGCGCCCAGGGCCGCAAGGTCGAGCCCATGTATCTCTTCGCCGAAGCCAACGAGAACGTGCAGGCCTATGGCGTCGGCACCCACCGGCACACGCCCGAGATCGAGCAGGAGCTCTCGCTTGCGGCCGGCCGGGCCGTGGTGGTGAGCTTCACGCCGCATCTCCTCCCGCTCAACCGCGGCCTCTACACGACGGCCTCGGTGCCGCTCGCCAGGCCCGCCACGACGGCCGAGCTGATCGGCGCCTACAAGGAGTTTTACGCGGGCGAGCCCTTCGTGCGCGTGCTGGACGAGGGACAGCGTCCCACAACGCGGTCGGTCGTGGGCTCCAACTTCTGCGACGTGACCGTGGTTGCCGACCCGCGCTCGGGCCGGGCCGTGTGCCTGTCGGCGCTCGACAATCTGGGCAAGGGCGGCTCCGCCAACGGCGTCCAGAACCTCAACATCATGATGGGGTGGGATGAGCGGACCGGTCTCGAAGCGCCCCCGGTGTATCCGTAGTCCGCATGCCGGAGATCCAATGGCTCGAGGGAGGGATCACCGCGGTCCCGGGCATTCTCGCCGCTGGCGTCGCGGGCGGGATTAAGCCGAGCGGCAAGAAGGACCTGGCCCTCATCTATTCGTCCTCCCCGGCGCGGGCCGCCGCGGTGTTCACCGCCAATCAGGTGAAGGGCGCGCCCGTCCTCGTCTCGCAGGAGCACGTACGGGACGGCAAAGCGCAGGCCATCCTGGCGTCGAGCGGCTGCGCCAACGTCTGCACGGGCGAGCAGGGGATCAAGGACGCGCGCGAGATGACGCGGACGGTGGGCGAGCTCCTGCGGATCTCGCCGCGGCAGGTGCTGATCGCCGCCACGGGCGTCATCGGGCGACCACTGCCGATGGACAAGGTCCGCGGGGCGCTGCCCAAGCTCGTCAAGGCGCTCTCGCCCCAGGGCAGCCGGCACGCGGCCGAGGCGATCATGACCACCGACACGCGGATCAAAGAGGCCGCGCTGCGCATCGAGGTCGCCGGGCGGCCGGTGAGCATCGGCGGGATCGCCAAGGGCGTGGGCATGCTGGAGCCCCACCTGGCGACCATGTTCTGCTTCCTGGCCACTGACGTGACGGTCGCCTCCGACGCTCTCTCCAATGCGCTGAAGCGGGCGGTGGCGCGGACCTTCAACCGGATCACCGTGGACGGCGACCAGTCGACGAGCGACACGGTCGCGGTGCTGGCCAATGGGCTGGCGGAGAACGCCCCACTCGAGCGTGGCGGCAAGGGACTGCGCCAATTCGCGCGCGGGCTCGAGGCTGTCACGGCGCGCCTGGCGCGCATGCTCGTGCAGGACGGCGAGGGCGCGACCAAGGTCGTGGAGGTCGCGGTGCGCGGCGCCCGCACGAAGCGGGAGGCGCTGCTGGCTGCCCGCAGCGTGGCCAATTCGCCGCTGGTGAAGACGGCGATCAACGGAGCCGACCCGAACTGGGGGCGGATCATGATGGCGCTCGGCAAATCGCTGGCGCGCGTGGCGCCTGATCGGGTGGCCATCGCCATCGGCGATGCTCCGCTCGTGGAGAAGGGCATGCTCGCGCCCGGCGTGCGCCTGGACCGGATCCACGAGGTGATGGGGCGCGGGGAATACGCCATTACCATCGACCTGGGGCTCGGGCGCGGCGAGGACCGGGTGTGGACGTCGGACCTGAGCGAGGAGTACGTTCGGATCAACGCGAAGTACACGACCTAATACGCACGGTCGCCCGCTTCGGTCTTCGCGGCGCCTGATTGGCGCCGCGGGGGAGCGCGGGGCACGGATCCCGCCGCCGGCGGCCGGAGGCCAACCGAAAAGGAGACGCGAGTATGGCAGCCTTGACCATGAAGGAGTTGCTGGAGGCCGGGGTGCACTTCGGCCACCAGACGAAGCGCTGGAATCCGAAGATGCAGAAGTACATCTTCGGCGAGCGCAACGGCATCTACATCATCGACCTGCAGAAAACGCTCAAGAAGTTCCGTGAGGCGTACGCTTTCGTGCGGGATCTGGCTGCGGACGGCGGCATCGTGCTCTTCGTGGGCACCAAGAAGCAGGCCCAGGAGTCCGTGTTCGAGGAGGCGACCCGCTGCGGCATGTTCTACGTCAATCACCGGTGGCTGGGCGGGACGCTCACCAACTTCGCCACGATCCGCAAGTCCATCGCGCGGCTCAAGAAGCTGGACGAGATGAGCGAGACCGGCGAGTACGAGCGGCTGCCGAAGAAGGAGGTCATCGGGCTCGAGCGCGAGCGCGCTAAGCTCCAGAGCGCGCTGGTGGGCATCAAGAACATGGACCGCCTGCCCACCGCGGTGTTCATCATCGACCCGAAGAAGGAGGGCATCGCGGTGGAAGAGGCGCGCCGGCTGGCGATTCCGATCGTCGCCATCGTGGACACCAACTGCGACCCTACCGGCATCGACTACCCCGTCCCTGGCAATGACGATGCCATCCGCTCGGTGCGGCTGATCACGTCGCGGGTGGCGGACGCCGTGATCGAGGGCACTGGCAGCCTGGCGAAGACCGAGGTCGAGGAGCCGGCGGCCGACGCGCCCGGGCTGCCCATGGTGACCGAGGCGGAGATGACGGCGACGAGCGAGGCTGGCGCGTAACGGCGGCACGACCAAGGAGAGGACATGGCATCGGCTGCGGAAGAGGTAAAAGCCCTCCGGGAGCGCACCGGAGCTGGCATGATGGACTGCAAAACGGCGCTCGAGGCCTCCAAGGGGGATCTCCAGGGCGCCATCGAGTTCCTGCGCAAGAAGGGGCTGGCCGACGCGGCCAAGAAGCAGCACCGCGAGGCCAAGGACGGCGTCGTCCATGCGTACATCCATCCCGGCGGCAAGCTCGGCGTGCTGATCGAGGTCAACTGCGAAACCGACTTCGTGGCGCGCACGGAGGACTTCAAGCAGCTGGTCAAGGATCTGGCGATGCAGGTCGCGGGAGTGCCCTCGACGACCTACGTCTCGCGGGACGAGGTGCCCGGCGCGGTCGTGGAGAAGGAGCGCGAGATCTACCGCCAGCAGATGGCGGATCAGAAGAAGCCGCCCCAGGTTCTCGACAAGATCATCGAGGGGAAGCTGGAGAAGTTCTACACCGAGATGTGCCTGCTCGAGCAGCCGTTCATCAAGGATGCGACCGGCAAGACCAAGGTCAAGGACCTGGTGGACGCGGCGACCTCCAAGATGGGCGAGCGTGTCGTCGTCAAGCGCTTCGTGCGCTTCCAGGTCGGGGAGAGCTAGCCTCCATGCCCGAGGCGACTCCGGCGCCCGCGTATCGCCGCGTCCTGCTCAAGCTCTCGGGCGAGGCGCTCGCAGGCGGGCAGGGGTACGGCATCGATCCCGACACCATCGGGCGCATCGCCCGGGAGATCCGCGAGGTCGTCGGCTTGGGGGTGCAGCTGGCGGTCGTGATCGGTGGTGGGAACATTTTCCGGGGCATCGCCGCCAGCGCCGGCGGCATGGATCGCGCGACCGGCGACTACATGGGGATGCTCGCCACGGTGATCAACGCGCTGGCGCTGCAGGACGCCGTGGAAAAGGCGGGTGTGCCCACGCGCGTGCTGTCGGCAATCGAGATGCGCGCCGTCTCGGAGCCGTACATCCGGCGCCGCGCCATTCGCCATCTCGAGAAGGGGCGCGTCGTGGTATTCGCGGCTGGCACGGGCAATCCATTCTTCACCACCGACACCGCGGGCGCGCTGCGCGCCGTAGAGATCGGCGCCGAGGTCATTCTCAAGGCCACGAAGGTCGACGGCATCTACAGCGCGGACCCCAATCAGGACCCCAACGCCGTGCGGCTGGCGCACGTGACGTACATCGAGGCGCTGAACCGCGGGCTGCACGTGATGGACACCACCGCAATCTCGCTCTGCATGGACAACAAGCTTCCCATCGTGGTCTTCGACCTCACCCGACACGGCAACATCCGGCGCATCGTGCTCGGCGAGCCGGTCGGCTCCGTTGTGTCGGGCGACGCCGTTGCGCCCAAGGGGTGATCGACTATGCAAACCGTGGTCAAGGATTTGGATGCGCGGATGCAGGCGGCTGTGGACGTGTTGACGCGGGAGTTCTCGGGTGTGCGGACCGGCCGGGCCAATGCCGCGCTGCTCGACGGCATCCGTGTGGAGGCATACGGCGTGCTGACGCCTGTCAATCAGATGGCGTCCGTGTCCGTGCCCGACCCGAAGACGATCGTGATCCAGCCGTGGGACGCGTCCCAGGTCAAGGAGATCGAGAAGGCGATCCTCAAGTCCGATTTGGGACTGACGCCGTCCAGCGACGGCAAGGTGATTCGCCTGGTTCTACCGAGCCTGACCGAGGAGCGACGCAAGCAGCTGGCGAAGACCGTCGGGAAGTTCGCCGAGGACGCCCGCGTGGCCATCCGGAACATCCGTCGGGAGGCCAACGACAAGCTCAAGCACATGGCGAAGGACAAGAAGGTCTCCGAGGACGAAGAGCGGCGGGGCCACGACGCCATCCAGAAGAGCACGGACAAGTTCATCGCGAAGGTCGACGAGCTGACGAAGAAGAAGGAACAGGAGATCCTCGCCATCTGATCATCTGCGGGGCCTCATTTTTTCGCGTATTTCGCTGATTTTGCTGGAATTTTGAGAGGGGCTCACGTAACATAAGCGGTCATGGCATTCAAGGCAGCCTCCGGAGTGACGGCGGCCGAGCTCAGCGCGCTGGGCGAGAGCGACCTCCGGGCCCACATTCTCTCGCGGCCGATCCCGCGACACGTGGCCGTGATCATGGACGGCAACGGACGGTGGGCGACACAGCGCGGCTTCCCGCGTGTGGCGGGCCACACCGAAGGTGTCAAGGCGGTGCGCAGCGTCGTGCGGACAGCCGGCGAGCTGGGCATCGAGTTCCTCACGCTCTACGCGTTTTCGTCGGAAAACTGGAACCGGCCCCGCCACGAAGTCTCCACGCTTATGAGCCTGCTGGAGCGCTCCATCGATCGCGAGCTGCCGGAGTTGATGGCCCGCAACGTGCGCTTTCGCGCGATCGGGCGCGCCGAAGGCGCGCCGCTGGCCATCCGTCAGCGCATCGAGCGACTCGAGCGGACGACGGCGCCGAACACCGGGCTGACCCTGCTCATGGCCTTCAATTACGGTGGCCGCGACGAGCTCGTGGACGCATGCCGCTCCCTGACGCGCCAGGTCCAGGCGGGCACGCTCCGCCCCGAGGAGATCGACGAAGAGCGTCTCGCCCGCGCGCTCTACACCGACGGCGTGCCCGACCCTGATCTGCTGATCCGGACGAGCGGCGAGCTGCGCGTCTCCAATTTTCTTCTCTGGCAGATCGCCTATACCGAGCTCTGGATGACGCCGACGCTCTGGCCCGACTTCGGACCGCGGGAACTCTACCTGGCCGTCGCCGACTACCAGCAGCGCAGCCGCCGCTTCGGGCGCGTGTGATGGCGCGCGCCGAGGGCGCCCCCCTGCCGACCTCCGTTGACGTGCCGGCTCCGCCCCGGCGCGCCGGACTGTTCAAGCGTGTGCTCAGCACCCTGGTCCTGCTGCCCGTCTTCGTCTGGATCGTGCTGGCGGGGCCCATCTGGGCTTTTGGCACGACCGTCGTGATACTCGGGGCGCTGGGACAATGGGAATTCACGGGCATGTTCCAGCGGGCGGGTTTCCGTCCGTTCCGCATCCTCGGCGTAGTCGGCGGTCTCCTGATGACGGCGAGCTTCGCGCTCCGGGTGTCCGAGCGCCTCGCGTTCACCATCATTCTGCTCGGCGCGCTCTCGCTGGTGCTCTGGCAGCGGCAGGGTGGACGTATCGAGTGGGAGCCGGCCGCGATCACGGTGTTCGGCATCTGCTACGTGAACTGGCTGCTCGGCTATGGCTTCTGGTTGCGCGACCTGCCTCTCGGAAAAGAGTGGGTGTTGCTGCTCGTCTGGGTCACATGGCTCGGTGAGACGGCCGCCTATCTGGTCGGCTCACTGCTGGGCCGGTGGCCGTTGGCGCCCGGCATCAGCCCGAAGAAGACCGTCGAGGGCGCGCTGGCCCAGCTGGCGGTCTCGGTGCTGGCCGCCCTGGCGGCTCACGCGTGGTTCTTCGAAGGACTGTCGATCGGCGGTGCGGTCTTCGTCGGCCTCCTGCTGGGCGTCGTCGGGCAGGCCGGTGACCTCGTGGAATCGGCGCTCAAGCGGAGCGTGGGGACGAAGGACACGGGCCGCCTGATCCCCGGCCACGGCGGCGTGCTCGACCGCATCGACAGCCTGCTCTTCAATACGCCCGTGCTGTTCTACTATGCGGCGTACGTGGGGAAGCTGCCGTCATGAAGCGCCTCACCGTCCTCGGTGTGACCGGCTCCGTCGGGCGTCGAACGCTCGAACTGGTCGAGCATTTTCCCGATCGATTCCGCGTCGAGGGCATGGCGGCGCGCGGCTCCAATCCCGATCTCGTCGCCGAGATGTGCCGCCGCCATCGTCCGCGGGCCCTGGCCCTGACCGACCCGAAGGCCGTGGACATCGTTGCGCGCTTGCTCGGGACGCCGCGGCCCGAAATCCTGTCGGGTCTCGAAGGGCTGGTGACGCTGGCCGCCCAGGTCGAGGCCGACGTGGTCCTGTCAGCCATCGTGGGCGGCGTCGGTCTCTTGCCCACCATGGCGGCGATCAAGACGGGAAAGACCGTGGCCCTGGCGAACAAGGAAACCCTGGTGATGGCGGGCAGCATCATGACGGCGGCCGCGCGCGAGGGCAAGGTGCCGCTGCTGCCGGTCGACTCGGAGCACAGCGCGGTCTTTCAATGCCTCGAAGGGCACAACCGCTCGGAGGTGCACCGGGTGCTGCTCACGGCCTCGGGCGGGCCGTTCCGCAGCATGCCGCGCGAGGAGATGGCGCGGGTCAGCGTGGCGGAGGCTCTCAAGCACCCGACGTGGAAGATGGGCGCCAAGATCACAGTGGACTCGGCGACGCTGATGAACAAGGGGCTCGAAGTGATCGAGGCGCGGTGGCTGTTCGACCTCGCGCCCGAGCAGGTGCAGGTCGTGGTCCATCCGCAATCCATCGTGCACTCGATGGTCGAATACATCGACGGCTCGGTCATCGCGCAGCTCGGGGTGGCGGACATGGGCATCCCGATTCTCTACGCGCTCACGTATCCCCACCGGCTCCCCGCTCCCGCCGAGCGCCTCGACCTGACGAAGGTGGGGGCGCTGCACTTCGAGGAGCCGGACTTCGAGCGATTCCCGTGCCTCGTCCTGGCGCGCCAGGCGCTGCTGGCAGGTGGCTGCGCGCCCGCGATCCTGAACGCCGCCAACGAAGTGGCCGTCGCTGCCTTTCTGGACGGCTTGATCCACTTCACCCGCATCCCCGAGCTCATCGCCGACGCGCTGGCCCGCGTGCCCGGCCGGGCGCTGGATGGTATCGACACCTGCGTGCAAGTCGACGCGCAGGCGCGGGAGCTGGTGCGAAGCTGGCTGCCCCGCGGCGCGGCAGTCGGGGCGGGGCGGCAGGAGGCGGCGCGATGAACGTCCTCTACATGATCGCGTCCACCGTCATCGTGTTGGGCATCCTGATCCTGATCCACGAATGGGGGCACTTTATCGTCGCCCGCCTGTCGGGCGTTGGTGTGGAGCGCTTCTCCATCGGCTTCGGCAAGGTGCTGTGGAGCTATCGCGGCAAGGAGACGGAATACTGCCTGTCGGCGGTGCCCTTCGGGGGCTACGTCAAGATGATGGGCGACGACGAGAATCCGCTCGAGGGCGGCAAGACGGGGACAGTGGATCCGGCCAAGGCGTTCAATGGCAAGCCGCTTTGGATCCGCTTCCTCATCGTCTTCGCCGGGCCCGGGATGAATTTCGTGCTCGCGGCGATCATCCTCGCCGTGCTGGCCATGGTGGTGGGCCGGGCCGTGATTCCGCCCGTCGTCGGCAGCGTGGCGCAGTCGGGGCCAGCCGCCCAAGCGGGGATCCGCTCTGGAGATCGCATCGTGGCGGTCGACGGCCGTCCGGTCAGGGATTGGGGCGATGTGCTGTCGGGCGTGCAGGCGGGCCGCGGCCGGCCGATGACCGTCGCGGTCAAGGGTCAGGAGGGAGAGCGTCAGCTGTCCGTCACGCCAGTCTCCACGCAGGTCTGCGACGAGGTCGGGGACAAACGCGAGGTGTGGGATCTGGGCGCGCAGCCTTTCCTCGCGCCGGTTATCGGCGACGTGATTCCCGACCTCCCGGCGGCCAAGGCCGGCCTTCGGAGCGGCGATCGAGTCCTGGCGGTGGACGGCAAGCCCGTCTCGACCTGGGACGAAATGGCGCAGACCATTCACGAGCGCCCGGGTGTGCCGACGCGACTCGATATCCGCCGCGGCGGCGAGACCCTGGCCGTGACCGTCACCCCCGAGGCGCCCAAACAGGTGAGCGCCGACTGCAAGGCAATGGGTCTCATCGGCATCGGTCAAGCCTTCAGCGGCGAAGTGATCCGCCCCAACCCCGCCGTGGCGGTGTGGCAAGGGCTCAAGAATACGGCCCACTACACCGATATCACCGTCCGCGCCTTCTACAAGCTCGTCGCGGGCCGGCTGGATCGTTCCAACATCGGCGGGCCGATCCAGATCGCAATGTCGGCGGGACAGCAGGCACGGCAAGGCGTGACCTCGCTGGCGGTGTTCACGGCGCTGATCAGCGTCAACCTCTTCGTCCTGAACCTGCTGCCGGTACCCATGCTCGACGGAGGGCACCTGCTCTTCTTCTGCTTCGAAGCCGTGCTGGGACGTCCGCTGTCCGTTCGCAAGCGCGAGGTCGCCCAGCAGGTGGGGTTCGCGCTGCTGATGCTCCTGATGGTCTTTGCGGTGTACAACGATCTCAAGCGCATTGGACTCTTCTAGACGGCCATGGGCCAGTACGCGCGTCACGTCTTTGTCTGCACGTCGGGCGACACCTGTCCGACCCAAGGAGACGTCGAAAAGTTCGTGAAGGTACTGCGAGCCGGCGCGGCCGCGGCCGGCAAGAAGACCGAGGTCCGAATCAACAAGGCGGGCTGCTTCTCGCAATGCGGCCACGGGCCGATGATGGTCGTCTATCCCGAGAACGTCTGGTACGCGGGGGTGCAGGAGTCCGACCTCCAGGAGATCCTCGAGTCGCATATTCTGGGCGGCGTCCCGGTGAAGCGCCTGATCTACGATCCGGGAGTGCCCGGACCCAACAAGGTCCCGGGCGTCAAGTAGTTTCATGCGCTGGACCCGATCGCTCATCCCGACGCTCCGTGACGACCCTGCCGACGCCGAGGCCGTGAGCCACAAGCTCATGGTGCGCGCCGGATTGGTCCGTCAGTTGGCCGCCGGGATCTACGTGTACCTGCCGCTGGGCCAGCGCGTGCTCGACAAGGTCAACGCGATCATCCGCGAAGAGATGAACCGGATCGGCGGCCAGGAGATCACCATGCCGGTGCTGCACCCGGCCGAGATCTGGCAGCAGTCGGGTCGCTGGGACGCCATCGGCGGCGAGATGTTCCGGCTCAAGGACCGCAACGGGCGTGACATGTGCCTGGGCATGACCCATGAAGAAGTCGTCGCCTGGGTCGCCGCGCGCGAGATCCGCTCCTACCGGGACCTGCCGCAGATCTGGTACCAGATCCAGACGAAGGAGCGCGACGAGGCGCGCCCCCGCTCCGGCGTGCTGCGCACGCGGGAATTCCTCATGAAGGACTCCTACACCCTGGATCCGGACGCGGCGGCACTCGAGGTCTCGTACAACGCCCACAAAGGGGCCTACTGCCGCATCTTTGATCGCTGCGGGCTCACGTACGTGGTGGTCCAATCCGACCCGGGCATGATGGGCGGCTCGGGCTCCCATGAGTTCATGGCCCCGAGCGCCGCCGGCGAGGACGAGGTGGCCCTCTGCGACGGTTGCGGCTATGCGGCCAACGTCGAGCTGGCCCGCGGGGTGCCCACGACACCGCCCGCTCCCGGCTGGAAGCGCGAGGACGTGGCGACACCCGAGGCGCGGACCATCGCCGAGGTGACGGCGCTGCTCAAGATTGGCCCCGAGCTGACGATCAAGTCGCTGGTCTTCATGGCCGAGTCGGGGCCGGTGCTCGCTCTCGTGCGCGGCGACCACGCGCTCCACGAGCGCAAGCTCGCCCGCTCGCTCCGCGCCGAGGCGCGTCCGGCCCATCCCGAGGAAGTCCGAAACGCATTGGGCGTGGCGCCGGGCTCCGTGGGCCCGGAGGCGGCGCAAGGTGTGAAGCGCATCCTCGCCGACGAATGCCTCCGTCAGGGCAGCTATGTCGTCGGCGGCAACCGGGAGGGCTTCCACATCACAGGAGTCACCCCAGGCAAGGATTTCGACTGCGAGTTCGCCGACCTCCAGGTGGCCCTGCCGGGGGAGGGCTGCCCGACGTGCGGCAAGCCGCTCCGCGTGGAGCCCGTGATCGAGGTGGGCAATATCTTCAAGCTCGGCACGAAATACTCGGCGCCCCTCAACGCGGTCTACCTCGATGAGCAGGGGCAGCAGAAGCCGGTGGTCATGGGCTCCTACGGCATCGGCCCGGCACGGATCGCCGCCGCCGCCGTCGAACAGCGGCACGACGCCGACGGCATCGTGTGGCCCTGGACCATCGCGCCGTTCCACGTCCACATCGTCCCGGTGGCGGTGAAGGATGCCGTTCAGATGGCTGCGGCCGAGGAGATCTACCGGGAGCTCGAGGCGGCCGGCCTGGACGTTCTCATGGACGATCGCGACGAGCGCGCCGGCGTCAAGTTCAAGGACGCGGACTTGGTGGGCATCCCCGTTCGGGTGACGGTGGGGAATGCCCTGATCAAGGAAGGCGTCGTGGAAGTCCGAGATCGCGCCACCAAAACCGAGCGGAAGGTGGCCAAGGCCGGGGCGCTGTCTGCGGTCAAAGCCATCGAGGCGCTTCATTCCTTGCGCTAGAGAGCCTTGCGGGTGGGTCCTACGTATGCTAAAGTTTTGACAAAAGTGGGCGCTGCCCACTTTTTTTTCTGGGAGATTCGGGTCAATGGACGGGGAGGCGTGGCTGAGCAAGGTTGAAGCGGCCGTGGCCCCTGTGCTGGCCTCTCACGGACTTGGACTGGTGGATGTCGAGTGGCGCCGGGAAGGGAGGCGCTGGGTGCTCCGGTTCTTTGTGGACAAGTCTGGAGGCGTGAGCGTCGGGGACTGCCAGGCCTTCAGCCGGGAGGCGGGCGACGTGCTCGATGTCTCGGGCCTCATCGAGCCGGCCTATGACCTCGAGGTTTCCTCTCCCGGACTCGACCGCGAGCTCAAGAAGGACCGGGAGCTCGTGTGGGCGGTGGGCCGCGAGGTTCGCTGCTGGGTGCGCGAGCCGGTGGACTCCCGCACGGAGTTCGTGGGGCGACTGGCCGCGGTGACGGGAAGCCACCTCACCCTGGTGGAGGACGGCGGCGCGACGCGCGAGGTGCCGCGCCAGCTCGTGACCAAGGCGCGGCTGGACCCGGGGCTCGGGCGGCCGCGGACCGCGGGACGGAAGTGAGCGGGACGATCTATGAACAAAGAACTGATGTACGTCATCGGGCAGATGGCCAACGAGAAGGGGATCGACACGGAGGTCCTCTTCGAGGCGGTGGAGTCTGCCCTGCTCTCGGCGTCCAAGAAGACGATGGGTCTCGCGGACAATGTCCGCATGGAGCTGGACCGGCACACGGGCGTGCTCCGGGTCTTCGCGCGCAAGAAGGTCGTCCAGGCGGTCACCGACCGTAAGCTCGAGATCAGCCTCGAGGAGGCCCGCCGCCTCAACGGCGAGGCCCAGCTCGACGACGAGCTCGAGATGGAGTTGCCGCCTCAGGAATTCGGCCGCATCGCCGCCCAGACCGCCAAGCAGGTGATCCTCCAGCGCGTGCGCGACGCGGAGCGGGACGCCGTCTACTCCGAGTTCATCGACAAGGAAGGCAAGATCATCCGCGGGACGGTGCACCGCATCGAGAAGCGCAACGTGATCGTCGAGCTCGGCAAAGCCGAGTCGGTAATCACGGAACGCGAGCAGCTGCCGGGAGAGCGCTACAATCCGGGCGACCGCGTCCGGGCCTACGTGCTCGAGGTCAAGAAGACCGCCAAGGGCCCGCAGATCCTGTTGTCGCGCACCCACCCGGGGTTTCTCGTCCGGCTGTTCGAGAGCGAGATCCCGGAGATCGCCGAAGGGATCGTGCAGGTCAAAGGGGCCGCGCGCGAGCCCGGGGAGCGGGCCAAAGTTGCCGTCGCCTCGTCCAAGCGCGACGTCGATCCCATCGGCGCCTGCGTGGGCCTGCGGGGCACCCGCATCCAGGTGATCAGCCGCGAGCTGCGCGGAGAGAAGATCGACATCGTCGAGTGGTCGCCCGATTCGGCAACCTTCGTGGCGCGGGCGCTGTCGCCGGCCAAGGTGAGCTCGGTAACCCTGTCGGAGCCGGCAGGAGCCGACGAGAGCGGGAACGAGACCGAGCAGCCCTCGGTGCTGGTCATTGTGCCGGATAACCAGCTCTCGCTGGCCATTGGCAAGAAGGGACAGAACGCGCGGCTGGCGGCCAAGCTCACCGGCTTCCGCGTGGACATCAAGAGCGAGAGCGAGGTCGAGGAAGAGCGGCGTCGCGAGGAAGAGGAGCTGGTCCAGGGAAAGGCGGCGCTGGCCGAGCTGCCGGGGGTCGGCGCCCAGCTGCAGGAGAAGCTGATCGAGGCCGGGCTCTTCTCGCCCGCGCGGATCGTGCGCGCCGGCATGGAAGCCCTCGAGCAGGTTCCCGGCGTTGGCGAGAAGAAGGCGGCGGCCATCATCGAGGCCGCCGAGACCTGGTTGGCAGAGCATCCGGTGGCTGTGGCCTCCGAAGAGATCGGCGGTGTCGAAGCCGAAGCCTTCGTCGAGGATCGCGGCGAGGACGACGGCCGCGCGTCAGCCAGCGAAAGTGGCGGCCCGCCGGAGAACGCTGCGCGGGCGCCGGCTGAGTGAGGGGCGCGCCCCAGCGGACCTGCATCGGCTGCCGCGAAGTACGGCCCAAGGCGGCGCTGCTCAGGCTGGTGCGTGAGGGAGACGGGCGGGTGAGAGTGGATGGTGAGGGCGGGGCATCGGGGCGGGGCGCGTATGCGTGCCCCACGGTCGACTGTCTCGCCAAGGCGCTCCAGACTGGCCGGCTCGCGCATGCGTTCAAGCTCGCGAGCGAGCCACCGCCGGAGAGCCCGGCGGCGATCCTGGCATCCTGGCAGAGGAGGTAACGCGCAGTGGCGGGACGGGTAAAGGTCATCGACTTGGCGAAGGAGTTGGGCGTCACCAGCAAGGATCTGCTGGTCGCGCTCGAGGGCATGGGCCATAAAGGCATGCGGGCCATGAGTCCGCTACCCGTGGCGACGGCCAATGAGCTTCGCGTCAAGCTCGGCCGCGGCCGTGAGCTACCGGGGGAGGCGAAGCCCAAGCGCGCCCCGCGGCCCAAGACAGTCGCGGCCGAAGGCGAGGCGGCTCCCGCGCCGGCCCGGAAGAAGGGGGAAGCCGCCGCCAAGCCGAAGAAGGCCGGGGCCAAGATCGCCAAGGTCGAGCTCGAACCAGCGCCAGCCGAAGTGATCAAGCCGGCGGCCACGATTTTCCGTCCATCGGCCGCACCGGTCGCCGCGCCCG
>Ga0099827_10000498_pt1 | contig 17821 bp, 14 predicted proteins | sample CZO8metaG_FD_79339 | JGI IMG/M metagenome (GOLD analysis project Ga0099827, IMG submission 79339) | Vadose zone soil microbial communities from the Eel River Critical Zone Observatory, Northern California, USA - CZOApr15con1.8 metaG | ecosystem: Environmental > Terrestrial > Soil > Vadose zone ...
ATCGTCGTCGATGACGACGACAGGCTTCGCCGCCGAGGAGCTCATGCCTGCGAACTAACGACTCAGGTCACTAGATGGTTGATGCCACACCTGTGCACGCCTGGCTGGTGGCTCAGACGCGGCGCCGGCTCGGCCGCCTCCCGCTTGCCCAGGCCCCCAGCCTGGGCTGCGCGTGATGCGGCCGCCCGTCTTGGTCTGAGCCATCCCCAGGCGCACCCGGGCATGGCATCAACCATCTAGCCGTTCACGCGGCTCGACTCCGCCCGCTCGGCGCCGGGACGGCTCACGGCGGCAGGATGCGGTGGAATACGAGCACGCCGTCCTGCTCGAACACGAGCTGCCACGCTGGATTGCGCCGCAGCCAGACCAGCTGTGCCGTGGTCGCGAGCGGCGCGATGCGGTCGGCGTAGCCCGGCTGCGTCTCGTCTGCGGTCACCCACGTCGCGTCCTCCACGAACGGGAAGCTGAGCACGCGCCGTCGCGCAGACACGTGCGCGCCGAGTGAGTTCGACGCGCTCACGACCGCGTCACTGGGAATCAGCTTCAAGGCGCGCGCCGCGATCCGGTCGTGCTCGCTGACGGTTCCGGCCGTCGCCTGCAGTGTCTGTCCACCGGGAAGCTCGCGCGAGAGTGGAATCGCACCAAGCCGGTAGTTCCCGATCAGTGCAGCGAGGACAGCGACCATCGCAACAGGAATGCGCGAGCGTGCGCGCAGGCGCGCCGCTCCCAGTACCGCGGCGGCGACGAGCGGCGAGATCTCGCCGGCTGTGTAGTGGAAGTGAATCGAGCTCTGTGCCGGCGTCGACGACAGAAGATTCAGGACGAGCTCCGGCAAGGCGACCAGCGCGACGGAGGACAGTAGGCACAGCGCCGCGAGCGGGAGCGCGAGTTCGAGGAGGTAGTGCGTTCCCGCGTGGTCGAGCGCGACGCGGAACAACAGTCCGGGATCGCGCAACGCGGTGTGCACGATGCCGCGCGGTGAGCCGCCGACCTCGCTGTAGCGTCCTTCGAACGGCGAGCCCCCACCCTTGAAGTGCGGGATGAAGACCGCGATCGCAATCACGCTCCACGTGGCACCGGCCGCGGCGATCACGCTCCCGGCGATCCGTCGGTGCCGCGCGAACGCATACCAGACGCCGAAGCCCGCGACGACGAGGCCGATCTCCTCCTTCGACAGCGCAGCCATCACCGCGAACGCGGCGAACGGTGCCGGTCGGCCTTCGTCCAGATACCAGAACGCAAAGAGCAGCGCGGGCGTCGCGAACGCCACGGGATGAAATTCGTTGAGCGTCAGCCATGTCGTCGCGGGGTAGAGGAGGTACGCAAGCGCGAAGGCCACGCCCGCCCGCGCGGAGCCGAGATGCTTCCGCGCGAGCCAGAAGACCGGCAGCGCACCGAGCGCGATCGCGACTGCCTGCGCGACGAGCAGCAGGTTCGCGCTCGGCCAGAGTCGCCACAGCGGCGCGAAGACGACGAGGAGCGGGTCGACGTGCGCGCCGAGACGCGACACTTGACCGCCGGCGAGATTCGTCACGCGCAGCGGATGCCCGTGCGCGGTCGACCACACGGCCTGCACCATGTTCCCGAGATCGAAGCGGCCCGTCGCAAACGCGTCATTCCGGAGGACCGAGAGCGCCGAGAAGCCAACGGCATAGGCGACGATCGCCGCCCACAGAGCGGTCAGCGGACTGATTCGAGCAGCGCGCGCCATCGTGCGCCGAGTATCTCCTCGCTCGCCTGTGCGCGATACGCCTCCAGCCCGCCGGCCGCGATTCGCGCGGCGAGCGCCCGCTCCGCGGCGAGCCGCCGCAGTGCCGCGGCGAGCGCGCCGGGATCGCCCGGCGTGACGAGCAGCGCGCTTTCCCCGTCCACGAGCAGCTCGCGGGCCGCCGGCGTGTCACCGGTGACGACCGGCACACCGCACGCGAGCGCGTGGAACACCTTGTTCGGGATCACGCGCTGCGCCTTCGCCGTCGTGCCGAAGATCCCGAGCGCGCAGCCTGCGTTGTGCAATTCGTGCGGGAGCCGCTCGTAGTTCACCCAGCGCACCCAGTCCACGTTTGGGCCCCGCTCGTGCAAGAGCCGCTCGAGCTGGCCGCTGCCGACGACGCGGAACGGGATCTCCGGCGCCAGCCGTGCCGCCGCGAGGATGGTCTCGAGCCCGTGCAGCGGGATCAGCTTGCCGACGAACAAGCACGTGAACGTCTCCGGTTGTGTCCAGCCGGGACGGAAAACGCGCTCCTCGGCGCCGACGAAGCAGACGTCCACGCGACGTGCACCGAGCGCACGGAAGTGCTCGGCGTGAGCGCGCGTGTCTGCGACGACGAGATCGGCGGCACGGAACGCCCGCCGGTCGAGGGCAGCGAGGATGCGTGCCGGCAGCGAACCGCGCGCGAACCGCGCGCGATCGTCGACGAGGGTGTCGGCGAGCGAGACGAGCGGATTGAACACGACCGGTCTGCCGCGCGCGACTCGCCGCGCGGCCGCGAGGTCGAGGTGACCTGGATAGCCGACGAGGACGACGTCGAACGGCGAGCGCGGACGCGCGAGCAGCAATCGCGCTTCGGCCGCCGCCAGCCGCAGCGCCGCCCCGGCGCCGAGCGTCCATTTGTGCTCACGCACCTCCCAAACCGGAACGTGCAGCTCTTCAACCTGACAACCCGATCGATGCAGGCACGAGAACACCTGCGCATTACGCGGGTAGCTGCGCTCGTACGTGCCGAAGAAAAGAACGCGCGGTGCCGTCGTTACGACAGAACTTCCTCGACGCGCACGTCGTGCAGCTCGCGTGCGAGCGCGCGTTCCTCGTGATGGCTCGTGATCATCTCGCTGATCAACCCGAGTGAAAAGAACTGCATGCCGACAACGACGAGCAGCACCCCGAGCGTCAGCAGCGGCCGCTCGCCGATTGCGTGCCCCGCGATCTTCAGCACGGTCAAATACGCGAGCACCACGACGCCGGCGGCGGCGAGCAGCAGGCCGAGGCCTCCGAAGAGATGCAGCGGCCGGTGCCGGTACCGCCCCATGAAAGAGACGGTCAACAGGTCGAGGAAGCCGCGGAAGTAGCGTTCGAGGCCGTAACGCGAGCGACCGTGCTCGCGCGGCCGGTGGTTGACCGGCAGTTCGGCGACGCGGTAGCCCTGCTCGTGCGCAAGGACGGGAATGAAGCGGTGCAGCTCGCCGTAGAGCACGAGCCCGCGCGCGACCTCGTTGCGGTACGCCTTCAGCCCACAGTTCATGTCGTGCAACCGCAGTCCCGCCATGCGGCCGACGACCCAGTTGAAAAGCTTCGAAGGGATGCGCCGCGTGAGCGGATCTCGGCGGCGCTTCTTCCAACCCGTCACGAGATCGAATCCCTCGTCGAGCTTCGCGAGCAGCCGCGGAATCTCGGCCGGATCGTCCTGCTGGTCGCCGTCGATTGTCACGACCACGGCGCCGGCGGCCTGCGCGAAGCCGGCTGCAAGCGCGGCGGCCTTGCCGAAGTTCCGGCGCAGGCGCACAACGCGTAGGTTGCCGGCGCGGGCATGCAGCCGCGTCAGCGCCGCGAACGATCCATCCGTAGAGCCGTCGTCGACGAAAACGACCTCCCACTCTCCGAGCGGATCGAGGGCCGCCTGCAGTTCCTCGTAGAGCAGCGCGACGCTCCGCTCCTCGTTGTACACGGGGACGACGACGGAGATCACGTTACGGGAGCCTAGATGGTTGATGCCATGCCCGGGTGCGCCTGGGGATGGCTCAGACCCAGCCGGGCGGGCGAGCGGCGCCGCGTCTGAGCCACCAGCCAGGCGTGCACAGGGTGTGGCATCAACCATCTAGCCGCTGGGCGGCGGAGGCGGCGGAGGCGCGGTGGTAGTCGGCGGGGGCGCAGTGGTAGTCGGCGGCGGCTGGGTGGTGACCGTGATCGCCGTCAGCGTCGTGACCACCGGCGCCGCCGTCGCCGCGCCCGTCGTCGAGCGCCGCGTTGTCGTGGCCTGCGTCGACGTCTGCGTCACGGAGACGGGCGCGGTCGTCGCGTGCGTGCCGGTGGTGTGCCGCTGCGTGGCCGAGGCCATCGTGGGGGTCGCAGGAGACGAGGTGCTGCGGGTGAGCGCGACGGCGAAGCCGATTCCCGCTAGCGCCAGCAGCGCAAGCAGTCCGGCGGCAAGCGTAACCGGGAAGCGGCGGTGTGCACGAGCGCTCACGGCCGCCGCTGCGGCCGGGAGCACCGTCGTCTCTTCGCCGGCACCGCCACGGAGCTCTGCGGCGAGCGCCGCGCCGTCCGGCGGACGGTCGTGCGGGTCCTTCGCGAGCGCCGCCGCGGTGAGGCTCTCCAGCCGCGCCGGCGCGTCCTCCCTGAACTCGGTGACCGACGGCGGAGGCTCATTGCGGTGCTGCTCGACGAGCGCCATCGCGTCGGCGGCGACGAACGGCGGCCGGCCGGTCAGCATCCGGAACAGGATCACGCCGAACGAGTAGACGTCGCTCGCCGGTGTTGCCTGCTCGCCGGCGGCCTGCTCGGGTGAGATGGACGCGGCCGTCCCGAGCACGGTGCCGGCCTCGGTGAGCGTGCCCGCGCCGCCGAGTCGCGCGATCCCGAAGTCCGTGATCTTCGCGTGCCCCTCCTCGTCGAAGAGGACGTTCGCAGGCTTGAGGTCGCGATGGACGAGCCCGTGCGCGTGCGCGTGCGCGAGTCCGGCGGCGACGTCGTGAGCGATGCGCTCCGTCTCCTTGTCGGGCAGCGGGTCACCGGCCGCGAGCCGGTCCTCGAGCGATCCGCCGGGCAGATATTCGAACACCATGTACGGCCGCCCGTCGACGTCGCCGTACTCGAAGAGCTGGACGATGTTCGGATGCGCGAGCGAGGCCGCGGCTCGAGCCTCACGCTCGAACCGCTGCGGATCTGCATCCGTCCCGAGCAGCTTGACGACGACCTTCCGCTCGAGCTCGACGTCGGTGGCGAGATGAACCTCGCCCATCGTTCCGCCCAGCGGCTGTTCGAGGCGATAGCGGCCCGCAAGAATGCGCTGCTCCATCTCAGTACGTTATGCATCGCCGATGGAGGCGTTACTCACGGTCGACGAAGCTCTCGCCGCCGTACTCGCGCGGGTGCGCCCCCTGCCGTCGGAGCCCGCTCGGCTCGAGGACGCGGGCGGGCGCGTGCTCGGTACCGACGCACGGGCGACAGTCGACCTGCCGCCGTTTCCGAGCTCGGCGATGGATGGGTTCGCATTGCGGGCGCAGGACGCCCCAGGGACGCTGCCCGTCGTCGAGCGAACTGCGGCGGGCCGCCCCGCGTCGCGCGCCCTCGCGCCCGGGGAGGCGATGGCGATCGCGACCGGCGGCGTCGTGCCCGCCGGCGCCGATGCCGTCATCCCCGTCGAGTATGTTGTCGCACATGACAACAGAGTCGAGATCGCCGACCCGGTCGAGCCCGGCGCGAACGTTCGCCCGCGGGGCGGCGACGTCCGTGCGGGCGACGTGGTCGTTCCTGCGGGGACGTCGCTCGGCCCGGCTCAGATCGGTGCCCTTGCCGCCGCCGGACTGGCGGAGGTCGCCTGCGCCGTTCGCCCCAGGGCCGCGGTCGTCACGACGGGAACGGAGTTGCGGCCTCCGGGCGAGGTCCTGGGTCCGGGTCAAATCTACGAGGCGAACGGCGTCATGCTCGCGGCGGCGCTGGCCGGTGCAGGCGCGTCCGTCAAGTCGATCGCCGCCGTGGCGGACGACAAGGAGGCGCATCGCGCTGCGCTCATGGCTGGACTCGAGGCGGACGTGCTCATCACGTCCGGCGGCGTCTCCGTGGGACCGCACGACCTGGTCCGAGGAGTCGAGGCCGACCTGGGCGTCGAGGAGGTGTTCTGGCGCGTGGCCGTGAAACCAGGCAAGCCCGTGTCGTTCGGCGTGCACGGCGCGACGCTCGTGTTCGGCCTACCGGGGAACCCGGTCTCGTCGCTGGTGTGCTTCGAGCTGTTCGTCCGTCCCGCTTTGCTCGCACTCCAAGGACATGCGAGCCCAGAGCCGGCGTTTGCGCTCGGCGTGGTTTCCGCCGCGGTGCAGAGGAACCCGCAGCGAGACGAGTTCCTGCGGGCGCGCTCCCGCCTGGACCACGATCGCGTCCTCCTCGAGCCGGTCGCCGGGCAGGAGTCGCACATGATCGCGCGGGCCGCCGCAGCCGATGCACTGGTGTTTGTGCCGCGGGGTGACGGAGAACTCGAGGTCGGCGAGACCGTCCGGTACCTGCGACTGCTCTAGCTCCGCGCCGCGGTGGCGATGGCCGCTCCCGAGATCGTCGCCGAAGCTCCGCGCATCTGAACGGACACGAGCTTCGCGTATGCAATGTAGCGGTGCGTCGCGAAGAAGCGCGGGTGGCACGCCTGGAGCTCGAGCTGCTCGTGGTGGTGCGTCTTGAGCACGGAGAGATCGTCCGCGACCACGACGCGATGTCCGGTGACGGAGTACACGAAGGTCCCGTACGGCATCGAGATCGTCACGCGGTCGTCCTTCCGCAGGGAGTCGATGTGCGAGAACGGTGCGAGGTACGTCGTGCGATGCCCGGCGATGTAGATGAGCTCCCCCTGCCCGGGCATGAAGGTGCGGAGGTCGCGGCCCGGGCCCTTCTTGAGGGTCTCGTGGTCGGTGCCGTTGACAAGGATCATGTTGATGCCCATCCGCGGAATGCGTATACGGCCGATCGGATCGCCGCGGTGCTCGCTCTGCCGGTAGCGCCGCGCCTCGACGCGAAGCTCGCGCCGGACGGCGGCGAGCGACGAATTGCTTGGGCGTTGGGCGCGATACGCGGTGAATAGGTGGTCGTAGCGCTGCGCGAGCTTGTGCTGCTCCCAGCGCGTGTACAGACCGGTGAACGGATCCTGCCACGCCCACACGAGCAGAGCCCACGCGAGCACGGCGCCGCCGGCGAAGATCAGGACGGTGCCGAGCTTCCGCCTATAGCGGTGCATCAACCCTGCAACGCCGCCGGGCTCTCCTCGGATGCGGGGCGGAGCTGCGCGGGGCGCGGGCGGCGGATACCGAGCACGGTCCGGCGGAGCGTTCGGCGGATCGGGCCGAGCGGCGGCCGCTCGCTCGCGCTCGGATAGGGCGCGTAGCGTCCGGCCGACAGTGCGGCCAGCTGTGCAGAGGCCGCTGCCCACACGACGGCGATCGCGAGCAGCGGAACCGGCACCCAGCCGATTGCGACGAGCTGGGCGAGATACCACGGGGCGTCGAGACCGAGGGCGAAGCGGGTCGCGAACTCGCCGACGAGCAGCGCGACACCCGCGAAGCCGAGCATGAGGGCTGCCAAGCGAGACAACAGCGGCCGCCCTCGCAGGTGTGGCAACCACAGCCACGCATGCAGCGAGGGCAAGACGAAGACGAGCGCGAAGGGGTTGACCGCCACGACAAGGAGGCCCGCGATGCCGAGCGCGAGCAGCGCAACCGTGTGGCCCGCAAGTTCCTCCTCGGTTGTCGCTTCGCGCTTGGGGAGCAGGCGCTCGCGAGACACGAGCCATCCGGAGACTGCAAGCCCGGCGAGCACGATCAACCCGAGCGCGGGCCAATCGGTCCCGGCGCTCGTCTGAGGTGCCGGCGGCCGCGCTGCCGCGTGCGGCCAGAACCCGAGCAGCCCGACGAGCTCGAATGCGACTGCCAGCCAAATCCAGAAGCCGAGCCGGGTGCGGAAGCTGCGGACGGCCGCGCCGAGCGGGATCCGCCGCCGCCGCGTCAGCGCGAAGAGGTCGACCGCCGCGGCGAGGAATGGGAGCAGCGCCGCCACGAGCACGAACTCGATCGCCCAGCCGCGAATCACCCGCGCGCCGAGGTACACGTAGCTAGCGGTCCCAGTGGCCAATTCGAGACCAGCATCGAGCGAGGCGAGGAGCTGCTGCGCCGAGCGGCCGATCTGGCCCATCCGCCCGACGTGGAGCTGTCGGGGCGTGTCGCCGAACGAGAGCGGTGGCCGGTCGCCGGCCGACGTGATCGTCACCGCGGAGACGCCGTGCCCGACGAACGGCGCCTGCTCGTAGAAGCTGAACGGGAACGCGAGGTCGAGCAGCTGGCGCAGCGCGCTCGGCCGCTGCGGCGGCAGGTTCGCCTGCTCGAGGATTCGCGCGGCCGCGGTCGCGACGAGCGTAATGCTCGGCGACCTCGGCTCGTCTCCGGCGAACTCGAGGCGCGCACGACCGGGACCCGCAATCGCGTCGAGGTTGATGACGGCGACGACATCGCGGGCGAGCGGCGAGTGTTCGAGGAAATGCTGGGCGCCGATCCCTCCGAGCAGGCCGCCGTCGGTCGAAAGGAAGACAATCGTGTGCGTCGGGCTCACGCGACGCGACGACGACGGTGCGGAGGAGGCGCCGGCGGGGTTCGCGTACGACCGGGCGAGCTCGATTAACGCCGCGGTTCCCGAAGCGTTGTCGTTGGCGCCGGTGGATACACCCGAGTTGTCGCGGTGTGCGGCGATCACGATCGTCGAGTCCGACCGGCCGGGGGCGACGGCGACCAGGTTTTCGAACGGAAGCCGCCCGCGTCCGGCGATGGTCGCTTCGAACTTGTCCGTCCGGGTCTGGAAGCCGTACGGCGTCAGCTGGTCGACGAACCAGGCGGCTGCCTCGGCCGCGCCCGCGGTTCCCGGAAACCGGTCTGGATAGGTATTCGCGAGGTCTCTGGCGAGCTCGCGTGCGCCCTGCGTGTCGAACGCAGCCGGCAGCTCCGGCTTCGACAGCGGCGCGGGACGGGTGACGGTGAACGCCGCGAGCAGCAGCGGCAAGGCAACGAGCAGCCACGTGCCGCGATAGGTGCGTCCGCTGACGGGTCGCTCGAGCGACCCACGGCGCGGCCGACGCCGCGCTTGCCGGGGCGGGGCGGCCGACATCGCGAGGCTATAGTAGGCAGGCAATTCGGCGGCGACAGGCAGGCTAGAGGCATGCCCGACTTTCCGACTATCCTGCTCGTCGACGACGAGGACGCCGTTCAGAAGCTCCTCACGTATCCCCTGGAGCGTGAGGGCTACCGCGTTGTCCCGGCGCGGGACGGTCAGGAGGCGCTCGACCGCTTTGCCTCCGAGAGTCCTGACCTCGTCGTTCTCGACATCACCTTGCCCCTGCTCGACGGGCTCGAGGTCTGCAAGCAACTCCGCGCCCGCAGCACGGTCCCGATCATCATGCTGACCGCCCGCGACGACGAACTCGACAAGGTCGTCGGGCTGGAGCTCGGCGCGGACGACTACATCACGAAGCCGTTCTCGATCCGCGAGTTCCGCAGCCGCGTCCGCGCGCTGCTGCGGCGCGCGAAGCTGCCGCCGTACCAGGGTGAGGACGGGGACGAGGTGATCTCGGCCGACGGGCTGAAGATCGACGTCGGGCGCCGGACGGTCGAGCTCGCGGGCGCACCCGTGCAGCTGACGTACGTGGAGTTCGAGCTCCTGCGGACGATGGCCGCTGCTCCGGGCCGCGTCTTCTCCCGGAAGATGCTGCTCGAAGAGCTCTGGGGCGGCGCCGACTACCGCGAGCCGCGCACGATCGACGTCCACGTACGTCATCTGCGCGAGAAGCTGGAGCACGATCCCAGCGAGCCGGAATTCATCCACACCGTGCGCGGTGTCGGCTATCGCTTCCGAGACCGATGAATCCCTTCCGCAGCGTCGGCGCGCGGCTGAGCGTAGCGCTCGCCCTCGTCGTCGCGGGCGCGCTGACCCTCGTCTACCTGATCGTGATCCCGTCCCTTCAGCAGCGGCTCGTCGATTCGAAGCTGTCGCACCTCAAGGCGGTGATGCCGCCGATTTCGGAACGGGTGCCCCAGTCGCCGCTCGACGTCTGGTCGGACTTCCTCGAGTACGCGTCCTCGACCGCGGACGCCCGCGTCGTCGTCTACACCATGCTTGCGCCGGCTGAGGCGAGCACGCCGCCGGTTCTGACCGTCTACCAGGACTCCCACAGCATCACGTCCCAGGACGTGAAGATCGATCCAGTCGCCGAGCGCGCGGCGACGACCTTCGCTCCGGCCTCGGGGACGGTTACGCGGGGCGAGACGACGTACGCCGAGGTCGCCGTGCCGGTGTCTCCGATTGGGCGAATCCTGCTGCTCTCCGCGTCCCTCCACGACGCGCTCGTGAACGTCGACACCGTGCGCACGCGACTGCTCGAGGCCGGCGCGCTCGCGCTGCTGCTCGCGATCGCGATCGGCTACGGCGCCGCCTACGTGTTCGCCGGGCGCATCCGGCGGCTGGAGGCGGCGGCGGAGCGGATCGCGTCCGGGTCGTTCGACGAGCCGGTGCGCGACCAGAGCCCGGACGAGCTCGGCCAGCTGGCGCGCGCCTTCGAGCGGATGCGGATGCGGCTGTCCCAGCTCGAGCGCGCGCGGCGGGAATTCATCGGCAACGCGTCGCATGAGCTGCGAACGCCGCTCTTCTCCCTGCGTGGATTCATCGAGCTCCTGACGGACGAGGAGCTCGACGAGGAAACGCGACGGGAGTTCCTGGAGACCATGCGGGAGCAGGTCGACCGGCTCGCCCGGCTGGCCGAGGACCTGCTCGACCTGACCCGGCTCGATGCCGGGCGGCTCCACATCGAGCAGCAGCGGGTCGATCTCGGCGAGCTCGCTCAGGACCTGGCCGCGGAGTTCCGGGCTGTGGCGAAGGCAACGGAGCATCCTCTCGAGGTGCTGCCGAGCGAGGCCAAGGCGCTTGGCGACGAGGAGCGGATCCTCAGGATCGGCCGGGCTCTGGTCGAGAACGCGCTCAAGCACACGCCGCCGGGAACGCCCGTGCGCGTGCGCTCGGCGGAGACCGCATTCCGGACGGCCTCGCTGATCGTCGAGGACGAGGGCCCCGGCATCCCCGCGGAGCATGCGCGGCACGTCTTCGACCGCTTCTACCGGGTGGACGGCGCCCGCGCCTCGGGCAGCGGCCTGGGCCTGGCGATCGCGCACGAGCTCGCCGAGGCGATGGGCGGGACACTGGAGCTGATCTCGACGCCCGAGCGGACGGCGTTCACGCTGCGGCTGCCTGCGGCGTCGGAGGAGCCGGCGTCTGAGCTGCCGGTGGCCGTTTCGGTCTAAACGTCACGTGAAAACGGCGCCGACCCGCGTGGTTGTGCGGAAAACTGGCGCTGAATCGGCACACCTCGGTGCGGATCCGGCCGGGTACGCTCGAAGGCGGGAAGCGGGTGGTGCAATTGCCCCACCCTGGGTGGGGGCTCGCCGGGACATGACCTTCGCCGACGCTGGCTACAGTGGCCGCCCGTGTCCGCTCGCCTCCTCTCGATCGTCGCGCTCGTCTGCGCCGCCCTCGGCGCTGCGGTTGCGCTCGCCGTCGCTCGCGCGACCGGCTGGATCGGCGCCTCGCACACGCAGACGATCGTCCTCTCCGCTCCCGGCGTCGCGCCGGCGCCGAGCGTCGCTGCGGCGCGCTCCGCCGCGAAGCCGCTGGCCGGGAACGGCTTCGACCCGGCTCGAATCTATGCCCAGCGCTCCGCCGGGGTCGTCACGATCTACGCGGTCTTCGCCGCGGCGCAGGAGTCGACGCAGGGCTCCGGCTTCGTCGTGTCGAGCGACGGGGTGATCCTCACGAACTCGCACGTGATCACAACCGCCGGCCAGGATCCGACCGCGACGCCTCGTGCCGCCGACGCGCTCTACGTCGAGTTCGCCGACCACGACCGCGTGGCCGCGAAGGTCGTCGGCTGGGATCTCTTCGACGACGTCGGCGTGCTCCGCGTCGATCCGCGCCAGCACGCGGTCAGCCCGGTTCCGCTCGGCAACTCGGCGGCCGTGCGCGTCGGCGACCCGGTCGCGGTCATCGGGAGCCCCTTCGGGAACGAGAATTCGCTCGCAGTCGGCGTCGTCTCGGCGACACGGCGCTCGATCAACTCGCTCACCTCCCCGGACTACGACCTGATCGACGCGATCCAGACCGACGCGCCGATCAACCACGGCAATTCCGGCGGCCCGATGTTCGACGCGCGCGGGCGTGTCGTCGGCATCAGCGCGCAGATCCGCAGCGCGAGCGGGAACGCCGAAGGTGTCGCCTTCGCCGTTCCGATCAATTCCGCCCGCCGTTCGCTGCGCCAGCTCTTGGCCGACGGGCGCGTCCACTACGCCTTCGTCGGCATCCACACCGAGAGCCTCACGCCGTCGATCGCGCAGCGCTTCCACTACGCCGTGTCGCGCGGCGCGATCGTCAGCCGCGTCGTCGGAGGCACCCCGGCCACCGCGGCGGGCTTCAAGGCGGCGACGAAGCAGAACGATTTCGAGGGCCAGCAGGTCGCGGTCGGCGGGGACGTTGTCGTGGCGATCGACGGTATCCCGGTCACCTCCGCCGACGACGTTGTCCGGATCGTGACCGAGCAGCTCCTGCCCGGACAGACTGCGCGCTTCTCAATCGTCCGCGGCACGGTGCGCAGGACGCTGGCGGTCCGGCTCGCCGAGCGCCCGCCGCACCCGAGCGGGCAGTAGCGTTGCCGATTGAGACAACGCACATTGGGGGTTAGGTTCGGGCGTTGACGGACATAAGCCGTCTGACGACGGCCCCCGTTCGGGAAAGGAACAGAAAACAGTAGGTTTACCCGCCGGAACTTGTGGGTAGGCTGCAACCGACGATGACAATCGTGGACGAGAAGGCCGCCAAGACCACGCGCGACGCCGCCTCGGAAGGATCACACGTGGTCCGGCTGACGATGCCGGCGAAGGCGGAGTACATCACCCTCTCCAGACTCGCCCTCACCGGCCTGGCGCGCCTGCGCCCGCTGTCGGACGAGCTGCTCGCCGACCTCAAACTCGCGCTCACCGAGGCGACGTCGAACTCGGTACGCCACGCGTATCCCGGCGGCGGCGGCCAGGTCGACGTGCGCTACGAGCTGCGCGGAGACGTGCTCACGATCGAGGTGACGGACCAGGGCGAAGGCTTCGATCACGACGACGAGGCGACGCTCGACGGTCTCGGCGACCTCACCGAGGGCGGGCTCGGGATCGCGATCATCCGCGCGATCGCCGACGAGCTCGAGCTCAGCAAGGGCGCGGACGGTCGCGGCTCCCGACTCAGGTTCGTGAAGAGTCTGTCCGGCTAGTCCGCGAAGCTCGCGGCTGCACCCATGCTCCAGCTCGACTGCTCTTTCTCCTTCAAGTGCTGAACCTCGTCAACGTCGGACACAAGGCCCTTGCCGATTACGCGACGATCGCGACGCGCGGCTTGATGGACGAGATCCGCGCGCTCGCAGAGCCGCTCGATGGCAAACGCGTCGCGCATCTCTCCGCGACCGCGTTCGGCGGCGGGGTCGCCGAGATCAACTACACGCTCATCCCGTTGATGCAGGACGCGGGGCTCGAGGTCGAGTGGCGGATCATCCGCGGCGCCGAGGATTTCTTCAACGTCACGAAGACGATTCACAACGCGCTGCAGGGCGACCCGCAGGGGCTCGGCGAGCCGCAGCACGAGATCTTCAGGCGTTACCAAGAGCTGAACGCGCGCGAGTTCACCGGCGACTACGACTTCGTGGTCATCCACGACCCGCAGCCGGTCGGGATGATCGACCACTTCCCCGACTCCAACGCGAAGTGGGTCTGGCGCGGGCACATCGACTTCTCCGAGCCGAACCTGCAGGTACTCGAGTTTCTGCTGCCGTCGATCCGGCGCTACGACGCCGCCATCTTCCACCTCGCCGAGTACGTGCCGAAGGCTTCCGGACTCCCGGAGTGCTACATCTGGCCGCCGGCGATCGATCCGCTCGCGCCGAAAAACATGGCGCTGTCGCCCGAGGACGCGGCGTACATCGTCGACCAGTTCGGCATCGACGTCGACCGTCCGCTGCTGACGCAGGTGTCGCGCTTCGATCCGTGGAAGGACCCGCTCGGTGTGATCGATGCGTACCGGATCGTGAAGGAGGAGTTCTCCGAGGTGCAGCTCGCGCTCGTCGGCTCGATGGCGCACGACGATCCGGAGGGGTGGGACTATTACAACAGGACGGTCGAGTACGCAGACGGGGATCCGGACATCTTCATCCTCTCGAATCTCAACAACGTCGGCTCGGTCGAGGTGAACGCGTTCCAGGTGCACTCGCGCGCCGTCGTCCAGAAGTCGATCCGCGAGGGCTTCGGCCTCACGGTGAGCGAAGCTCTCTGGAAGGGTCGGCCGACCGTGGCCGGCAACGTCGGGGGGATTCGCGTCCAGATCGAGAACGGCGTCACGGGTTGGCTCGTCGACTCCGCTGCGGATTGCGCGGCGGCGTGCCTGGAGATCCTGCGCGATCCGGAGTCGGCGCGGCAGCACGCGCTGCGCGGGAAGGAGCACGTGCGGCGGAACTTCCTGACGCCGCGGCTCCTGCGCGACTGGCTCGTGCTCTTCAACCGGCTCGTCGGCAACGACACGGCCGGGCACGAAGTCCTCACGGTCGCCGCGGCATAAGACTCGCCCGGGCGGGGATAGGCTCCACTCGATGGCGGAGCGGAGACGGCTGATCGTCGTGTCGAACCGCGGGCCCGTGGCGTACGCACGAGACCACCGCGGCGAGCGTGTTGCGCGGCGCGGCGGCGGCGGCCTCGTGACGGCACTGCGCAGCCTCGTCCTGCACCATGACGTGACGTGGGTGGCGAGTGCGATGACGGCAGAGGACCGTTCCGTTGCGGAGGAAGCCGGCGGCGAGTCGTTCCCCGAGACTGCACGCGACGGTTCCGTGTACCGGCTGCGGCTGGTCGCGCACGACGAGCAGGAGTACGACTGGTTCTACAACGTCGTCGCGAACCCGACGCTCTGGTTCATCCAGCACTACCTCTGGGACCTGAAGACGTCGCCGAGTCTCGATCACGGCCTGCACCACGCGTGGGCCGAGGGTTACGTACCGGTGAACCATGCGTTCGCGGACGCGGTCGTCGAGGAGCTCGATCGCGAGCCGGGCGCCGCGGTTTTCTTCCACGACTACCACCTCTACCTGGCACCACGGTACGTGCGCGACGCGCGACCAGGGGCACGGCTTGCGCAGTTCGTGCACATTCCCTGGCCGCAGGCGGACTACTGGGGCGTGCTGCCGGTCGAGATCCGGCGCGCGATCCACGACGGCCTGCTGGCGAACGATGTCGTCGGCTTCCACACGGGGCGCTGGCGCCGCAACTTCATGCGCTCGGCGGAGGACGTCGTCGGCGCCGTGCCCGACTGGGCGCGTGACACTCTGGGCTACGAGGGAGGACGCGTCGCCGTCACCGCGACCCCGATCTCGGTCGACCCCGGGGAGTTCGACGAGCTCTCGCGCAGCGCCGCGGTGCTCGCGGCAGGGCGTGTACTCGCCGAGGGCCGGCCGGAGAAGGTTGTCCTCCGCGTCGACCGCACCGACCCGTCGAAGAACATCGTGCGCGGCTTCCGCGCATTCGAGCTCTACCTCGAGGCGCATCCGGAAATGCACCGCAGAGTCGTCATGCTGACGCTGCTCGATCCGTCGCGGCAGGACATTCCCGAATACGCGGAGTACATCGCCGCCATCCAACGCGAGTCGCGGCGCGTCAACGATCGCTTCCAGCAGGAAGGGTGGACGCCGATCGACCTACGGATCGACGACGACTTCCCGCAGGCGGTCGCGGCGTACAAGGACTATGACGCGCTGCTCGTGAACGCGATCTTCGACGGGCTCAACCTCGTCGCGAAGGAGGCGCCGCTCGTCAACGAGCGCGACGGCGTGCTCATCCTGAGCGAGAACGCGGGCGCGCACGAGGAGCTCGGCGACTGGGCGTTGAGCGTCAACCCGTTCGACGTCGCGGGGCAGGCCGAGGCGATCCACCGGGCGCTCGAGATGCCGGCGGCGGAGCGGCGCGAGCGCCTCGAGGCGATCCGCTCGTGGGTGCGAGAGCACGACCTCGGCGCGTGGATCGGCGTGCAGCTCGAGGCTCTCGACACGGAGCCTCTGCCCGTCCAGAGCTAGAGTCTCCGTATGGGTGCGCAGGTCGTCGAGAGCGAGCTCCGCTCGGTCAACCCGGCGACGCTCGAGCTCGTCGGTTCGGTGCCGGTGACCGAGCCCGGCGCCGTCGCGGATCTCGTCGCGGAGGCGGCCGCCGCACAAGAAGCTTGGGGCGCGTCGCCGTTCGAGGAGCGGCGCACTCTGCTCCTGCGTGTTGTGCGCACGCTGCTCGACCGGATGGACGAGATCGCCGCGACGGTCACCGCCGAGACCGGCAAGCCGATTGTCGAGTCGTTCACCACGGAGCTGCTGCTTGCGATCGAGCAGGTTCTGTGGCTCGCGTCGCACGCCGAGCGTGTGCTTGCGTCCGAACGGCTGCGCTACGGCATCCCGTACCTGGTGCACAAGCGCGCGCACGTCGTGTACGAGCCGCTCGGCGTGCTCGGGATCATCGCGCCGTGGAACTTTCCCTTCAGCATCCCGCTGACGCAGACGGCAATGGCTGTCGCCGCGGGGGATTCCGTGGTGCTCAAGCCGTCGGAGCTGACGCCGCTATCCGGGGAGTGGGTGGCGCGCGTGTTCGCAGAGGCGGGCGCTCCGGAGGGGCTCGTGTGCGTCGCGCAAGGCGCCGGCGAGACAGGAGGCGCGCTCGTCACCGCTTCGGGCGTCGCCAAGCTGATCTTCACCGGCTCAGGCGTAACCGGCCGGCGGATTCTCGCGGCCGCGGCCGACATGTTGCGGCCGGTCATCCTAGAGCTCGGCAGCAAGGATCCGATGCTCGTCTTCGACGACGCCGATCTTCGCCGCGCGGTCGACGGTGCGCTCTGGGGCTCGTTCGCGAACTGCGGCCAGGTCTGCGTCGGCGTCGAGCGGATCTACGTCGCGCGCGGGCTGCACGACCGCTTCGTGTCGGAGCTCGCGCGGCGCGCGGGGGAGCTGAGGATCGGCCTCGGCGAGGATCCGGAGACAGAGCTCGGGCCCCTGATCTCCGAGCAGCAACGCGCCAAGGTCGAGGATCTGGTGTCGGAGGCGAAGGAGCGCGGAGCCGAGGCGGCCGTCGGCGGCCGGCGTCCGTCACTGGACCTCCCCGGCTGGTTCTACGAGCCGACGGTGCTGACCGGGGGCGACCCGGCGGCGAGGATCGACCGCGAGGAGATCTTCGGCCCCGTCGTCACCGTGCGCGCATTCGACGGCGAGGACGAGGCCGTTCAGCTCGCAAACGCGTCGTCGTTCGGGCTCGGTGCGAGCGTGTGGACGCGCGACGCCGACCGTGCGCGCAGGGTCGCAGCGCGGATCGAAGCGGGCATGGTGTGGACGAACGACCTCGGCTACTCGTACGGTGCCGGTCCCGCGCCGTGGGGCGGCGTCAAGGAGTCGGGCTTCGGGCGGACACACGGCAAGCACGGGCTGTACGAGTGCTCGCAGATAAAGCTCGTCGACTCGGATTCCGGCCGTGTTCCCGTTCCGTGGTGGTACCCCTACGGTCCGCGCGCGCTCGACGGCTTCAAGGGTGTTGCCGAGGTGCTGCACGGCGACGCGAAGCTGCGCGCGCTCTGGACGCATCGCCGCGGGCTCGTGCATCTCGCGACGCGTTACATGCGGGGAGGGGTTCGCGGAGCGGTTCTCTCCTCCGAAAGAACATCTTCTTCCAAACCCAGATGAATGAACTCTCGCACGTGTCCGAGTCCGGGGAGATCCGGATGGTGGACGTGGGCGACAAGGCGATGTCGCGTCGGCGCGCCGTTGCGAGTGCCCGTGTGCGCATGCTGCCGCAAACCGCGCGGCGGCTGCGCGAGCTGCCGAAGGGCGATGCGCTCACGACCGCTCAGCTCGCCGGGATCATGGCTGCGAAGCGCACCTCCGAGCTGATCCCGCTTTGCCATCCACTGCCGCTGTCGCATATTGAGGTCTTGATTCAAGTCGAAGACGATGCTGTGGAAATCGTGGCCTCGGCGGAGACGACGGCGCAG
>Ga0099827_10000499_pt1 | contig 17820 bp, 23 predicted proteins | sample CZO8metaG_FD_79339 | JGI IMG/M metagenome (GOLD analysis project Ga0099827, IMG submission 79339) | Vadose zone soil microbial communities from the Eel River Critical Zone Observatory, Northern California, USA - CZOApr15con1.8 metaG | ecosystem: Environmental > Terrestrial > Soil > Vadose zone ...
CATCTGGCACAAAACCGCAGACGAGATCCTCGACAGCCTCGCCTCCTACTGCCAGCGGATCTCTGACTCAGGTCACTAGCTCCGCTGCGCCATGCGGAAGTGGTTGCCCGACGGGTCGCGGAAGCCGGCGTCGATGCCGTAGGGCTGCTCCGTCGGCTCCTGCGCGAACTCGACGCCGCGGCTCTTGAGCTCCTCATAGCTCTTCCGGACGTCGTCCGCGGCGAAGAAGAGGCCGCCCGCGGCGCCCTTGGCCAGCAGCGCGTGGATCTGGGCGCGCGTCTCCTCGTCGAACACGGGCGGCCCGGGCACGGCCATGAGGGTGATGGCGACGTCCTCCTGCCCGGGCACGCCGACGGTGAGCCAGCGGAAGTTGCCCATCTCGGGCACGGTGACGTCCTCGCGGAGCTCCAGCCCGAGCTTCTCGGTGTAGAAGGCGAGGGCCTCGTCCTGGTCGTGCACCCAAACCTGCACGTTGGTGAGCTGCTTCAGCACGGTGATCCTCCCGTGTCGTCGAACAAGTTGGCGGCGACGTTAGCCGAGCTGCGTGTGGCTGTCCTCTCCAAACCTGCTGGACTGCGGGCGCGCGTACGCCTGCAACACGCAGGTCGGGATCCGCACGCGGTTGGACGCCGGCGGGTGGGCGGCGCGGTAGGCCGTGGGAGTGAGGCCGAACGTCCGGCCGAAGCTCGTGGTGAACGAACCGACGCTGAGCAGCCCTACGGTGAGGCAGATGTCCGCCACGGTGCGGTCCGTGTTGCGCAGCAGCGCCGCCGCGCGCTCCAGCCGGCGGGTCAGGAGGTACTGGTGCGGCGTCTCGCCGAAAGCGCGGCGGAACTCGCGGCTGAAGTGCGCGGGCGAGAGGTGCGCGGCCCGGGCGAGCGCGGGCACGTCGAGCGGCTCGCGGTAGCGGGCGTCGACGAGGTCCTTCGCGCGGAGGAGGTGCCGGGCCGTAGGAACGAGCTGCGACAGCACGACTAGTCCACGAGCTTCCGCGTCATCGCGTGGATCGCGATGCGCCAGAGGATCAAACCGAAGACGATGAGTGCGCCCATCCGGGCCGGGTCCTCCCATCCGGCCCAGCCGAACACGGCATGGCGGACGAGCACGACGCAGTGGTGGAGCGGATTGAAGTTGGCCAACACCCGCGCCCACTCCGGAAACCGGTCGAGGGGGAAGAACGACCCCGCCAGCAGGAACAGCGGCGTGAGCACGGCGCTGACGATGTAGTTGAAGTTCTCGAACGACTTGGCGAAGCCCGCCACCGAGATCCCGAAGCACGCCCAGCCGAAGCCGGCGACCCACGCGATGATCGGCACAGCGAGCATCCCCCACGATGAGTCGAGCCCGAAGGCCATCGCGACGAGCATCGGGACACAGCCGTAGACGCCGGCCCGGGTGGCGATCCAGAGCGCCTCTGCCGTCACGAGCTCCTCCGTGTCGACGGGCGCCACGAGGATCGCGTCGTACGTGCGCTGGAACTGGTACTTGACGAACGTCCCGAACATCGCAGGGAAGGCGCTCGAGAACAACACCGCGGTCGCCACCGTCCCGGTCCCCACGAAGTCGACGTAGTCGTAGCCCCCGATCCGGCTGACGAGCGAGCCGAAACCGAAGCCGAACGCCAGTAGGTAGATCGTCGGCTCGACCGTGGACGAGAACGTGCTCGACTTCCAGTAGGACGAGTAGTTCACGACCTCCCGGACGAGCACGCCGGTGAGCGCGGGGCGTTCGAGCCGGCCCAGGCGCGCGCTTTGCGGTGCAGGAGTCGTCGCCATCAGGCGATCTCCTCGCCGGTGAGCAGCACGAAGACGTCCTCGAGATTGGCGGCGCGCCGTTCGCCGTCGATCGCGAAGCCGTTCCTGCCGTCGACGCCGAGGATCGAGACGCTCGTTCCCGTGCGCCGAGTTCGCAGTCCCGACGCTCCCGCCTCGGCCTCCACCTCCGCGAGCCGCGCCGGGGCGCCGTAGACCTCGATCACCTCGCGGCCGGCATGTTCGAGCACGAGCTTTGAAGGAGGACCGGCGGCCACCGCTTCGCCGTGCGACATGATCAGCACCGTGTCGGCTAGGCGCTGAGCCTCCTCGATGTAGTGGGTCGACATCAGGATCGTGGTGCCCTCGGAGCGGAGCGCGTCGATGAGCGCCCAGAGCTCCTGGCGCACCTGCGGGTCGAGCCCAACGGTCGGCTCGTCGAGCAGCACCAGCCGCGGCCGATGGACGAGCGCCGTGACGATCAGCAGGCGCCGCCGCATGCCTCCCGACAGCTTGTCGACCCGCGAGTCCCGCCGGTCGACGAGCTTCGCCATCTCGAGCGCCCGCTCGATCGCGGCGCGCCGGTCGGACCGTGCGATCCGGTACAGGTGCGCGAAGACGAGGAGGTTCTGCTCAACGGTGAGGGTGGTGTCCAGGTTGTCCAGCTGCGGCGTGACACCGCACTGCGCGCGGGCCATCTTCGACTCTTCGGGAAGGCGGAAGCCGAGCACCTCGAGCTCACCCTCGTCGGCGATCGATTGAGCCGTCAGCAGGCGCATCGTCGTGGACTTCCCGGCACCGTTGGGCCCGAGCAGGCCGACGCAGGTGCCCACCGGAACGTCCAGGTCCAGGCCGTTTACGGCCGTGATCGGCCCGTAGCGCTTGACGACGCCGCGGAGCCGGATGGCCAGCTCGCGCTCCACTCGCCCAGCATGCCCGAAACGTCCTTTCACGCTGATTCTTCAGTCGGCCTCGGCGGCAGCAGGGATGCCGACGGCCTCTTCGCCTGCGTGCGCTGCTCCCAGAATTCCGGCGCGGAGGAGCGTTGCTCCGACGGCGGCAGCCGCAAGCGCGAAGATGGCGCCGACGAGGAACGCGGCGTGGTAGCCACCGGTGAGCGCGGCGAGCGGACCGTTGCCGGCGGCGCCCAGGCTGTGCGTGCGCGAGGCGGCGAGGCTGACCAGGACGGCGAGGCCGAGCGCGCCGCCCATCATGAACGATGTGTTGACGATTCCCGACGCGAGACCGGATTCGCTCGGCGCGACGTCGCTCATCGCGGCGAGCAGCACCGGGTTAAACGCGATGCCTGCGCCGATACCGAGCAGGATCATGCTCGGCAGCACGTCGACGACGAAGGTTCCGCCGACCGGCGCCCGCGCGAAGAGCAGGAGCCCGCCGGCGGCACAGAGCAGACCCGTCGCCAACGGCCGCCTGATGCCGAACCGCATCACGAGCTTCGCCGAAACTCCGATTGAGAGCGCTCCCATGATGAGGTTCGAGGGCAGGAACCCCAGCCCGACCTGCAGCGGGCTGTACCCGAGCACGAGCTGCATGTAGAGGGCAGAGAGGAAGAACCACGCGAACATCGCGGCTGCCCACAGCACCCCGACGACGTTTGCGAACGCGACGTTGCGCAGACGGAACAGGCGGAGCGGAATGAGCGGTGAGCGCACGCGAAGCTCGACGACGAGGAAGACCGCAAGGAGCGCAGCCGCCGCGCCGAGCAGACCGAGCGTTTGGCCGGACGTCCACCCCTTGTGGTTCCCGTTCACGATCGCGTAGACGGCGAGCATCAACGAGGCGGTGATCGTCACGGCGCCGGCGACGTCGAGCCGCCGGTCCGTAGCCGTTGCGCGCGTTCCGGGCAGCAGTCTCAGCGACAGGAAGTAGACGAGCGCGCCGATCGGAACGTTCACGAGGAAGATCCAGTGCCAGTTGAGTGTGTCGGTGAGAACCCCGCCGAGCAGGACGCCGATGCTGCCGCCGCCGGAGGCGACGAAGCCGGCGATGCCCATCGCCTTCGCGCGGTCGGCAGGCTCGGTGAACAGGTTCATGATCAGCGAGAGCGAGACGGCGGAGACAACCGCGCCGCCGAGTCCCTGAATCGCCCGCGCCGTGATGAGGAACCCCTGCGTCGTGGCGAGGCCGCAGGCGAGCGAGGCGAGCGTGAAGAGGGAGAGCCCGATCAGGAAGAGCCGCCGGTGGCCGAAGAGGTCGCCGAGCCGCCCCCCGAGCAGGAGAAAGCCGCCGTAGGTGAGCAGGTAGGCGTTCACGACCCAGGCGAGCGACGTCCCGGAGAAGCCGAGATCCCCCCGAATCGACGGCAGCGCGACGTTCACGATCGTCACGTCCAGCACGATCATCAACGTCCCGAGGCAGAGGACGTACAGAGCGAACCAGCGTGTGCGGTTATCCATTGTCATGACCCTGTAGACCGTCCAACGTCGCAGAACTCATCGCTCTTCCGGCGATGAGTTTTCGTCGTGGTTCCGGTCTCTCCGATAGTGAGGCCGGATCTGTCCACGATCGACGCGCTCGCGCGGCTGCAGCTGGCCGCACGCCGGCTCGGCTTCGAAGTGCGCCTTTGCCATGCGTCACGAGAGCTGAAGGAGTTGATCGCCTTCGCCGGCCTGGACGGCGTTCTACGCGTCGAGGCGCGGCGGGAGACCAAAGAGCGGGAACAGCGTCTCGGTGTCGAGGAAGAACGTGAACTCCACGATCCTCCCGGCTGACAGCTCGAGCACCTGCAGCGCCCACGGCTCGAAGCCGCCGTCCGGCGCGGGCTTGTACTGACCGAACGCGGGCGAGCCGTTCGCGCTCACGGTCGGGATGACCCGAGAGCCGCGGCAGCCGATGCCCGGACCGAACCACCACGTGAGGATGTCGTCGCGGCCCCGCAGCCAGAGGTCGTACGGCGGCATCGACTGCGTCGCGTCCTCCTGGATCAGCGCCGTCAGCGCGTCCATGTCGTAGGCCTCGAATGCCTTCACGTAGCGCGCGAGCAGCTCCTCGTCGAACGGCTGATCCGGCTCGGCGGCGCTCACGTCGGTTGTCGCGAGCGTGGCACGGGCGCGCTGCAGCGCGCTGTTCACGGAGGCGACGCTCGTGTCGAGCAGCTCCGCGACCTCGGCCGCCTTCCAGTGGAGGACCTCGCAGAGGATCAAGACCGCACGCTGCCGCGGCGGCAGATGCTGCAACGCGGCGACGAAGGCGAGCCGGATCGTGTCGCGCGAGACGGCGACCTGGGCGGGGTCGGGGATCGGCTGGATCCACGTCGCTTCCGGCAGGGCATTGAGGTTCTCGATGACGGCCTCGCGCGCGGGCCCGAGGTCCATCGGTCGGGCTCGCCGCTCGCGGCCGTTGAGCATGTCGAGGCAGACGTTGGTCGCGATGCGGTAGAGCCACGAGCGAAGGGCCGCGCGTCCCTCGAAGCGGTCGAAGCCGCGCCACGCGCGGATGAACGTTTCCTGGACCGCGTCCTCTGCCTCGAACGGCGAGGCGAGCATGCGGTAGCAGTACGCGGTCAATTCGCTGCGGTGCTGCTCGAGCTGCTGCTCGAGCTCGCCCCACGAGACGGTCGAGGCCTCCACGACGCTCATCCTACGGAAGACGGCAGAACGGCCGGAAACTCATCGCTCTCGGCGCGATGATTTTCGCCGCGTGAAACGGTCTTCCACAAGAAACCGACGAACACAGGAGGAGCCACCGTGGGAAAGCTCGTGGTAACGGAGTTCGTGTCACTCGACGGTGTGATGGAAGACCCAGGCGGAGCCGAGGGCTTCGAGCACGGAGGCTGGACGTTCCAGTTCGACCGCGGCCCGGAGGGAGACAAGTTCAAGCTCGACGAGCTGATGGCGAGCGACGCGCAGCTCCTGGGACGTAGGACGTACGAAGGCTTCGCGCAGGCTTGGCCCTCGATCAAGGACGAGTCCGGCTTCGCGGACAAGATGAACGCGATGCCGAAGTTCGTCGTCTCGTCGACCTTGGAGAACGCCGACTGGAACAACACGACGGTGCTCAGTGGCAACGTCCCGGACGAGGTCTCTCGCCTGAAGCAGCAATTCGACGGAGACATCCTGGTCGCCGGCAGCGCGCAGCTCGCGCAATCGCTGCTGCAGCACGATCTGGTCGACGAGCTCAGGCTCATGGTGTTCCCGGTGGTGCTCGGGAGCGGCAAGCGCCTCTTCGCCGACCGTGCGGAGATGAGTGCGTTCACGCTCGTCGAAGCGAGGCAGACCGGCTCCGTCGCGATCCTCACCCTCCGGCGCGCATGAAGGAGGTAGCACACATGGGAAAAGTGGCTGTCGACATCACGATGTCGCTCGACGGATTCGTGGCCGGGCCGAACCAGACGCTCGAGCAACCGCTCGGTGACGGCGGTGAGCGGCTGCACGAATGGATCTTCGGGCTCGCGAAGTGGCGCGAGCGCCACGGCCTCTCCGGCGGCACGACAAACGTCGACGACGAGGTGCTCGAGGAAGCATTCACCTCGACCGGGGCCGTGGTGATGGGGAGGCGGATGTTCAGCGGCGGTGCCGGACCCTGGGAGGACGATCCAAACGCGGACGCCTGGTGGGGAGACGACCCACCGTTCCACGTGCCGGTGTTCATCCTCACCCACCACGCGCGGGAGACGGTCACCAAGCAAGGAGGAACGACGTTCACCTTCGTCACCGACGGCATCGAAGCCGCGCTCGACCACGCGCGCGCAGCTGCCGGCGACCAGGACATCTCGGTGGCCGGCGGCGCGAACGTGATTCAGCAGTACCTCAGAGCGGGGCTGCTCGACGAGCTGCAGATCCATGTCGTCCCCCTCCTCCTGGGCGGCGGCGTGCGTCTGTTCGACGAGCTCGGCAGCGAGCGACCCGAGCTGGAAGCCACAAGGGTCATCCACTCGCCGACCGTCACGCACCTTCGGTACCGCGTCGTGTGCGGGGCTTGACGTTCCCGCTCAGCGCGGCTGCGGCACGATTCGAATGTATGGGCGCGGCGACTTCCAGCCTTGCGGATAAGTCTCTTTCGCTTCTTCGTCCGACACCGACCCGGCGATGATCACGTCGTCGCCCTCCTGCCAGTTCACCGGGGTCGCAACCTTGTGCTTGGCGGTCAGTTGCAGCGAGTCGATCACCCGCAACACCTCGTCGAAGTTACGGCCCGTCGTCATGGGGTAGACGAGGATGAGCTTGATCTTCTTGTCCGGGCCGATGACGAAGACGTTGCGGACCGTCTGATTGTCGGCGGGCGTCCGCTCGAGCGGGTCGCCCGAGGTGGCGGCGGGAAGCATGCCGAACAGCTTCGACACGTTGAAGTCGGCGTCGCCGATGATCGGGTAGTTCGGCGCATGCCCTTGGGTCTCCTCGATGTCGCCGGCCCACTTCGCGTGGTTGCCGACAGGATCGACGGAAAGCCCGATGATCTTGACGTTCCTGCGGTCGAACTCGGGCTTGATCTTGGCCATGTAGCCGAGCTCGGTCGTGCAGACTGGGGTGAAGTCCTTCGGGTGCGAGAACAGCACGGCCCAGGAGTCGCCAATCCAGTCATGGAAATGGATACGCCCTTCCGTCGTCTCCGCCTCGAAATCCGGTGCCGTGTCGCCGATCTGCATAGCCATCTTCCTCGTCCTCCTCTCGAACCGAACGCGCCGTGGGAGCGCAGGGTAACGCCCCGACGAACCATCTCACAAGACCGTGTTCGCGATGGCCTCATCGGTAGAGCCGATGGCCACCCGAAGATCGTATGAAGCCGAGCGATGACATCGTTCCGGCGTTTGATCCGGACGAAGCCTGCCGGCGTGCCATGGACGCGGGTCTGGTCGTCCATCGCGCGCATCCTCTGAACTGCGAAACGTCGATTCCTGCGCTGATCGGCGGCGTCGTGATGCCGAACGCGCAGTTCTACGTGCGCAACCACTTTCAGATCCCCGTGCTCGATCTGTCCGCCTGGCGGCTCAACGTCGGCGGTCTGGTCGAGCGCCCATTGAGCCTGAGGTTCCGCGATCTCCACGAGCTGCGCTCGCAGGCGGCGGCCGTAACCCTCGAATGTGCCGGCAACGGCCGGTCAGGGTTTGACCCGCCGATCGAGGGCGAGCAGTGGAACCTGGGGGCGGTCGGCACCGCCGAATGGACGGGTGTTCCGCTCGTCGAGGTCCTGCACCGCGCGGGCGTCAAACCGGAGGCGAGTGAGTTGGTGTTCCGCGGCGCCGACGCGGGCGCATTGCCCGGGCGAACGGAGACCATCCGCTTCGAGCGGAGCCTGAAGCTCGAGGACGCAACGAGTTCCGATGCCTTGCTGGCGTTTGCGATGAACGGCGAGCCGCTTCCGGTCCAGCACGGCTATCCGCTGCGACTCATCGTCCCCGGCTGGTACGGCGTGGCATCCGTCAAGTGGCTGACCGAGATCGAGGCCGTGGACGCCCCGTTCAGCGGTCACTTCCAGGTCAACGCCTACATCTACGAGTGGGAGCGGGACGGGGAAGTTGTGAGCGAGCCGGTGACGCTGCAGATGGTTCGCAGCTTGATCACCGAACCCGCACCGAACGAAGAAGTCGAGGGCGGCGAGCTGGCGATTCGGGGAGTCGCATGGTCGGGGGCGGCGCCGGTTGCCCGCGTCGAGGTGAGCATCGGCGCCGGCCCGTGGCAAGAGGCACATCTGGTGGGCGAACAGACGCGATACAGCTGGCAGGGGTGGGAGCTGATCACGCGCATCGACCGGCCGAGCACAATCGCGGTCCGCGCTCGGGCGACCGACGTGGCGGGTCGCACTCAGCCTGACGAACCGCGCTGGAATCGCCTCGGCTACGGCAACAACGCCGTTCAGGAAGTCTCCGTTCGCATCTCGTAGCCGGCTGTGGTCATGTTTCCCGCCCACCTCGCCGAATACGACAAGATCCGACGCCGTTGGTAACGGAACGATGGGTTCAGTCTCCAGCGAGCCGGTAACGCCCTTCTCGCAACGTACCGCGTGGGTTCGAAACCTCGAGACGCCGCTCCGCGAGTTCCTTCGAACGGAAACCGGCAGCGCGGTCGTCCTGCTCGCCGCGGCGATCGCGGCGCTGGCGTGGGTGAACATCGACGCGTCGTCGTACGACGCGCTCTGGCGGACGACGCTCTCGATCCACCTCGGCGGCGCGTCGGTTGGGCAGGATCTTCGCCACTGGGTGAACAGCGGCCTGATGACGTTCTTCTTCTTCGTCGTCGGGCTCGAGGCGCGCCGGGAGTTCGACATGGGCGAGCTGCGCGAGCGTCGGCGGGTGGCGCTACCGCTTCTCGCAGGGATCGGCGGGATGGCGCTGCCGATCCTGATCTACCTCGCCTTCAATGCGGGCCGCCCCTCCGCACACGGCTGGGGCGCAGCGATGTCGACCGACACCGCGTTCGCGCTCGGCATGCTCGCGCTCGTCGGGCCGCGCTTCCCGGACCGCCTGCGCGCGTTCATGCTCACGGTCCTCGTCGTCGACGACATCCTCGCGCTCGTCGTCATCGCGACGGCCTACCCCGAACGCGTCGCGCTCCGTCCGCTGCTCGCGGCTCTCGGCCTGTTCGTTGCTGTCCTCGCGACGCGCGCGCTCCGCGTGCGCCGCGGCCTCTCGTACGCGGCGCTCGGTGCAGCGATGTGGGTCGCGCTCTTCAAGTCCGGCATCGACCCGGTCGTCGTCGGCCTCGTGCTGGGACTCTTGACCTACGCGTACCCGGCGACGCGGTCCGACCTCGAGCGCGCAAGCGAGCGCTTTCGGCTGTTCCGAGAGCAGCCGACGCCGGAGCTCGCGCGTTCGGCGCGGGTCGAAGTCGAGCGCGCGATCTCGCCGAACGAGCGTCTGCAGCAGCTCTACCACCCCTGGACGAGCTACGTGTTCGTTCCGCTGTTCGCGCTCGCGAACGCCGGCATCGCGATCAGCGGCGACTTCCTCGCACGGGGGTTCACGTCGCCGATCACACTCGGAATCCTGGTCGGCTACGTCCTCGGCAAGCCCGTCGGCGTTGTCGGCACCTCATGGCTGGTCACCCGCGTCAGCAGCGGGCGCCTGCGGCCTCCCGTCGGCTGGGCGGCGGTCGCCGGCGGCGGCGCGATCGCCGGCATCGGCTTCACTCTCTCACTGCTGATCGCGGCGCTCGCCTTCCACGGCCCGCAGCTCGACGAAGCGAAGCTCGGCGTCCTCAGCGCCGCGCTCCTCGCCTCGGTCGCGACCTGGCTGGTCTTCCGTGCCACCGACCTGCTGCCGCCGCGGCTGCGCGTCCGCGCGCTCCTCGGCACGTCCGAGGCGATCGTCGACCTCGCGGATCCCGTCGACCTGGAACGCGATCACGTGCGCGGGCCGCAGGACGCGCCCGTGACGCTCGTCGAGTACGGCGACTTCGAGTGCCCCTACTGCGGACAGGCGGAGCCGGTCGTGCGCCAACTCCTCGCCGAGTTCGGCGACGTCCGGTACGCCTGGCGGCACCTGCCCCTCAATGACGTCCACCCGCATGCGCAACTTGCGGCCGAGGCAGCCGAAGCGGCGGCCGCGCAGGGAGCCTTCTGGGAGCTGCACGATCTCCTGCTCGACCGTCAGGACGCTCTGAACATGCCCGACCTCGTCGGCTACGCCTCGGAGCTCGGACTCGACGTCGATCGCTTCACCGACGATCTGCGACGGCATGCAGGCGCCGCCCGAATCGCGCAGGACGTCGACAGCGCCGACGTGAGCGGAGTCTCCGGCACGCCGACCTTCTTCATCAACGGCCGCCGCCACCACGGCGCCTACGACATTGCGCGTCTGTCCGCGGCGGTGCGGGCGGCGGGAGCGCGGGCGGCGGTCGCTGCTACGACTCGCTCTTGACGGCTCGCGCCGCCGATCTCGTCTAGTTCGATTCAATCTGGACAGCGCGCATCAGCCGAAAACGGGCGAACCGGCATAAGGGCACTGCGGCGTTCCTTCTCACAAAACGGACGGCCTCGCCGTTTCTCTTCACGACGGCCGCACTCGAGACGACGGACGACGTCCCGGTCGAGCGCGAACGGATGCTTGCGCTGGGAGCCGCGCTGCTCACCGTGACGCTGTGGGCGTCCGCCTTCGTCGGCATCCGCTCCGCGGGCCGCCTGCTCGGCGAGACGCCGCCTGTGCTCGCGCTGCTCGGCGGAACGCTCTGCCTCGCGGGGGTTGCGGTCGCGCGGCGCGCACGCTAGGGCGCACGCGGGGCGTATCGTCGGGAGGGATGGCGGAGCCCGTCAACCCGACGTTGAAAGCGATCAGCGACGCAGTGCTGGCGGTCGCGGCGGAGCTGTCGGTCGAAGAGGTGCTGCAGCGGCTCGTCCATAGTGCGCGCGGCCTCGCCGGCGCGCGCTACGCGGCGCTCGGGCTGCCGGACGACGAGGGCGGCTTTCGGCGTTTCCTCACTTCGGGCATGAGCGACGAGCTGGTCGCCTCGCTCGGCCCGTTGCCGCGGACACACGGCGTTCTGGGCGCGATGCTCGAGACGCGCTCGCCCTACCGCACGCGCGACGTCCACGACCACCCTCGTTTCCGCGGCTGGTGGCCGGCGGGACACCCCGACATGCGCTCCTTCCTCGGCGTGCCGATCGTCGCGCCCGACGGCGTGATGGGCGCCTTCTACTTGACGGAGAAGATCGACGCGCTCGACTTCACGGACGCGGACGAGGAGCTGATCGGGCTGCTCGCGGCGCACGCCGCGATCGCGATCGCGAACGCTCGCCTCTACGAGCAGAGCCGAGAGCTGTCGATCGTCGCCGAGCGAAACCGGCTCGCCCTCGACCTCCACGACGCCGTCAGCCAGAAGCTGTTCGGGCTCGTGCTCAATGCAGAGGCAGCGGACACCCTGCTCGGGCGCGATCCGGCCGCGGCACGCGAACAGGTGGCGAAGCTGCAAACGCTCGCGCAGGAGGCGCTCGATGAGCTGCGCTCGCTCGTCTTCGAGCTGCGGCCGCCCGACCTCGAGAAGGACGGCCTCGGCGGCGCGCTGCGCAAGCACATAGAGGTGCTGCAGCGCTTCCAGCCGGTCGAGATAGCTCTCGATGTGCAAGGAGAGCCGCCCGCGGACCACGACGTGCTCCGAATCGCGCAGGAGGCGCTGCAGAACGCGATCCGGCACGCGGACGCACGGCACATCACGATTCGTCTGGCGAACAGCCGGCTCGAGGTGGAGGACGACGGCGTCGGATTCGACCCAAGCGATCCCGCGCTGCGCTCGCGGCGACTGGGGTTGACCTCGATGGAGGAACGGGCGCGGCGGCTCGGAGGCCGACTCGAGATTCGCTCCGCTACGGGAGTGGGCACGACGGTCGCGCTGGAGCTGGCGTGATCCGCGTGCTGATTGTCGACGACCACGCAGTCGTCCGCGAGGGGCTGCGTGCCTTCCTCGAGTTGCAGGACGGGATCGAAGTCGCCGGCGAGGCGGCCGACGGCGAGGAGGCGGTCGCCGCGGCCGAGCGGCTCCGCCCCGACGTCGTCCTGATGGACCTCGTGATGCCGCGGCTGGACGGGGTTGCAGCGATGCACGCACTGCGTGACCGTGTCCCCGGCGCGCGCGTGATCGTGCTGACGAGCTTTTTCGACGACGACAAGCTGCTCCCGGCCCTGCGGGCGGGCGCGGCCGGCTACCTGCTCAAGAACGCGCAACCGCAGGAGCTCGCGCGCGCGGTTCGCGCAGCGCACGCCGGCGAGGCGCTGCTCGACCCCGTCGTCGCGGCGCGCGTCGTCGAGGTGCTCGCGGGGGGCGAGGAGCCGCTCGACCGGTTGACGCCGCGCGAGCGCGAGGTCCTCGAGCTGATCGGCCGCGGCTTCCCGAACAAGCGGATCGCGCGCGAGCTCCACATCTCCGAGAAGACGGTCAAGGCGCACGTCGGCCACGTGCTGGGGAAGCTCGGCGTGACCGACCGAACGCAGGCGGCGGTCGTCGCCGTACGGGCCGGGCTGGTCGAGGGGAGGTCCTAGGACCAATTGCCGCTGGCGGCTGCGACCGCGCTGCTCTTACGGTGGCAGAATGCCTGTCGGAATCGTCACGGGAGCGTCGCGCGGCCTCGGGCTCGCGCTGACGCGCGCGCTCGCGGAGCGTGGCTGGCGCGTCGTCGTCGACGCGCGCGACGCCGCAGCGCTCGAGCGTGTAACCGCAGAGCTCGAAGGCGTCGTCGCGATCCCCGGCGACGTCGCCGACCCCGCGCACCGGCGCGCGCTCGTCGCCGCCGGAGGCGAGCGGATCGACTTGCTCGTCAACAACGCGAGCCTGCTCGGGCCGAGCCCGCAGCCTGCGCTCGCCGACTACACGCTTGCCGACCTCGCGCGCGTGTACGAGGTGAACGTCTTCGCCGCGCTCGCGCTTGTCCAGCTCGCGCTGCCGCGACTCGTGCCGGGCGCCGCGATCGTCGACATCACCTCCGACGCGGCGGTCGAGCCCTACGAGGGCTGGGGCGGCTACGGCTCGTCGAAGGCGGCACTCGAACAGCTGACGGCGATCCTTGCCACCGAGCACCCGACGCTGCGCGTCTACACCGTCGATCCCGGCGACATGCGCACGCAGATGCACCAAGACGCGTTCCCCGGTGAGGACATCTCCGACCGGCCGCCGCCCGAGGAGAGCGTGCCCGGACTGCTCGAGCTGATCGAAGGCTCGCTCCCGAGCGGACGCTACCGCGCGCGCGAGCTCGCGGAGGTGACGGTGTGAGCGCGCTCGCGCTCGTAGATCGGGAGGCGCACGAGCCGCCGGAGGCGCGCGGGCTCGGCCGCGACGACGTCGCGCTGCTCGTGGCGACCCGGAGCGACGGCGCGCTCGTCCACGCGCACTTCCGCGACCTGCCAAGGTTCCTCGACGCCGGCGACCTGCTCATCGTCAACACCTCGGCGACGCTGCCGGCGGCACTCCAGGCCGGAGGGCTCGAGCTTCGTCTCTCGACCCAAGTCGGCGCGGACCAGTGGCTCGTGGAGCTGCGAACGAGCGGGGGCGACCGCTTCGGCGGAGGCCGCGAGGGCGAGCGCATTGCCCTGGCGGAGGGCCGCAGCGTCGAGTTGCTCGCGCGCCACAGCGGCGGGCGACTGTGGCTCGCCCGCGTCGAAATCGATCAGCAGTATCTGCGTCGAAACGGGCGCCCGATCCGCTACGGCTACGTGCCCCGGGAATGGCCGCTCAGCGCGTACCAGACCGTCTTCGCGCTCGAGCCCGGGAGCGCCGAGATGCCGAGCGCAGGCCGCCCCTTCACGACGGAGCTCGTGACCGAGCTCGTCGCGCGCGGCGTCCTCGTCGCGCCGGTGACGCTTCACACCGGCGTCTCCTCGCCCGAGCGTGGCGAGCCGCCTTACCCGGAGCGTTACCGCGTCCTGCCCACGACGGCCCGTTTGGTCAACGCAGTCCACCGCTGGGGCGGACGCGTGATCGCCGTCGGCACGACCGTCGTCCGCGCGCTCGAGACGACGGCCGCACCCGACAGGACCGTGACCGAAGGCGAGGGCTGGACGAGCCTGGTCGTCACGCCCGAGCGCGGGCTGCACGCGGTCGACGGGTTGCTGACCGGCTGGCACGAGCCCGAGTCATCGCACCTGCAGCTCCTCGAGGCCGCGGCGGGCTCCGAGCTTCTCGAGCGTTCGTATCGCGCCGCGCACGAGCGCGGCTACCGCTGGCACGAGTTCGGCGACCTCCATCTGATCCTGCCGTGACGATCACGCCGCACATCGTCGTCCATGACGCCGCGCGCGCCGGCACGTGGTATGAGCAGGCGCTGGGCGCCGAGGAGCGCGGACGCATCGAAGTGCCGGGCGGGAAATTGATGCAGCTTGAGCTCCGCTTCGGCGACGCCACCGTGATGGTCGCCGACGAGTTCCCAGAGCTGGGCATCCTCTCACCGCTCAGCGTCGGAGGCACCTCGACGGTGCTGCACCTCGGGACGGAAGACGTTGACGCTCTCTGGAATCGCGTGGTCGCTGCGGGCGCGGAAGTGCTGCAGCCGTTGCAGGATCAGTTCTGGGGTGAGCGCTACGGACAGATCACCGATCCGTTCGGGCACCGCTGGGGGCTCGCCCAGCGCGTGCGCGACGTTCCATCCCACGAGATCGCGCGCGCCGCCGCCGCGATGTTCGAGAGCTAGGCGATGGAGCTTCCACGTCTCGTCGGGATCAACCACGTCGCGCTCGAGGTGGGCGACATCGAGGAGGCGCTCGCGTTCTACGGGCAGATCTTCGAGTTCTCGCTGCGCGGCCGCTCGTCCGGGGCTGCGTTCATCGACATCGGCGACCAGTTCATCGCGCTCATGAAAGGCCGCTCGCAGCCGCCGGACCGTGCGCGCCACTTCGGGCTCGTCGTCGAGGACACAGAGGCGACGCGACGCGCACTGGAAGCGGCCGGCGCCGAGCTCCTTCCGGGCCGCGGCCTCGCCTTCCGCGACCCGTGGGCCAACAACGTACAGGTCGTGCAGTACGACGAGGTGCAATTCACCAAAACCGACCGCGTGTTGCGCGGCATGGGCCTCGAGCTGGGCAAGACGGACAAAGCGCTCGCCGAGCTGCGCGCCAAAGGACTCGCCTGAGGCTTCTTCGGGCAGAACCCGCCGGAGGCGGGTTCCATGCCGATCGAGCGAGCGACACGATCGATGGCGGCCGCGCGGATCGCAGCCGCGGCCCGGCGGCTCCTGGATGCGTCGACTCTGTGCGCGATCGCGACCGTCTCGCCCGGCGGCCGCGCGCACGTGAACACGGCGTACTTCGCGTGGAGCCGCGACTTCGACCTCGTGTGGCTATCGGAACCGCATGCGGCGCATTCGCGCAACCTGCGTGCGCACCCGACCGTCGCGGTTGCCGTGTACGACTCACACCAGACGTGGGGCAAGGCGGACCGAGGGATCCAGCTCTTCGGATCGGCGCGCGAGTTGGTCGACGAGGCCGCCGCGGACGCGGAGAGGATCTATGCGAAGCGCTTCCCGAACTACGGTCGCGAGGACTTGAGCGCATACCGGTTCTACCGTTTCCGGCCGCGCCGGGTGAAGCTCTTCGACGAGTCCGCTTTCGGCAGAGGCGTCTTCGTGACGGCGAGGATCGCCGGCGGCGGCAAGCCGACCTGGGAGCGCACTGAGATCTACCAGGCAAGTGAGCGACTCACATCCGCTCGCCGTCGAGCCGAAGGTCCACGTCGTCGTCGATCTCGACGACGGCGTAGTGACCCGCGCGCGCCGGGCCGGGGTTGACAATCCGACTCCGGCCGATCTCGTCGGTGCCGCGGGACTCGTGGATGTGGCCGCAGAAGACCACGTCCGGCTGCTCGCGCTCGACGAACGCGCGGATGACCTCGCTGCCGACGTGCTCGCCGCTCGGAAGCCGGTCGCACGCCGTCCGCGCAGGCGGCGCATGCGGGCAGAACACGGTCACGCGGCAGTCCGCTACTGCGGAATAGCCGCTCGCGATCCGCCGCTCGAGCTCTTCGTCGTCGAGCTCGTAGGGCGTGTGCAATGGCGAGATCGGCGCAGCCGAGACGCCGAAGACGCCGACGTCACCGAAGGCGACACCTCGTCCGTCCAGAGCGACCCCGAGGTCAGCCAGGCGGGCGTCGATCGCGGGGGAGTCCATGTTTCCCGCCAGCGCAAGCAGCCGCGGAGCAAGCGTGCGCCAGCTCTCGACCGCTCGTACCGCGTCGTCAACAGTGCCGCCGGTCGTGATGTCGCCGCCGACGATCAGGAGATCGACGTCGCCGATCGCGGACAGCGCCTCGGGGACCGAGTCGAAGCGATCGTGGACGTCGACGACGTACGCGATTTTCATAGTCAGTCGCCCGCGTAGGCGAGCGCGTTTAGCTTGGTGAGTGCGTCGCCCTCGAACGCACACGCGCGCCAAGTGTCGCCGCGGTCGTCGCTTTCCCAGATCCGCCCGTTCGCGAGACCGGCGAAGAGTCGGCCGCCCGTTACGACGAGCGCGTACGGCATCGCGGGGATCGGCTCGGGAAGCCCGCCCGCAAGTGCATGCCACTGGTCCCCGTGATGCCGGTAGATGCGCGCCTGCGGATGACCCCCGCCGTGCGCGGCGAAAGGACCGGTGCTCGCGGAGACGTACCAGAGCTCGGGGTCGTCGGCGTCAACGGCCACCGACCAGGTGTAGTGGCGGTCACGCCCTTCGTCCGCGGCGTGCCACGTCTCGCCCCAGTCCTCGCTCCACGCGGCGCCGCCGCCGCCCGCCTCGTACGCACGGCCCTCGTCGCGCGGATGCCAGGCGAGCGAGTGCACGTCCCGCTGCGCGCCCGGGCGGTGGTCGGCCCAGGTCGCGCCGCCGTCGTTCGAGCGCATCAATCCACCGAGCTCGATTCCGACAAGAAGGACGTCGGCGTCGTGCGGGCTCGGCGCGATCCAGCGGACGTGGGACGTCCACGGCCGCGGCGGGAAGCTCCAGCTCGGGCGTGAGGGGAGCTCGAGCAGAGCGTCCAGCTCGCGCCACGTCTCGCCGCCGTCGTCGCTGCGGAAGAGTCTGCTCGGCTCAGTTCCCGCGTAGACCGCGCCGTCGGCCGCGCTCACCGCGAGCGAAAAGACGCCGGGCTCGGGCAGCGCGCAGTCGGTCCAGCTGCGGCCGCCGTCCCCCGTCCGCCGGACGCCGCCCTCGCGCAGCCCGGCGTAGAAACGGTCCGGGTCGGCCGGATCGACGGCGAGGCACTGCGCACCGCTTCCACGCAGCGACAGCTCGACCGTCCAGGCGTCGCCGCCCTCGTCGAGCCGGGCGATCGCGTCCCCGGTTGCGGCGTACAGGCGCGGCATTGCCAGGGTCTACCCGACGGTCGCCGCTCGAAGCCCGATGAGCCGCTCGGTCAGCTTGCGTAGCCGCTGCCGCGCATCAATGTCGTTGGCCTGCCCGAGGTCGAACGTGAACATCACGAGCGCGAGCTTGCTCTGCATGTACGTGCGAACGCCGTCGTAACGGCGCTCGAGCAGTTCAGTTGTGCTCCCGGTAAGCCAGTGAGAACGAGCCGATCCCGTCTCGTCTTCCCGGGACCTATTCGGTTCTCACGTTCTGCTGGAGCTTCGCCAGTGTCGTTCGCAGTCGCTTGAGCTCCTGTTCCGAAAGGCCGGCCGTGAGCCGCTTGTTGAAGCTGATCACCGCCTTCAGGAGCGTGCC
>Ga0099827_10000501_pt1 | contig 17804 bp, 16 predicted proteins | sample CZO8metaG_FD_79339 | JGI IMG/M metagenome (GOLD analysis project Ga0099827, IMG submission 79339) | Vadose zone soil microbial communities from the Eel River Critical Zone Observatory, Northern California, USA - CZOApr15con1.8 metaG | ecosystem: Environmental > Terrestrial > Soil > Vadose zone ...
CGGCGGTCGTCGGCTTCCTTCGGCCGGATCGAGATGAGGTTTTCCTGCTGCGACAACCAGCCGACCGTGTTCATGAACAGATCCCGATTGCCCTGGATGCCGAGGCCGGCGTTCGCCGCGAAGTCGGAATCGCCGATGACGGCGACGCGCGCCTCCGGTTTCGGCGCATCGTCGGGGGGCTTGGTCGCCGCGGGGGGCGGCGCCGTCGTCGCCGAGACGGCGGACGCAATCGTGATCGGCCCCTTCTTGTCGCCCTTCGACTCATCGAGCGCGACCTGACCGCTCGTCAGGAGCGCTTTGATGTCGGTTTCCGCCCAGCTGCGCGGGCTCGTTTCGACGAACGCCTGCGCCGTGTGGCCGTTGACGCCGCCGCTGACCGGCGAGGCTTCGCGCGCCAGCGGAAAGGCCGTGAGGAACGTGAAACGCTGCGTAATCGGATGCGACGGGTAGTTGGCCGCCACCGGCACCGAGGCGTCGGTGCCGATCAGCCGGCCCATGCCGCTCACGTCCACCACGACGTTGTTCCCGACGTCGACGCCCCAGTCGTGCGCCAGCGCGATCAGGTTGGTCAGGGGCGCGCTGTCGGCCTTGTCGGGCGGATCGAGCTCGAGCAGCAGCTTGCCGGCTTTCTCGAGATACTTCTTCAGCGCGTCGACCTCCTGGGGGAAGAAATCCGTTCTCGGACCCGCCACGATCACGACCGACGCATCGTCGGGCACCGCTCCCTGCTGGGCGACGACGAGCTTTTCGAGGGTGTAATTCTCGCGGCCGAGCGCCGCCGCGATGGCGTTGTAGCCGTCGCGCTCGGCGGAGGTCGTGTCCTTCTCGCCGTGGCCCTGCGTGAAATAGATTTTGCGCTGCTGGCCCGACACCACTTTGATGACGCCGTTCGTGATGTCCTGCTCGTTGTCGGAGGTGACGCGCTCGGTGCGCCCCTTGTAGTTGAAGACGATCGTGCCGTACTGCTGGATCTGGTTCTGCTTGGCAATGGTCGGCTTCTTGTCGGGGTCGATGTACTCCGTCGAGACCTTTTTCGACGCGTACTCGTACTCCTTCATCTTGTCCTGATAGCGGCCGAACTCCGGCTCCTGGGCGAAGACCATGATCTGCATCGGTGCATCGAGCTTCCCGAGCACGTTGCGGCTCTGATCCGAGAGGCTGAACTGCTTGTTCGCGGTCAGATCCCAGCGTTTGTTCTGAATCTTGCCGATGTAGTTGATCGCGACCAGGATGCCGAGGACCACGAGGATGCTCGTCGCGGCGAGGGTGCCGTATCGCGCCTGCCGTCCGGCAAAGACCTTCGCGATCTCCCGCCACTGCGCGAGGACGTAGAGCAGCACGCAGACCAGTCCGGCCCACGAGAGGTAGTAGGCCCACTGTTCCTTCGCCGGGTATCCGAAGCGGATGGCGAAGGCGACCAAGACCAGCGCCGTGCCAAGCCATCCGATCAAACTGAAGATCCGATTGACCATGTCAATTCTCAACTCTCAACTGACAGCGCTCAACGCCTCTGAGATTTCAGAGCGACGCTCGAGCGCTGTTCTCAGCCGCGCCACCGTTCCATGTCGACCGATTTGGCGGTCAGGAACAACCCGAACGTGATGAAGCTCACGTAGTAGATGATGTGCGTCGTATCGAGCACGCCCTTGCCGAAGTCGTCGAAGTGATCGACGATCGACAGGTACTGCGTGAGCTTGTCGACGGTCGGCCCCGAGAAGCTGCCTATCCAGGTGATGATCCACAGCATCAGGAACACCGCGAAGGTGACCATGCCGGCGACGATCTGATTCCTGGTGAGGCTCGAGATGAACAGGCCCACCGCGATGAAGCACCCGCCCATGAGCAGGAGGCCGATGTAGGCGGTCACGATGGGCTTCCACTCCGGCCGCCCGTAGAGGAACAGCAGGCCGATGTGAATCAGCGTGACGGCGAGCATGCAGCCGTAGAGCGCCATCGCCCCGAGGAATTTGCCGACGATGATCTGGAAGTCGGTGAGCGGCGAGGTCAGCAGCAGCTCGATCGTCCCCGATCGCTTCTCCTCCGCGTAGGCCCGCATCGTGACCATCGGCATCAGGAAGAGGATCAGGATCAGCACGTTCTGCAGCAGCGGACGAATGAGCTGCTGGTTGACGTTCATCGCCTGGGGCCCCTGCATGCCGAACTGGTTCATCTGCATGCTCTGGCGCACGAAGAAGTTCATGAGGGCGACGAAGAAGTAGCCGTACATCAGCGCCCACAAGCCGATCACGATGTAGGCGATCGGCGATGCGAAGTACGCCTTCAACTCTTTCTGTGCGATCGCGAGGATGTTACTCATGGACGGGAACTCCTTCCGGTTCCGCCGTTGCAGCCGCGCCCGGGACCACTGCCGCCTCGTCTTCGGTAATCAGCGAGAGGAAGACGTCCTCGAGGCTGATGCGCATCGGGCGGAGCTCCAGCAGGCCCCAGCCGCTGCTGACCACGATGCGCGCGATCTCCCGGCGGACGTCGCGGCCCTGTTCGCTGTCCACTTCGTACCCGATGACGCCGTCGCGCCGATCCGATTCTACGACGCGCGTGACCCCCGGCAGCCGGGCGAGCGAGACCCCCGCGTCCGCGCCGCTCGTGTCCACCTGCAGGTACATCGTCGCCGATCCGCGCAGCCGCGCCGTCAGGTTGTCCGGCGTGTCGACGGCGACCACCTGGCCCTTGTTGATGATCACCACGCGCTGACAGGTCTGCGAGACCTCGGGCAGAATGTGGGTGCTGAGAATGATCGTATGGTCGCCGGCGAGCGCTTTGATGAGCTCGCGGGTTTCGATGATCTGCTTCGGGTCGAGCCCCGCGGTCGGTTCGTCGAGGATGAGGACGTCGGGGTTGTGGATCAGCGCTTGTGCGAGGCCAACCCGCTGCCTGTAGCCTTTCGACAGTCGGCCGGTCAGCCGCGTCGCCACGTCCGCGATGCGCGTCCGCTCCATGATCTGCTGGATGCGCTGACGCCGCTCGCCGGACGGGACGCCTTTCACTTTGGCGACGAAGTCGAGATACTCGGCGACGGTCATGTCAGGATAGAGCGGCGGCGTTTCCGGCAGGTACCCGGTCCGCCGCTTGGCTTCAATCGGCTGGTCGAAGATGTCGAACCCGGCGACCATGGCCTTGCCTTCGGTGGCCGGCATGTAGCCGGTCAGAATCCGCATCGTCGTGGTCTTCCCGGCGCCGTTCGGGCCAAGAAAGCCGAGTATCTCGCCGCGCTCGACGCGGAAGCTGATGTCGTTCACGGCGGTGACGGGTCCGTAGCGTTTCGTAAGATGCTGAACCTCAATCACGAGGAGCTCCTATAGCTGAATCCCGAAAGGGCTGAGAGCCCCGGGCACAGGCCTGGAAGCCCGCGCCCAAACGAAAATGCTAACCCGAACCGCCCGGTTTTGTGTAGCCGGGCGGCCCACCTTATCACCAATGTAATGGAGGCGTAATGGAGGCTTCATGTCTGTAGACGTCGGATCGAAGGCCCCGGACTTCACGCTGATGAACCAGGACCGCCAGCCGGTCGCGCTGAGCGGGCTCAGGGGCAAGCCGGTGGTGCTCGCCTTCTTCCCGGCGGCGTTCAGCTCGGTGTGCCAGAAGGAATTGTGCACCTTCCGGGACTCGATGGGCCGGCTGGGGCAGGCGAATGCGCAGGTGCTCGGCATCAGCGTCGATACGTTCTTCACGCTGAAGGCATTCCAGGATCAGCAGAAGCTGCCGTTCCCGCTGCTGAGCGACTTCAACAAGCAGGCGATCCGGGACTACGGCGTCTTCAACGAGGACATGATCGGGCTCAAGGGGATCGCCAGGCGCGCGGTGTTCGTCATCGACAAGGACGGGGTGGTGCGGCATCGCGAGGTGCTCGAGGACGCGCGGAACGAGCCGAATTACGACGCGGTTTTTTCTGCGCTCGCTTCGCTCGCGGCGTAGGGGTGGGGACGGGGTGACTACAACGGACTAGCGACTCGCGACTGGACTGGGCTTGCCAGCTCCTAGCCCCTAGCCCCTAGCACTCCTGCTATAATGCTCATATGAGCATACGCTCATACATACCATTGAAGGGTCGGCTCCTCGGCGACGCGTCCATCGAGGCGCTCGCCGAAACGTTCAAGGTCCTGGGCGACGCCACCCGGGTCCGGATCCTGGATGCGCTCTCGCGCGCCGAGGTGCCGGTGTGCGACCTCGCGACGCTGCTCGGGCTGACGCAGTCCGCGGTCTCGCACCAGCTGCGGCTGCTGCGCAGCATGCGCCTGGTGAAATCGCGTCGCGTCGGCCGGCATATCTACTACATGGCCGACGACCACCACATCGTCGGCCTCTTCGAGCAGGGCCTGGAGCACGTGCAGGAGCGCAACGGGGCGCGGGCCAGACGCGCATGACCACCTGCACCGTCTGCGAGCTGCACGCCGAGTCGACCTTCCGCATCGAAGGCATGGACTGCCGCGAAGAGGTGGCGATGCTGGAGCGGCGGTTCAGGAACCTCGGGGGCCTCGAGGATTTCTCCGCCGATCTGTTGGGCAGACGGCTGCACGTGAAATACGACGCCGCGAGGATCTCTGCCGCGACCATCGCGGATGCGGTCGCCGACACCGGGATGCGCGCGTGGCTGGATCACGAAGAGCCAGTTATCGGCACCAACCGTCAGGTCCGCGGGCGTCAGACACTCGTGTTGACGTCAGGCATCGCCCTGGCGATCGGGCTTGCGCTGGAGATGGCCGCCGCCCACGGTCCATCTGCCGCCGGGCCCCACGCACAGTTGGTCTCATGGGCGTTGGCGTGCTTCGTCGTCTCGCTCGCGGCCGGCGCCGGCGCGACGATGCGCAAAGCCTGGAGCGCAGTGCGCGTCGGGTCGCTCGACATCAACGTGCTCATGGTGATTGCGGCCGCCGGTGCGGCGATCCTCGGCGAATGGTCGGAGGCGGCGACAGTCGTCTTCCTGTTCGGCCTCGCGCAGGCGCTGGAGGTGCGTACGCTCGATCGCGCGCGCTCCGCGATCCGTGCGCTGATGGATCTGACGCCCGGAGACGCCCTGCTCCGCGACGCGCAGGGCGAGCGGCGCGTCGACGTCGACGAGATTGCCCCAGGCGCTGTCATCGTCATTCGACCGGGGGAGAAGATTCCGCTCGACGGCGACGTGGTGGCCGGCCAGAGCGCGGTCAATCAGGCGCCCGTCACCGGCGAGTCACTGCCGGTCGAGAAAAGCCCGGGCGACGGCGTATTCGCGGGCACGATCAACGGACGCGGCGCGCTCGATGTCCGGGTGACGCGGCTGCGGCGCGACACCACACTCGCGCGCATCATTCACCTCGTTGAGCGCGCGCAGGCGCAGCGGGCGCCGGCGCAGACGCTGGTCGAACGGTTCGCGCGCGTCTACACGCCGGCCGTCATCCTGCTCGCAGCCGTGGTGGCCGTGGCGACGCCGCTCATGTTTCGCCTTGACTGGCACGCGGGAATGTACCGCGCACTCGTCCTGCTCGTTGTTTCCTGCCCCTGCGCGCTCGTGATCTCGACGCCGGTGTCGATCGTCGCCGCGCTCGCGGGGGCGGCACGTAAAGGCGTCCTCGTCAAAGGCGGCCTGCACCTCGAGCGCATGAGCGGTGTCCGGTGCGTGGCGTTCGACAAGACCGGGACGCTCACGTGCGGGCGGCCGGAGGTCGTCGAGGTCGTGGCGCTGAACGGCGCGAGTCCTGCCTCGATCGTCCGCCTGGCGGCGTCGGTGGAGCAGCGGTCGACCCATCCGATCGCCCACGCCATCCTGGACCATGCAGCGGCCGAGCAGATTACTGCCGTGGCGGCGGAGCACGTCTCGGCATTGGCAGGACGTGGCACCGAAGGCTCGGTGAACGGCCGCCGCGTGCTGCTCGGCAGCCATCGCCTGTTCGAGGAGCGGCGCCTGTGCTCGCCGGCGCTGCACGAGCGGCTCGCCGGGATGGACACGACCGGACGCACGTCGGTGGTCGTCGCGCTGGACGATCGGCCCGTCGGGATCATCGCGGTCGCTGATCGGCCGCGCGAAACCGGGAAGAGCGCGGTCGAGATGCTCCGCCGCCAGGGCATCACCTCCATCGTCATGCTGACCGGCGACAGCCGTGGGACGGCCGAGGCCATCGCGGCTCATCTGGGGATCGACGATGTCCGCGCAGAGCTGCTGCCGCAGGACAAGGTCGCCGCGGTCGAGGAGTTGCGCCGGACGCACGGGTCGGTCGCGATGGTGGGCGACGGCGTGAACGACGCGCCGGCGCTGGCGTCGGCCGACCTCGGCATCGCGATGGGCGTGGCCGGCAGCGACGCCGCGCTCGAGACCGCCGACGTCGCGCTGATGGCCGACGAGCTGCTGCGGATCCCTTACGCGTTCCGCCTGAGCCGCGCCACTGTGCGCAACATCAAAGCGAACCTCGCGATCTCGATTGTGATGAAAGCCACGTTCGTCGTCGCGGCGGTGGCCGGGTTCGCGACGCTCTGGATGGCCGTGCTCGCCGACACTGGCGCGTCGGTGGTCGTCATCGCGAACGCGCTGCGGCTCCTGCGTGCAGACTGATCGTTGCCCTCGCTCAACACTAAGGACACCAGGGTTTGTGTTTATTCGGCGGCGGGCTCAGGTTGCGGTGCTCGTTTCGGCTTCGACACCCACACCTTCGCCACCCGCAGCCCGTCGAGCGCCTCCACTCGCATCCTTCGTCTTTCGACCTCGATCGTATCGCCCACGCGCGCGCGGCGGCCCAGACGGCCCAGCACGTACCCGCCGATCGTCGTGTAGGTCGATTCGTCGATGTGCAGCCCGAACTGCTCGTTGATGTCGGTGACGAGCGCGAGGCCGTCGACGTCGCATGTTCCGTCGGGCCGGGCGGTAGTCCGAGCCTGCGCGCCCGTCTCGCCCGGAATCTCGCCGACGATGCGTTCCATGAGCGACTCGAAGGTGACGAGCCCCGCCGTGCCGCCGTACTCGTCGATGACCAGCGCTTCGCGCGCGCGCCGCCGCCGCATCTCGCCGAGCAGGTCGTCGGCGCGCAGCGTCTCGGGGACCGTGAGCACCTCGCGGGCGAGCGCGCCGGCGGTCACCGTGTCGTCGCCTGACGACAGGGCTTTCAGCACATCGTTCACGTGCAGCATGCCGAGCACGTCGTCGAGATCGCCGCGGTAGACCGGCAGCCGCGTGTGGCGCCCCTGGCCGATGTGCACGATGAGCTCGCGCAGCGGCGTCTCGGCGGCGAGCGCGATCAGCTCCGTGCGCGGGATCATCACCTGGCCCGCGGTGAGATCGGCGAAGCCGAAGACGCGGTGAAGCATCTGTTCCTCCTGCTCTTCGAGCACGCCCGCTTCCTGGCTTGCCGTGACCAGCATCTTCAGCTCTTCCTCCGAATGGACCATCGCACGGCGGTCACCGCCCCGCATGCCCAGCGCCTTGATGACGCCCTGCGCCGTTCCGTGGACGACCCGGATGAACGGCCAGAACACACGCATGAAGACTTCGAGCGGCTTGACCAGCCACATGGCCGTCTGTTCCGGCCGCTCGAGCGCGATCCACTTCGGTGTCAGCTCGCCGAAGATGATTTCGGCCGCGGTGATGATGGCGAAGGCGATGGCCACAGCGATGCTGTGCGCGGTGGCGGCGGCGAGATACGCCGGCATGAAGGTGAGCGCGGGCTCGAAGATCGACGCAAGCGCCGGCTCGGCCATCCATCCGAGGGCCAGGCTCGCCATCGTGATCCCGAGCTGCGTCGCGGCGATGTATCGATCGGGCGCGGAGATGGCGCGGCGCACCGATCGCGCGCCGCGATGTCCCTCCGTGATCAGCTGATCGATGCGCGTCTTGCGCACCGTGACGATCGAGAACTCCGCGGCGACGAAGAAGCCGTTGGCGAACACGAGCGCCAACAGCCCCGCCAGCCGCCACAGCGTGGCCGCGAGCGACTGCTCCATGGCTGAATCTTAAGCTTTTCTATTGCTGAAGAAATGCGCGTCGACGAAGTTGTCGATGATCGCCTGGTTCGCCGGATCGACCCTTTCGAATTGGATGCCCATCCCGACGCGGCGGTCGCTCCAGGCGACGCGTCCCTCGCCGTCGATGTCCTTCTTCGAGCCGGGCATGCGGAAGCGAACCTTGATCTTGGCGCCGCCGTCGAGCGGGCTGGTGGTGCGGATGGCGATGCCGCCGTGACTGAGGTTCAGCGTCAAAGCCGCGGCGATGGTGTTGCCGAACCGGTATTGAATGGGGATGCCGAGCACGACCCGCGGGCTGCCGCGCCGGTTGAAGTTGTCGGGGAACAGATGGGGCGCGAGCGACGGCAGGATGTGCTGCACGGCGCTGTACTCGTTCACGTACCCGGCCACGCCGAGCGCCGCCAGCTCGCGCACCTCGTCGGCGTTCGCAATCGTGCCGCTGAAGATCAGCACCGGCAGCCGCCCGTCGTCGAGCTTCCGGATCGACCGCACCAGGTCGACGCCCGGCGCGTGCGGCAGCCGCAGGTCGACGACGATCAGGTCGATCTGGTTCAGGTCGGCGCGCACGCGCGCCAGCAGCTCCGCCGCGCTCTTGACGATGATCGCCTTGTGGCCGGCGTTCTCGATTGCGGCACGGAAGCGATCGCGCACGAACGCCGTGTCGTCGGCGATGACGACGGTCTTCGTGGTGACCGAGGTACTGGCCATCGTATTAGCTATCGGTACGTGTCACCGCAGCCCTTCGGCCGCGTTGCAGATCTGCGCAGGATGTCGCTATACTCGCGATCGTCCCGAGCGGGATTCTAAGTGATCGGAGACCCGTATGGCCACCTGTCCTGAATGCGACGCCGAAATCGAAGTCGACGAGTTCGATGTCGACAAGGGCGATCAGCTCAGTTGCCCCGAGTGCGGCTCCAATCTCGAAGTCGTAGGCCTGTCTCCCATCGAGCTCGACCTCGCGCCCGAGGATGACGACGACGACGATCTCGAAGACGACGACGAAGTGGAGGACGGCGAGGACGACGACGAGGAAGAAGACGAGGACGAGGAGGACGAAGGCTGGGAAGAATGATCGAAAAGGAACAGGCTCTGTGCGAGACCCTCGCCTCGCTCGAGTCGGTCATCGTCGCCTACAGTGGCGGTGTGGACAGCGCGTACCTCGCCTACATCGCTCATCTTACGCTCGGTGATCGCGCGGTGGCCGTCACCGCCGACAGCCCGAGCTATCCGGAGCGCCACCGCGGCCTCGCCGCTCAGATCGCGCGCGATTTCGGGCTGCGCCACGAGATCATCCACACCAACGAGCTCGAGCGCCCGGAGTACCGCGCGAACCCGTCGAACCGCTGCTACTACTGCAAGCACGAGCTGTATACCCATCTGTCGCGCCTGGCCGCGTCGCGTCACGCCATCGTGGTCGATGGCAACAACGCCGACGACCGCGGCGACTACCGTCCGGGCCGGCAGGCCGCGCGCGAGTTCGGGGTGCGCAGCCCGCTCGACGAAGTCGACCTGACGAAAGACGAGATTCGAGCGCTGTCGCGCCGCGCCGGCCTGCCGACATGGGACGAGCCGGCGTCGGCGTGCCTCTCGTCGCGGATTCCCTACTATACGGAAGTGACCGACGAGAAGCTGCGGATGATCGAGCGCGCCGAAGAGGCGCTGCGCGCACTCGGCTTCCGCGTGTTCCGCGTGCGCCATCACGACGAGCTGGCGCGCATCGAGATCGCGCGCGACGAAATGCCGCGCGCCCTCGAGGCCGACACCGCCGCGGCCATCGTCCGCGCGCTCAAGGCGGTGGGGTATCGCTACGTGAGCCTCGATCTGCAGGGCTACCGCATGGGCAGCCTCAACGAAGGGCTGTTTCTGCGGCCCGCGTGACGTCAGACGATCGCTCGGCTGAAAGCCTCGCGCTCCATCGCTCGGCTGAAAGCGTCGCGCTCCATCGCTCGGCTGAAAGCTTCGCGCTCCATCGGTCGGGTGAAGGCCCCGCGCTCGAGGGACCGCCCATACGACGAGCGCGAGCCTTTCAGGTGAGCGTCGTCGTTCTTGCCATCGTCTTCATCGCGCTGCACCTCCCATACCTTCCGTCCTCGCTCGAAGATCTCGACTCCATCAACTTCGCGCTCGGTATCCGCCAGTTCGACATCGCCCGCCATCAGCCGCACCCGCCGGGATATCCCGTCTACATCGCGATCGCCAAGGCGATCCACGCGGCGGTGCCGGCGGAGGCGACGGCCCTGGGCCTGCTCAGCGCGATCGCCGGCGGCCTCGGCGTGATGGCGATCGCGGTGCTGTTCTTGCGGCTGCATGGCGCGGCGCGGCCGAGCGCGTGGCCGCTTGCGGCCGTGGCCGTCGCGATGACCGCGCCGCTCTACTGGGTGACTGCCGTCAGGCCCCTCAGCGACATGAGCGGCCTGGCCGCCGCGCTCGCGGTCCAGGCCATGGCCCTCGGCGCCACGAGCGCGCGCGCGCTGGCGCTGGCCGGTTTTTGCGCGGGGCTCGCAGGCGGGTTGCGATCGCAGGTGCTCTGGCTCACGGTGCCTTTGCTGATTCTGCAGGGGCCAGGCGCCAGACGCTGGGGGCTAGCTGTTCGGGACGACCGCTCACGTCCTGCGCATCTTGCCCCTAGCACCCAACTCCTGGCCCCTGTCGTTGTCTCGTTCTTGGCCGGCGTCCTGCTCTGGTTTGTCCCGCTGATCGTGATCACCGGCGGCCCGGCCGCGTACTGGCGCGCGCTGTTCAACCAGGGCGCCGAGGACATCGGCAACATCCAGATGTTGTGGACCCGCCACGCCGCGCGCGATATCGCCGACGCGCTGTATCACGCGTTGGTCGCGCCGTGGGCCACCTGGCCGGTCGCCGCTGTCGTGCTTGTGTGCGTCGCGCTCGGGACGGCTTGGTCGTATCGTCACGCGCGGCAAGCGCTGGTGCTGCTCGCGGCGGCGTTCGGTCCATATCTCATCTTCGATCTGTTGTTTCAGGAGACCTTCACCAGCCGATACGCGCTGCCGCTCGTGGTGCCGGCCGCCTACCTCGCCGTTTCGGGCCTGCGGATGCTGCCACGACAGTCCGGCCTAGTCGTCGCCGCGGCGATCGCGATGTTCGACGCGCATGCCGGGGGCACCTCAATCGCGGCGTACGCGCGCGAGCACGCACCGGCGTTCCGGCTGATCGACGACATGCGCAGCGCCGCGCGTCTCGCGCCTGAGCCCGCGGTCCTCGCGATGGACAGGCGCAACGCGTTCGATTTCCGCCGCCCGATCGCGTGGCTCGGCGACGCCATGCCTCGCTTCGCGCAGACGCTCCCGGCGCCGCCGCAACACGAGTGGCTCGAGGCGGTGAGGTACTGGAACGGCGGCGGCCGCGCACCTGTTTGGTTCGTCGTCGATCCGATGCGGACGAGCATCGATCTGGTCCAGCACGGCCAGCCGTCGGTATATCGCTGGCCGCTGCCGTATCCCGTCCTCGTGAGCGGCGCGCGGCCGAACGAGATGGACTGGTATCGCGTCGATCGGCCGGAGTGGTATGTCGGCGAAGGGTGGGCGCTGACGCCGGAGGCCGCTGGTGTCGCCGATGCGGACCGGCACGATCTCGCCCACGGACCCATCAGCGGCTGGATCAATCGCCGCACCTTCGGCGGCTTCCTCATGATCGGCGGCCGGAGCTTCGAGCCGACGCTCCGCCCGCGGCTGTCGGTGCTCGTCGATGGCCGATCCGTGCTCGACGAGACGCTTATGCCGGGTCCATTTCTGCGCTTCGCGACGCTGCCACGAGATCCAGGCGCGTCCGATTATTCCGGGGTGACCGTGACCACCTCAGCGGGCGCTCGGGTTGCGATCGAACAGTTCGAGGCGTCCTTCGAACGGCCTCTCATCGGTTTTGGCGAAGGCTGGCACGAGCAGGAATTCAATCCTCGCACGGGGCTTCGCTGGCGCTGGCTGAGCGAGCGCGGCGAGCTGCGTCTTCGCACGCGAACGTCCCGGTTCACCCTGCACCTGGAGGGGGAGTCGCCGCGCACCTATTTTTCGCGCGGCTCGCGCCTCGTCCTTCGAACCGGCGATCGCGTGGTCTTCGACGACGTGCTTTCGGCCGATTTTTCGCTGGACGTGCCGATCGCGAACGCCGCCGACACGATCGTGCTCGAAACCGATCAGGTGTTCGCGCCGGCGGATCGGAGCACTCGGAGCGCGGATCGCCGTCACCTGGGTCTTCGGATTTTCAAGGCCACGCTACGCGTCTTACCCTGACGGCCCGAACGAGTCGGCTGCCGGGCGGACACACGGGTCCGCCCCTGCGAACGGGACGGACCGGCCGCCGGGCGGAGATATCGGACCCTCTACATGGGCTTGCGCGCCAGGCACAGCAGGGAGCTACCGAACGGGGCGTCGAAGAACCTCAGCCACATGCTCTCGACGCTGAGAACACCCGACAAAATCGCGTTGACCGGTCGGGCTGGAACCGAGATCTCGCGCTCGGCTTCGCGTTCCTGTCGCAGCCCTCGGCGGCGTTGCATCGAACGGGCGACGGCCAGCGGCAGGAACAACGTCGCGTTCGTGTAGGTCAGCCGCACGATCGTGAAGCCGGCCGCCTGCAGGCGCCTGCGCAGATCTGCGCGGGTGTACCGCCGAATCTCCCGGCTCAGGACCGAATGGTCGCCGCGCAGCACGTTCATTGCCGCCACATTGACTATGGCGAATCCTCCGGGCTTCAACAGCCGATACATCTCTGCGATGGCCTGCCGCTCATCCGCGTCGTCGAGCGCGTAGAGCACGTCGAACGAGGTGACGACGTCGAAGGAAGCGGTGGGAAAGGGCGCGGCAACCGCCGTCGCGCGGGCGAGCCGCCTGCGTCCGGCTTCACGGCCGATGCGCAGCCCGACCTCGGTGATATCGAAGCCGTACGCGCGGCCGAAGGCCTCCAGCAGCTCCACGTTGGCGCCGGTGCCGCACCCGCAATCGAGCAGCAGTGGACTGGTGAGGCCCGCTGTCGCAGACCGGAGGAGAGGGGTGACGAATGCGCGAAGGCCGCGGAACCAGAAGTGGCGCGCTTCCGCTCTCGCGGTCGCGCGCAGCAGGTGTTCCACGCGGCGCATTGTATCGTCTTGGCCACGCGCGTTGATTGACAGCCTGAATTCAACTTTGTAAGCTGCCACCACCGAGGAGCACACGATGATTCGCGTTCGCCGGCTTGTTTCGACTATCGCCCTATGCTCGTCTCTCGCCATCGCGGTGGCCGGCTGCCACAAAAAGGTTCCGCAGGCCGCGCCTGCACCACCGCCGCCGCCGCCCCCGGCCGCACCGGCGCCTCCGCCTGCGCCGCCACCACCGCCTCCGCCACCCCCGGCTGCGCCCGCGCCGCGGCCGCTGACCGACGAAGAAATCTTCGCACGCAAGTCGGTCGACCAGCTGAATTCCGAGCGGCCGCTCGACGACGTCTACTTCGATCTCGACAAGTCGGAGATTCGCGACGACGCGCGCCCGGCGCTCCAGAAGAATGCCGACTGGTTGAAGAAGTGGGGCACCACGCAAATCACCCTGGAAGGGCACTGCGACTCGCGGGGCAGCGCCGAGTACAACCTCGGGCTGGGATCACGCCGCGCGACGGCAGTGAGGGAGTACCTGGTGAGCCTCGGCGTGCCGGCGGGCCGCGTCACGGTCGTCAGCAAAGGCAAGGAACAGCCGTTCTGCAACGAGGAGACCGAGTCCTGCTGGCAGCAGAACCGACGCGGACATTTCATGATCACGGGAAAGTAGGTCAGGTAGGTCAGGTGGGTCAGGTGGGTCAGGTAGGGCAGGCAGGGCAGGTGGGGCAGGTGGGGCAGGTGGGGCAGGTAGGGCACGTAGGGCAAGTAGGGCGGGTAGGGGAGAGCGTTCTACCCACTCCGCCCACCTGCCCCACTCGCCCTCGAAATCAGCATTCGCGTCACCTCCTCTTCCGTCACCCGATACTTGGCGGCCTTCCGCCCGTCAATCAGCAGCACTGGAATCTCCACGCCGTAGCGCGCCTCGAGGTCGGCGTCGGTCGAGATGTCGATCGCCTCGATCGTCACCGGCGCGCGCGATGCGCGGGCCGCGCGCTGAACGATTGCCTTCATCTCGTCGCACAGATGGCAGCCGGGGCGCGAGTAGATCGTGATCGCGATCACGAGGCGTGGGCGCCGCGGCACTCGGCGGCGATCTTTTCGGCCGCTTTGCCGGGATCGGCGGCGGCAATGATCGGCCGTCCGACGACGAGATAGCTCGCCCCGGCGGCGAGCGCCTCGGCGGCGCTCAGCGTACGCGACTGATCGCCGCGTACGTCGCCGGCGCTGCGGATCCCGGGCGTCACGATCGTGAAACGGCCGCCGCATCGCCGCCGGATGATCTCGATCTCGTGCGGCGATGCCACGACGCCGTCGAGCCCGGACGATTCGGTCAGCGCCGCCAGACGCCCGACCTGCTCGGCGACGCTCGCGTGCAGCCCGATGTCCGACAATGCCTGCTGATCGAGGCTGGTCAGCATCGTCACCGCGACGACGAGCGGGGGCGGCCGCCCGCTGCGGGCCGCTTCTTCGTTGGCGGCCGCGCGCGCCGCGCGCATCATCACGCTGCCGCCGGACGCGTGGACATTCAACATCCAGACGCCCAGACGGGTCGCGGCGGTCACCGCGCCGGCGACAGTGTTGGGGATGTCGTGGAACTTCAGATCGAGGAAGACGCGGTCTCCGCGCGACGCGAGCTCCTCGACGAATCCCGGTCCTTCGCTCGTGAAGAGGCGGATCCCGATCTTGAATCCCCCGACGACGCCGCGCAGCCGGTCGGCAAGCGCGCGCGCCTCGGATACCGTATCGACGTCCAACGCGACTAGGAGCTGATCCATTCCTTGTCTTTCTCCCGCGTGTCGACCGTGCCGACCAGGTCCGCGATCCGGGCCAGGCTGTGGCGCCGCATATAGTCGCCGATCCCGTCGAGAAGCTTCGACCAGATGAGGGGATCGACGAAGTTCGCGGTGCCGACCTGCACGGCGTCAGCGCCCGCGATCATGAACTCGATCGCATCGCGCGCGTCGGCGATGCCGCCCATCCCGATGATCGGAATCTTCACCGTCTGCCGGCACTCGTAGACCATGCGGACCGCGATCGGGCGGATGGCCGGGCCGCTCAACCCGCCGACCACATTCGAGATTCTCGGCCGGCGCGTCTCGACGTCGAGCACCATCGCCAGAAACGTGTTGACCAGCGAGACAGCGTCGGCCCCAGCCTCTTCCGCCGCGCGCGCGAACGACGCGACGTCGGTGACGTTCGGCGTCAGTTTGGGGATCAATGGCAGTGTCGTCACTTTGCGGACGGCGCTGACCACGTCGAACGTGCCGTTCAGGCTGCAGCCGAACTGGATGCCGCCTTCCTTGATGTTGGGGCAGGAGATGTTCAGCTCGAGGGCGGCGACACCCTCGGCCTCGGAGAGCACGCGCGACACCTCGACGTACTCGTCGAGCGTCGTACCGCAGACGTTGACGATGACCGTCGCGCCGCGCGCGCGCAGCTCCGGCAGCTTCTCGTCCACGAATCGCCGCGCCCCGATCCCCTGCAGCCCGATCGCGTTCAACATGCCGGCCGGCGTCTCCACGATGCGCGGCGCCGGGTGGCCTTCGCGCTCCTTGAGAAACAGACCCTTGGACACGATGCCGCCGAGCGACGCCAGGTCGATGAGGTCGGCGTACTCGACGCCGTAACCGAAGCAGCCGCTCGCCGCGATCAGCGGATTCTTGAGAATGAGAGAGCCGATCCGGACAGAGAGGTCCATTTCATCAACTCTCAACCCGTTGCCTATGTGTCCCACACGATCCGATCCGCCGCCAGCACCGGCCCCGCGATGCACGATCGCACGTGGTGGAACCCGCCGTCCGCGGCGCGCATCGGCACGACGCAGCTGTAGCAGCCACCGAGACCGCATCCCATAATGCGCTCGACCGACACCTGGCACGGCCGGGAGTATTTCATGGCGATGCGCGCCGTTGCGGCCAGCATCCCCTCCGGTCCGCACGCGTACAGCATCACGGCGGACGAGGCGGCGCGCGACGCCAGCGCGCGTTCGAGCGGCGCCACCACACGCCCGCGCTCGCCGGCGCTGCCGTCTTCGGTCGTCAACGCGAGGTCGACGCGGAGCGCGCGGAAGAAATCGAGGTAGAAGAGCTCGGCGGCGCAGCGCGCGCCGTAGAAGAGCGTCGACGTCACGCCGCGCGCGTGCAGCGCCTGCGCGAGCGTGGCGAACGGGGCCAGTCCGACGCCGCCTGCCACCATCCACGCGTCGGCCGGCGGATCGACCGGTGTGAACGGGCGGCCGAGCGGCCCGAGGCAATCGAACCGCTGCCCCGGCCGCGCGTCGTAAATGAGCGCCGTCGAGGGCCCAATCCGTTTGCTGAGAATCGTGAGGGCGGTCGCTGCGCCATGCGCGTCCCGCATTATTTCGAACACCGAAAACGGGCGGCGCAGGAGCGGATCGAGGCCGGCGCCCGCCTTCACCATCACGAACTGACCCGGCGCGGCGGCCGCGGCGATGGCCGGCGCTTCCAGCGCGACCACGTTGTAGTCGCTCGACAAGCGCCGGTTCGCGATGACGTGCGCGGCGACATCGATCGGCATCGCGGCAGTATACTCCGTGCGAAATGCGGTACCTCCGGATGCTCTGCAACTCGATGGCGGCGGCCGCACTCGCCACCGCGTACGTGATTGCGCTGGTGCTGCATCTGAATCCGAATCTGCCGTTGCATCCGACGCGGCTGATGCCGCTCGTCGCGACGGTCGGCCTGTTTTACGTCATCCACCTCACGGTGATCTTCTACATCCTGCTCGTCCTGCGGCAGCTGCTCGCGCGCGAAGTGTTCTCGCCGGCCTGGATCAGCGTCGGCGTGCTGACGTGGCTCGGCGCACTGGCGTCGGGGGCCGGCGCCACGCTGATGTGGCGGAATCTCAACACCTTCGCGCTCGTCCTCGATGCGGCGACGGCCACGGCGCTCAATCGCAGCGCGGCTGTGCTGGCCGCAACCACCGTGCTGTGCGCGCTGCTGGCGCTGATTCGACAAAGCGCGCCGGGCGCGCGTGCGGCGTGGGCGCCGCTGTTTGTCGCCACGATGGTGGCGTCCGTCGCGGCGCCGCTGGCGTTGCGCGGGCGCGGGACGCCACCGGTGCTCGAAGCGCGACCCATCGATACGGCCTTCGACACCGCGCGGCCCGAACGGAGCGGGCGCGTGACGGTGATCGCGATCGATGCGGGGTCGCTCGACCTCGTCACGAGGGCGACGGCCGAAGGGCGCCTGCCGAACTTCGGGCGCATTCTCGACGCGGGCGCCGCGCGCCATCTCGCGACCTTGCATCCGACGTCGGCGGAAGCCGTATGGGCCGCGGTCGCCACGGGGAAGCTTCCGCAGAAGAACGGCGTCCGCTCGGCCGGGATCTATCAGATTGCCGGCGGCGGCGGCGCGGTGCAGCTGCTGCCGGACTACTGCTTCGCGCACGGGCTCGAGCGCTTTGGATTTCTCGTCGACCAGCCTCACACCTCGGCCACGTTCCGCACGCGAACCTTGTGGAGCATCGTCAGCACGAACGGGTATTCGGTCGGCGTGGTCGGCTGGCCGCTGACGCAGCCCGCGCCGGTCGTCCGCGGGTACCTCATCAGCGATTCGTATCACCGCGTTGCGCTCACCCCGTCCGGCATCGACGACCCGTCGGCGATTTATCCGCTGGAGCTTCAGGCCGACGCGCTGGCGGCGATGGAAAGCGCGACGAACGAGCCATCGCCCGTCGTGAACGCGTCGATCGGCGGCCCGATGCCGGCGTCCGCCGATCCGCGAGAGGAGACGCCGGCCCGGACCGATCGCATCTA
>Ga0099827_10000507_pt1 | contig 17766 bp, 17 predicted proteins | sample CZO8metaG_FD_79339 | JGI IMG/M metagenome (GOLD analysis project Ga0099827, IMG submission 79339) | Vadose zone soil microbial communities from the Eel River Critical Zone Observatory, Northern California, USA - CZOApr15con1.8 metaG | ecosystem: Environmental > Terrestrial > Soil > Vadose zone ...
AGCGGGCGCACGTGCCGCTTGCGCCGCGCGATCCGGTCGACGGCACTGATCCGCGCGGCCATGTCGCGGCGCGTGAAGCCCTCCGGGAAGATGATCCGCAGCGGCGGCGGCGGCGCGACCGCGGTGGTCGTGGGCGCCGCGTGATGGCCGCGGCCGCGGACTGCGACGACGGCGACGATCAGCACGGCCGCGACGACGCCGGCGAGGACGAGTAGCGCCGCCGCGCGCCGGCGCGCTATTCGGGCGCCGGGCGGCTGCTGGCGCGGCCGCCCCTGCACGGGCGGGATCACGCCCCGACGCCGCTCGACCACGCGAGGTAGCTTGAGAGGAGGTGGGCCGCGGCGCGAGCGTCCTCGGGAGCTCGGGCAGGCGTCTGCGCCGCGAGGTCGGTGGTGAAGCGCTCGTCGAACGTCTCGACCGGCCGCGGAGTCACGCTCTTCAGCGCCGCGACGAAGTGCTCGGTCTCGCGCGCCTGCTCGCCGTGCTCGCCGCGCAGCGTGAGCGGCATGCCGACGACGACGCGCTCGGCGCCCTCGGCCTCGATCAGCTTCGCGAGCCGCTTCAGCCCGTCGGGCGTTGCGGCTCGGTCGACGACGCAGAGGGGCCGGGCGATCGTCCCCGTCGGATCCGACACGGCCACGCCCGTGCGCGCGGAGCCGTAGTCGAGCGCGAGCACCTTCAGCTGAGCGCCTCCACGATCAGGCCGTATGCCCGCTCGAGCGCGTCCGCGAGCTTGTCCGGGTCGCGGCCGCCGGCACGGGCCATCGTCGGCCGCCCACCGCCTCCTCCGCCCACGAGGGCGGCCGCCTGCTTCACGACGTCGACGGCGCTGACCCGGTCGGCGACCGACTCGTCGAAGTTGGCGACGAGGTGCACCATGCCGTCCTCGCGGGTGCCGAGCACGACCGCGGCGGGCGCCTGCTTCTGCTTGAAGCGGTCGGAGAGGTCGAGCAGCGCGTCCGCGTCGAGCCCGTCGACCAGCTGCGCGATCACGTTGACGCCGTTCACGACGCGAACCTCCGGCTCGACCGAGGCGGCCGCCTGCCGCTCGGGCGCCCGCTTCGCCTCCTTGCGCGCGTGCTCGAGCTCGCCGCGCAGCGCCTCCGCCTCCCGGGCGCGCTCGCGCAGATACGCGAACGCCTCGCCCGAGGTGACGGCTTCGATCCGGCGCGCGCCGCTGCCGACCGAGCTCTCGGACAGGATCGCGAACGGCCCGATCTCCGCCGTCGTGCGCACGTGGGTGCCCCCGCAGAGCTCGCGCGAGTAGTCCGGCACCTCGACGACGCGGACGACGTCGCCGTACTTCTCGCCGAAGAGCATCATCGCGCCGAGCTTTCGCGCCTCCTCGATCGGTGTCTCGAAGATGTGCACCGGGAGGTTCGTGAAGACCTTCTCGTTGACGCGGCGCTCTACCTCGGCCCGTTGCTCGGGCGTGAGCGCCTGCGGATGGGTGAAGTCGAAGCGGAGCTTGTCGGGCCGGACCGCCGAGCCGGCCTGTCTTACGTGGTCGCCGAGCACGTCCTGCAGCGCCTTGTGCAGGAGATGCGTCGCCGTGTGGTTGGCCATCGTCGGGAAGCGCACCGACCACGGCACGACCGCCCGGACACGGTCGCCGGGCTTGAAGCCCTGGCCGCGGAAGACGAGCGCCTGGTCGCTCTCGAGCCGGTAGGCATCCTCTAGCTCCGCCCGCACCCCCGAACCGTCGTCCAGCTCGATCCAGCCGGCGTCGGTGACCTGCCCGCCGCCCGCGGGGTAGAACGGCGACTCGCGCAGCTTGGCGAGGAAACGGCCGCCGCCGAGCTCCTCGAGCGCGCCGATCTGAGTCAGGACGTCGGTCTTCTCGTAGCCGACGAAGCGCGTGGCGAAGCCGGCCGCCTGCGCGAAGTCGGCGGCCCGCTGCGTCTCGGTCCTGTCGCCGCCTGCACGGGAGATCACACGGTGGCGCTCCATCTCGGCGCGGTAGCCGTCCACGTCGACCGGCTGGCCGCGCTCCTCCGCGAGCTCCACGGTCAGCTCGATCGGGAAGCCGTAGGTAGCGGCGAGGGTGAACGCGTCCTCGGCCGAGATCGCCTCCTTGCCGGCGAGCGCCTCGAACTCGCGCATGCCGCGCTCGAGCGTCTCGCGGAAGCGCTCCTCCTCGCCGCGGACGATCCGCTCGATCTCGCCGGCGTGCTCGTTCAGCTCTGGATACGCGTCGCCCATCTGCTCCGCGACGACTCCGGGAAGCCGGTAGACGCCCTCGAGGCCGATCCGGTACCCCTGCTGCACCGCGCGGCGGATGAGGCGGCGCACGATGTAGCCGCGCCCCTCGTTCGAGGGCGTGATCCCCTCGGCGATCAGGAAGCTCATCGCGCGTCCGTGGTCGGCGAGCACGCGATACGCCCTCGTCGCCTGCTCGGAGTCGCCGTACCGCTCGCCGCTTGCCTGCCCGGCGACCCAGTCCATGATCCGCCGGTAGCCGTCCGTGTCGAAGATCGACGGCACGTCCTGGAGCAGCATCGCGCCGCGCTCGAGGCCGAGGCCGGTGTCGATGTTCTGCTTGGGCAAGGGCGTGAGCGAGCCGTCCGCGGCCAGGTCGTACTCCATGAACACGAGGTTCCAGAACTCGAGGTAGCGCTCGCAGCGCTCGCAGCCGGGCGCGCAGTCCGGCTCGCCGCAGCCGTGCTCCTCGCCCCGGTCGTAGTTCAGCTCGGAGCAGGGACCGCACGGCCCCGTCTCGGCCGCCTGCCAGAAGTTCTCCGAGCGCGGCAGCCCGACGATCCGCTCGCGGGGCAGGCCGACGCGAAGCCAGCCCCGCACGGCCACCCCGTCCTCGCCGAGCGCGAGCTCGGGGTCGCCGGCGAAGACCGTCGCCCAGAGCCGCTCCGGGTCGAGCCCCATCCGCTCGGTCACGAACTCCCACGCGAAGTCGATCGCCTCGTCCTTGAAGTAGTCGCCGAACGAGAAGTTGCCGAGCATCTCGTAGAAGCTCGCGTGCCGCGAGGTGCGCCCGACGTCGTCGAGGTCGTTGTGCTTGCCGCCGGCGCGCATCACCTTCTGCGCCGTGACGATTCGCTCCGCCGGCGGCTGCTCCAGGCCGAGGAACCAGCGCTTCATCGGCTGCATCCCGGCCACGACGAAGAGCGTCGAGGGGTCGTCTGCGGGTGGGATCACCGAGGCAGAAGGCCGGCGCGTGTGCCCCTTCTCCTCGAAGTAGGAGAGGAAGCCCTCGCGAAGCTCCGCCGTCGTGCGCATGGCGGCCATTGTAGGGACGGCTCGCCGGCGCTAGCCGCGCGCGACGCGGCGGGTGCGGCTCGGCTGCTGCGTGGGCGAGCCGCCGTCGTCGGCCGCGATCTCCTCGCGGATCTTCTCCAGCGAGCGCCGGATCAGCCGCGAGACGTGCATCTGCGAGATCCCGACCTGCTGCGCGATCTGCGACTGCGTCAGCCCCTCGAAGAAGCGCAGGTGCAGGATCGTCCGCTCGCGGTCGTCGAGCGCGCGGAAGCCGGGCGCGAGCACGGCGCGGTTCTCGGAGACCTCGTACTGGTGCTCCTCGGTGCCGATCGACTCGAGCGGGTCGAGCTCGCCGTCCTCGTCCGAGCCGCCGCCCGAAGAGAGCGACAGGGACGAGTACGCGCGCCCCGACTCGAGCGCCTCGAGCACCAGTTCCTCCTCGACGCCGGCGGCCTTCGCCAGCTCGGGGATCGTCGGCGAGCGCGCGAACTGCACGGTCAGCTGCTCGATCAGCCGCGAGAGCTGCACGTTCAGCTCCTGCAGGCCGCGCGGCACGCGGACAGACCAGCCCTTGTCGCGGAAGTGGCGCTTGATCTCGCCGATGATGTTCGGCGTCGCGTACGTCGTGAGCTCGACGCCGCGCTCGAGATCGAAGCGGTCGATCGCCTTGATCAGCCCGATCGCGCCGATCTGGACGAGGTCGTCGAGCGGCTCGCCGCGGTAGGCGTAGCGCCGCGCCAGCGACCGGACGAGCGACATGTACTGCTCGATCAGCTGCTCGCGAGCGGCCAGGTCGCCGTGCTCGTGGTAGCGACGGAGCAGGGCCTTGTCGTTCTCAGCCATCCGTCTTCACGGCACCGATCTTCTCCGTCAGCTCCACGTAGCGCCCGTCTTCGCGGTCGGCGAACGAGACGCGGTCGGCGACGGTCTCGAGCACGCGCTGCAGGTTCGGCCCGTCGACCGGCTCGCGCTCGAGCTGGTCCGCCAGCGCCGCCGCGTCGAACGGTCCGATCGCCGCGGTCAGCTCGCCGGCCTCCACGCGGACGCGGATCGTCATCTCGTCGGCGTCGCCGCAGCACTCGAGCAGCGTCCCGAGCGCGAGCTGGAGATCCTCCAGCTGCTCGAAGGTCAGCTCCAGGCGGACGGCGAGCCCGCCGAGCACGAGGTGCGCGATCCGGTGGAAGTCGCGCTCGCCGGGGAGCGTGAGCGTGATCTCGTCGCTGGTCAGCGCTCGCCTCCACTCTCGCGCAGCTCCTCGGACAGCTCCTGTTCGCGTCGGGCGGCTGCCTCTTTCCCTGCCTGCACGGCGTTGCGCCAGTCGCGGTCGGCCTTGAACGCGGACGCGCCGTGGCTGACCCCGGCGGCGAAGCCGGACACCTTCTGGACCGGCTTCGTGACCGCGAGCGACACTGCGCGCACGGCCGTGTCGACGTTCTCGACGGCGTCGACCGCGCTGTCGGTGATCTGATCGACCTTGTCCAGCTGCCCGTTCACGCGCTCGACCGTGCCCCCCACCTTGTTGACCACCGGGAGTAGTTCTTGTTCTATCCCACGAATCAACGCGGAAAGGCGGCCGAAAGTTTCGCCAAGCCGAAGAAATGCGTAGCCGAGCCCGAGCCCGACGACGACGAGGAAGACGGCGAGTGCGACGTCGGCGAGGTCGTTCCACGTGAAGCTCGCGAGCGCCATCCTTCTCCGATCTTAGGCGGCTGCGGCGGACGTGACCAATCCGCACCCGACCACGGCGTCTCCCTCGTAGAGGACGGCGGCCTGGCCGGGAGCGACGCCGTACGCGGGCTCGTCGAGCTCGAGCCGGAAGCCGGTGGCGGCCCGCTCGACCCTTGCCGGCACCGCCGGCGAGCGGTAGCGGAGCTTGGCTTCCGCGCGCTCGACGGGGACGTGCAGCCGCCCGCGCGCGCTGACGCGGCGGCGCGCGAGCGACTCGCGCGGGCCCACGACGACCGTGTTCGTTCCCGGCTGCGTACCGACGACGTAGAGCGGTCTCCCCGCCGCGACCCCCACGCCCTTGCGCTGGCCGGGCGTGAAGCGCCAGAAGCCGTCGTGCTCGCCCAGCTCCGCGCCCGTCTCATCGGTGATCGGCCCCCGTGCCGCGGCGGCGCCGTGCCGGACGAGAAAGTTGCGGTAGTCGTCGCCGGCCAGGAAGCAAGCCTCCTGGCTCTCGGCGCGCGCGGCGACGGCGAGGCCGGCGCGCGCGGCCTCGGCGCGGGTCTCCTGCTTGCCCTGCTCGCCGAGCGGGAACCAGAGCAGCTCGAGGTGGCGCGGGTCGAGCCGCGCGAGCATGTACGACTGGTCCTTCTCCGGATCGGCCGCCCGGTGCAGGAGCAGGCGGCCGCGGTGCTCGCCGATGCGCGCGTAGTGGCCGGTTGCGAGCCGGTCGGCGCCGGCGCGGCGGGCAAACGCGAGCAGCTCGGCGAAGCGAAAGCTTCCGTTACAGCGGATGCACGGGTTCGGCGTCTCCCCGCGCAGGTACCCGCGCACGAACGGCGCCACGACCGCGCGCCGGAACTCTTCGCGCAGGTCGAGCGTCACGTGCGGGAGCCCGAGCGCGTGGCACGTCTCCCGCGCGGCGATCACGGCCGACGGGGAGCAGCAGGCGCGCTCGGCGTCGGGCCCGTCGGGATCGAGCCAGAGCCGGAGCGTCACCCCGATCGCGGCGGGCCCAGCGCGCAGAAGCGCCACCGCGCTGTCGACGCCGCCGCTCATCGCCACGGCGACGCGGCCGGGCGAGCGGCGCGCGCGGAAGACCGGCCCGAGCGCGTTTGCGAGCGCATCCACGGCGAGCGTCTCCCCGCTGACCGCCGCCGCCTCGAGCAGCGTCAGCCCGCGCAGGGGGCGCTCGAGCCCATTCGCGTCTGCCTCCACGATCCGGTCGCCCTCGAGGATGAGACGCACGGACGCCCACTCGCCGTCCCGCGTCGAGTCTCCGAAGGCCTCGATCACCTGGTCAGGCTAGCCGCTAGAGTGGAACGGTGCTCGACCCTGTTCGTGGCGTTCGGTCTTAATGTAGAACCAACGCTACATACAAGGGAGCCTGTGTCCGGCGAGGGTGTTCCCCGAAACCGGCAGGGCACCCACCTGGTTCGCCAGGTTCACATGGACAGGGTGCTACGGCAGGGTCGGAGCACTTATCTCGGGAAGGCCCAGCGGATCTGCTGGGTGCCGTGCAGGCCGATCCGGTCGGCGAGAGCCTTCGTCACGTCGAACTCGCGTCCCGGGACCGCCGGGCCCTTGTCGATTACCTGCGTCAGCACTTCCTTGCCGTCGAAGGACAGGAAGATCTTCACGCCGCAAGGCAGGACCGGGTGCGCGACGCCCAGCGTGTGCTTGTCGACCTTCTGGCCGCACGCCGTCCGTCCGTGCGCGGTCGGCGCGTAGGGCGCCGCCAGCGCGTGATACCAGTGCACCGGCCGCGGCAGGGAGCTCGCACCGCTCGATCCGGAGCGCCCGACCGAGAGCGCGAGCACGATCACCCCGGCGAGCACGGCGATCGCCGCCAGCGCGAGCTCTCGCTGCGCCAGCGCGGGCCTGCGCGCCAATCCCTTCATCACACGCTGGGTGCGGCGAGCAGGTCGCCGAACGACTCGCGGATGAGCTCGTCGAAGTCGGACGGCAGCACGCCCTCCGCGTTCGCGAACTCGCGCAGGTATATGAGCAGATAGGAGAGCTCCTCGCCGCGGGCGACGTCACCGCCGGCCTGCTCGCGCGCAAGGCGCTCGAGCTCCCAGAGGTTCCACGTCTGCGGCCCCGGCGGTGCGACGGCGGCGGGCGGCAGCTCGGGCTCCGGCTCGGGCTGCGGCTCTACGGCGGCGGGCGGCAGCTCGGGCTCCGGCTCGGGCTGCGGCTCTACGGCCGCAGGCGGCAGCTCGGGCTCCGGCTCGGGCTGCGGCTCTTCGGCCGGCGGCTCTACGGCCGGCGGCTCCGCGGCTACAGGCGCCTCGGGGGCGGTGGGCGCCGCCTCCGGCTCCCGCTCGAGCACGCGGACGTGCGGGACCGGAATCGTCTCGCGTACGGGCGCCACGGTCTTGACCGGGGGAACCTCCCGGCTCCCCCCGACCCCCTCCACCGCTGCGCTTGCGCCGACAGGCGGCTGCGCCGCCCGGCCGCGGCGCCAGGCCGCCCACTCGACCAGGGCTGTCAGCAGCCAGGCTGCGGCCATCACCAAGACGATCGCGACCCAGCCGACGTGAGCCAGCGCGAGCGCGGCCGCCACGACGACGATGAAGCCGACCTCCGCGGCGAATCTCGGCCCGAAGCCTCGCATGGGGGCCGTCAGCTACTGCTCGGTGTCCGGCTGGTCCTCGCCGTGCTGCTCTTCGGCAGCAGCCGGCGGCTCGGACTCCGCCTCGTCGGTCGGGGGAACCTCCCGGCTCCCCTGAGCCCCCTCCCCCGGTCCGCGATCGCGGACAGGCGGCTGCGCCGCCTCCCCGGACGAAGGCGAGGTGGACAGGGGCGGCTCGGGAACCGCTGAGACGGGCGGTTCCGCTGGGGTTTCGGGCGCGACGGGCGCTTCCTGCTGCGGCTCGGGCTCCGGGGAGACGAGCGGCGGGGCGGCGAGCGCCTCGACCGGCCGTGCCGAAGGGCTGCCGCCGTTGGCGGGCCGGCGCGATGCCTCGAGCGACGCCTCGGCGGCGCGGACGATCGCCTCGGAGGCCGCGCCGATCGACTCTTCGCCCATCCCGGCGGCGGCCAGCAGCTGCTCGGCGCCGTGCTGCGCACGGGCCAGGATCGTGGTCGCCTGTGCGCGAGCCCACTCGAGCGTCTGCTCGACCTCGGCACGGGCCGCGTTCGTGAGCTCGGTCGCCTGGTGACGCGCCTGCTCGAGCAGCCGCGAGCCCTTGGCCTCGGCCTCGCGCAGCTCCTGCGTCGCGTCGCGGTTCGCGTTCGCCAGCAGCTCGCGCGCCTCGTTCTTGGCGGCGTTCAGCACCTCGGCCCGCTGGCGCTCGCTCTCGGTGCGATAGCGCTCGACCTCAGCCTCGCGCGCCTGCAGCTCGCGCTGCCGGCGGGTGACCTCCTCCTCGGTCTTCGCGAGCTGCGCCGCACCCGCGGTCTGCGCGTCGCGCTCGATCGTGTCGGCGAACTCGGCTGCGGCGCGGATCAGGTGCAGGGCGTCCATGCGGACTGCGTGGCCGGTCGGCTCGACCGTCTGCGCGCTGCGGCCGGCAGCCTGGAGGACACGCAGCTGCGCCTGCAGCTGGGCGGCGTGGCGGCGGAAGGCGTCGAATGCCTCGCGCACCTTGTCGGCGTCGAGACCGTCGCCGGCCTGCGGGATCTCCTCGACTCGCGGCAGCGCGGTCAGGCCCGGTGCGCCGGGCGCCTGCCCTGGTTCCTGCGTCGACATCTGCTTCCCTATCCTCCCAGGCCTTGCGGGACCATTGCGGGCCGCGCACGCAAGTATGACTGCTGAATCGGTGGAACCGCCAACGATCCGTTAGCTCCGTTCCTTCACTACCCGTATTCCAAGCTCGTCAAGCTGCTCCTGCGTGACGTCGGAGGGCGCGCCGGTCATCGGGTCGATCCCGGCCTGGTTCTTCGGGAAGGCGAGCGTGTCGCGGATGAAGGGCTCGTCGAGCAGCGCCATGCAGAGCCGATCGATGCCCGAGGCGATGCCGCCGTGCGGCGGCGCGCCCATCGCCAGCGCGTCCAGCAGGTGCCCGAACTTCGCGCGCTGCTCCGCCGGCGAGATGTTCAGCAGACCGAAGACCTTTTGCTGCAGCTCCTGCTCGTGGATCCGGAACGAGCCGCCGGCGAGCTCGAGCCCGTTGCCGACCAGGTCGTACGCCACGGCGGTCGCCGCGCCCGGGTCGCTGTCGAGCAGTGCCTCGCCCTCGGCCGTCGGGCGCGTGAACGGGTGGTGCACCGCCGTCCAGCGACCCTCGTCGTCGTCCCACTCGAACATCGGGAAGTCGGTCACCCAGAGGAACTCCCACGCATTCTGGTCGATCAGCTCGAGCTCGCGGCCGAGGTGCAGACGGAGCGCGCCGAGGACGCGGGAGACCATCGCCGGCGCGTCGGCGCCGAAGAGGACCGTCGAGCCCGGCTCGGAGCGGAACGCCTCCAGCTCGCGCTCGGACAGGAACTTCGCGATCGGCGAGCGCACGTCGCCGTCATCGGCGTAGACGAGATACGCGAGCCCCTTTGCGCCCCACTGTTTCGCGACGTCCTCGAGCTTGGCGAGGTCGCCGCGGGAGAGCTCGCGCGGCACGCGCAGGAAGCGGACCGCCTCGGCGCCGGCGAAGACGCCGAGCTCGGAGCCGCGCGTGAGCTCCGTCGCGTCCTCGATCTCGAGCCCGAACCGGAGATCGGGCTTGTCGGAGCCATAGGTCAGGTCGGCGTCGTGCCACTTCAGGCGGCGGAACGACGTGGGCAGCTCGATCCCGAGAAGCTCGCGCCAGATCCGCCCGACGATCCGCTCGACCAGCGCGAACAGCGTCTCCCGGTCGGGGAAGGCCATCTCCACGTCGAGCTGGGTCAGCTCCTGGAGCCGGTCGGCGCGGAGATCCTCGTCCCGGAAACAGCGGGCGATCTGGTAGTAGCGCTCGAACCCGGAGATGACGAGCAGCTGCTTGTAGATCTGCGGCGACTGGGGCAGGGCGAAGAAGCGACCCTGCTGCAGGCGGGTCGGCACGAGGAAGTCGCGTGCTCCCTCGGGGGTCGGCTTACCCATGATCGGCGTCTCGATGTCGACGAAGCCGGCCGCCTCCATCTGCTGCCGGATGATCGAGGTCAGCCGCGCGCGGGTGCGGATGTTGCGCTGCATCTGCTCGCGGCGCAGGTCGAGCCAGCGGTACCTGATCCGGAGCGTCTCGTCGACGCCCTCCTCGTCGAGCTGGAACGGGAGCGGCGTCGAGCGCGAGACGAGCTGGAGCCGCTCGACCTGGAGCTCGACCTCGCCCGTCGGCATGTTCGGGTTGACCGTCTCGGGGGCGCGGCGGACGACCTCGCCCTCGGCCTGGAGCACGAACTCGTTGCGGACGGCGTGCGCCGCCTCGGCCGCCTCCGGGGCGCGCTCAGGGTTGATCACGAGCTGGCAGACGCCGGTCTCGTCGCGCAGGTCGACGAAGACGAGGCCGCCGTGGTCGCGGCGGCGGGCGGCCCAGCCGGCGAGGGTCACGCGCTGCCCGACGTGCTCCGGTCGCACGTCGCCGCAGTGGAGATCGCGCCACTTCACGGGCGCAAGGTAACCACGAGTTGCTCCAACGGGACACGCACGTCTTCTTTCGCGCGCTCGCGGATCGTCGCGGTCTCGCCCTCGACCACGACGATGCGACGTGGATCGAGCCGCTGGGCGTGCTTCATCTGCGCGTTGTGCGAGCGGCCGGCGTAGTCGAGATCCACGCTGACGCCCGCGCGCCGCAGCTCGGCGAGGAGCGGCAATAGGGGCGCCTTCTCGTCCGCGACGACGAAGGCGTCCAGCCGCTCGGGCTCGGCGGTGACACCTGCGTCCTCGAGCGCCAGGTCCAGGCGGTCTAGGCCTGCTCCGAAGCCGATCGCGGGGGTCGGCTCGCCGCCGAGCTCCTCGACGAGGCCGTCGTAACGGCCGCCGCCGCAGATCGTGTCCTCGGCCGCGCCGGTTGCGGTGTCCTTGAACTCGAAGGTCGTGCGCGTGTAGTAGTCGAGCCCGCGCACGAGCGTCGGCTCGAGCCGGTAGCGGACGCCGTAGGCGCCGAGGCACGACCGCACCTGGTCGAAGTGCTCGCGGCACTCGTCGCAGAGCGACTCGCCGATCTTCGGCGCGTCCCGCAGCGCTTCGAGCACGCGCTCGTTCTTCACGTCGAACACGCGCAGGGGGCTGGTGGCGCGCTTGGAGCGCGCGTCCTCGTCCAGCACCTCCGCGTGCGCGTCCAGCCACTCGTTCAGCCGCTGCACGTACGCCGGCCGGCAGTTACGATCGCCGATCGAGTTCAGCTGAACCTCGTACGCGGTCACGCCGAGCCGGCGCAGGAGCTCGTCGTAGAGCTGGATCAGCTCGGCGTCGATCGCCGGGTCGGCCGAGCCGATCGCCTCGGCCGAGAGCTGCGTGTGCTCGCGGTACCGCCCGCGCTGCGGCGCGGCGTAGCGGTACATCGTCGCGATCGTGAAGAGCTTCACCGGCCTGGGCTCACGGTGCAGGCCGTGCTCCAGGTAGGCGCGGACGATCGGCGCCGTCCCTTCGGGGCGGAGCGTGAGCGAGCGATCGCCGCGGTCGGTGAACGTGTACGTCTCCTTCTGGACGATGTCCGAGCCCTCGCCCGAGGTGCGGTGGATCAGCGCGGTGTCCTCGAAGACCGGCGTCTGGATTCTCCGGTAGCCGTAGAGCGGCAGCAGCTCCTCGATCTCGCGCACGACCCGCCACCAGAGCGCGTCGCTCGGGAGAATGTCATGCGTGCCCTTCGGCGCCTCGAACTTCACGAAGTGCGCAGCTCGCCGAGGAACGGGTTGCGCGCGAGCTCGGCGCCCAGCGTCGTCTCCGGGCCGTGGCCGGAGTAGACGATCGTCTCGGGCGGGTAGCGCTCGCTGAGCGCCCGGATCGAATCGATCAGGGCATCCCAGCTCGAGCCGGGCAGGTCGACGCGGCCGACCGAGCCGGCGAAGAGGACGTCGCCCGAGAACAGGCAGCCGTCGGTGTAGAAGGCGATGTGACCCGGCGAGTGGCCCGGAACGGAGATCACCTCGAACGTGATGCCCGCCAGGTCGAGCTCCTCCCCGCCCTGGAGCCGGTGCTCGGGGACGTGCGGTCGGATCGAGACTCCGAGGGCGGCGTAGAAGTCGTCCGGTCGCTCGAGCACCTGCGCCTCGGCGGCGGGCGCGTAGACCTCTGCGCCGGTGTCCTCGGCCAGGTCGGCGACGCCGCCGAGGTGATCCCAGTGCGTGTGCGTGACCAGGATCGCGGCGCAGCGCGCACCCATCCGCGCCAGCTCGAGACGAAGCCGCGCGGCGTCGGCGCCCGGATCGATCACAACCGCTTCGGGCGCGCCGCGGTCGGCCCGGACGACGTAGCAGTTCGTCTCGATCGGGCCGAGCTCGTACCTGTCGACGGCGACGGGCATGCGGGCGTCGAGTCTATCGGCGGTCGGTTAGGCTGCCTTTGTGCGGCACTGGAACCTCCTGGACATCGACGCGCCTGGCGGCAAAGCCTCGCCTGTCGTCCTGCACACGGACGAGGCCGCGCGGGCTGTCCTGATCGTGCTCCAGGCAGGCCAGTCGCTGGGAGAGCACGAGGTCAAGGAGGCGGCCTGGATGCTGGTGATCGAAGGCACGGCCGGCTTCGAGATCGGCGGCGATGCCTTCGAGGCCGGCGCCGGGACGCTCGTACGCTTCGATCCCGCGGAACGGCGCGCCGTCACCACCGCTGCGGGCGCGCGCCTGCTCATCTACTTCGTGCCCTGGCCCGGCGCGGGCCATTACCGCGCCGAGGAGATGAGCCTCGGCGGCTAGCGCTTCGGCGCGCGCGGCGGTGGGTCCGCCTGGCCCGTCGTGCGCAGGTAGCGCCGGTAGGCCATGCGGTCGATCCAGTAGAACATCGGCACGAAGAGCACGGTGTAGAGCACGGCGATCAGGACGCGGTTCACGATCGGCATCGGATGCCTGCCGAGCGAGAGCGCGACGACCAGGAGCGGGCCGAGCAGGAGCGCGCGGCGCGCGACCCGCGGCCAGGACGGCGGCTTGATCTCGCGCAGCGGCCGCCCGGACTTCGAGCGGGGCGGCTGGCCTTTCTTCGCGCTCGACGCAGCCATCTTGCCCGGCTTGGACTCCTCTGGGGGCGCCTCGAGCTCGTTGCCTTCCTCGTCGACCCAGACGTACTCGTAGTCGTGCCGCCGCTCCTTCTGGCGCCGGCGCTGCTGTTTCTTGGTCGCCATCCTTCTAGCCTAGCGCCGCCAGCTCGCCTCGGACGACGACGGTGTGCACGAGCTGCCCCGCGAGGTGATAGGCGAGATAGCGCCAGTCGGGGGCGTCGAGCAGCACGATGTCGGCGTCGTATCCGGGCGCGAGGCGGCCCTTCCGGTCGGCGCGGCCGAGGACGTGCGCAGCGTTGACGGTGCACGCGGCGAGCGCCTCAGCCGGCGCGAGCTTGAGCTGCGTCGCGGCCAGCGAGCAGACGAGCGGCAGGCTCTCGCAGAAGGCGCTGCCCGGGTTGAAGTCGGTCGCGAGCGCGACGGCTGCGCCGGCGTCGGCGAGCGCCCGTGCAGGCGGCATCGGCCGGCCGAGGAAGAGCGCGCTCGCCGGGAGCAGCACGCCGACGACGTCCGACCGCGCCAGGGCCGCCACGCCCTCCGGGCCGGTCGCCTCGAGATGGTCGACGGAGCGGGCGCCGAGCTCGATCGCGAGCGGAATCGCGCCCGCTTCCGTGAACTGGTCGCCGTGCAGGCGCAGCGCCAGCCCGGCGTCCCGGCAGGCCTCGAGGTACCGGCGGGCCTGGCGGGCGTCGAACGCGCCTCGTTCGAGGAAGACGTCGGCCGCCTCCGCCAGCTGCGCCGCCTCGGGCAGCACCTCGGCGAGCGCGAAGTCGAGGTAGGAGTCGGCGTCCTCGAACTCGGGCGCGACGGCGTGGGCGCCGAGCCACGTCGGGACGCCGCCCGCGGCACGTACCGCCCGGAGCGACGCGAGCTCCGTCGCTCGATCGAGCCCGTAGCCGGACTTGCCCTCCCACGTCGTCGTGCCTGCCTGCAGCATCCAGCCGCGGTGGCGCCGAACCGCCGCCGCGAGGCCGTCCTCACCGGCCGCACGCGTGGCGTGAACGGTCGACAGGATCCCGCCGCCGGCTGCGTGCAGCTCCTCGTAGCTCGCGCCCCCGGCGCGCAGCGAGAACTCGTCGACCCGGTCGCCCCCGAACGCTGCGTGCGTGTGGCAGTCGACGAGCCCCGGGATCGCACACAGGCCCTGTCCGTCGAGCTCCTCGACCTCGCCGTCGAGCGCGCGCAGCTCCCGCATCGGGCCCCCGGCGGCGATGCGCCCGTCGACGCAGAGGACGAAGGCGTCCTCGACGACGTCGACCGCGTCGAGCTCCCGCCCGCGGACCGGCGCGCCCGTCCCGGACGGCGTCGCGAGCTGCGCGAGGTCGCGGATCAGCAGCGAGGCCACGAGCAGAAGCTCGCTAGCCGACCGGCGGCATCGGCGGCTCGAAGCCGGTCGCTCGCGCCGCCTCGATCGCCTCCGGGTAGCCGGCGTCGACGTGGCGCATGACTCCCGTGCCTGGATCGGTCGTCAGCACGCGCTCGAGCCGCTCGGACGCCTCGTCGCTGCCGTCGGCGACCACGACCATCCCGGCGTGGATCGAGTTGCCGATCCCAACGCCCCCGCCATGATGGACGCTCACCCAGGTGGCGCCGGCCGCCACGTTGACGAGCGCGTTCAGGATCGGCCAGTCGGCGATCGCGTCCGAGCCGTCCCGCATCGCCTCGGTCTCGCGGAACGGCGACGCGACTGAGCCCGAGTCGAGGTGGTCGCGACCGATCACGACCGGCGCCTTGACCGCGCCCGAGTGGACGAGCTCGTTGATCGCGAGGCCGGCCTTCGCGCGGTCGCCGTAGCCGAGCCAGCAGATGCGGGCCGGCAGGCCCTGGAAGGCGACCCGCTCGGGCGCGAGCTCGAGCCAGCGCTGGAGCAGCACGTCGTCCGGAAACAGCTCCTTCAGCGCCTCGTCGATGGCCGCGATGTCGGCGGGGTCACCGGAAAGAGCCGCCCACCGGAACGGGCCGACGCCACGGCAGAAGAGCGGGCGGATATAGGCCGGGACGAAGCCCGGGTATGAGAAGGCCTCCGCTACGCCACCTTCACGGGCCTCACCTCGCAGGTTGTTGCCATAGTCGAAAACATAGCTGCCGGCTCGGACGTACTCGAGCAGGCCCTCGACGTGGCGCACGATCGACTCGCGGGTCCGCCGCAGGTACTCGTCCGGATCGGACGAGCGCAGCTTCGCCGCCTGCTCGACCGACAGCCCCGCCGGCACGTAACCGGTTAGCGGGTCGTGCGCGGCCGTCTGGTCGGTCACCAGATCGAAGGCCTCCCCGCGGCGCGCGAGCTCCGGCACGACCTCGGCGGCGTTGCCGAGCAGGCCGACCGAGAGCGGCCGCCGCTCGGCGGCCGCCTCACGTACCCGGGCGAGCGCGTCGTCGAGAGACTCCGTCGCCTCGTCGAGGTAGCGCGTCTGCAGGCGCCGCTCGAGCCGAGATGGATCGACCTCGACGCAGAGGATCGCGGCGCCGGTCATCGTCGCGGCGAGCGGCTGCGCGCCGCCCATGCCGCCGAGCCCGGCGGTGAGGATCGTACGGCCGGACAGGTCGGGCGAGCCGTAGTGCACCTCCCCTGCCGCCGCGAAGGTCTGGTAGGTGCCCTGCAAGATCCCCTGGGTGCCGATGTAGATCCACGAGCCGGCGGTCATCTGGCCGAACATCGTCAACCCCAGCGCTTCGAGCCGGCGGAACTCGTCCCAGGTCGCCCAGCGCGGGACGAGCAACGAGTTCGCGATCAGCACGCGCGGCGCCCCCGCGTGCGTGCGGAAGACGCCGACCGGCTTGCCGCTCTGGACGAGCAGCGTTTCCTCGTCGCCGAGCTCGAGCAGCGTCCGGACGATCGCCTTCAGCGCCTCGTGCGACCGCGCCGCCCGGCCGGTGCCGCCGTAGACGACGAGCTGCTCCGGGTGCTCCGCCACCTCCGGGTCGAGGTTGTTCAGCAGCATCCGCAGCGGCGCCTCCGTCAGCCACGAGCGCGCGTTCAGCTCCGTCCCGCGCGGCGCGCGCACGCGCGAAAGGTCGCCGCAGAGCGCCTCGACCTTGGCCGCGAGCGTCTCGGTCGTGCTCACTCGCCCTCCCGGCGCAGCCGCTGCCGCCAGCGGAGGACCGTCCACACCATCGCGGCCACGAAGAAGGCCCCCGCGGCGATGATCGCGCGGCCGAGCGCACCGCCGGTCGCCGTGGCGACGATCACGATCACGACCGCCATGAACGCGTAGAGCACGGCGCTGTCGCGGATCGGATGCGGCGAGAGCGGCCGCGTGGGCCCTTTCCAGCCCAGCCGCCTCACAGCAGCTCGCCGACGTCGGCCTCGACCGCGGCGACGAGCGAGCCGTCGCGGACCGAGGCCGCCACCGCCTCGATGTCTGCCGACAGCGACCGGTCGTCGTGCAGCCGCGGTGACAGCGTCCGCACGAACGCGCGTGTCGCGCGCACGCCGACGCCGGGCTCGAGCGGCGCCAGGAACTCGACCCCCTGCGCACCCGCGAGCAGCTCGATCGCGAGCGCACGCTCGCAGTTCGCGAGCACCTGCCACGCCTTCAGCCCGGCCGCGTTCCCCATCGAGACGTGATCCTCCTGACCCGCGCTGGTCGGAATCGAGTCGACGGACGCAGGATGGCACAGCGCCTTGTTCTCCGAGACGAGCGACGCGGCGACGTATTGCAGGATCATGAAGCCGGAGTTGAGGCCGCCGTTCTCGGTCAGGAAGGCCGGCAGCCCGTCCGAGAGCGACGGGTTCACGAGCCGCTCGACGCGCCGCTCGGAGATGCTGGCGAGCTCGGCCACCGCCATCGCGAGCGCGTCGAGCGCGAACGCGAGCGGCTGGCCGTGGAAGTTGCCGTTCGAGACGAGCTCCTCGTCGTCGACCAGGACGAGCGGGTTGTCGGTCGCGGCGTTCAGCTCGACCGAGATCGTGTACTCGACGTAGTCCAGGAGGTCGCGCGACGCCCCGTGCACCTGCGGCGCGCAGCGCAGCGAGTAGGCGTCCTGCACCTTGTCGCACCAGCGGTGCGACTCGAGGATCGCCGAGTCTTCGAGCAGGCGCATCACGTTTGCGGCCGCCGCGGACTGCCCGCGGAGCGGGCGCAGCGCCTGGATCTGCGGGATGAAGCTCGTGCGCGACCCCTGCAGCGCCTCGAGCGAGAGCGCGCACGCGAGGTCGGCCGCCTGCGAGAGCCGCCGCGCGCGTACGAGCCCCAAAGCGCCCATCGCGGCCATGAACTGGGTGCCGTTGATGAGCGAGAGGCCTTCCTTCGCGGCGAGCGTGATCGGCTCGAGCCCCGCTGCCGCGAGCGCGTCGGCCCCGCTGCGGCGCTCGCCGTCGAACCACGCCTGGCCCTCGCCGACGAGCGGGAGCGCGAGATGGGCCAGCGGCGCGAGATCGCCGGAGGCCCCGACGGATCCCCGCGCGGGCACGACCGGCAGCACGCCGCGGTTCAGGCACTCGAGCAGCAACTCCACCGTCGCGATGCGGGCGCCCGAGTTGCCCTTGGCGAGCGCGTTCGCGCGTAGCAGCATCGCCGCCCGGACGACCTCGTCGGGATACGGATCGCCGACGCCGCAGGCGTGGCTGCGCAGCAGGCGGTGCTGGAGCTCCTCGGTCAGCTCCTCCGGGATCTCGGTCGAGACGAAGCGGCCGAAGCCCGTGTTGACGCCGTAGGTGTGCTCGCGTGTCCCGTGCGCCGCCCGCTCGACGACCGCCCGCGCCGCCCGCATCTTCCCGCGCGCCGCGTCGGAGAGCTCGGCAGGGACGCCGCCGTGCGCAACCGCCCAGACGTCGGCGAGCGTCAGATCGTCGCCGGTGAGCCCGATCGCGGTGGCC
>Ga0099827_10000508_pt1 | contig 17757 bp, 22 predicted proteins | sample CZO8metaG_FD_79339 | JGI IMG/M metagenome (GOLD analysis project Ga0099827, IMG submission 79339) | Vadose zone soil microbial communities from the Eel River Critical Zone Observatory, Northern California, USA - CZOApr15con1.8 metaG | ecosystem: Environmental > Terrestrial > Soil > Vadose zone ...
CCCCCGAGGCGAGTGCGACACCGTTCAGCCTCGAGACGTCGACGATCACGCCGGACGTGGTGGAGTAGCCGCCGTAGCTGTGACCGCCGGAGCGCGGGACGATCCGCACGGCGTGCTTGCGCGCCCAGCGCACGGTTCGCTGCACATCGGCAAGCGACTCGCAGAAAACGACCGCCTGTGGCTTGTACGTGTCGAAGCGGGTGTTGTAGAGGACGCGAGCCTGGTTGTACGCCGCATCGCCGCGCACGACGACGGTGCCGCGCAACAAGTGAGCGAGCTCGTCGAAGATGCCGCTTGCCGACGCCGGCGCAAGGTCCAGGATCCGCCCGGCGAAAGGCAGCGCGCCCGCAGCGAGCGCGTACTTGCCGCCACGGACGAGCAGCTCTCGGCGCGTGACCTCCTCCACGCGCCCGAATCTAGCGACCGGGTGTTAAGACCTGTGGACGCCCATCACGATCGTGGCGACGTAGACACCCGCGCTGTTCTTGCTGATATTCACCTGCGACCTCTTGCCGCCGTTCCGGTAGATGGAGTCGTCGGCATTGCGAACGTCCCGGTTCGGGCGGCTCGCGTAGGGAGCCTTGCGATAGACGGCGTCGGTCACGGTATCCGGGAAGTAGAGCTGCCCCGTGTGCAGCACGTTGCCGCCGAGGTGCACCTTCACGTGGATGTGCACCGTGCGGCCCTGGTACCAGCCGGGATAGACGGTGCGGAAGAGCGCAAGTCCCTTCGGATTCGTCCGCTGGATCCCGCGCATGAACGTTCGGTTGGCTGCACCTGAGCCGAAGCCCGAGTAGACACCGCCCGCGTCGGCATGCCAGATGTCGACCGCCGCGCTTTTGATCGGCTTGCAGGTCGAGGCGTTGACGACGAAAGCGCGGAGGAGCAGCGGCGTGCCCGGTCGACCTTCCGTGATGTTGCGGCGCAGGGCTTCGTCCGCGATGTAGTACGGGCCTTCCGTCTGCTCGGGCGTCAACACGCAGGACACCGCGCCGGAAGCGACGGCCGCCGGTCCGGCGCCCGCGGAGGTTTCGATCTTCAGTCCTGCCGCTCCGACCGCTGTAGCCAAAAATCCGCCAAAACGTAGGAGCGAGCCGCGTCGAGTGAGTCGGGGATCAGTCATCTGGAAAACCTCCGGTCTTGAAGACAGTCTCGTCCGCGAGGATCGTCATTGCCTCGTAGCCGTGCAGGCGCGCCGTCCAGTGCGGGGCAAGCTCGGCGCCCATGGCGAACGCCGCCGTTGCGTACGCGTCGGCGATGGCGAGCTCTGCACCGACGATCGTCACCGACAGAATGCCGACCGGCGGGCGGCCGCTGTGGGGGTTCCACACGTGCTCTCCGCGGGTGTACGCCCCTGACGTGGCGATCGCAAGATCGGTCGTGGACTCGATTACGGCGGCAACGTGTTGGCGGTCTAGTGGATGCTGGATGCCGACGCGCCAGGCGAGCTCCGGCACCGCGCGACCGCGAACGCGCATGTCACCACCTGCGCTGACTGCGTAGTTGTGCAGACCGGCATCGTCGAGAATCGCCGCCGCGCGATCGACCGCCCAGCCCTTCACGAGCCCGGAGGGATCGATGGAACCATCCGGCGTGCGCATGTCGAAGTACCCGTTAGTCTCATCGCGGAGCTGCTCGCAACGGTCCAGGACTTGCCGCACCTGCGGATGGGCGTCCTCGCGTTGCAGCTCGCCGCGATTGATGCGGCTGATCTCGCTGTCGTCTTTGAAGGTGCTGAAGGTCGCGTCGACCCAGCGCAACCAGTCGAACAGTTCGTCGAGCACTTCGCCCGTGCAGCCATCGCGGAGGTCCACGACGAGCGGCAGGCCCATGATCTGCTCGACCCGGCGGACGCCGGGGAGTGCTGCGGAGGCAGCGACGGTCATGCTTTCAGCGCCTTCACGATCGCCGACTGGAGCGACTGTTCGAATCCGGTGCTCGTGTCGGTTGCGCCCGAGACCATGTTGAGGTTTGCACTCTGTGCCTTCAGCGCTTCTGCCTTCAAGATGGGGAGGGCGTTCTGGTTGATGAACACGGAGCGGTCGGTGTGATTCGGATAGACCGGGACGCTGACCGCGGTCATCCGCCGAGTTACCTTCTTCTTCGTCCCGGTGATCGTGGTCGTCTTCCTGACGACGATCGTCACCTGGAGGCTGCCCCATCTGTCCACGGAGGCGACAGAGCCGGTAAAGCGTTTGGTGACGACGATCTTCTTCGCCTTGGCCTTGGTCGCCGCCGTCGCATCGACGATCGGCAGCGCGAGGGCCGCGACGGTGAGGAGGATGGTGATTGACTTGCGCATTCGTTCCTTTCGCTGATTAGAGGGCGAACTTCTCGGTATGGATGAGGCGTGGGGGCACGTTCGCGCGCCGGACGTTCCGGCCGAGGAACTCCGTCATCGCAGGCGGACCGCAGACGTAGACCTGTCGTTCCGCAATGTCGGGAACGAGCTCCTGTAGGTGAGCAGGCGACAGCAGCCGCGCTCCGTCTTCGGTGGCGTGGTCGCCGACGACGAGAACGAGCGTGATCCCTCGTTCCCGCGCCAACTCTTCGAGCTCCTCGCGAAAGATCACGTCTTCGTCGCGGACGACGCGATAGATCACGATGATGTCTCCCGACATGTCTTCCATGAGCGCGCGAATTGGCGTGATCCCGATTCCGCCTGCGATCAGGACGATCTTGTCGCGGCGTCGCGCCGCTTCAGTGAAGACGCCGAAGGGCCCTTCCGCGAGGACTCGTGTGCCGGGAGTGATCTCTGCAAGGCGGCTCGAGAAATCGCCCAGCGCTTTGACCGTGATCCGAAGGGAGCGACCGTCAGGTGCTGCGGAAAGGGAGAAGGGGTGCGATGACCACCAACGTTTCTGGTCGAGGAAGCGCCAGAGGAAGAACTGACCTGGGCTGGCGTCGAGCCGGTCGAGGCCGCGGCCGGTGATCCGCAGCGAGACGATGCCCGGGCCCTCGGCAACCACCTCGGCCACGCGCAGGCGGTAGCGCAGCGCATTCAGAGCCGGACCAAAGATTCGAAAGGCGACGAGCAGGCCCAGCGTGCCGAGATACAACGCGCGCCAATAGTCGGCAGCGATCCGATCGAGCACGAGCTCGTTCCCGGTCGGAATCTGATGGAACCAGGCAAGCGCAATCCCGGCATACGCGAGCAGATGGACTGCGTACCACGCCTCGTAGCGAAGCCGGCGCCGGACAATCACGACGGAGGTCACGACGACTGCGATGAGCAGAGCGGTTCCGACGGTCGCGGTGATCATCCCCGGGTAGACACCGCCGCCGAGCATCGTCGTGACCTCGCTCGGCAGGGAGATCTTGTCCATCAAGGCGTAGCCCCAGACCGACAGAACGACGTGGGCGAGGATCAGGTCGAGGCACGCATGACCGTTCCAGCGGTGCCAGACCGTCAAGCGGTCGAAGCCGAAGAGGCGCTCGACCGCGGGGAGGCGGGCGAGCAGGAGGACCTGCAACAGAGCCGAGTAGGCGCCGAGCAGTCCGGTGATCCGGGCGAGACTGGTGAGAAGCTCCCCGGTGGTCAGGTCGTCGGAGACGTTGCCCCCGTGCACCCAGAGCCAGATCAACAGGGCCGCATTTCCGGCCACGAACACCCACACTGCCGTCGAGGTCGCCAGCCTGCGCCCCGTGCGCGGGCGCGAGAGGGACGAGACCCGTGGTGAGTCCAGGGCGTAGCCGGCTTCGGTCATAGTGCTGCAGAGAACCAGCCCACCCTGAGAATCGGCTGAGAGTCGTGTAAGAGCTTCGTAAGAACGGGTTCAGCTGTGGGCTTCGATGAACGCGACGACTCTCGTCCAGGCGTCTGCAGAGGCTGCAGCGAAGTCCTCCTGCTTGCGGTCGAAGAAGCTGTGCGGCGCTCCGTCGTAGGTGACAACCTCGTGCTCCACGCCCGCCGCCGTGAGCGCCTCGTCGAACGCGGCATTTTCCTCGGCGGTGATGTGTTGATCTGCTCCGGCCTGGAGCGCGAGGATTGGCGCTTCAAACTCCGATGCGCGCTGCGCGGGGCCGGGCGTTCCGTCACCGCCCACGCCGGGACGTCCATAGAAGCCGATCACTCCCGCGAGCCCATGACCGCCTGCCGCCGCGAGCCAGGAATTTCGTCCGCCGAAGCAGAAGCCGATGGTGAGGACCGTGCGAACGGCCTTCGAGCGAAGGTAATCCGCGGCGGCGGCGACATCGGCCTGAACTCCCTCCGGCGTCGTCTGCTCGACGTGCTCCATGTATTCGAAATCGTCGTCGCGTTTGGCTGCACCCGCGGTGCGGCCGAAGTAGTCGAACGCCACCGCCGCAATCCCACGTTCGGCGAAGCGCAACGCAAGCTCCTCGTAGAACCGGTAGAGCCCGCGCACGTCAGGAAGGATCACGACGCCCACCTCAGCGTGATCGTCGGGCGCGGCCGCGAACGCCGCCAAGCGGTTTCCGTCGCGCGCCTCGAGCACGATGTCCTCGTGCGAGACGGCGGCACCGCGGATCACGGGGATCGGCGGGACGGAATCGAGCTCGAAGCACATTGCTGCGGCGACCCTATCGACGTCCAAAGACGGGGGTCAGCCCGAGGCGCCAAGTAGGGGTAGCCGCACTGTCCAGGCGCGCGGGCGGACGTAGCTTGGAGCCATGAGCGTGGCGACCCTCCACCGTCTCCCTTCTCTCCGGAGCCTCGCGTCCACCCCCCACCGAGGACTGGTGGAGGTCGCCACGATCTTCGGCCTCTACGGCTTCTACGAGGTCGTGCGTAGCCAGGGTCACGCAACTCTTGGCGTCGCCCGCGAGCACACCGACGGGATCGTTGCCCTCGAGCGCCACCTGCACCTCTTCGGCGAGCGCACCGTTCAACACGCCGCTCACTGGGTACCGGCCCTGCCGACGCTGCTCGGGATCGCGTACATCGCGCTGCACTTCCTCGGCACGGCCGCCTTTCTGATCTGGCTGTACCGGACCCATCCGGAGCGCTTCCCCTTGGTTCGAAATACGCTGATCGCCGCGACCGGCGTCGCACTCTCGATCTACCTCCTGTACCCGGTCGCGCCGCCGCGGCTCGCCGGGCTCGGCTTCGTGGACACCGTCACGCGCAACGCGAAGGTGAACCTGAGCTCCGACCTGCTCGGCGGCCTCTACAACCCGTTCGCCGCGGTGCCGAGCCTGCACTTCGGCTACGCGCTGCTCGTCGGGGTCACCGTCGCCGCGCTCGCCAAAAACCGCGTTGCACGCGCGATCGGTTGGAGCTACCCCGCCGTGATGCTGCTCGTCATCGTGGCGACCGGCAACCACTTCTTTTTCGACGCCGCCGGCGGCGCGATCGCGATCGGGCTCGGCTACGTCGCCGCTAGCTGGGTCGGCTCGCCCGCCAAGCGCGCACCGCACTGGCAAGCTGAGCGGGGATCCGCCGTCGCGATGTGCTGAGCGCCTCACGGAGAGCGGTGTCCGCGTCTTCGAGGACACCCTCGCCGTGACCGGAGAGGATGACGTTGGGCTGAAGCGCGCCTAGCTCCCTGCGCGGCGGCCGCACGCGCAGGAGGGGATGCACCGCCAGTCGTTCATTGCCGGCCCGGTAATACCGCGCAGTGCCGAGCACATCGGCGCAGACGAGCACGCGGCGATCGGGCCACCAGAGCGCGACCTCGTTCCACGACTGGCTGTTCCTGACGGCGATGCAGGCGAACGGGCCCAGCGATCCCTGCGGAACAACGTGGTGTCTGACACCGAGCCGAGCGGCGAGGGCGGCGCAGTCGCGGTTGTGCCGGTCGAGCAACTGGAGGACGCCCGCGGGTGTGCCCCCCGCGCGGATCCGCTCCTCGACACCGTCTCCGTCGACAGGATCGATCGCCCAGACGCGACCGTCCTCGACGAGAGCGTGCGAGCAACGCTGCATGAACTCGTCGACGATCCAGCCGAAGCCGCCGCCGAACTTGTCGCAAAACCGGGGCCGCACTCTGCGGAGCTTACGGCCACGCCGTAGGCCGCCAACTCATCTGCGAGCAGCGCGTCGGGGACATACAGCCGCGCCGGATACGCAAGCGTGCCGCGCCAACCCGCCTCTGTCTGCAACACCTCACCCCACAACGTGACCTCGCCGAGCACGCGACAGAGCGTCGACGGTGCGTCCCGCCCGTGCAGGTAGGAGAGCGCATCGGCAGGGTCGCGCGCCGCGTGGAACCCGCAGCCGCAGTCCGTACTGCCGACGTCGTGCACGCCGAGCAGAGCGGCGAACCGATCCTCATGCCGAAGGCAGGACGCAACGGCGGGCTCGCCGGGAAGCCAGAGGTGATCGTAGAGCGGCGAGGCGAGCCTCACACCTCCACTCGTCCTGGTCACCGCCCACGCCCGCCAGCCGAGCACGGCTGCGCCTGCTTCTAATTTTCCTTGCGGTTTGCCGAGCTCCATCAGCGCCCCTTTCTGGGTCGCAGGTCGGCCGGCTGGATGACCTCGTCCACCAGCCCGTACGCGACCGCTTCCTCCGGCGCCATGAAGTGATCGCGGTCGATGTCCTTCAGCACCTGCTCGAGCGGCTGTCCCGTATGGCGCGCGATGATCTCCGCCATCCGCTGGGTCATCTCGAGGATCTCCTTCGCGGCGATCTGGATGTCCGCGGGCGAGCCGCGGAAGCCGCCGGAGCCCTGGTGGATCATCACCTTGGCGTTCGGGAGCACGAATCGTTTTCCGGTGGCACCTCCGGACAGGATCATCGCTGCGGCCGACATCCCCATCCCAGTGCAGATCGTGCGGACGTCCGGCTTGACGTACTGCATCGCGTCGTAGATCGCCATCCCGGCGTACGCGGAGCCCCCTGGCGAATTGATGTAGAGCGAGATCTCCTGGTCCGGGTCCTCCGCCTCGAGGAAGAGGAGCTGCGCGGTGATCACGTTGGCGATGCCGTCCTCCACCTCATGACCGAGGAAGACGATCCGCTCGCGCAGCAGGCGGGAGTAGATGTCGAACGATCGCTCGTAGCGCCCGTCCTGCTCGACGACCATCGGAATCAGCGGCATCTATGCCTCCTGGTAATGTGCAACCTGTTGGTTGCGCCTAGTATACGCAACCCAGAGGTTGCGGATTCCAAGGGCTTCGCCCGGGCGGCCGTTTAGGAGGAACGATGGAAGTGACCCGCGAGATCGTCTTTCCGGCCACACCCGACGAGGTCTGGGAGGCTCTGACCGATCCCGAGCAGCTCGAGGAGTGGTTTGCGAACGATGTCGAGCTCGACGTCCGCGTAGGCGGCGACGGCGTCTTCCGCTGGGACGACGGTGAGGAGCGCCGCGCCAAGGTGCTCGTCGTCGAGCCGGGCGAGCGCCTTGTCTTCGACTGGGCCGACGAGGGCGAGGTGGAGTTCACACTCGAGGAGGTTGAGGAGGGGACGCGTCTGCTCGTGCGCGAGTCCACGCCCGAGTTCTCGAGGGCCCTCGAGCTCCGCGCCCAGGCTCTCGTCTGCGTGTGAGCGACCCGACGGGACGCGTCTTCGACGCGCTCGCCGATCCCAACCGCCGCTACGTGCTGGAGGCCCTGGCGGCACGTGAGACGGCCACCGCGACGGAGCTTGCCGCCGAGCTCCCGGTGACTCGACAGGCGGTGGCGAAGCATCTGGCTGCGCTCAACCACGCCGGACTCGTTGAAAGCCGACGCGAAGGTCGGGAAACGCTCTATCAGTTGACACCGGCGCCGTTAGGCGCCGCGATGGACTGGATGGCAAGCGTTGGCGCCGACTGGGACGCGCGCCTCGCAGCGTTGCGCAAGCACCTGAGAAGCCGCCGTCCGTAGAATCTCGCGATGGAACGCCGCCAGCTCGGCGGGACCGGCGTCGAGGTCTCGCGGATCATTCTCGGCTGCGGCAACTTCGGGGGGATCGGCTCGGCTCCCGAGTTCTTCGGACAGGGTGAGAGTGAGGGAGAGGCCTTCCGCATCATGGACGCGGCCTGGGAGCTCGGCATCACGACCTTCGACACCGCCGACGCGTACGGCGGCGGACAGAGCGAGACGACGATCGGCAAGTGGATGGCGAGCCACGGCGTGCGCCCGCAGATCGCAACCAAGACCTTCAACCCGATGGCCGAGGGGAAGGACCACGGGCTCGCCGGCCCGCGGATTGGGCGGCAGCTCGAGTCCAGCCTCGATCGCTTGGGGGTCGACTCCGTCGATCTCTATCTCGCGCACGCGTTCGATCCGGACGTTCCATTGGAGGAGACGGTCGCGACCTTCCAAGGCCTGATCGAGCTCAAGCTGATCAAGGCGTACGGCGTCAGCAACTTCGATGCGCAGCAGCTCGGCGAGGCGCTGGCGGCCGGAAAGCCCGCCCTCGTGCAGAACTCTTACTCGCTGCTGGACCGCGACGACGAGGGCGGCCTCGTGCAACTGTGCGCCGAGCTCGGAATCGCGTACACGCCGTTCGGCCCGCTCGCCGGCGGCTGGCTGACCGGGAAGTACAAGCGCGACGAGCCCGCACCTGCGGGATCGCGGATGGCAATGCGTCCCGGCCCCTACGAGCATCTGCGCAGGTCGACCACCTTTACTGCGCTGGACGCACTCACGGAGATCGCGAAGCGGAGGGGAGTCGACTCGGCGACGCTCGCGATCGCCTGGTTGCTCGCGCAGCCGTGGGTCACGGCCGTTGTGGTTGGGCCTCGCCGGCCGGATCACCTCGAGCCGGCGCTGCGCGCCCTCGAGCATCCGCTGTCCGCAGCGGATGCCGAAGAGGTGGGCGCACTGTTCGCGTGAGGATCGGCTTTCGCCCGCTGACGGCGGGCGATCTGCCACTCCTGTACGAGTGGTTGCAGCGCGAGCACGTCCAGCGCTGGTGGACGGACCGCGAGGCCTACGACGAGGTCGTCCAGCATTACTTGCCGGCGATCGAAGGAAGCAGGCCGACCGATCTCTATCTGATCCTCTTGGACGATCAACCCGCCGGATTCATCCAGACGTACCGCGTCTCCGACTATCCGGAATACCGCGAGCTCGTCGCGGTCGAGGAGGGTGGTGTGGCCGGGGTCGATCTCTTCGTCGCGGAGCCGGAGCTGACCGGCCGCGGTCTCGGATCCGAAGCACTCATTCGGTTCGTGGCCGACGTCGTCTTCTCAGACCCGGAGATTCACGCGTGCATTGCCGATCCGGACGCCGAGAACCTCGCGTCGATACGCGCGTTCGAAAAGGCCGGCTTTCGCGTCGTTCGACGGTTCGTCGACCCGAACGACCACGACAGACTGCACGCGCTGGTGCGAGTCGATCGCTAGGGCGAAAGCCGCTCGACGATCCAGTCGCCGTTCACGCGCCGGTAGCGCAGACGGTCGTGCATGCGGTCGTCGCGGTGCTGCCAGAACTCGTAGGTCTCCGGGATCAGGCGATAGCCGCCCCAATGATCGGGCCGGCGAACGTCGCTGCCTTCGTGCTGGCTGGCGAGCTCGTCGACGCGCGTGTCGATCTCCGCGCGATCCCGGAGCACCGAGCTCTGCTGTGACGCTGCAGCAGCCAGCTGCGCTCCGCGCGGTCGCGTGGCGAAGTAGGCGTCGGACTCCTGCTCGGCGACGCGCTCGACCTGACCCTCGACCCGCACCTGACGGCCGAGCGGCTCCCAGTGGAAGAGGAGCGCCGCGCGCGGGTTCGCATCGAGCTCGCCGGCCTTCCGGCTGACGTAGCCGGTGAAGAAGACGAAGCCGCGTTCATCGGCGCCCTTGAGCAGCACCATCCGCACCGAGGGCGCGCCGTCAGCTGTCGAGGTCGCCAGCGCCATCGCCTGCGGCGCCTTGATTTCCGCTCCTTCCGCGTCCGCGTACCAACGCCGGAACTGCTCCAGCGGGTCGCGATCGACGGCTGATTTCCTCAACTCGGCCACGGCAGCCAGCCTATTGACGGCCGGCCGGCAATGCTGGAGCGATGCCGGCAGGCCGCCGCGAGTTAGCGAAAGAGGTCTCGCTCCTCCGGAATGACGAGGTCGCGGGCGTGTCCGTCGCCCGCGACCTCGAGACCGCGAACGACTGCCGCCGGAATGCCGTCGACCTTGCCCATCACGAGCTCGGCAGCGCTCGCGATCTCGTCTGCGACGGCGATCATCGTCGAGTGCAGCTCGTAGCCGACGCCGTCGCGCGTGCCACGTAGGTCGCGCATCACCTCGAGCCCCGACGCGCCCAGGGCGACGTCGATCGTTCCCTGACGCCACGGACGGCCGAACGAGTCGGTGATGAGGACAGCGACCTCGCGACCGGTGAGCTCACGGATGCGGCCGCGGATGTATTCGGCCGACGCATCGGGATCATCCGGGAGCAGGACGAGCGTGTCCGGCTCGGGCGCATTCGAAGCGTCGACGCCCGCGGAGGCGCAGATGAAGCCGTGCTTTGTCTCGGCGATGACGAGCGGCAGCCGAACTCGGACGATACGCGCCGCCTCGCGGAGGATGACCTCGATGCGGCGCGGATCCTCTTCGTCGCCGGCGATCTCCAGCGCCCGCTCCGAGGGCTCGATGCCCGCGAGTGGGACGACTCGGCCTTCGGACTTCGAGACGATCTTCTGCGCGAGCACGACCACGTCGCCGTCCTCGAGCTCGACCTTCGCGACGGTGAGCGCGGCCAGGTCGTCCCCTTCTTTGATCTCCGGCAGACCGGTGACCGGGATGATGCGGAGCTCGCCGCTCAGGGCAATCCAGTGAGGCGGATGCCGGCGTGCGCCTTGTAGCGCTTGTTCACGTTCAGGATCACGGCGGTCATGCCTTCGAGAGCGCGTGAATTCTCGAGTGGACCGACGTCGATCGCCCGCTCGGCCAGGCGCCCGGCGAGCTCGAGCGACAGCTCCTTCGCCCGGTCATCGCCGCCACAGATGAGTGCGTCGCCGGGATCGCCCTCGACGAGGTTCGCAGCCGCGAAGGATTGCAGCCCGGAGGCGACAGGCGCGCGCACGATCCTCCCGACTTCCTCGGCCAGCGAACCCTGATGGCGACCGGGCAAGACTCCTTCCTTGGTGAAGCGCAGGTCGCTGGCAACGCAGAGAACGGGAGTCGTGCCGATCGCTGCCGCTAGCTCGCTCGCTGTCTCCAGCGTCGCGTCCGATTTGACCGCGAGCACGACGAGGTCCGCGTCCGCGACGATCTCACGGTTGCGGCCGCCCGCGACACCGAGCTCTGCCGCGGTTGCCCGTGCTCTCTCGGCGTCTCTGGAGCCGACCCGCACCTCGTCCTTTCCGACTTCGTAGAGGCGTTTTGCGAGCGCCCGCCCGAACGCTCCCGTGCCGCCGACGATCGCGACCTTCATGCGAGCGCGACCGCGTCGAGCGCCGCTTCGGCGAGACGCCTGCGTGCTGCGGCGTCATGCATGAGCGTGTGCGTGACGATCGGCCGGACGCCGGCACTCGAGACCGCGTCGGCGTCGGCGGCGTCCGCCTCGTCCATGACGAGCGCGTCGATGAGGCCCGGATAACAACTTGCCACATGCGCGGCTGTCGTGCCGCCCTGCAGCCGCTGCAGCATTCCTGCAGCCGGGCCCTTGACGGCGAGGCCGCCGATGAGCGGGCTGACGGCGACACAGGGAACGCGTCGCCGTTCCAGCGCGGACCTGATTCGCTCGACCGCCAGGATCGGGCCGATCGAGACGAGCGGATTGCTCGGCGCGATCAGGATCAGCTCGGCCTCGTGCAGCGCCTCGAGCACGCCCGGTGCGGGCCGCGCTTCCGTCGCACCTTCGCAGCGCACACGGTCGACCGGGTCGCGGTGCGCTCGGGCGACGAACCACTCTTGGAAGGAGAAGCTTCCGTTCGTTGTGTCGAGCCACGTGCGCAGTTGCTCGTCGGTTGCGGGGAGGATCGTGGTCTCCACGCCGAGTGCAGCGGCGAGTTTCGCGGTCACCGCAGAGAGTGGCGCGCCTTCCCTCAGCGCCCGCGTGCGCACGACGTGCAACCCGAGATCGCGGTCGCCGAGGCGAAACCACGACTCGGCGCCGAGTGACTCCACGGTGGCAAGCGCGTTCCACGTTTCGTCTGATCTGCCCCACCCTCGTTCCTCGTCGGCAATTTCGGCGAGCGCGTAGAGCACGCTGTCGAGGTCGGGCGAAACGGAAAGGCCGAGCACCTCAAGGTCGTCGCCGACGTTGACGATCGCGGTAACCGCAGCGGGATCGACTGCCTCGGCGATCCCACGCAGGAAACGCGCGCCGCCGACGCCGCCGGTGAGCACCGCGACCTTCATGCGCGTGCCAGCTGGCTTAAGTATCGATGGGTGTGCCGGCCGACGCGATCCCGCACGCGCTCCACGTCGTCCCAGGTATCGACATCGTCGCGCATCCCGGGCAGATCCAGACTGATGGCACCAAGATGCTTCGCGAACCGCGCCGCACTGCCGGGACCGTAAAGCGGCTTGAAGTCGCCGACATCGCGAAGCGCGAGTGCGTTGGTGGTTCCGTCGAGTGCGGCGACGAGCGCCGGTGCAGCTGCCGTCAGCTCCTCGATCTCAGCACTCGTGACGCACGGAAGATCGGCATTGAGGATCGTCACAGGCCCGCGACGCACCGCCAAGGTGCCCGCCACCGCCTCACCCTGCCCGCCGGGGCCGTCGACAACGAGAGCCTTCTCGGCGAGCTCGTTCACAGCATCGGTGACGTCAGAGAGCATGGCCAGCGCGAGCTCTGGGTCGCCCAGACGCGTCTTGCCCCCGATCCTGTATGGAATGAGGTACGTCGTCACGGAGCAAGACTAACGAGACCATGCCGAATTCCCTCGACAACGCGACGATCGCCGAGCAGCTGGAGAGTTTCGCTGCGCTCCTCGATCTTTCCGGCTCGAGCTTCTACACCTCGCGCGCCTATCGACGAGCGGCCGAGACGATCCGCGAGACGAAGGCCCCGATCGCCGAGCTCGTCGCCGCAGGGCGCGTAGAGGAGCTGCGGGGCATCGGCCCGGGGATCGCGACGCGCCTGCGCGAGCTCGTCGAGACCGGCCGCATCGCCGAGTTCGACGAGCTCGACCGTGAAGTACAACCGGAGCTGATCGGGCTCGGCCGCTTCCTCGGCGTCGGGCCGAAGCGGATGGTCGAGATCGGAAAGGCGCTCGGCGTCTCCACCGCCGAGGAGTTCCGGGTGGCGGCCCGGGAAGGGCGGCTGACGTCGGTCTCGGGGATCGGACCGCAGACGGAACAGCGCCTGCTGGCCGCCCTCGAGCGCGAAGGGAAGCCGCAGCCGCCGAAGGGGATGACTTTGAACCAGGCGCGCGAAGTGCTCGAAGAGATCGCTGCCGGGGTCGACGGCGAGGTTGCAGGCGATCCGCGCCGCTGGGCCGACGTCTCGTTCGACTTCGCAGTCGTGTCCTCGGCGGCTCGGCCCGGGCCGGTGCTCGACGCGTTCGAGGCGCTTCCCGCGATCGTCTCGGTGCTCGAGCGAAACGAACGGCGCGCGGTTGGCGTGACGGTCGAAGGCGTGCCGGTCGAGCTGGTGGTCGCAGAGCCGGCGCGCTTCGGCACGGAGTTGGTGGTTGCGACCGGAACACAGACATACGTCGCGGGCCTGGGCGATTTGCCGTCGGCGCCGGACGAGGAGGCCGTGTACGCACAACTCGGGATTCCCTGGTGTCCGCCGGAGCTGCGCGAACAGCCGTTCCGCGGTGAGCCGCCACCGCTGTTGACGCGCGACGACATCCGCGGCGACCTCCACATGCACTCGACGTGGTCGGATGGGAAAGCGTCCATCCTCGAGATGGCGATCGCTGCGCGCGACCTCGGCTACGAGTACATCGCGATCTGCGACCACACACCGAATGTGCGCGTCGTTCCCGGCCTCGACGCGGACGACCTGCGACGTCAGGGAGAGGAGATCGCAGCGGTCAACGAGCAGCTCGCGCCCTTTCGCGTGCTGCGTGGCACGGAGGTCGACATCCGCGCTGACGGCGCGCTCGACCTTCCGGACGACGTGCTCGCGGAGCTCGAATGGGTGCAGCTCAGCCTGCACGCAGGGCAACGGCAGCAGCGCGAGGAGCTGACGCGCAAGGTCACCGAGGCTATGCGGCATCCGGCGGTGCGCGCGCTCAGCCATCCCAAGGGGCGGATCATCAATCACCGTCCACCGAATGCGCTCGATCTCGAGCGCACGTTCGAGGTCGCTCTCGAGACCGGCGTCGCGCTCGAGACGAACGGGCTGCCGGACCGGCTCGATCTCTCCGGACCGGAGATCCGAGTCGCAATCGAGGCCGGCGTCCCGATCGTTGTATCGACCGATGCGCACTCGGTGCGTGGGCTCGGCAACATGCGACTCGCGATGCATACCGCTCGTCGTGGCTGGGCGACTGCGACCGACGTCGTCAACACGCGGCCGCTCGAAGAGGTTCTCGTCGGGCGGCGCTGACTACTTGGTGCAGAACTCGGGACCGCGGATCGGCCGAACGGTCCCGCCGTAAAGCCTCACGGCACCGCGCACATCGTCCGTGCGCAGCAGGCGGCAGATCCACATGCCCGGGGGCGCGGCGGGGCAGTACTCCGTGTGGTTCTCGACGAGGCGCGAGTTCATCGTGGCGCAGACTCGGTCCTCGTGGTTGAGCCCGAGCACGTGTCCCAGCTCGTGCGCGCTGACGAGCGCCATCGTGTAGCGATCCTGCCCGCTTTGAATGCCGACCTTCGCGCTCACGATGCGCCCCTTGTCGTTGCGCTGGACGTTCGCCTCGCCCAGTGCCTTGAACCAGCGGATCCCGAGCAGCACCTTCGCGTCACGGCGTGAGCTCTTCCGAAACTGCACGCGCGCACCACTCGTGTTCCAGGCGTAGGCGGCGGTATCGACGGCCCACGCGTAGGCTGGTACCTCGTTGTAGTAGGTGATCGTCGCCGTCGGCCACCGCCCACCTTCGAGCTGGTACGCGCCGGCGGAGGATGGGAGAGCGATCGCGACGAGCGTCACGATCAGGGTTGCCGCAAATCTGACCTTCATTGTCTGTTCGTTTCGGCATGGGAGACTCATCCCTTGAAGGTTCTCGCCACACACCGTTATCCCGGCCCGGCCTTCGACGAGCTCGGGGACGTCGAGGTGCACGCGCTCGCGGACCTTGACTCTCCTCGGCCCGAGGTGGAGGCGCTGGTTGTCCTGAACGAGCCGGTGCCGCTCGAGCTCCTGCCGGGGCTGCGGCTCGTCGCGAACTTCAGCGTCGGGTACGACCGGATCGCTTTGGAGGAGCTGACCCGCAGAGGCATCGCCCTGACGAACACGCCCGGCGTCCTGTCGGCTGCGACGGCGGATCTGACGTTCGCGCTGATCCTGGCGACGCGGCGTCGCGTGGTAGAGGGCGACGTGCTTGTCCGGGCCGGTGAGTGGAAGGCGGGGTGGGCCAACGGGATCGTCGCCGAGGAGCTGACCGGGTCGACCCTTGGGATCGTCGGCCTCGGGCGCATCGGTCAGGCCGTCGCCCGGCGTGCGCAGGGGTTCGAGCTGCGCGTGCTCTACACGCAGCGAACGCGTGCGGACACGGAACTCGGCGAGTACCGCGAGCTCGATGCTCTGCTTGCGGAGTCGGACATCGTCAGCATCCACACGCCGCTGACACCCGAGACGCGCGGTCTCATCGATGCGCGCCGCCTGGCGTTATTGCGTGACGGCGCGTGCTTCGTCAACACGGCGCGGGGCGAGATCGTGGACGAGGCCGCGCTCGTCGCGGAGCTCGTCTCAGGACGTCTGCGTGCAGGGCTCGACGTCTTCGCGCACGAGCCGACTGTTCCAGCCGAGCTCCTCCCGCTGCCGAACGTCGTGCTCACGCCTCACCTCGGGAGCGCCACGCGCCAGACGCGCGAGGCGATGACCAGGATCGTCGTCGACAACATCCTGGCGTACGAGCGAGGCGACCCGCTACTCACTCCCGTCACGGTTTAGACACAGAATCCCCGTCCGGGCCGCGAAGCGGCCTGTCCGCGGAACGGACCGGTGGAGGGGGTCTGGGGGAACCGGGAGGTTTCCCCAGACCGAGAGTGAGACTCAGCCGAACGCGGTGCCCGGGCCGCTCGAGGTCCACTCGGCCAGCTCATACCAGTGCGTTGCGCGGAGGGCTTCGGCGACCTCGGGGTCTGTGTGCTCCGCATAGAAGACGTGCCGCTCGAGGTCACAGCAGATCGCGACAGCCTCGAGCTTGACCTTGGGAATGCTCATCAGCGCCTCACCAGGAAGCCTCGCCTCGGCGACGGTGTAGTGCTTGAACTGGAGGTCCGGCGCGTACTCCATCAGCTTCGGCCAGTCCGGACAGGTACGCGAGCTCATGTCGCGACCTTTTCCGTCGGCGCGCCGATCTCCTCCCCGGTCCAGCGGCCCTCGAGGCGCACCACACCGCGCTCATCGCCGGCCGGGTAGACGACGAACGCGAGCGCATCGTCGAGCCAGTGGTACAGCCGCTCTCCGCTCTCGTCCGTCAGGCCCAGGCGCAGGTGGAAGCGTCCGTCCGCCAGCGGCAGCTGCTCGACCTCGAAGCGGGCTCCGAGCTCCGTCGTTTGCTGATCCCAACCGAGCTCGGCGGTCGAGCGCCCCGAGCCCGCGACGAGCAGGCCGGATGCATCCCTCAACTCGAACGACAGCCTCGGCGGAGCCATCGCCCGCTGCGCGACGACGCGCAAACGCAGCATCAACGGCTCGCCGGCGAGGAACTGCGTGCGCGGCGCTCCGTCGGGGCCGAGCAGCTCGACGCCCTCGATCCGCGCATCGCCGCTCCCCCACTCCTTGAGGCCGGCGCCACGCTCCGCGGGATCCAGCTCACCGGCGAGCTGCTGCCGGTAGCGCACGATCGCATCGTGCGTCGGTCCGTCGAACTCGACGCGTCCGTTGCGGAGCAGGACTGCACGGTCGCAGAGACGCTCGACCGCCGCCGCGTCGTGCGAGACAAATACGATCGTGCCGCCGCGCTGCTTGAACTCGAAGATCTTGCCGAAGCACTTGCGCTGGAACTGCTCGTCGCCCACGGCGAAGACCTCATCCAGCAACAGGACGTCGGCGTCGATGTGCGCCGCAATCGCGAACCCGAGGCGCATGTACATCCCGGACGAGTAAGTGCGCACCGGCAGGTCGATGAACTGCTCCAGCCCGGCGAAGGCGACGATCTCGTCCAGTTGCTCGCGCACATAGGCGCGCTTGAGGCCGTGGATCGAGCCGTTGAGGAAAACGTTCTCCCGGCCGGTCAGATCCGGATGGAAGCCGGCGCCGAGTTCGAGCAGTGAGCCGACGCGCCCGCCGACCTCGACGCTGCCGGATGTCGGCTTGATGATCCCGGAGAGCAGCCGCAGGAGCGTCGTCTTCCCGGAGCCGTTTCGCCCGACGAGCCCGATCGCGCTGCCGGGATCGACGTGGAAGGACACGTCGGTGAGCGCCCGCACCTCCGCGGGCTGCGACCGGCGGCGTGCGACGACGACGTCCTTCAGCCGCCGCGACTCGCGCGGATAGACCTTGAAGAGCCGCGAGGCCTGCTCGGAGACGATCTCGCCCGGTCGAATCACGCTTCCGAGGGTACCGCGAGCACCCGTCGCACCAGCCCGGCGAGCACCTGCACGAACGCCGGGTCGGCATTCGGCATCTCGATCCTCCGAAAGCCCAGGGCGAGCTCCTCGGCCAGCCCCGCGGCCTCGTGGTCGAGGTCCCAACGGATCTCCAGATGGTCGGCGACAAAGCCGATCGGACACACCAGCACGTCGCGGACCCCGCCGCCCTGCAGCTCCCGGAGGTGGTCGAGGATGTCGGGGCCGAGCCACGGTTCGCCCGTCTGGGACTCGCTCTGAAACGAGAACGACCATGTCTCGAGCGCTGCGCGCTCTGCGACTAGCTGGGA
>Ga0099827_10000512_pt1 | contig 17725 bp, 17 predicted proteins | sample CZO8metaG_FD_79339 | JGI IMG/M metagenome (GOLD analysis project Ga0099827, IMG submission 79339) | Vadose zone soil microbial communities from the Eel River Critical Zone Observatory, Northern California, USA - CZOApr15con1.8 metaG | ecosystem: Environmental > Terrestrial > Soil > Vadose zone ...
CGGTGATACTCAGTTCAGCCACGATCTTCAGTGCGAGCCGCTGGGCTTCGACGGTCAGGGCGGGATCAAGACCCGGCGCGGGGGCGATGAACTCCCGGCGCTCGCCTTCCCGGCGCTGGCCTTCCCGGCGCTGGCCTTCCCGGCGCTGGCCTTCCCGGCGCTGGCCGTCTCGCCGCACCATCAGGGTGACCGGGTAGGTCACGCCTTGGCCTTCTGGCGATCGGGCGACGATCACGGCCAGCTCACGATCGGCGGCCGACCGCAGGCCGGACAAATCAGCCGCCGCACCCAGTGAATTGAGCCGCTCCCCCAGCGCGGCCTTGTCCCGCACCAGCCTGAGCGTCGCCGGGCTCGGCCGGACAGCGACCTGCGCCTCCAGCTTGGCGAGCAGATCTGCGGGCACGTCCTCGGGCTTGACCGTCACGATCTCGCACCCAGCCGCGAACGCCAGCAGGTCGTCGGCCGACCTGTAGTCACCGATCACCGTGCCCGCACTGGGTGCGACCTGCGCAGCGCTGTCATCCGGCGCCTCAGCCAGCACGCGGAACCCGATGCCAAGACTGATCGCCGCCTGCGCCGTCAGCCTGGTGCGGTAGCCACCTCCGACCATGCCGAGCACGGGCGGCGACAAAGGCGAGGCAGCAGCGTCCGCTTGCCCGGCACCGCCAGCGTCGGCATCACCGCCAGCGTCAGGCGGACTGTCCTCATCGTTCACCCGCCGTAGCCTACGAGGTTGGCGCTCACCGCCAGCCCCGGGAGCCCATTCAGGCCCGCGCCATGCCGCCCGCTCAGACCAGCGCGCCACGCCGCCCGCTCACGCAGGCCCAGCCACCACTGGCTCATCCAGCCTCTCCCGCACCGGTTGCGGGAAGATCACCGCGAACGTCGCCGGCCGCGGCCTGACCAGCACCAGCTGCCCGCCGTCCGAGGCAGCCATCGACTTGGCCAGCGCCAGTCCGAGGCCCGTCCCGCCGGCGCCGCTTACGCTCCTTTCGAAGATCCTGTGCACCAGGTCGGGCGGCACGCCCTTGCCTTCATCCTTGACCTCAACAACCACCGACCGAGGGGTCTGCGAGGTCCTTATCGTGACCCGCCCGTCCCCATGCATGAGCGCGTTATCCAGCAGGCTAGCAATGACCTGTGACACTCCCCCGACGCTGACGTAGGCCCGCAGCGCACGCTCGCCCAGCACCTCAATGCTGCGGCCCTTGTCGCGGAACGCGGGCTCCCACTCGATCACCTGCTGATCGATGATCTCGTCGAGGTTCGACAGCGCGGGTGCGCCAGACGATGATCGTCGAGCCCGGCCGAGCAACTGGTGCACGACCTCGGCCAGCCGGTCGGTCTGCGCGAGCGCGGCGGCGCCCTCCTCCCGGACCACCGCCGGGTCGTCGGCTGCTTCGACCATCTCCTCCAGCCGCATCGACAGCGCGGTCAACGGCGTCCGCAGCTGGTGCGAAGCGTCGACCGCGAAGTCCTGCTCGGCCGTGATCAAGTCGCTGACACGTTGCACCGCGAAGTCCAGGCCATCTGCGATCCGGTCGAGCTCAATGATCCCGTACCGGCGGCCGACCGGCCGCGCGTCGCCTGAGCCGACCCGGTCGGCCGCTCTGGCCAGGTCCTGCGCCGGGCGGGTCAGCCGGCGCGCCTGCGCCATCGCCAGTCCGCCCGCGACCACGAGAGCGGCGAGTACCGCCGCGCCGACCTTCGCAGGCGTCAGCCGCCCGTGATGCGGGCCGACCGTGAGCGCCAGCGCGGCGGATAGCACCACGACCGCTACCGCAGCTACACCAAACGTCGACGTCAGCAGACGGCGCCGCATGTGCGCTCAATCTCCGCGCTCGAACCTGAATCCGACGCCGCGCACGGTGGTGATGAAATGCGGGTTGTGCGCGTCGTCGCCCAGCTTGCGACGCAGCCAGGACACGTGCATGTCGAGGGTCTTGGTCGATCCCCACCACTTGCTGTCCCAGACCTGACGCATAATCTGGTCCCTGGTCACGACCTTGCCCGCCTCGGTCACCAGCAGGTTGAGCAGGTCGAACTCCTTCGACGTGAGATCCAGCTCGGCGGTACCGAGCCAGGCCCGGCGCGCGTCGGCGTCGATGCGCACGCCCTGCACGATCTGCGCGGGCGACGCCCCCCGGCGCAGCAGCGCCCGGACCCGGGCGAGGAGCTCGGCGAGCCGGAACGGCTTGGCGACGTAGTCGTCGGCCCCCGCGTCCAGGCCGATGACCGTGTCGACCTCCTCGACCCGCGCCGTCAGGATGAGCACGGGCGTGGACTGGCCGGCCAGCCGCAGCCGCCTGCAGACCTCGAGCCCGTCCATCCTCGGCAGGCCGATATCGAGCACGATGAGGTCAATTCCGCCCGCCCTGGCTACCTCGAAGGTCCCCGGCCCATCGGCGGAAACGCCTACCTCGTAACCCTCACGCCGCAAAGCCCGTGCTAGCGGCTCGGAAATAGACGGGTCATCTTCGGCAAGCAATACGCTAGTCATGTCCCAGATGGTAAGGCGAACTCACGCAATTAACCTGGCGCGACGCACCGCATGCGGGCAAGTATTTGGTCAAGTTAGCGTTCGATACGTTCAATAGTTAATCTACCGGTAAGCGGATCTGTGGCAATTTTTAAAATCAATTTATATTCGAAACGAATTTGCGGTGGCGATCCGAGTTATTTAGCCGCTCTTGCCCGACCTCCCACTGCCAGCCTCCGCTGGCCTGCTCACTCGAGTCACATCGGCCTCATCCGCAACTCAAGTTATCCGCATCGCGCCGCATCAGAGTGAGTCCGAAAGATGGATGCGCATATTCATCCCCTGGAATCCAGATGAATATGCTGATTCATCTTCTGGATGCACCTTACGAACGAGGCCCACGTTGCATTTGTGTCTTAGGTGACCAAAGTGACAACGAAGGCGAAGGCGGCACGGGTGCTGAGGCGGGGCCAGTGCGCGGGCAGAAGCGGGGCGAGCGCGGACCCGGAACCGGGGCGAGGCGAAGGCGGAGGTGGAGGTGGAGGTTGGCGGCGGGGGCGGGTCCAGCCGGCAGAGGCTGCCCAGCCGGCTAAGGCGGGGCGGTGGTGGAAGCGGGTGGGCGACTGGAACGGATAGTGCGGTGGGCTCGGGCGACCGGATGACCGCTCTCGCCGATCACACCGGGGCGATGCCGTGGCGGCGGCGGGAGAAAGAGCGGTCTTTGCCGCGCGCCGCGGCGAACCGGCGAATCAAATCCGAGCGCAACGCCTCCGGCTCGACGATGTCGTCCACGACAAGCTCGCCCGCCAGCCGCAAGATATCGATATCCGCCTCATACTCGTCCCGAAGCTGCTTAGTGTGGAGCTCTTTTTCGCCCGGATCGGCGATTGCCGCGAGCTTGTTGTAATAGACGGCGTTGACGGCGGCTTCGGCGCCCATGACCGCGATTTTCGCGGTTGGCAGCGCAAGGGTCGCGTCCGGCTCGAATCCCGGACCAGCCATCGCATAAAGGCCGGCCCCATACGCCTTGCGCACCACGACGCAGATTTTGGGTACGGTCGCCTCGGAAACAGCGCTGATCATTTTCGCGCCGTGCCGGATAATTCCCTGCTTTTCGACGGCCGTGCCGACCATAAAGCCGGGCACATCGGCGAGGAACAGCAGCGGCACATTGAACGCGTCGCAAGCCTGGATGAACCGTGTCGCCTTGTCGGCCGAGTCGACGAAGAGCACGCCGCCCTTGAACATCGGGTTGTTCGCCACGACTCCGATCACCTGGCCGTCGAGCCGGGCGAAGCCCACGACGAGTTCCCGAGCCCAGAGTTCGTGGATCTCGAACAGCGAGCCGGCATCGACCAGGCCGCGCACATACCGCCGCATGTCAAAAGCCTGCCGTTCGCTGACCGGCACGAGTTTGCGCAGGTCGATCGGCTCGGGGTCGGCCGGCGGCGCGATCGGCGGCGCCGACTGCCAGTTACCGGGCAGGTAGGACAGGTACCGGCGGACCGCCTCGATCGCGTCGGCCTCGTCCGGCGCCAAGTGATGCCCGCAGCCGGACACGGTGCAGTGCATTCGCGCCCCGCCCATGTCCTCAAGCGTGGTCTTCTCCTTGACGACCATCTCGACCATCCGGGGGCTGCCCAGGTACATGGAGGCGTTGCCGTCGACCATCGCGACGTAGTCGCAGAACGCGGGGATATAGGCGCCGCCGGCCGCCGAGGGACCGAACAGCGCGCACACCTGCGGGATCGAACCTGACGCCCGGACCTGGGTGTGGAAGATCTTGCCCGCTCCCCTGCGTCCGGGGAACATCTCGACCTGGTCGGTGATCCTGGCCCCGGCCGAGTCGACCAGGTAGATCATCGGCAGCCCGCTGGCGTAGGCCTTCTCGATGATCCTGATGATCTTCTCGACGGTCCTGGCTCCCCAGGAACCCGCTTTCACCGTCGAGTCGTTGGCCATCAGCGCGACCGGCCGGCCGTCGACGGTCGCGGTGCCGGTGATCACGCCGTCGGCCGGGAGCCCGTCAGCGAGGGCGTTGGCGAAGATGCCGTCTTCGCTGAAGCTGCCGGCGTCGACGAGCCGGGCGATGCGTTCCCGAGCGAACAGCTTGCCGCTGGCCGCCGCCGAATGGTGATACTTAGCCGCCCCACCCGCGCCGATCCGCTCTCGCACGCCCGGTAGGTCGGCGTGCGGGACGCTGACGTCGCCCGCGGCCATGGTCTGATCCTGCGCAGCACTCACATCGTGAGCGTACCTAGTGCGGCCCGCGAGTCAGGCTGGCACCGTCCGGCCCCGCGGCCCGGCCCGCAGCACCTGGGACGGCAACTCCCGCCCCACGATGCGCTCGGCGTCGGCGGCCGCGTCGATCATCGCGTCCAGGTCGATCCCGGTGTCGATGCCCATGTCGGCGAGCATGTACACGAGTTCCTCGGTCGCGATGTTGCCGGTCGCACCGGGCGCGTACGGACAGCCGCCCAGCCCGCCGACCGACGCGTCAAAGTCAGCGACCCCCAGCTGCAACGCCGCGAGCACGTTGGCCAGCCCGGTACCGCGCGTGTTGTGGAAGTGCAGGTTAAGTGGCACCTCCGGGCAGGCCGACCGGAATTCACCGACCAGCGACCAGACCCGGCTGGGCGTCGCCATCCCGGTCGTGTCGCCAAACGAGATCGAATCGGCCCCGTCCCGCACCGCCCGGCTGGCCGCCCAGACCACCCGCTCGACCGGCACCTCGCCTTCGTAGGGGCAGCCCCAGGCGGTCGACACGATCACCTGGCAGGTCACGCCGCGCTGGTGGGCCGCGTCGATCACGGCCGCGATGTCGTCCAGGGACTCCGCCGTCGACCGGTTGACGTTCTTCTTGTTGTGCGTGTCTGAGGCGGAGACGACGGCCTCGATCTCGGCCAGTCCGGCGTCCAGGGCCCGGCGCGCACCCCGAAGGTTAGGCACCAGCGCCGAATACCGGACGCTGTCCGCCCTCGCAATCCCGTCCCAGACCTGGTCGGCGTCGGCCATCTGCGGGATCGCATCCGGCTGTACGAACGACACGGCCTCGATCCGGCTCACCCCAGTCTTCGACAGCCGGTCGATCAGCTCGATCTTGGCCGCCGTCGGCACCGGGTCCTCGTTCTGCAATCCGTCCCGGGGTCCGACCTCGCGTACCGAAACCTGCGTCGGAATATCAGACACCACTTGCCTCCTACGGCCCGGACCCAGCCAGCCCAGCGACGGAGGGCCACACCGGCGCTCGCTTCTGGGTGAACGCCGCGATCCCCTCCCGCCGGTCCACGCTTGCCGCCGCCGTCCGCCAGGCCGCGTCCTCCACATCAAGGGCGGCAACCAGCCCGAGCCCCGAACCATTCCGCAGCGCCTGCTTGGCGGCCCGGACCGCGATCGGCGAGTTAGCCGCGATCTGTCCGGCCAGCTCAAGCGCCCGCTCCCGCGCCGACTCCTCGGGGACCAGCACATCGACGAGCCCGATCGACGCCGCCTCGCCGGCCTGTACCCGTCGCCCCGTGAAGATCAGCTCGGCCGCCCGTCCCGGCCCGACCCGCCGGGCCATCAGCTGAGTCCCGCCGCAACCAGGCACCAGCCCGACCGAAGCCTCCGGCAGCCCGAGAACGGCCGTGCCGTCCGCGACGATCACATCGCAGCTCAGAGCCAGCTCGCAGCCGCCGCCGAGCGCGAACCCGTGAACGGCCGCGATGGCCGGCTGCGGCAGCGCCAGCAGCGCTCCGAACGCGGCGCGGAACACCGGCCGCTGCTCCATGATCTGCGCATCGCTCATCCCGGCCCGCTCTTTGAGGTCGGCGCCCACGCAGAACGCCCGCTCGCCAGCCGACGACAGCACGACGGCCACCACGCCGGAATCGGCCCGCAACGTCGCGAACGTCAAGGCGAGCACCTGCAGCGTCGCGGTGTCGAGCGCATTCATCGCCTCAGGCCGGTTGAGCACAACCTCGGCGATCTCGCCAGCTTGTGCCAGATGACGTTCCAGCTGAACCGTGCCCACGCCCGCACAGTACCCGACCGGCCGCCGCTCAAAGCCGACCGGTTCATAGCCGCCTCAGAGCTAGCGCTGCGGTTAACGAGAACAACACCGCCGATCCTTCATGCCATGACAGACAGCAATCGCGTCGTCCAGGGCCGCACCCGGGTCAGATCGGTCGCCGCGTCCGCCACCGCGGCGAGCATCCTGGCCGCCGCTGGCCTCGCCTTCGGCCTTCCGGGAGTGACGGCGACCAAAGCCAGCACTTCGACCGGCAGCACCGGCCAGAAATCGACGACCCACAAGACGACCACGACTCGGCAGCGCCACACCAGCAAGAGCAAGAACTTGCAGTCGCCGACGACCACACCGACCACGGGCAGCAACAACTCTCCGCAGGTCTCGTCGGGCGGTTCGTGATGGATTCCTCGAGCACCGCACTGTGGTACGTAAGCCGGGCGACCGGCGTGGTCTGCCTGTTGCTGTTCACCGCCGTGATCCTGCTCGGCCTGCTGATGTCCAGGCAGGGCAAGCTGCCCGGCTTGCCCAAGTTCGGCGTCGTGCACTTGCACCGCTACCTGTCGCTCCTCGCGGTCTCGTTCATCACCGTGCACGCGGCGACCGCGGTTGCCGACTCCTTCGTGAACATCTCGCTGGCCTCGGCGATCGTCCCGTTCGTCTCGAAGTACGAGCCGTTCTGGCTCGGCCTCGGCGCGGTCTCGCTCGACCTGATGATCGCGGTGATCGCGACCAGCCTGATCCGCTCCAGGATCGGACGCCGCACCTGGCGGGCTGTGCACTGGCTGGCCTACGCCTGCTGGCCGATCGCGATCGCGCACAGCATCGGCTCAGGACCCGATGTGCAGCACGGCCCGCTGCTCTGGCTGACCGTGGCCTGCACGGCGGCCGTCGCTATCGCGATCGTCGCGCGCACGGCTGCCGCGCTGCGAGCCGCCCCGTCCGACGCACAGATCCGCGCCCTGCTGGCCGACTCCCATACCCGAAACCGCACCCGCATTGGGGCTGCTCACCGATGACCACTTTTGCTCAGCAAAGCTCCCAGCCGACTGCTGGCGGCCAAACCGGATCGAGCACCAGGCCACTGGGACCAGGCCACGGGGCCGGGCAATCCGAGCCGCGCCCGATATCACGGCTGCTACCGCCGCCCGGCAAACCCGCCCTGGACCTAGGCGCGCACTTGCGCCGTCACGGCCAGGTCCCCTACCGGGGCCGCCCGGGTCAGCTGATCGAAGACGTGCGGGTCGCCGGCCTCACCGGCAAAGGCGGCGCCGCGTTCCCGGTGCACCGCAAGCTCTCGGCCGTGCTGGCGGCCCAAGGCCGTCCGGTCGTCGTGGCGAACGGCGCCGAAGGTGAACCCGCCAGCGCGAAGGACAAGGCGCTGCTGCTGCTCAACCCGCACCTGGTCCTGGACGGCATCCAGCTGGCGGCCGAGGCGACCGGCGCGTCCGACGCAGTGCTCTACGTCACCCTGGACGCCGAGAAGGCGCACTGGCTGAACGCCCTCATCGCGCAACGCCGCTCCGCCAACCTCGACCGCCTTGAGGTGCGTCTGGTCGCGGCGCCGCATAAGTTCCTGGCCGGGCAGGAGTCCGCGCTGGCCAACCGGATCAGCGGCGGCCCGGCGCTCCCGTCATTTGCACCGCCGAGGGTCTTCGAGCGCGGCGTAGACGGGCGCCCGACCTTTGTTTCTAACGTCGAAACGCTCGCCCATCTAAGCCTGATCGCTCGCTACGGCCCCTCCTGGTTCGCCCGGGCGGGAACTCCCGACGAGCCAGGAACCATGATCTGCACGCTGCACCACGCCGACGGCCGGGTGGATCTGACCGAGGCCGCGCTGGGCACGCCGCTATCCGACCTGCTTGACCTGGGCCCGGCGGTGCTGGCCAATGGGGACGACCCCCTTTCGACCCCCGCAAGCGCCGTGCTGATCGGCGGGTATCACGGCGCCTGGCTGCCGACCGCGACCGCGGCGCGGATCACGCTCGCCAACGCCGCGCTCCGCCGGCACGGCGCGACGGTCGGGGCCGGGGTGCTGGCCGCGCTGCCCGCTGGCCGGTGCGGCCTGGCCGAGACGGCTAGGGTCGCCCGGTACCTGGCGCTGGAGTCGGCCGGCCAGTGCGGCCCGTGCCGCAACGGGCTGCCCCGCATCGCCGGCGCCCTCGCCGACCTCGCGGACGTGACCGGCGGGCGCCGGCCCGACCCAGCCCTGCTTCACGACCTGGACCGGTGGTCTGGACTGGTCTATCGACGCGGCGCGTGCGCTCATCCGGACGGCACGGTGCGGTTCGTGACCAGCGCGCTGCGGACGTTCGACGCCGAGATCACGGCGCACCGGCACGGCCGGTGCACGGGGACGAGCAACCGCGCGTTCCTGCCGGTCGGAAACGGAGAGTGAGTCCGATGAGCGGCAGGCAAGAGGCGAAGCTGGCGGTCAATCCGATCGCCTGCTCGGGCCACGGCGTCTGCGCCGAACTGCTCCCCGAGCTGATCACGCTCGATGAGTGGGGCTACCCGCTGCTGGCCGACATCCCAGTGCCCGCCCACCTGGCTCGGCAGGCCCGGCGCACGGTCACCGACTGCCCGGCACTCGCGCTCCTGCTGACCAAGCCCACGTGAGCCCGGTCAAGCCCGGGGCCGGTCAAGAGCAGCACAGAGGATACTCAGAGGTACGGCATAGGTACCGCCCACCTTGGCGAGCCAGGCTAGGAACATGATGAGCGTGCTAGACGGGGCGCCAGCGACGGCGAGCCCCGGTACCGGACAGACGCCGGAGCAGACCGGGATGCGACCGGACGGCACCCCGATCCGGGTGCTGGTCGTCGACGACGAGCCGAGCCTGGCCGAGTTGCTGTCCAGCGTGCTGCGCTATGAGGGCTGGGAGATCAGGACCGCCGCCGACGGCGGGTCGGCGGTCAGGACAGCTCGCGAATTCAAGCCGGACGCGGTCGTACTCGACATCATGCTGCCCGACTTCAACGGTCTCGAGGTCATGCGAAGAGTACGGGCCGAACTGCCGCACGTCTGCGTGTTGTTCCTCACCGCCCGCGACGCGGTCGAGGACCGGATCGCCGGCATCACGGCCGGGGGCGATGACTACGTGACGAAACCGTTCAGCCTGGAGGAAGTGCTGGCCCGGCTGCGCGGCCTGCTGCGCCGAGCCGGAGTGACCAGGGCCCGGACCGGCACCGAGCTGACGCTGGGCGACCTGGTGATGGACGAGGACGCTCGCGAGGTGCACCGCTCAGGTGAGCTGATCGACCTGACCGCGACCGAGTTCGAACTGCTGCGCTTCTTGATGCGCAATCCGCGCCGGGTCCTGTCCAAGGCCCAGATCCTGGACCGGGTCTGGAACTATGACTTCGGCGGCCAGGCCCATATCGTCGAGCTATACATCAGCTATCTGCGAAAGAAGATCGACGTGGGCCGCGAGCCGCTGATCCACACGGTCCGGGGCGTGGGGTACGTACTCAAGCCGACCGGATGATGCTGACGATTAGACACTGGCTGGCCGGGCGGACATTGCGCGGCCGGCTGATCGCCGGGCTGGTCGCGCTGCTCGCGCTGTCCTGCGCGCTGGTCGGCGCGACCGTCTACCTCGCGCTGCGTAGTTTCCTGTACAACCAGCTCGCCGGTCAGCTGACGCAGGCGAACTCGCGGTATGTCGGTTGCGTCGACCACCGCGGCGGCCCGGTGATACCGGGAGGCTGGCCGCGCTACGTCGGCGGCTATCCGCTAGCTGGCGGCTACCCGCCCCCGGTGCCGAATTGCAACGAGATCAGCGGCCAAGCCGCGGGCACCTTCACGGCCAGGCTCGTTTCCTACACGGTCACGAACGCGAACGTCACGGCGGCCACCTGCCGCCTGTCGACGGCCGACCAGACCGTCCTGGCGGGGTTGCGGCCCAACGGCAAGCCGGTCAGCCGGACGCTCGACTCGGCGCAAGGCGATTACCTGCTCTCGGCGGTTAAGGGATCCGATGGCGCCGTGCTGGTGACCGGCCTGCCGTTGGCTCCGCTGGAGACCACGCTCCGCGAGGTAGCGTTCACCGAGATCTCCGTGTTCGGCCTCGCGCTGCTGCTAGCCGGACTGCTTGGCACGGCCTGGGTCCGGCTGTCGCTCCGCCCGCTCAGCCGGATGACCGCGACCGCGACCGAGGTCACGAAATTGCCGCTGGCCAATGGCAGCGTCGACCTGCCGCACCGGGTCAGGCACGCCGATCCGCGCACCGAGGTCGGCAAGCTCGGCGAGGCGTTCAACGCCATGCTCGGCCACGTCGAATCGGCGCTTGCCCGGCGGCACGCCAGCGAGGCAAGGCTGCGCAGCTTCGCGGCCGACGCCAGCCACGAGCTGCGGACCCCGCTGGCCGCGATCAGGGGCTACACGGAACTGGCCCAGCGGAAAGCCGATGAACTGCCGCCTGACCTGCGGCGGGCGCTTGAGCGGGTCGATGCCGAGTCGGCCAGGATGAGCGGCCTGGTCGATGACCTGCTGCTGCTCGCCCGCCTCGACGCGGGCCGTCCGCTCGAGCGCAAGCCGGTCGACCTGACCAGGCTGGCGATCGACGCGACCAGCGACGCGCGGGCCGCCGCGCCTGGGCATCGCTGGCTGCTTGACCTGCCGCCCGAGCCGGTGCAGGTACCCGGTGATGAGTCCAGGCTGCGCCAGGTGCTCGCGAACCTGCTCAGCAACGCGGCCAAGCACACGCCGGCCGGCTCGTCGGTGACGATCGCGGTCGCGGCCGATCGGGCCGGCCGCTCAGCCAGGCTCAGCGTCACCGACGACGGGCCCGGGGTGCCGCCCGAGCTTCAGTCCAGCCTGTTCGAGCGGTTCGTGCGGGGCGACCCGTCGCGCTCGCGGGCGGCCGGCAGCACGGGCCTTGGCCTCGCGATCGTGGACGCGGTCACGACGGCCCACGGTGGCCGCGTGGATCTGACCAGCCGCCCAAGGCAGACCAGATTCACCGTCACGCTGCCGGCCGGTTGCTAGAGGTAGCTCTCCGGCCAGTCAGCCGGGCCTGGCCGGTTTTGCGGCAAGTTGCGGCCCATCCGGGCCTCGTCGCCGACGAGCTGGAACAAGGTGCCTTGCACCTGGCGGATCTCCGGGATCTCGTCGAGCTCAAGCCGTCCCTGCTCACCGGGCGCCTCGACGACCAGCGTCCCGCAGCCGAAGATCCGGTCGATCACGCCCTGGGTAAACGAGACGTCGCTGATCCGGTTCAGCGGGAAGTCGCGACCGGTCCTGCTCAGGATGCCCTCGCGGAGCCGCAGCCGGCGGTTGGTCACCTCGTAGGTCGTCGTGCGCCAGCGCAGGAACGGGCCGCCGAAGAACACCACGGCGACCAGCAAGGCGGCGACGCCGATTCCGAGCCTGATCGGCCACAGGTCCGACCCTGATTGGGGCAGGATCAAAATGACCGCGATCGCCGCCGCTACGTCTAGCAGCAGGATCGCTGATGGCCTGACCAGCGTCTTTCCGTGCGGGTGCAGGCGAAGCACAAGATGCTCGCCCTCGACCAACCCATCCGATGCAGGCACATCTCACATGATGACAGGTAACCGCGCGTGCTAGCGACAATCACGATCAGTCGGCCCCGTCCGAGCTTGTGAGACCTCGTCCGCCAACTCCCGGCAAACGGCCATCCGCCCGCCTCGCCGACACCCGCCCGTTACCAGCGCGACCGCCCCCACTCGGGGTTCCATGATCGTGGAGAGTTTCCGCCTGGTGGAGACTTAGCCGCGTTATTCCGCGGCTAAGTCTCCCAGAAGCGGAAACTCACCACCAAAAACCTGGGCATTCCGGACAGTTTTTCATGATCGTGGTGAGTTTTCGACGGCGCTGCGGCAAACCTCCGCGAAAGATGGCCAGACGGGCCATTGGTCCGCCCCGCATCCAGGACCGGCACCCCAACCGCCACCCCAACCGCCCCGGCGCTCGAGATCGGCTATCGCCTCAGGTTATCGGCAGCATTCCGCCGGCGCGGGCGAGTACCGGCGTGACGTCGCCAGCGCCGTGGTCGGACTGGTAGTCGAGGTTGATCGTGGCGTTGATCAGCGACAGGTGGCTGAACGCCTGGGTGACTCAGCGGACGTGGATGACATCTCCTGCGCTGACCGGGACCAGGTCACCACCCGGCTGGTCAGCCCGCACGATCAGGCGGCCGGTGCCGTCCACATCGACGGCTGTGCCGGTCAGCGACCGGCCACCGGGCAGCGAGATCTTGACGGCCCGTCCGATCGTGGCGCACAGCCTGACGTACTCAGGTCGCAGCCCGCAGGCGTCGGCATCGCCGGCACCCGCGGCCCCGGGCTCGGTCCAACGGCGGTACCACCGATCGAGTCGGCGCAGGATCTCGGCCAGCAAGTCGGTCCGGTCGACGTGCCCCGCACCGTGCAGCTCAAGCGAGGTCGCTGTCGGCACGGGAAGCTCGCCGACCCCGCCGCGCACGTTCAGGCCGATCCCGACGACGATCGCGGCACCGGTGGTCTGCTCGGCGAGGATGCCGGTCAGCTTGCCCTCGCCGATCAAGATGTCGTTCGGCCACTTCAGCCGCGCGTCGACGCCAGTCACGGCGCGCACGGCGGAGGCGGTGGCGACTCCGGCCAGCAGCGGCACCCAGCTCCTGGCCGACTGCGGCACGCAGCGCGGGCGCAGCAGCACCGAGAACGTCAGCGCGGCGCCGGGAGCGCTCTGCCAGACCCGGCCCTGTCGGCCCCGCCCCGAGGTTTGCGCCTGCGCGGCGAGCACCAGGCCCTGCGGCGCCCCGGCCGCGGCGAGCCGCAGCAGGTCGGAGTTGGTCGAGCCGGTCTCGGCGACCACCTTGACCTCGTTCCACAAGCCCCCGGGCACGACGACAGCCGAGCGCAGCCGGTTCTCGCACAGTGACGCGGCGCTGCTGGCGAGGCTCGATCCGGCGGCTGGCATGCCGCCTATTGTGCTAGATCATCTGGCGCCGGTCCTACAGTCCTGCTAGACATCTGCATGATCGCGGCTGACGCCAGCTGAGCCGCTTCGCGAACGTTGGATGAACCAATCGCGACGGCGTCCGTCGTGTCACTAAATAGGCGCGCGTAGGCGGTACGCTTGCGATCGCCAGGTCGACCCGGGTGAAAACCCCGTCAAAGGGAGAACTCGCCGGTGGTACTCAATTACCGCACGGTGCTGGCTATCGTCGCGACTTCGACCATGACGCTCGTCGCTGGCTGCGGTTCCGTAGCCGAGCCCGACGGCGCTGCGGGAGCAGGCACGCTCACGGGGAAAACCAGCGCGAACAGGCCGGGGGACGCGATTCCGAGCACGCCCGCCCCTGGCAAGGTCACGCTCAAGGAGGACGGGAGTACGCTGCTTCTCCCGCTGTTCTCCGAATGGGCGACCGAATACAACAAGCAGTTTAGTAACGTCACGATCTCGACCGATAGCGGCGGGTCGGGCCAGGGCATTTCCGACGCGTCGGACGGAGCGGTCGACATCGGCGCGTCCGACGCGTTCTTGTCCGTCGGCAATCTGGTCCAGAACCCGAACATGCTGAACATCCCGCTGGCGGTCGCGGGGCAGCAAATCAACTACAACGTGCCTGGGTTGCGGCCAGCCGGCGCGCACATCAACCTGAATGGCAAGGTGCTCGCCGCGATCTACGAGGGCAAGATCAGGAACTGGAATGCCGCGAAGATCGCCGACCTCAACAAAGGCGTGTCGCTGCCCAACCTGCCGATCGTGCCCCTGCACCGCGGAGAGCCCACCGGCGCAGGCGACACGTTCTTGTTCTCCAGCTTCCTGTCGACCGAGGATCCGAACTGGTACGCCAAGTACGGCTTCGGCGCCATCATCGACTGGCCCTCGGTGCCGGGCGCGAAGGCCGAGACGGGCAACGACGGGATGGTCGCCGGCTGTGCGGCCACGCGCGGCTGCATCGCCTACGTCGGCATCAGTGACTTCAAGAAGGCCGCCGATGCCGGGCTGGGTGATGCCGCGCTCAGGAACGCCTTCGGCAACTTCGTGACGCCAAGCCCGGCCACCATGCTCGCGGCGGTCAACAGCTTCATCTCGGCGACGCCGGACAACGAGACGATCTCGATGATTAACGGGCCCGCGCCGACCGCTTACCCGATCGTCAACTACGAGTACGCGATCGTGTCCAAGACCCAGCGGAACGCCGTCAAGGCGCGGGACATCAAGGCGTTCCTGAACTGGGCCATTAACACCAAAGACGCGAAGTCATTCCTGGGTGGCGTGCAATTCATCCCGCTGCCCGCGCCGATCGCCCAGCTGGCCGACGATCAGATCGCGAGGATCAAATGACCGGTCCCGCTCCCGCCGCTAGCTACGCGGCGCCGCCGACCGCACCGGCCCCGGTGTCGCCGCGCCTGTCCGCCGCACCAGTCCCGCCGGTATCGCACGCGCCGCCGCGCCGCCGGGGCCGACTGTCATTGACCGGCGACCGGGGCACCCCGACCGTGCTCCAGACACTGCTGGTCGGCCTGATCATCGGCTCGCTGGTCTGGGGGGTCGTCGCGGCACTGACGGTCGGCCAGCACTCCTCGGCCGCCAAGGAAGTGGCCAGCACCAGCGAGCCGCTCAGTCTCGCGGCCCAGCGGATGTACCTGTCGCTCTCGGACGCCGACGTCAAGGCGGCGACCAGCTTCCTCGCCCACCCGCCCGGCGGCACGCCGATGCCGCTCGCCGACCGGCAGGCCTACGACGCCGACATCGCCAATGCCGCCGCCGAGCTGGCCACGCTGCGCAGCGCAAGCACCGGGGTCGACAGCGCCAAGTTCGATAAGGACCTGGCCGCGATCTCGGCCGGGCTGCCGATATACACCGGCTATGTGCAGCGGGCTCAGACCTATAGCTCCCTTGGGTTCCTGCTAACTGGTGGATCGTTCATCGAGAACGCCTCCGAGGAGATGCACCTGGTGCTGCTGCCGGCCGCCAGCGACATCTACTCGCAGGAGAACGCCGCTCTGACCTCGGCCAGCGCCCAGGCGACCGGCCTACCGCTGATCGTCGTCTGCCTGCTAGTGGCCATCGCGGTCGGGTACGTACTGCTCAGGTCCCAGCGCTGGCTGACTCGCCGGACCCACCGTCGGATCAACCCGGGGCTGCTGCTTGCCACCGCCGCGCTCGCGATCAGCACGATCTGGATGGTCATCGCGTTCGCATCGGCCCGCTCCAACTTCGGCGAGGGCCTCGGGCACGGCTCGACCCCGGCCGAGTCGCTCGCCCAGGCCAGCATTGCCGCGCAGTCCGGCCGCCGCTTCGAGGTGCTCAACCTCATCTCGCGTAGCGGCGCGTCCTCGTTTCAGGCCGCCATCACCGACGCCCAGAAACGAATCGGCCCTGGTTCTGGGAGCCTGCTCGACGCTGCGGCGTCCGCCTCGCCGTCGGGGGCAGGCGCCGACGCCGCGGCCGCGCGTGACGCCAAGAGCTGGGAGTCCGCGTCGGTCAAGGTCTTCTCGCTCAACCCGGCGACGTCGACCTACGCGGACCTGACCGGGCTAGTCATCGGAACCGGTTCTGGCAGCTCACAGGCAGCGTTCGAGAAGCTGGAGACCGACCTGCGCAGCGGCATCGCGGCCGACCAGGTCGTATTCCGGGCCAACGCCGCCTCGGGCAGCACCGCGTTCGACGGCCTTGAGGTCGCGGCGATCATCGCGATGCTGGCGATGATCGGCGGAAGCGCATGGGGGCTGTCACGTCGCCTGGCCGAGTACCGTTGAAGTGGCCGAAGGCGCGGGACCTGCGGGGGGTCGTCCCCCCGCAGGTCGCACTGCGCCTGCTGACGAAGGCAGGGCCCGCTAGATGACGTTTCCGCTTACCCGCGAGCAGGCGCAGGCTGCTGCCACGACCGCTTCGGCTGAGCGCGACACGATCCAGGCGAACATACTCGAACTCGACGGCAGCTTCGGCAAACGGCTGCTCGCGGGCGCCCCGCTGACCGGACAGAGCCGTGATTCCTGGGAGAAGACCTCAGCGACGCTGGCCCGGCTCTGGGAAACCTTCACCGCCTACTCGGCGGTGATCGACCGCGCCAGCGAGATCCTCAACGCGCCCGGCCGGATCCCGGCCATGCGGGTCGGCGAGGCGGTGAGCCTGCTCACCGGGCCCTCGGTCCGGCTGACCAGGGCGGTGGCACCGCTCAGCCAGCGCGAGCTGACCTCCGGCGGCCTGACCCAGATGACGCTGCAGGCGACCGTCCGCGAGATGCGCGGCTCGTTCAGCGAGGTCGCCGCCGTGCTGACGGCGGCCGAGAACGTGTGGAACGAGATCTCGGAGGGGATCAGGCAGATCACCTCCGACCTCGAGGCGGCCAAACGCCAGTTGCCCGGGCTGGACGGGGGCGAGCTGGGCGGATCGCTCACCCAGGCCGAGAACAGCCTGCGCGAGCTGCGTGAGCGGCTCAACAGCGACCCGCTCACGTTCTGGACCGGCGGCCAGGTCGACACCAGCCGGCTCAGCCGGCTGCGGCAGGAGGCCGGTGCCGCCGTAACCCAGGTGAACGAACTCGCCCGGGTCCGCACCGATGCCGACCGGCGCCTGGCCGAGATCGCGGCAGCGATAGCCGAAGCGCAGCAGGCCTGGCAGGACGCGACGGTAGCCACGGAGCGCGCGACCGCGCGGGTCGCCGCGCCGCCCGGCGACCCGTTGCCCGACGTCAGCTGGCTGGTCAGGCGGACCAGCGGCCTGACCGAGCTGAAGACGGCCGGGCGGTGGACCAGGCTCGCCTCAGAACTCGACGCGATCGACAAGCAGGCGGCCAACGTCATCAGGCGGTGCAAAGAGGTCGAGCAGGCCGCCACCGGCCTGGTCGAACAGCGGGACCAGCTACGCGGCCTGCTCGATGCTTACCGCGCCAAGGCAGGCGGCATCGGCGCGGCCGAGAACGCCGAGCTTGACCAGCGTTACCAGCAGGCTAAGAACCTGCTCTGGACCGCCCCTTGTGACCTCGCGGCGGCGACCGCCGCGGTAAACGGATATCAGCAGGCGATACTGCATCTGCGCCGGAGCGGAGACCGATCATGACAACCCCACCAGAGCGCTGCACCAGACCGGGCTGCACCGGAACCATCGACGGCGGGTACTGCAACGTCTGCGGGCTCGCGGCCCAGCCGGCCCCGATACCGTCCTCGGGCGGCTCTGGCCGCACCGGCAGCGGCAGCACCGGCAGCGGCAGCACCGGCAGCGGCAGCACCGGCAGCGGCAGCACCGGCAGCGGCAGCACCGGCAGCGGCAGCACCGGCAGC
>Ga0099827_10000514_pt1 | contig 17713 bp, 16 predicted proteins | sample CZO8metaG_FD_79339 | JGI IMG/M metagenome (GOLD analysis project Ga0099827, IMG submission 79339) | Vadose zone soil microbial communities from the Eel River Critical Zone Observatory, Northern California, USA - CZOApr15con1.8 metaG | ecosystem: Environmental > Terrestrial > Soil > Vadose zone ...
ATCGGCCGGCCGAGCTGGCCTTTCGAGACGCTGCCCGAGACGGCGGAGCCGGAGGCGAAGCCGTCCGTCCGCGTCAGAGGACCAGGGGAGGGGGCCTGGGGGAACCGGGAGGCTCCCCCAGCTGGCAACGGCGAGCCCGACTGATGGAAGCGATCATCCTTGCGGGCGGGCAAGCGATCCGACTCGGCGATGCCGCGCGAGGCCATCCCAAGGCGCTCGTCCCGATCGCGGGGCACCCGCTCGCGGAGTACCAGGTGGCGCAGCTCGTGCGTGCGGGCGTGGAGCGCGTCATCGTCAGCTGCGCCGCGGGGCAGGCCGCTCTGTTCGAGGCGAAGCTGTCCGGACTCGGTGCGGAGATTGTCGCGGTTGCCGAGTCCGAGCCGCTCGGGCGCGGGGGAGGACTGCGTTATGCGGCGCGCTATCGTGAGGAGTCGGGTCCGCTCTATGCGCTCAACGGCGACGAGTTGACCGATGTCGACCTGCGGGCGTTGCTGGAGGCCCACGAGGATCACGGCGGCGCCGCCACGATCGTCGTCGCGCCGCTGACGTCACAGTTCGGCGTGGTCGAGCTCGCGGACGGCGATCGCATCACGGGTTTCCGCGAAGCGCCGCGCCTGCCGCACTGGGTCAACGCCGGCGTCTACGTCCTCGACGAGGAGGCGCTGGCGCGTCTGCCGGAGCGCGGCGACCACGAGCAGTCGACGTTCCCGGAGCTCGCCGAGGAGGGAAAGCTCTTCGCGTTCAGGCACGACGGGCTCTGGATCACGGTCAACACGCCGAAGGACCTCCAGCGGGCGGAGGAGCACTACGCCACCCATCCCGAGCTCCGCCCGACGCTTGCGCGAAATCGCTAGGCGTTCTGGTCGGCGCTGGGAGAACCTCCAGGTTCCCCCAGACCCCCTCCACCGGTCCGCTGCGCGGACGGAACGCTTCGCGTTCTAGAGTCGCGCGGTGAGCGTGGACTCACCGAATCTCGGGGGCCTCGACTCCTGGGCGTTCGATCCTCGAAAGGTCGAGAAACCCTGGGGGCACGAGTTGATCTGGGCCGAGACCGAGCACTACGTCGGCAAGGTGCTGTTCGTCAAGGCCGGTGAGTCGCTCAGCCTCCAGTTCCACCGCGAGAAGGACGAGTCGTGGCTCGTGCAGGCAGGCCGCGCGAAGCTCGAGCTCGGTTCGGCCGGCGATGCCGTCCTGGCGCAGGAGGTCGTCGGCGCTGGGGCATGCTTCCGCCTCCGGCCGGGCACGGTCCACCGCGTCACGGCGCTCGAGGACACCACCATCGTGGAGGTGTCGACGCCGCACGTGGACGACGTCGTCCGTCTCGAGGACCGCTACGGCCGGGAGGGCACGTCTGAGCCCTGAGCGCGTCCTCGCCTGGGACGGCTGTGTCAACGTGCGAGATCTCGGCGGCCTGCCGACGGTGGACGGCGGTGAGACACGATTCGGTGCGATCGTCCGCGCCGACTCGATTCGCGGGCTCACAGATCGCGGGTGGGAGGCGCTCGTCGACTACGGCATTCGCAGTGCGATCGACCTCCGCGCCGACGACGAGGTGGCCGAGGATCCTCCCGGAGCTGCTCCGATTCCGGTGGTGCGCGTCCCGATCGTCCCCTGGGAGACAACCCTTGCGCACGACTGGCCGTCGATGCGCGAGGGATACCTCGTGCTGCTCGATCAGTTCCGTACGCAATTCGCGCGCGCCGTCCGGGAGATCGGCGTTGCCGACGGGCCGGTTGTGATCCACTGCCAGGGCGGACGCGATCGCACCGGCCTGGTCGTGGCGCTCGTGCTCCGGCTTGCCGGCGTCAACCCGGAGACGATCGCAGACGACCATGCGCGGAGCGATGAGAGCTGGGCCCCGCTCATCGAGCAATGGTTCGCGGAAGCTCCCGACGAGCCGGAGCGTGAGCGCCGACGTCGAATCGCGACGCCGGCGGGCCGGACGATGGCCGAGATCCTCGAAGAGATCGACCGGCGCTACGGCGGAGTAGACGAGTACCTCCGCGGCGGCGGCGCGAGCGAGGAGGCGCTGAGCCGCTTACGGGGCACGCTCAATGGTTGACACAGGTGTGTTAGGGTCTTCGGCGTGGATGGACTGACCGTCGGCGAGGCAGCTTCCCGTACGGGCTGGTCGCCCCGAATGCTCCGCTACCTCGAGCGGGCTGGGCTCGTCGTCCCGCGGCGCAGCGGCTCTGGCTACCGCCTCTACGGGCTCCTCGAGCTCAACCAGCTGCGGTCGTTGAAGGAGCTCCGCAGCCGCTTCGCGGTCGACCTCGACGACATGGCCTTTGCAGTTAGGCTCGCTCGCGAGCCGGATCTGCGCGGGGCCGTGGACACGTGGCTGGTCGGCACGGAGCTGTCCGCCCTCGACTGGGAGCAGCGCAAACACGAACGCCTGCTCGCCGCCTAGACACAACGAGAGGACTGAATGGCTACGACCAAACGGCATGACGTGAAGGACCTTGCGCTCGCCCCCGAGGGCGTGCGCCGGATCGAGTGGGCCGATCGGCAGATGCCGGTGCTCGCCGCGATCCGCGAGCGCTTCGACCGCGAGCAGCCGCTCGCCGGCTACCGCATCTCAGCCTGCCTGCACGTGACGAGCGAGACCGCGAACCTCGCCCGCACGCTCAAGGTGGGCGGCGCCGACGTCGTCCTCTGCGCGTCCAATCCGCTGTCGACCCAGGACGACGTCGCCGCGGCGCTCGTAGACGAGTACGACATCTCCGTCTTCGCGATCAAGGGCGAGGACAACGACACGTACTACTCACACATCGAGGCCGCGGTCGACCACAAGCCGCAGCTAACGATGGACGACGGCGCCGACGTGATCGGCGTCCTTCACTCGGCGCGGCGCGAGCAGCTAGGCGACATCATTGCGGGCACGGAGGAGACGACCACAGGTGTTATCCGCCTCAAGGCGCTCGAGCGCGACGGCGCGCTCGGCTTTCCGGTCATCGCCGTCAACGACGCCGACACGAAGCACCTGTTCGACAACCGCTATGGCACCGGTCAGTCGACGATCGACGGGATCATCCGCGCGACGAACGTCCTCCTCGCCGGCAAGCGCTTCGTCATCGCCGGCTACGGCTGGGTCGGGCGGGGCGTTGCGTCGCGGGCGCGGGGAATGGGCTCGCACGTCATCGTCACGGAGACCGATCCGATGCGCGCGCTCGAAGCGAGCATGGACGGCTACGAGCTGCTGCCGATGGAGAAGGCCGCGCCGATCGGCGACATCTTCTGCACGGCGACCGGCGACAAGTCCGTGATCCGGCGCGAGCACATTGAGAAGATGAAGGACGGCGCGATCCTGGCCAACACGGGTCACTTCAACGTGGAGATCGACATCCCGGCACTGAAGTCGCTTGCGAGCGAGACGCGCGAGGCGCGCACGTTCGTGGACGAGTTCACGCTCGAGGATGGCCGCCGGATCTATCTCATCGCGGACGGCCGTCTCGTCAACCTGTCCGCCGCCGAGGGCCATCCGGCACTCGTGATGGACATGTCCTTCGCGAATCAGGCGCTCTCGGCCGAGTACGCGATCCAGCACGCGGCCGAGCTCGAACGGAAGGTCTACCCGGTGCCGGAGGAGATCGACAAGGAAATCGCCCGGCTCAAGCTCGAGACGATGGGCGTCGAGATCGACACGCTGACGGAGGAGCAGGCGAAGTACCTCGCCTCGTGGGACGAGGGAACCTAGCAGCGCCCGTCTCGATCGGACAGCTGGGGAAGAATCGTCACACTTCTGCAACAGATGTGGGGACAGTCCCCCTGGACAGATGTGGGGACAGTCCCTACACGCGGCCGCTTGGGGCGGGTGGGGACAATTCGTCACGAAGCTGTGACACTCGAGCCTGAAGAGATCGTTCGGTACGAGGCGGACCCCCCGCGCGTCGTCCTGCTCGACCAGCGCCGTTTGCCGGATGAGGTCGTGTTCGAGTGCGCCACGGTCGGCGAAGTCGCGGCAGCGATCCGGAATATGGCGATCCGCGGCGCGCCGGCGATCGGCGTGGCCGCCGCGTACGGGCTCGCGCTCGCGGCCGCGCGCGGGGAGGACCTCGAGCACGCGTCGGCAACGCTCGCGGCGTCTCGACCGACGGCGGTCAACCTCGCCTGGGCGCTGGAGCGGATGCGCGACGACCCGACTTCCGCTCGGGCGCGCGCGCTCCACGAGGACGAGGTGGGGCGCTGCCGCCGCATGGCCGGTCACGCGGCTGACCTGTTCGCTCCCGGCACGCGCGCGCTGACGCACTGCAACGCCGGCGGCCTGGCGACGGGCGGCTACGGCAGCGCCGTCGGCGCGCTGCGGACAGCCTGGGACCGCGGCCTACTCGAGCGCGTCTGGATCGACGAGACGCGGCCCCTCCTGCAAGGATCGCGCCTCACCGCATGGGAGCTCGAGGCGGCCGGCATCCCGCACGCGGTGATCGCCGACTCGGCCGCCGCATCGCTGATGGCAGCAGACGAGGTCGACTGCATTGTCACCGGAGCGGACCGCATCGCCGCGAACGGCGACACCGCCAACAAGATCGGAACGTACTCGCTCGCCGTCCTCGCCGCGCACCATGACATCCCGCTCTACGTGGTCGCACCGACCTCCACGGTCGACCTGTCGGCTTCGAGCGGCGCGGAGATTCCGATCGAAGAACGCGCTCCGGAGGAGATCACGGCCCGCTTCCCGGCGCGCAACCCTGCTTTCGACGTGACGCCTGCCGAGCTGATCGCCGCGATCGTGACCGAGCACGGCGTGCATCGCGCGCCGTACGCGCAGTCGCTCGCGGCGCTCGTATGAAGGCGTTGATCCTGGCGGCGGGCTATGCAACGCGGCTGCGACCGCTCACCAACTCGATCCCGAAGCAGCTCCTTCCCGTCGGCGGGCGCCCGATGGTTGACTGGATCCTCGACCGCATCGCCGAGACGAGTGCCGACGAGGTGCATCTCGTCACGAATGCGCGCTTCGCCGACGAGTTCGTGCGGTGGGCGGCGGACAAGGACGTCGTAGTCCACAACGACGGGACGACGTCCGACGAGGATAGGCTCGGCGCGATCGGCGACATCGACTTCGTCGGCCTCGACGACGACCTGCTCGTGATCGCCGGTGACAACCTCTTCGACTACTCGCTGGCGGACTACGAGTCGTACTGGCGCCAAAGGGACGGAAGCTGCATTGCGGTCCTCGATGTGGGCGATCCCGAACTGGCGAAGAAGTACGGCATCGTCGAGGTCGACGAAAACGACCGCGTCATCGGGTTCGTCGAGAAGCCGGAGGATCCGCCCACGACGCTCTGCGCCACCGCAACCTACTTCTACGACCGAGAGCACGTCCGCCTGATCTCGACCTACCTCGAGGAGGGCAATCCTCCCGACCAGCCCGGCAACTTCGTCGCCTGGCTCCACAAGCGTGCGCCCGTGTACGCATACCGCTTCCAGGGCGAATGGTTCGACATCGGCGACCGCGAGCAGCTGCTCGAAGCCGACAACCGCATGCGCCGCCGGCAAGGGTTACCCGAGCGCGCGGAATATTCACCGGCTTGAAACGAACACGGCGCAGCGTGGGCTCTACCGTGGGGACGTGCTCGACCTGCTGCTGCCGCAGCGGTGCCTGATCTGCTTCGTCCCCGGCGACCCCGTCTGCGGCGGCTGCAGGTCGGCTCTGCGCCCGATCGGGCCGCCGCTCTGCGAGCGCTGCGGCGCGGCCACCGCCTGGCCGGTGCGGCGCTGCGCCGAATGCACCGGCAGGCGGCTGGCGTTCGCGCGCGCACGAGCCGCCGTCGAGTACGACGAGGCCGTGCGGCAGGTCGTCGCCGCCTGGAAGGAACGCGGTCTGCGGCGCCTGGCTGCATGGGCGGCGGAGATCGTCGTCGAGAGCGTCGGCCGGCCGGAGGCAACGTGTATCGCCCATGTTCCCGGCGATCCTGATCGGCGGCTGAAACGCGGCCACCATGCCGCCGAGCGGCTTGCGCGTGAGCTCTCGGCGGCCTGGGCGCTGCCGTTCGAGCCACTCCTGACGCGCACCCGTGGCTCGCGCCGCCAGCGCGGGCTGACACGGCGGGAACGGCGGCGCAATGTTGCCGGCGCCTTCCTCCCACGCGCCCGGGTGCCCGCTCGCGTCGCGCTCATCGACGACGTCTATACGACCGGGGCAACGGTCAACGCGGCCGCCTCAGCTCTCCGAAAGGGAGGCGCGAGACGGATCGAGGTCGTCACGTTCGCCCGCGCCGTTCGCTTCAAGAGCTGACCGCCACGTAGCGCTGCGAGACGCCGGCCGTTTCGAGCAATGTGCGCAGGCTCTCCATCGGCTCCGCCGTCAGGAGACTACGACGCCAGATCCAGCGCGACGGCGAGCAGTGGCCTGGCCCACCTGGGCGTGTCCTGGGATGCACCGACGGCGTTCCACGCCACCGGCACGCCGGCGGCACCGGCGACGAGCGTGGGAGTCAACCAGTAGCCACGTGCAGTCGGCGTCACGCGAGCGACACTACCGGTCCGAATCCCATTCGCTAGGGTGAGACCCAGGCTCACGAGGAGACCCGATGCGACTGCAGGTGAAGGGTAAGAACGTCGAGGTCAGCGACACGATCCGCCGGTATGCCGAGGAGAAGATGAAAAAGCTCGACCGTCAGCTGCACGAGCTGACACAGGTCGAGCTCGAGCTCCGCATCGAGAAGAACCCGTCGATCGCGGCGAACCAGGTGGCGGAGGCGACGATCTGGACGAAGGGGCCGACGCTACGCGCCCGCGAGGCCTCGACGGACATGAAGGCCTCGATCGATCAGCTGACCGAGAAGCTGCTGCGCCAGGTGGAGCACTACCGCGCCAAGCGCAGGGGCAGGCAGGTTCGTGGAGACGGCATCCCGCCCGGAGGTCCGATGAGCATCCCCGACGAGGAGACAGGCCCGAAGATCGTCAAGACGAAGCAGTTCTCCGTCAAGCCGATGAGCGCCGAGGAGGCGGCGATGCAGCTCGAGCTCGTCGGGCACGACTTCTTCGTCTTCCGCAGCGACGAGTCGGGGGAGGTCAACGTCATCTACCGCCGCAGGGACGGCGACTACGGCCTGATCGAGCCGCAGGGTTAGCCGGTGCCCTTCTGGCCCTTCCGCCGGAAGGAGACGCTGAACGAGAGGCTGATGCGGGAGGCGGGGCTGGAAAGCGCCCCGGTCGAGCCGACCCAGGCGACGGAAGCCGGTCGCGCGGAGCTCGAGGAGTCGTGGTTCGGCGACCGGGCTCTGTCCCTGTTCGAGCGCCTTTCCGGCGAGGTGACGGCAGCGAGACCGCGCCGGTGGGACGCCGTCGTGTCGGCCGAGGCTCCGGAGGTCGCCGGCCAAGAGGTCGAGTTCGTGGCGCTGCCGGACGGCTCGCTGTTCGTCGACGACGAGCAGGGCGAAGGAGATCTGACGCCGCTGGCCGACGCGGTGGAGACCCAGATCGCTGCGCCGTACCGGGCCCGGGGCGTCCGCCGGCGGAACGACGTGTGGGCGGTCGCCGTCCGCAAGATCCAGGTCGCCACCTTCAAGGCGGACGGCGAAGAGATCGAACTGACCGAGCACGACGGTGTTCGGACGCTGACCGTCGACGGTGCGCAGGCGTTCGGCAGCGTGTCCGAGCTGGAGGAGATCGGCAGGCGCGAGAGCGGCTCATTCGTCGTGCGTGCCCGCCGCCTCGAGGGTGACACCTGGGAGGTCTGGGCGGACCCCCTCTAGCGAGGGAGGGCGCCCGATCCCCAGCCGCTACCCTAGGTCGCACGATGGCCCAGCAGCTCGGCTCCTTCGAGAAGATCCTTCGCGTCGGCGAGGGCCGCCGCATGAAGCGGCTCGCCGAGCAGGCGGCCTACATCACGTCGATCGAGCCGGAGTTCCGGAAGCTCTCGGACGACCAGCTCCGGGACAAGACCGTCGAGTTCCGCCAGCGGCTCGAGAACGGAGAGTCGCTCGAGGAGTTGCTCTTCGAGGCCTTCGCGGCCGTCCGGGAGGCGCGCCTGCGCGAGTCCGACCAGCGCATGTTCGACGTTCAGCTCATGGGCGGGATCGTCCTGCACGAGGGCGACATCGCCGAGATGAAGACAGGCGAGGGGAAGACCTTCGTCGCCAGTCTCGCGCTCTATCTGAACGCGCTCGAGGGGAAGGGTGTCCATCTCATCACGGTCAACGACTACCTGGCCAAGCGCGACGCGGAGTGGAACCGGGGCGTTTACGAACGGCTCGGGATGACCGTTGCGCACATCGAGAACATGATGCCGTTCGCGGAGCGCAAGGTCGCGTACGCCGCCGACATCACGTATGGGACGAACTCGGAGTTCGGCTTCGACTACCTGCGCGACAACATGGCGGTCAGCCTCGACGGCGTCGTGCAACGGGGACACTCGTACGGCATCGTGGACGAGGTCGACTCGATCCTCATCGACGAGGCGCGGACGCCGCTCATCATCTCGGGCGAGCCGGAGACCGCAGCCCAGCTCTACTACGACTTCGCCCGTGTCGCCCGCCAGCTGCAAGGCGTTCCGCATGACCCGCTGCTCAAGGGCGGCAACCCGGACGCGGACTACGAGTACGACGAGAAGCACAAGACGGTCGGCCCCGGCCACGCCGCGATCGAGGCCGTCGAGCGCGCGCTCCGGATCGACAACCTTTACGACCCGCGCAACTCGCAGCTCGTGAACCATCTGAACCAGGCACTCAAAGCCGAGTCGCTCTACAAACGGGACGTCGACTACGTGATCCAGGACGGCGAGGTCAAGATCGTCGACGAGTTCACAGGCCGGATCATGGAGGGACGCCGCTGGTCCGAAGGATTGCACCAGGCGATCGAGGCGAAGGAGGGCGTGAAGATCCAGGAGGAGAACGTCACGCTCGCGACGATCACGCTGCAGAACTACTTCCGTCTCTACGAGAAGCTCGCCGGGATGACCGGTACGGCGAAGACCGAGGAGAAGGAGTTCGTCGAGATCTACAACCTCCACGTGGTCGAGATTCCGACGAACGTTCCCGTGGCCCGCGACGACAACAACGACCTCATCTTCAAGTCGAAGGAAGGGAAGTTCGAGGCGGTTCTGCGCGACATCAAGGAGCGGTACGAGAAAGGCCAGCCGGTGCTCGTGGGCACGATCGCCGTCGAAACGTCCGAGTATCTTTCCGAGCTGCTGAAGCGCCAGGGCATCCCGCACAACGTCCTCAACGCGAAGGAGCACGCGCGCGAGGCCGAGATCATCAAGGACGCGGGACGGCCGGGCGCGGTCACGATCGCGACGAACATGGCCGGCCGCGGCGTCGACATCAAGCTCGGGGAGGGCGTCGTCGAGGCCGGTGGCCTGTACGTGCTAGGCACCGAGCGTCACGAGGCGCGGCGGATCGACAACCAGCTACGCGGACGCTCGGGCCGCCAGGGCGATCCGGGGGAGTCGCGGTTCTATCTCTCGGGCGAGGACGACCTCGTGCGTCTCTTCGCGGGCGATCGGATCAAGCGGATCATGGAGCGCTTCAAGATCCCGGAGGACCAGCCCATGGAGGCGAAGATCCTCTCGAGCCAGATCGAGGGCGCGCAGAAGAAGGTCGAGGAGCAGAACTTCGTCGCGCGGAAGAACGTCCTCAAGTACGACAACGTCATGAACACGCAGCGCGAGAAGATCTACGAGCAGCGGCGCCAGGTGCTCGAAGGCGAGGACATGTCCGACCAGGTGCGTATGTGGATCGACGAGGTCGTCGCGCGCACGGTCGAGCAGTTCACGCAAGAGGAGTACGCGGAGGAATGGGATCTCGAGGGACTCGTGAAGCAGATGGCCACGCTCTACGAAACCGAGATCACCGTCGACGAGCTTCGCGAAGAGCTGGGTGAGATCTCACGGGAGTCGCTCGTCGAGGAGTTCCAGCTCGATGCGCGGGATGAGTACAAGGCGAAGGAGGAGGAGCTCACGCCCGAGTTGATGCGGGAACTCGAGCGCTTCGTGATCCTCCAGGTCGTCGACCAGCGCTGGCGCGAGCACCTCGACGCAATGGACTACCTGCGCGAGGGCGTCCATCTGCGCGCGATGGCGCAGAAGGATCCGCTCGTCGAGTACCAGCACGAGGGACACCTCATGTTCCAGGAGCTCGGCTTGGCGATTCACGAGGAGGTCGTGCTGACGCTCTTCCACGCACAGCTCGCGCCGGAGGAGGCGGAGGAGCTGCAGCGGGCGCAGGAAGCGGCGGCCGTGAACGGCGGCGGCTTGCAGTATGCGCATGAGTCGCTCGCCGGCGCGGAGGCGATCGCGGCGGCCGGGGGTGGGACGACGACTGCGACGGCGACGCTGGCAATGTCCGGCGGGGGAACCACGTCGACCGCGAGCCCGCGTCAGATCATCAAGTCGGAGCGGGAGAACATCGGCCGCAACGACCCATGCTGGTGCGGCAGCGGCAAGAAGTTCAAGAAGTGCCACGGCGCCTGACGCGCCGAGCGAAAGCTTGTGCTTTCGCTCGGTTTTGGGGTCGCCCGCTTCGCGGGTAAACGTACGCGGGCAGAGCCCGCGCACTTCTACGGAGGCGTGGTTGGCGTGGGTCGCTCCCGCGTGGGCGGTGGCGCTGACGCGTCCCCGCCCGCGTCAGTTCGGCCTGCGGCCAGTGCGGCTTCGCCTGCACTAGCCTCCGACCTTTGGTGTTTGTGGTTTGCGGACGTTACGACTTGGAGTCGCGTTCGCGCCCGCTGGTACATGGCCGAAAAGGCTGGGTCAGACCCTGGTCTTTCGGGCCACGGTGGGATGCGACATGGAGTTCGTGCCGAGAGTGTGACTTTTCTTCCACAGCCGGCGGTTCGGGGCATGGCGTGTGCTCGCTGGTCGGGACAGTCCCGGCGAGAAGGGACGCGTCGCAGTGCGCGTTGGCGCCTCGGCTACCATCGTCGCGTGGCAGAAGAAAGCGCGCAGCCGCTCGAGCAGCAGCTCGAGGAGATCAGGACTCAGCTCGCCTGGGTCCGTGATTACCTTTGACCCGGATGCGCTCGCGGCACGCCGTAAAGAGCTAGAGGCCCAGATGGGCGAGCCCGGTTTCTGGGACGACCAGGAACGGGCGGCGAAGATCTCCACGGAACACTCGCGCATCACGCGCAAGCTCGAACGCTACGAACAGCTCACGCGCGACTACGAAGACGCGCGCGAGCTCTTCTCGATGGACGGTGGGATGGAAGCCGAGATCGCCGCGTCGATTGCACCGCTTCGGCAAGAGCTCGAGCGACTCCAGGAGGAAGCGCTCTTCAGCGGCGAGTACGACGCCGGCGACGCTGTCGTCACGCTCCAGTCCGACGTCGGCGGCACCGACGCACAGGACTTCACCGAGATGCTGCTTCGCATGTACCAGCGCTGGGCCGACGACCGCGGCTTCAAGACGGAGATCGTCGAGGCGAGCCCCGGCGAAGAAGCCGGCCTGAAGTCCGCGACGTTCACCGTCGAGGGCGAAAATGCCTACGGCATCCTCCGCGCAGAGCGCGGCAAGCACCGGCTGGTCCGCCTGAGCCCCTTCGACCAAGCGCACCGCCGCCATACCTCCTTCGCGCAGGTGATCCCGAGCCCGCTGCTCTCACAGGACGGCGAGGTCGAGATCGACGAGAACGACCTCCGCATCGACACCTACCGGGCGCAGGGCGCAGGCGGCCAGCACGTGAACAAGACCGACTCGGCCGTCCGCATCACGCATCTACCTACCGGTGTGGTCGTCCAGTGCCAGAACGAACGATCGCAGGCCGCGAACAAGCAGACCGCCCTCCGGATCCTCAAGTCCCGCCTCGCCGAGCTCGCCGAGGAGGAGCGGGAGGAGCAGCTGGCCAAGGAGCGGGGCGTCGTCAGCATGGGCTTCGGCGGGAACCCGATCCGCAGCTACGTCCTCCACCCGTACCAGCTGGTCAAAGACCACCGCACCAACTATGAGGCCGGAAACGCCCAGGGCGTCCTCGACGGCAATCTGGACGGGTTCATCCACGCCTACTTGCTGGCGAGAGCTGCGGGGAAGGTGGTCTGACCCTTCGGGTAGACTGGCCGCAATTCCAGGCCGGTGCGCGCCCAGCAACCAGCGCCCCCTCAGAAACCCGGTGTCGGACGTAACCCTTCAGACAGAGGAAACTCCCACGGTAACCCTCGGCGACCCCGAGCTCGGCGACGCACCCGTCGCCGGCCCGGGAACGATGATCGTGTTCGAGTCCGTGACGAAGATCTACGAGCCGGACGTCGCCGCGCTCAGCGACGTCTCGTTCGTGATCGACAAGGGTGAGTTCGTCTTCGTGGTCGGTGCGTCGGGCTCCGGGAAGTCGACGATCATCCGCCTGCTGCTCAAGGAGCTCGAGCCGACGCGGGGACGGATCGTCGTCGGCGGTCGCGACCTGACCCGCCTGCGCCGCTCGAAGGTGCCGCTCCTGCGCCGCAACGTCGGCTGCGTCTTCCAGGACTTCAAGCTCTTGCCGACGCGCACCGCCGCCGAGAACGTCGCCTACGCGCTCAAGGTGCAAGGCGAGAACTCGAACGCGATCCGGCGCAAGGTGCCCGAAGTGATGAACATGGTCGGGTTGGCGCACAAGATGAACTCGCTTCCCGACGAGCTTTCCGGCGGGGAGCAGCAGCGCGTCTCGATCGCCCGCGCCTTCGTCAACCACCCGCCGCTGCTGGTCTGCGACGAGCCGACGGGAAACCTCGACCCCGACACCTCCATCGGGATCATGCAGCTCCTCTACCGCATCAACCGCGCGGGCACGACGATCCTCATGGCCACGCACGACCGCGAGATGGTGGACAAGATGCGCCGGCGCGTCATCGCGCTCGACGAAGGCCGGCTCGCCCGCGACGAGCGGCGCGGCGGCTACGAGTCCTAGATGGAGCGGTTCAAGCTCATCGTCACGGAGTCGCTGCGCTCGCTGGGCGCGAACCTGTCGACCACGCTCGCGGCAACTGTGACGGTGCTGATCGGAATGTTCCTCCTCGGCCTCTTCATCGCCTTCGGCACATGGGTCGTCTCGTGGAGCAACCACGTCAAGCGAGAGCTCGTCGTGCACGTCTACTACTGCACCACCGACACGTGTGCGAAAGAAGCGACCACGGCACAGATGAACGCGGTCGCAAATGTCGCCTCTGCAAGCCCGCTCGTGAAAAAGATCATTCCGATATCGAAGGAAGAGGCGCTTGCGATCATGCGCCAGAAGCACCCCGAGGAGGTCGGTGCCCTGCCGACGAATCCCTTCCCGAATGCGCTGACCGTGACCCCGAAGCAAGGCGAGGACGTCGAGAAGGTGGCGCAGCTCTTCCGCGCCGACCCCGCGCTCGGAATCGACAAGGTGGACTACGGGAAGCAGACCACGCACCGCGTCCTCAAGCTCGCCCGCGTGATCGAGATCTTCTTCATCATCGCCGTCATCCTGCTGCTTTCAGCGTCGACCCTGTTGATCGCGAACACGATCCGGCTCTCGATCTTCTCCCGGCGCCGGGAGATAGAAGTGATGAAGCTCGTCGGCGCGACGAACTGGTTCGTGCGCGGCCCATTCATGCTCGAGGGGCTGCTGTGCGGTCTCGCCGGGGCGTTCGGTGCCGTGGTGCTGCTGATTCTCGGCAAGGAGATCGCACTGCCCTCGTTGCTCCACACCGGGCCTTTGAACGCGGGCAGTGACGTGAACGCGCTCTCGTTCTCGCTGAACGCCGTGATCCTGCTCGGCACAGGCCTGCTGCTCGGCGCGGCCGGGTCAGGTTTCACGATCCGCCGCTTCTTGCAGGTTTAGTGTCCCTCCCAGCAATACATGTCGGCCTCTGGCCCGCGATCAAGCGGCGCCAGAGTCCACGCTCGTCCTGACCAAGGTAGCCCGGCCTTGGTTGCGGACCAGTGCGGCCTCTGGCTTGGTGCTCGCGACCCAGAAGCTCGACAGCATCACTGGAAGGGGCACTAACTGAACGACCGCGCCGTCGTCGAGGTCGCGAAGCGCGGCAAGCTCGTCGTCGGCGAGCCGTTGTTCGTGCCGAACGTCCCGGTCGTGCTCGACCGCAAGGGCCTCGGCGACGCAGGCCCGGGCGATCTCGCGGTCGTTCGCACCGGACGCGGACGTGCGCGGCTCGAGCGCGTGCTTGGCAAGGCGCGCGACATCGAGGCCGTGCTGGAAGGGCTGCTCGTCCACACCGGTGCGCGCACCGAGTTCGAGCCGTACTCGGCGCCCTCACCGGATCTCTCCGACCGGGTCGACCTGCGCGAGCCGCTCTCCTTCACGATCGACCCTGAGACAGCGAAGGATTTCGACGACGCGATCTCGGTGCAGGAGGAGGAGGGAGGCATCCGCGCGTGGGTTCACATCGCGGACGTCTCGGCGTACGTCCCCGCCGGCGCGCCGCTCGACCGCGGCGCCGCGGACCGCGCCTTCACGACGTACGTTCCCGGACGCGCCGCGCCCATGCTGCCGCCTGAGCTCGCCGACGACCGCTGCAGCCTGCGGCCCCACGAGGATCGGCTCTGCGTCACCGTCGAGCTGCCGCCCGAGGGAGAGCCGCGCTTCTACCGCTCGGTCATTCGCAGCCGCGCGCGGTTGACGTACGCGCAGGCCGAGCGGCGCGAGGCCGAGCCCGACGTCGCCGCCGCGCTCGAGCTCACCGACCGGCTCACGGCCGGGATCCGCGACCGGCGCTTCGCTCGTGGCGCGCTCCGGATCGAGAGCCCGGAGATCGCGTTCGAGTTCGACGGCGACGGCGGCGTCGCGCGCGCATGGAAGGAGTCGGAGCCGACGGCGCACCGACTCGTGGAGGAGCTGATGATCGCCGCCAACGAGGCAGTTGCGCGGCTGCTCGCCGGGCGGCGCCGGGAGACGCTCTTCCGCGTGCACGAACGGCCCGACCCGCAGGCGATCGAGCTCCTGCTGAAGAAGCTCGCCGACCTCGACGTCCCGACACCGCCGGCGCCCGACCAGCTCACGCCCGCGACGGCGGCCGCGGTCGCCGCCGAGGCGAGCGAGCACGTCATGGAGTACACCGCCCGCTCAGGCCGCGGCGGAGAGGCCTTTCCCGCACTCGTCCTCCGCTCGCTCAAGCAGGCGCGCTATCACCCCGAGAACCTCGGCCATTCGGGCCTTGCAAGCCGTGCGTACTGTCACTTCACTTCGCCGATCCGCCGTTATAGTGACCTAATCTGCCACCGAGCGCTCCTGCGCGAGATCGGGGCGGGCGACGATCCGTTCCCGGAAGACCTTCCCGATCTGGCCGAGCACGTCTCGGCGCGGGAGCGGGAGGTGGCCGAAATTGGGTATCAGGCGGACGAAATCTGCCTTGCCTGGCTGCTCGAACACCGCCTGTTCGAGCTCGGTTGGGACGCGACCTTCGAGGGCGAGATCACCGGCGTCATCGCCTCGGGCCTGTTCGTCCGCTTCGGGGAGGTGTTCGAGGGTTTCCTGCCCGTACGCAGGTTGCCCGGGGACTACTTCGAGATCAGCCCGCTCGGCACGGCGCTGCACGGCAGGCGGGGTGGCCGTGCCTTCCGCCTCGGTGATCCCATCGAGGTGCGCGTGGAGAAGGTGCGTCGCGCGGAGGGGAAAGTCGAACTCTCGCTCGCGGGCAGGCGCGGCGCCTGACGGCGGTGGCCCCTCGAGCCGCGTCCCTGGGAGGCGAACGGTGCAAGTCCGGAGCCGTCGTCCCGCGATCATGCGGCGCATGTTCGTCGCTGTTTGTTGGAAACGCGACAGCGTCGTAGACGAACGCGGCGCCTCTACGGAGAAGGTCTACCGGCGCGACAAGCTAACAGGTGGTCGGCTGATGCCCATGGGGAATGCAAACGGGAGCCGAGATGAGCCCGGCTCCCGCTGCACTGGGACTAGGCGTGGACGGACTCGGCTGGCGCGACGTCGTCTCGAACTTGCGGAACGCACCACTCGAGGTGATCGCGATCGCCAGGCCAGCCGCCGTCGTGTTGACCGGCGCCTCGATGAGCGCGAAGCCGTCCGCCTCGCCGAAGGCATACCAGAGCCCGCGGAGCTCGCAGCCCGCCTCCTTAAGGATCTGGCTGACCGCCTTCTCCCGATTCTCAGGGCTCTTCACGAGTCCCGCCCAGACCTCAGGCTTGTAGCCAAAGGTGGACATGTAAAGCGGCATGAAACCCTCCTTCCGGAACCCACCTGTATGGCTCTTCAAAGGTACTCGCGCAGGCCGGCGACCGTGGGCCTTCCCTCGCCGTGGCACGCCGCGTTCCCGCTTTTAGCGGGAAAGGGCACGAGCGACAACCGTTATCGGTCGGCGATGCTGCCAGCATCCGCTTACCGGCACGTCACCACCGACGTCTTCACGATCTTCCCCGACCTGGCAACCGTTGCTCGGCCTGCCGCCGGGCGTTCGATTCTCCCAGGTTCAGCTCGCACCCTAGACGGACGCGACAACACCTGGCCGGAACCCAGCCCGCGCTTGGGTTCGTCACAGCCGGATTTCGATCTCGCGGTGTGTAAAGTCCGGGATCGACCCCCGTCGCTCCCGCTTCGATCCCAGGCGAACCACGGACGCCTTCACGCGTCATGGTTCACTGCGGTTCGTCCGTGCCTCCCATGGTTTGACGAACCGGTCCGTCGGCCCAGGTGATTCCGGGGCGGTCGTCTGTGTGCAGAACGCGTCCCACAAGATGCAGATGCGCCGCCCCCAGCGCCCGGGAAACGCCGCCCACAGAGCGGGCTCTCCTTCGGCAGTTACCGGCATGCGAAGCAAACAGACCCCCTGACACCGGGAATCCGCGTTGTTCGGCCACTCGAGGAGTCCGTCGTGCGGCCCATCCGGAAGCTTCGGGTTGAGCGGCCGCTGGCGGCAATACCGCGCGTGGCATGGCGTCGGATAGGAGGCGTGACTGCCGGACGCGACGAAGACCAGCGCGCGCTCCCCACGCGCGCGTTTCCCCCAATAGCGCAGTAGCCACGGCCACGAACGCCGAAGCATCTCTCCGTGCTGCTCGTAGATGACGGCGACCGGAGCGACGCCGGGCGTCCCTGGCCGGGGTACGACGACGGTTACACCCTCCCAGTCGGACGCGTGATCGAAGCAGTCGAGGTCGGGGAGACCGGCGAAGGGCCCGCATGTCGAACGACGGAAGACCGGTGTTGGATTGAACGGAAAGAACCACCAGTAGCCGATGTAGATGTCACGACCGTGATGTCGGATGAACCAATAGATCGGGCTCGACATAACGCAAGGCGGTGGCGGCGGAATGCCGGCCGGAAGGTCCCCGCAGCCGGCGGTCGTCGGAGGGAGTGGAGCCTTCGCCGCCGGATTGGAATGGGTCGCACCGGTGTCGAGAAAGTCGTAAGAGCCGTCCAGCTGCTCTCCGCGCGAGATGTGCCGGCAGCTCTCACCGAGAGTCGTTTGCCGGCACATCGACGGCCTCCGTGTCGCAAGGAAATCGTCGACGTTCATCGGAAAATAGCCGGCTCCTTCACGCTTGGGCGCCTGCGAGTGAAAGAGAAGGTAGGGACGGAATCGCCACGCGAGCGCGGCGTCGTCTGTATCCGCACCCGGCGCGACCGCGGCCCTCCAGCCAACGTCCGCCAGGGTCTCCGCACCGTGATCGCCGATGAGCACGACTCCGGCGTGATGCGCGACCGCCCACCGTCGCCACCTCTTCTGTGCAGCCTGTTCGTCGCTCGCGAGCAGAAGGACGAGCGTCCGGCCGTGCGGCCGTCCAAGCGCATTTGCGCGTGCAGCGAAACCATCCGGGAGACTGAGCCTTGCCCCTTTCGGCGGCGGAACCCCGCCTCCGGCGACGACGAC
>Ga0099827_10000524_pt1 | contig 17630 bp, 17 predicted proteins | sample CZO8metaG_FD_79339 | JGI IMG/M metagenome (GOLD analysis project Ga0099827, IMG submission 79339) | Vadose zone soil microbial communities from the Eel River Critical Zone Observatory, Northern California, USA - CZOApr15con1.8 metaG | ecosystem: Environmental > Terrestrial > Soil > Vadose zone ...
CAAACCTGTAGCTACGTCCTCGACATACGTCGACCCTCCTCAACTAGCTCACTCATCACGTGCGACCTCGTGTCGCAACAAGACCGGTCCCTACCGCGACTTCCGGGGAGTGTTTGCCGCGGTTTTCCGCGGTCAACTCTCCACCACGCGGAAACACTCCACGAACCCACGGCGACAGGGCCTATGCCTAGTCCGGGGGTCGCGCGCGGGGCGGCCAGAGCGACCGCCAGGCACCGGTGCCGGGAGGCTACACGTCAGCTTGCTGAACTTGCCGTAACAGCCGCGGCGTGTTCGTAGCCAGGCAAGTGCTCACTACGGCCAGATGGCCGACGCGTCACCAGATCCTGGTGATGCGCATTCACCTGACCGCGCTGGATCGTGGGCAGGACGGGATGCTGGCCGGATTCGCTGAGATTCACGGAGGTGCGTATGAGCCAGGCAACGGTTGCTGTCGTCGCCGGCGCAGGCGGAGCACTCGGGCACGCGACCGTAGCTGAGCTCGCGGCAAGGGGATTTGCGGTGGCGGCGGTTGACCGGAGCGAGCACGCCATGAGCGATCTGAGCGTTAGCGTGCTCAAAGTAGCAGCCGATCCCGCAGATTCCGCCGCGGTTGCGGGAGCAATCAACCGGATAGCAGCCGAAGTTGGACCTCCCGGCGTGCTGGTCAATGTCGTCGGAACTTTCAGCCTTGGCGAGGCGCTCGGCACGACTCCCGAGACGCTGCGGCTCATGCTTGACGTCAATCTGGGACCCGCGTTGTGGCTGAGCCAGGCGGTGGCGCCGCACATGCAACAGCAGGGTTCGGGCGCCATCGTGCACGTGAGCGCCCGGCCAGGCCTGGAGCCCACGAGCGGCATGGCGGCTTACAGCGTCAGCAAGGCCGCCCTCGTGCACCTGACGCGCACCCTCGACCTCGAACTGCGACCGCACGGAATCCGGGTGAACGCGGTGGCACCGCAACTGATCGACACCGCGACCAACCGGGCCACGTTGCCGGCCGAGGTGCTAGCCCACGCGGTTGCGCCCGAGGCGATCGCCGGAGTAATCGCGTTCCTGGTCAGCGAGGCCGCGGCGCCCGTGAGCGGGGCGATCCTCCCGGCATACGGCGCCTAACGACGCTTCCGTTACGTATTGTCCTGAAGTGCGGACGACTAGAATACTGCAATCCCTCCTTAATGCGGGGGAGGTTGAAGTACTCTAGAAGAGCGATGCTGGATTACCCCACAAATATGGGGTACATTGCAGTAGTGCACCGTCCCTCTGTCCTCTATCGGCTTCAAGATCTGACTCAAGACCAGTGGGGTCTTGCCACGCGCCGTCAGATGGCCGCCTGCGGCATCGGCGACACGACGCTCGAGCGGCTCTCGTCGCCAGACGGAGTCCTCGAACGGGTGGCTACGGGCGTCTACCGTCTGGCCGCTGCGCCAGTACCGGACCATATGGACCTGCGTGCGGCCTGGCTGCAACTCGCCCCGGCGACTCCCGCCTGGGACCGGACAGCCGACCAGGGCGTCGTTTCCCACCGATCCGCAGCTTCCGTGTACGGGCTAAGTCACCTGCCGGCGGATCGCCACGAGTTCACGCTCCCTCGACGAAAGCAGTCTCGCCGATCCGACGTCCGGATCCACGTCCGTGGTCTGACCGATGGGCAGTGGATCACGCTCCGGGGGCTTCCGGTCACGCGACCATCGACGATCGCATCGGACATGCTGTGGGATCACGAAGATCCGGAGGCGGTCGCACGCCTTGTCGCCGACTCGATCCGTTCGGTGTACGACTACCCCGGAACGTTCGCCGATCAGCTGTCGCCGCATGCCTCCAAGTTCGGCCTGCGAAAGGGGGATGGTCTCGGACTCCTGCAGTGGTTTCTCGAACTTACGGGCGACCCTGATGCGAATCGCTGGATGGCAGAAGCGCGAACGCATGCTGCCCGCAAGGGGCGCGAGGTGACAACACCGTGACGGCAGCGGACCGGTACAACACTCCAGGAGCGTTCCGCCGCGCCCTGACCGACAAGCTTAAGAACGCCGCCGGGCATTCTCCATGGACTCATCAGCAACTGCAGCGGCAGGTCGCTTACGACCGCCTTCTGGAACGGCTCTACGTCATCAATGATGGCTGGATCGTCAAGGGAGCGACGGCCCTTCTCGCCCGGGACCTCGGTGTGCGCGGCAGCCTCGACATCGATGTCTACAGGGCCGTCGCACAGGAGATAGCCGAGGCCGACGTGCGGATGGCTGCCGCCACAGACCTCGGCGACTGGTTCCGCTTCCCAATCGGACCACCGGCCCCGATTGGGAACAACAGTATTCGTCTCCCGGTCGATGCGATCATCGGAGCAACGACGTGGGCAGCCTTCCACGTCGACCTTTCCGGCACGGACATCCGGATGACCGGGCAACCGGATGACGTCCCTCCGGTCGCCCGGGGACTCATTCCCGAGGTCGAACAGCGCGGTTACCGGGCATATCCGCTTGTCGATCACGTAGCGGACAAGGTGGCGGCGACCTACGAGCAGCACGGTGAAGGCCGGAACCCGTCGACCCGCTACCGGGATCTCGTCGACTTGGTGGCCATCGTGCTCGGCGGCTCCGTGGAGGCGACCGCGCAGGTGACGGCGCTCCGATCAGAGTTCGAGCGGCGAGGTCTCATGTTGCCCGAGTCGTTCGACGTTCCGGACCGTTCGCTATGGGAGCGCGGATACGCAGCGGAGGCTTGCCGGTCGCTGCTAGACACCGCGACGACCCTAGATGAGGCGCTGGCGATCGTCCAACCGTTCCTCGACCCACTGTTCGACGGTCGGGCAGCCGGCGCGTGGATTTCGACGGAACAGCGGTGGACGGAAACTCGAGCCCAGCGGCCCGCGCGCAGCTGACCGCCAGCCCGCCGGGCACCTTCCCGCCACCTGCGGAGCGGCAGCGGCGCGCGGATGTGACGCGGGTCAGGGCGACATGTTGCTGGTCGTGAGGTCCGGACCCGGGCTTACGTCAGGATGATCGAACTTTGCGATCGGCAACCACCTCACGCCTGGGCGGTGTCGGTCACAATACGAAACGCGCGATCGCACTGGGCTATGCACGAAATAACCGAATCAACGCTATGATCTATGTTATATTGCCCGTATGCGGGGATATCAGGGAAATCAGGCTCATAGGGTTACGTCAGCGCCGAGAGCACGCTTTGGGTTCCCCTGCGATGGCTTGCTCGGCGTACTGAGTTCACGCGGAGCACGGCGGACTCTGATGAATCCGCACATTCATCCGGGAGCACTATCAGATGAATGCGCCTATTCATCCCTTAAAAACTGACTGAATCCGCATATTCATCTGCGGCGACCCTGATGAATCCGCGCATTCATCGGCTGGGCCGACTTAGGCTACTGCTGGCATTTGTCATGAATAGCGGTATTCGTGGCGTAACCAGGTCGAGGCGACGCATCTAGTAAGCAGCTTGGCGGGTCTCGCTCAGCGCGAAGCGCTAACGCGAGAGCGGCAGCTGCTAGACGCGGCAGACTCGAATAGCACCCGCAGCCGCTGCCCGGCCAGCGGATGAAACGGGTGCGTCACCGTGACAAACGATTCCGGAACCTCACGATCCCTGCGCGACCGGGCAGTTTGCGGGTTCCGTGGGAATGCCCAGCTTCCGGAATTTACCGGTATTACCTTTAGGGACCATCACCCGCCGTGCTTCGACCGGCCGGAATCCGCCAGATTTGAGCGAGTTCCGGATCTGGCCCAAGAAGACCTCGACCCCGGCCCAGGCTTCGACCCTGGCCGCAGGCCGCCGGACTCAGATTCGTTGCCCGCCAGGCGCCGCCGGCCCGCCTGGCTCACATTCGCGCTGTCCTGGCCGCCCGCCTTGCCATGGAAGCGGGGGATGAGTTCGCGGCCGGGGCGGCGTGGTGGCGCAGCGAGCGCCGGATCCGCGCCGCCGCCGGGATTGCGAAAGAACACTGGCCGGACGCGGAGGTGCACCATCCACAATGGCACCGCCCAAGCCCTCACCACCCTCACCACCCTCACCACCCTCACCGACAGCCAGCCAGCCAGCAGCACCGACACGATGTCCCATTTGCTGAATGCACCTGTAGCAATAGTGCTGTCACTTTCGCGCAAATTATAGGGAATACGCATACGCGCATCCGTGCTTGTTGATGTCGTGCAAAGCCACCCGACCGGAGCGCCGTCGGGACTTACGGCTGCTAGCCGAGCAGCCGCCCGGGAGGGAAGCCGTCGTGAGTCGGCGGCGAGCACCAGGCATTCGCTCGACAATCCGGCCTACTTCGCGCTGGCCGGACCCCATTCTCAGCTCGCCCAGCGGCACGGCCGGGCCATGCGCTACCCGGCTGACCTGTGTCCGTTCGCGGCGCTGCCGGACCGTCCCGGTGCCAGCGACTGGGCCGACCTGGCCGAACTGGCTGGCCCGGGTTCGCTGGTCGTTCTGGCGGCGGTCGACTTCGAGCCACCCGAGCCCTGGACGACGGTAGCGCGGATCCCATCGGTACAGATGGTGGACGGTGGCGTCGCTCCGGTACCTGATGAGCAGGCGGAACGTCTTGGCCCGGCGGACGCGCAGGACATGCTGAGCCTGGTCGAGCGGACCAAGCCGGGCCCGTTCGCGATCAGGACCGTCGAGCTGGGCATCTACCTCGGGTTTCGCCGCAATGGCGAGCTGATCGCGATGGCGGGGGAGCGGCTGGCCCCGCCGGGCTGGACCGAGGTCAGCGCCGTCTGCACCGATCCCGCCTTCCGGGGCCAGGGACTGGCGGCGCGCCTGGTGCGGGCCGTAGTCGCGGAGATACGGCAGCGCGGCCGGTCGGCCTTCCTGCACGTCGAGACCGGCAACACCGCAGCGATCCGGCTATACGAGTCACTGGGATTCCGGCTGCGCCGCCACACGACCTTCCTGGTCATTCGACCCCCACCGCTAGGGGTGGATGCCGAAGGGGCCGAGCTGGCCGTAGTCGATCCGTAGCGACTCAACAAGCTGGTAGGCATTGGCCAGGGTGTAGACGTCGGCCCCGCCGAGCCGGTCGACCCAGTTGGGGGTGACCGCGCTGGCGGCCTGGGCGGCGACGCCGTCCAGGTAGGCGCGGAAGATGGCCCATGGGTTAGCCGGGTCGACGGACTGATAGACGCTGGCCGGGTTGAAGGTGGCGATCGCGTTGGCGGCCTGCGTCTTGAGCTCGGCTATGTATTCCTGCTGGATGAGCACGTCGTCGCGGGTGCCGAGGCGAGTCAGGTGGCCCCCGACGTAGGTGTCGAACGGATAGCGGAGCGCCTGCGCCGTGGCCTCGAGCCAGCCCGGTATGTTCTGCGACTCCGCCAGGTAGGCGAATGGCACCCAGCCGGGGAAGACGACATCGACGAGCATGAGGACCCGTTGCGCGGGCAGGTTGATGAAGATGTTGCCCGGTGAGTGGTTCGGGCCGTGGTAAGCCAAATCCAGGACGTCCTCGCCGGCCTGGACGCGCAGGTGACGGTCGAATGTGACGTCAGGGAGCGGGCGGTTCGGGTCGTTCGTCTGTCTCAGCAGGCCTTCGACATCTCTGTGGGCGTAGAAGCGGGCCTTCGGGTACAGGCTCATCGCGCCGGTATGGTCGGCGTGGTGGTGGCTGTAGATGGCATGGGTGACTGGTGACTTGGTCACGGTCGCGATAGCCCTCGCGATGTTGTTCCCGATAGTCGGAGGGGCGTCCACCGCGACCACTCCTTCCGCAGTCGTCACGAAGATCATCTGGTAGAGGCCGTCGGTCAGCCAGAACACGCGGTCGGCGATCTCCTCGACCAGGTACCCGGACGCGGGGATGGCGGGGCCTTTCGCGGCCGGCGGTACCGGCGCGGTGGTTCCCGGTGGGCAGTCTGGGGAGACGGCGGCCTGGGCGGCGCTCCGTCCGAGCAGCGGCGCCGCGGACAGGCTGGCCGCCGCCAGTCCGGTGGACGCGAGAAGGTTCCTGCGGGTCAGCTGCGGTCGGCGCGCGGGGGTACCTGGCTCCGGTGTCGAGGAGGTCATTCGTGTTCGCCTTTCTGATGCCCGGACGAGCTAGACCCGACCAATATAACATAGTTACTTGCGCAAGCAACTAAATTAGTTGCTTGCGCGCACAACAGATAGGGTGGGTGAGTGCATCCAGCAACGTGGAAGGGACCAGGCGGGCCGGAACTGGCTGATGAGCTCGCTGAGGCGCTAGCCCGGCTGAATCAGCAAACCCCCCTCTGGCAGTCCTTTCTCGCCGTGCACCGGCGGATCGTCGAGCTGCTAGCCGATGAGATGCTGACCGAGCACCAGCTGCCGCTTGAGTGGTTCGACGTACTCGTGCACCTAGCCGACCTGCCGGGCCTGCGGGCGCGCCAGAAGGTGCTGCGGGACCGGATGCTGCTCAGCGAAAGCGGCGTCAGCCGGCTGCTCGCCCGGATGGAGAAGGCGGGAGTCATCACCCGCAGCACCGCCGGCGACGACCGGCGCGGCGTGGAGATCGCCGTGACGCAGGCCGGGCAGGCCGCCCTGCTTTCTGCCATCGACTCGCATCTGCAGCTGGTCGCGTCGCTGTTCACCGATCGCCTGACCGCGACCGACCGCGCGGCGCTCAGCCGGGTGCTGCCGAAACTCCTAGCCGATCGGGCCGATCTCGGCGCCAGTGATCTGCCGGTCGCAGTCGGTGCAATAGAGCCGGACTGAGACGGGATGGCCGCAGGGGCGGTGGGCAATCATGGTCAGGTCGGGACCGTCGGTCCACGTCGAACCTCAGTCGCGCAGTGCCGCTACCACCGGGCCGAGCGCCCGGCCTTCGGTTCATCCGTGACCTAGGCCCCCGCGCGCTCATCCAGGGTCACACCCCGCTCACCGAGACCTTCACCATCGAAGCCATGCCCGGCTTGGAAGCCGCCCTGACCGAACTGCACACCAGGACTATCGACGACCTCGCGGCCGGCCGCACTCTGGCCGATCACGGCGATCATGCGCTCGCGCTGCACATCGTCGAGGCCGGCCTGGAGTGTCATCCAGGCAGCACGGCCCCGGCCGATCTGCGCCAGGCCGTTCTCCACCGGCTCATGGACGCCGACCAGCAACTCGTCCCGTTCCGGTACGTCGTCTACGCCGAACTCGCCGGGAGTGAGATAGAGCCCATCAGGTAACAACTGGCTAGCCTGTTGCTGCTCCGGTCCGCGGAGGGAAGCGGGACGGAGCGGGAGGAGGCGGCGTTAGTGCGGGACCTTGATATCGCCCGATGGCGGTTGCGGAGCCAGCGCCTGGTCCCGCCGCACGCCTCATCGGCGGGCGAGGCGGTTGGCTCGTTGCTGGCGGTGCAAGCGGAGAACCCCGGTCAGGCGGCCTGGGCGGTGGCCGCGCGCACGCGGTATCCAGATCATGCTGACCTGGCCGGGCTCCTGGATGACGGGACGGTCCTGCGCACCCACGTGCTGCGGCCGACGTGGCACTTCGTGCAGGCGCAGGACATCGGCTGGCTGCTCGACCTGACCGGTCCCCGGATCAGGCGGTCGATCGGCCAGCAACTGAAGGCCGTCCACGGCCTCGACGAGCGTTCCGCCACCGCGGCGGTCGACGCGGTCACCCACGCGCTGGCGACCAGGGGACACCTGACCCGCCCGCAGGTAGCCGGCGAACTGCGCGAGCGCGGCATCGAGGGCAACGGCCAGCTCCTGATGCTCCTGCTGGCGCAGGCCGAGCTGGACGGGCTGTTCTGCAGCGGACGGCCGGCGGCCGGCGAGCACACCTACGCGCTGATGAGCGAGCGCGTGCCGACCCAGCGCCGCCTGGCCCGCGACGAGGCCCTGGCCGAGCTAGCCTTTCGCTACTTCACCGGGCACGGCCCGGCGACCGAACGGGACCTGGCCTACTGGGCCAGCCTCACCGTCACCGACGTGCGCGCCGGGCTGGCCGAGGTGCGTGACCGGCTCGGCTCGTTCTCCCACGACGGGCGCACCTACTGGCACGCTCCCGGCGACGCTCCCCAAGGACCGCAGGAGCCCGCCGGCCACCTCCTGCAGATCCTCGACGAGACCTACCGCGGCTATCAGGATTCCCGTTGGGTACTCGACGCGGCCGGCGTCGTGCCGCGAACCAGGGAAACCGCGATCGGGATGGCGCTGGCCGACGCCCAGCTCGTCGCCTCTATGCGCCGCACCATCACCCCCAGGCAGGTTAAATTCGACCTGCGGCCTTACCAGGCCCTGACACTGCCGCAGATCGAAGCCCTCGACCAGGCCGCCAGGCGATACGGCCAGTTCCTCCAGCTCACCGCCAGCATCAGCTGGCTCTGACCCGGTGATGGCGGAAACTTGCGCGCTGACCTCGGCGGTCACCAACTCCTGGCCCGGCGGCTACCAGCCTCACCGTCACCGACAACGGCACGGCGCCGCTGACCGGCTGGACCGCGGGATGCACGTTCGGTGACACGGCCGAGACCATCGCCAGCTCATGGAGCGCCACCGTCACCCCAAGCGGCCGCCAGGTCACCGCTGTCAACGCGAGTTACAACGGCTCGGTCGCCGCAGGCGGGTCCGCCAGCTTCGGTATGGTCGTGAACGGCTCCAACTAGGCGCTGTCCGGCCTCACCTGCTCGCCCGCCTGACCCGCCTGCGGTGCCGACGAATAAGACCACCGCAAAACTTTCAACCCATATTTGGGCATAAAAATTTGCGTTGGCTGCGTTCCGGATTCCAGAGAGGCAGCTCTTCAATTCCGCGATCGCGGGACGCGGCCCCAGGAGATGGAGCGGATATGGCGCGAGTTCTTTACACGGCGGAGGCAACGGTCACCGGAGGCCGGGCCAACGGTCATGGGCGCACGAGTGACGGTGCCCTGGACGTGCAGCTCCGGTCGCCGAAGGAGATGGGCGGCGAAGGCGGCGGGACGAACCCTGAGCAACTTTTCGCCGTGGGGTACGCCGCCTGCTTCGAAGGTGCCCTTGGTGTGGTTGGCCGTCGCGAGCGCGCCGAGGTGGGCGATGTCTCGATCGACAGCCGGGTGAGCCTGCTGCCCACCGAAGAACGCGGGTTCAAGATCGCCGTGGAGCTCGATGTCACCTTGCCGCAGGTTCAGGACCCCGAGCAGGCCGCGCGGATAGTTGCCGCCGCTCACCAGGTGTGCCCGTACTCCAACGCCACCCGGGGCAACATCGACGTGACGCTGACCGTGAACGGCCAGCAAATCGCCTGAACTGCTCCCGCCTCTGCCCAACACTTCGGGCCGGAGTCCGTAGTACCTGGTATGGATGACTACAGGCTCATGATGGCGAAGATGCGCGGAGATGAGTTGCGGCGCGAAGCTGAGCAAGGCCGGCGGGCCGCGCAGGCTCGCTGCGCCGCGCGAACCCGGTCGGCGGTGCCCGGGGCGCGCGGGCCGGTGATCCGGCCGGCGCGCTGGCTGGCGATAGCCGCCGCCCGGATGCGGCCGACGACAGCGGGACGGTGATCGGGACGTGATGAACGTGACTGAGGCGAGCGGCGAGCGCGTGGTGGTGCGGGACCAGGCGGTGGCGGACTTCAGCCATCTCACCGCGCCGGAGCAGTTGGCGGCGATCAGCCGGATCGAGAATGTGGCGCTGATGATCGTGCCGGAGTCACTGGCGGCCGCTTACACGGCTATCCCATCATCGGACGTGGCGGCGACCATATACGTGCCCGACGGTGCGAACGTCCGGGTGCACACCGGCGCGCTGGCGGCGGGCGGCGACGGCATCGGCGCCGCCGGCGACGTGTAGCTGGCCGCCGCCCTGGGCGTGCCCGCCGGCACCGTGCGGTACCGGCTGTCGCTGGCCCGGCGAGCCGTCGCCGAGGCGCTCGATCGTTACGATAATCCTGCGGAGAGAGGTGATGAGAATGACGCGCCTCGATGACGACCTCGCGGCCTGGGCCGCCACCGTCCGGCTGCGTGATGCCGACGCGGACGCGATCTTCCGGCGGATCACCGGGACGCCGCCGGCGCTGGCCCGCCGCCCGATCCTATCGGGGGCTGACCCGTCCTGGTGGCGGCACTTCACCGCCGACTTCACCGCCCGGATGGTCTCCAGCACCCGCCCAGCCCGCCCAGCCCGCCCAGCCCGGCAGGCAGCCTGATCACTCTGACCGCTGGAGTGCGATCATGGGGTCATGGGGGCGAACTCGCTGTCCTGGCGTGAGGTCGCGATGCGCCTGGCGGGGGCGCGCAGCTACTGGCTGGGCACAACTATGCCCGCTGGCTCACCGCACGCGGCCCCGGTATGGGGCGTGGTGATCCGCGACGTCCTGTATCTGTACAGCGAGCGCCGGACGGCCAAGTCCCGCAATCTGGCGGCCGACCCGCGCGCGGTGGTGCACCTGGAAAGCGCCGACGACGTGGTGATTGTGCGCGGCACCGCCGAGGATCTGGGAACGCCAGCTCAGGTTCCAGCGGTGGTGGCGGGCTTGGCTGAGAAATACGCGGACGAGGGGGATAGGCAGTACCTGCCGGATGCTGACCCGGACTTCGATGTCGTCTACGCCATCAGGCCGCAGTCAGCGATGATGTGGCGCCTGTCAGATTACGAGGGTTCGCAGCGCCGGTGGAGTGCGCAGGTAGTCGTCGACGCGTCGTCGGAGGGGGACGGGATGGGTCAGAACACCGAGATCGCGATCCTGGCCGGGGGCTGTTTCTGGCCGTTGCAGGAACTCCTGCGCCAGCGCAACGGAGTCATCTCCACCCGGGTGGGCTACACCGGCGGGGAGAACGACAACCCGACCGCGGATAGCCATCCGGGCCATGCCGAGGCGGTTGAGGTTATCTTCGATCCCGGTCAGACTCGCTACCAGGACCTCGTCGAGTTCTTCCTCCAGGCCCACCGGCCCGATCTTGGCGGAGAGCTGGTCGGCTCTGGTTACCGCTCCGAGATCTTCTATGCGAGCGACGGGCAGCGCAAGGTCGCGGAGGACGCGATCGCCCGCGCCGACGCCTCAGGAATGTGGCCCGGCCGAGTCGTGACGCAGGTCAGCGAGGCCACCCGGTTCTGGGAAGCCGAGGCGCAGGACCAGGAATACCTCAGCCACTACCTCGACGACAAGAACCAGTTCAGCCGCTGAGCCGCAGCCGGTGCGCGACGGCGGCTGCACCAGCCCGCCGCTCGGGCCTCGATCATCGACCCGGCGAATCCGGCATGATAAGTCCGTCGGCCGGACGCCCTGTTCGGCAAAGAATGCCCGGTTTACCGACCAGGGACGGCGCTACGGAGTCGTTCGTAAACAAGCCGCTGATTTCTGATCTCGTTCTCAATTTCATGACGAATGGCGCGCTCAGGCGAGGGCCGGCGCCCGGCCCGGGCCCGGCCCGGCCCCCGGACGGCTCGATGGCGGCGCGGCCCGGGCCTCGGATCCCCGCCTCGTCGCTTTAGTCACGCAGTCCCCAGTTGCACCACCAGCCACCGGCCGCGTTCGTGATCCAAGGCGATCACGGATTTCCGGACCCAGGATTCCGCCGCTGGGGTGTCTCTCGGGGAACCGGGCGGCAACTAGCAGCCTCGGTGCCCCCTTGGTGTCGTTGCGTCCGGGGAAGCTACCGCCTCGGTGCCCCCTGATGTTGCTCGGACCGCCTCGGTGCCCCCTTGGTGTCGTTGCGTCCGGGGAAGCTACCGCCTCGGTGCCCCCCTGATGTTGCTCTGACTGCGACCGGGCCGGACTGAGCCGGCCCGGTCCTGAGTCCGGGAACCCGGCCGCTGGCTGGATCCTGCAGTCCGCGCGGGCGACCGGGGACATCGGGGAAAGATCGATGTCGTCCGGGCAGCATCATTCTTTCCCCGATGCGGCTGGGCAACGGCGGATGATCTTGATGAGGGGGTCAGCGAGGGGTGACGCCGGAATCTCTCCGGGATCTGAATCACTTTTGCATTCCGGGTGTATCAGCATATTCATCTGGAATCTGGGGCGGGGTGAATGCGGGTATTCATCTGGTCGGCCCGGTCGGCGGTGCCGCCACAGCTCCGCCTCCGGCCACAATTGCAACGCCAGTCCCAGGCACCCCGGCCCCGGCCCCGGCCCCGGCCCCGGCCTCAACCAACGAACTGTCCTCGGCACGCACTACCGCGCCATTGCAGACGACACGCCCGCGGCTTTATGTCCTGCGCGCTCTACGCCTCGCGGACAGTTGCAGCTTATGATCCGGCCGTGACGCTGAAGCCGTTGACTTTGAAGGTCTGACCGCCGCCGTACGGCGCTTCGATGCCGTACTCGACATCGAGAATGCCGGTGTCGGCAGAGGTTACGTAGCCGTGGGCTTTGAGCTGGCTGATGATGCTCGTGATGTCGACGTTTCCGGAAGCCTCATTTTGGGGCAGCACAACCGAGACAGTCCCGGTCGTGTTGTCACCGGACACCCAGACCTTCGAGCCGTCGTTGAGCGTTGCGCGCACCGACCCGCTCGGCACCTGGCCGTGGACGTACGTCCAGATCATCAGCTCCAGGTCGTTACTCCAGTTGTTGCTACTGGCTGCGGCGGCGGTTGTGAGCCAGATGTCGTAGGCGTATTCGTAGTCCAGACCGCCGCTGGCTGCCGGTGGCGTCACGTCAAAACTGGACGTAAGCGTCTTCGGGAGCGCCGAGTACGTCAGGCATTGGTCGGACGGGTAGCCGACAACCTCGGTGTTTCCTTTATTTGCGTTCAGGGCAACGGTGAATGACGAGAGATGGCCGTTTGACGCCTGCATTTCCTGAACTGAGTAACCGACTTTGCTCGCGTCACCAGACCATGTGTCCGCGCCGTAGTTGCACGACACGCTGCCGGCTATGACCGACGTAACCGGCGCTGGTGACGACGACGTCGGCGGGCTCGAAGGCGCCGGAGAGGTTGGTGAACCATGTGAAGGCGATGAAGGGGCTGGCGTTGGCGGATGTGGCGTCGGATCGTTCTTCGGCTTCGGCGTGTGCTTTCGCTTTGGCCTGTGCGCGGGCTTTGATTTGACGCTGGTCTTGAAATGTGACTTCAGCGAATGTGACGCGCTTGGCGCGGCATTAGGGGCAGCGTCAGATATCCGAGCTGCTGGTTTGAAGAGCGTCCCGGTTAGATATGCGCCAACCGCGAAAGTGATGAGAACCGCTGCTGCCATCCCGAGCTTCGGCGTCAAAATCGTGCGCCAAATTTTTCTGCCCATCGATATTTTGCCCTTGAACTTGCCGGATGCCGCGCGCCCAGCGCTGCTAGCCCTGCGAGCGCGACGACGCGTGTTCTCCGGAGCGCGGAGGCCGTGCAGAGCTGGCCGAGCGCTTCTTAGCCGTCTAGCCGGTGTCTACAGTGAGTCGAATTACCTACCCGGACGAAAAGACTATGCCGCTTATCGCTATGGAGATGCGTTTTAGCGAGATTTTCCGTCCGGAGTACCGGGGCGACAGGCGCCCGTCATGGGCCGGATACGAGGAAGCCACGCCCGGACACTGTGCTGGTAGGCCTGGTACTGGGCGCCGAACTGACGGGTCAGGGCCGGTTCTTCGTACCAGCGGACGAACGCCGCGACGATGACCCAGACTGCGGCGGCGTAGGCCAGAAGCACGGGCTGGGCGAGTATGAGCGACTGGCCGGTGATGGCGGCCACGACGGCCAGGTACATCGGGTTGCGGACATGCTGGTATAGGCCGCCTATCACCAGGCGCTCGGTGGGCGCCGCCGGGGCCGGTGTCCCGCGCCCCTCGGCAACGAAGCGCGCGAACGACTTCACCAGGACCAGAGCGCCTGCCGTGAGCAGGACCAGCCCGGTGACTCGCACCGCCGCCCAATGAGCGAGTGGCCCGCGCAACTGCCAACGGGTCAGCCACCACGGAATCAGTCCGGCCACGACGCCCGGCGCGGCGGCAAAGAAGAGCGCGCTTCCGGCAGCGGCTGCGGGCTTGCGCATGCCGACCGCCTCAGGCCGCTTGGCGGGCTGAGGCCCACCGCGCCAGGTCAGCGATCAGGCCGGCGGCCCGCTCGGGCTGGTCGCGCATGACCCAGGTGCGGCTGGCGGGGATTACCTCGACCCGTGCGTCGGGAAGGATAGCAGCGAGCCGGCGGGCGTGCTCGACCGGGAAGAACTTGTCATCGGCGGCCCAGGCCAGCAGCGCTGGCTTGGTGAACCCGGCCAGTTCGCCGGCGATCTTGTTCATGAACTCGTCATCGCCGAGTGCGACGGTGAGCCGCCGCAGGTCGCGCCGTACGCCACGGTGGGCGAAGTGCGCGGTAACCCACTCGTCGAGCAGGTCGTGCGGGAGCTTTTCGTGGGTCAGCCAGCCGTAAGCGGTCGGCAGTGAGCGGGCCGGCCTGAACTTCAGCAGGCTGAGCAGAGGGGTGAGCGTCCCGGCCCGGGCGGCGGCGATCAGCGGACGGAACGGCTTGGGCGGGTAGTTGTCGAACGCGTCGCCGGTGGCCAGCACCAGCCCGCCCAGCCGCGCGCCGTGGCACGCCGCGACTACCTGCGCGACGGCGGCCCCGCTGTCGTTGCCGACCAGCGTGACGCCGCTGAGATCGAGCGAATCAAGAAAGTCGCCGACCAGGCGGCCCATTCCGGCGGGCGTCAGGTCGGCATCGGGCCGCATCGGGGCTGGGTGCGCGCCAAACGGCAACTCGGGAACCAGGCACCTGAACTCGCTGTCGAGCAGCCGCACGACGGGATCCCAAAGCCCCGCACCCATGAAATAGCCGTGCAGGAACACGACCGGCGCACCCTTGCCTGAGTCCCGGTAGTACATGGTGCCGTGCGGCAGTTCGACGCACGGCAAGGCTATCGTGGCCGGCCCTCCTGACCTAGCTACCATGACTTCACCTCTCCGCTCGCAACAATACGTACATGCTGTCTGTATTAGTCTACATACAGACAGCATGTATCTTCAAGAGGGCGGCCGTCGTAGCCAGGCGGACCGAGCGGAGGCGCTCGGGGCGGCTAACGGCATCAGAGGGCCTTAGATGTCGTTGCTTCCCAGGAAGGAACGACACCAGGAGGGCAACGGTGCTGCTCTTACGACACCAGGGGGGCAACGGTGCTGTTGCTTCCCAGGAAGGAACAGCACTATAGGGGCGCCGATGCTGCGACGGCCTTCTGGCGGAGCAGTTCCGGACGGCGCGGCAATAGGGTTGGAGGCGCATGAGCCAGACGAAGCACGAGGTGCGATCCGAGGCGACGCGGCGCCAGCTCGTGACTGCCGCGCGCGCCCTGTTCGGCGCGCGCGGCTACGCCGATGTCGGGACCGAGGAGATCGTGCGTGCTGCCGGGGTCACGCGCGGCGCCCTGTATCACCACTTCCGCGACAAGGCAGATCTATTCGCGGCGGTCGCCGAGGAGATCGAGGCCGAGATCGCCGGACGCGTCGCGGCCGGCGCGGCCGACCCCGAGGCCGATCCCCTGCAGGTGCTGCGGACAGGCGCCCGGCTGTTCCTCGACGCGTGCGCGGAACCCGAGGTCGAACGGGTCATCCTGCTCGACGCGCCGGTCGTCATGGGCGTGGAAGCGTGGCGAGACCTGGCTGGCCGCTACGGCCTCGGCTTGGTCCAGCTCGCGCTGGAGTCGGCCATCGACGCGGGCGCGATCACGCGCCAGCCCGTGACCCCGCTTGCCCACGTTCTCGTCGGCGCGCTCGAGGAAAGCGCGCTCTACATCGCGCGAGCCGACGACCCGGCCGCGGCCCGGGAGCAGTGCGCGGCCATCTTCGACCAGATCCTCGCCGGCCTTTCCACCTGACACCGGGAATCCGCACGGCACGGCAATCGAGATGCACTGGAACGGCCGCAAATGGTCGATGATGACCAGGCCAGCTACCGGCGCCGCTAACAGTGCCCTTTTCGGCGTTCAGGCCACTGCGGGAGTCAGCCCCTGGGCCGTAGGCGAAGACGGCCAGAGCGACCAGGTCCAGCGCACTCTGGTGCCGCTCTGCCGCTAACGGTGACCGGCGGCCGCAAATTTTTCAAAATAAAAATAGGGTTGAAAATTTTGCCGTGGTTTTGTGCCAACGGTGCCATAGGCGAGTCATTGCTGGTCACACTCTTTCGCGAGTGGCGGTCAAGTCGGGCATCTTGATCAGGCCCAGCTGGATCGTTGTGTCTGGCGGTATCTCGGCGCTGGATATCGGGGAAGCCGGCGAGTGGTCACCGTCGACCATCCTGGCGGCGAGCAGAGCCAGAGCGTGCCGTTCGATCCGCCAGAGGTCGCTGGCCGTCCACGTGTGCGCCGGATGCGGGTCATCATCAGCTGGGATCGGCAGCACGACGGTGAACTGAACGTGGGCCGTGCTTCCGTCCTTGACCTCGGCTCTCGCGTACCACACGCTGAGGTCGCCATGCGCGAGCGCCTTCGGGTATTCGTGCCGTATCGCGTCGTTGAGTGAATTGAGCACCCCGATGGTGGCGCCAGCCCGGTCCGGCGTCCGCAGGTGAACGCGGAGCAGCGGAAGAGGCGGAGCCGTACCGAGTTCGGCTCTGCTTTGCCACTTGTCGAAGCTGATGGACGGGTGCAACTCCATGGTGTCGCCGGGGGAGCGTCCGGTGCGCGAGTGACAGAGCAGTAGCAGCACCGACTGCCCGTAAAGCACGGTCGACGTTAGGCCGATGAGCGCCAACTCAGGATCGAGCCCGGCCAGCGTGCGCCCCTCAATGCCAATGCGCCAATCAGTGCAGATCGCCATGATCCGCCAGTTCGCATCGTCCGGATTTTCGTGTGACACCCCGCTGCGCGTGACGAGGTCCAGATCGGTGGCTCGCGCCAGTCGGGTTCGGTCAGCGGCGTCGTTCGCTGTTGATGTCGTAGTACGCGGACGAGGGTTGAGTATGCGGGGTATCCCGTCGCGGCGGGTACGGACCGCGACTACAGCCGTGTCGGTCAGCTCGAGGAGCTCATTAAGGAAAAGGTGGATGTGGCCGAGATCCTCGGGCCGAGCGCTGAACTCCATCCGCGCCCACTCCAGGTCCGCGTAGGAGACGTCCGGTGCTGGGACCGGGAGCCGGGTCTCGCAGGTCGCCAGTCCGTACTTGGTCGCGAGATGGAGCACCGAAGTTACCGGGTGTTCGCTGATCTTGGCGTACAGGCGCGACGGCAAGCCGAGGAAGACCGTGAGCGTTGCGTCGACGCCCAGAGTCAGCATGATGGGATGAAGACTGACTGGTACGGCCCGTTCGGACGCCCAGCCGGATGCAGCGTCCGGCTCGTCTCGGAACACGACGAAGTTAAGAGCTTGGCCATAACTACCGGAGCGCTGCAGCGCGAGAACATTCGCAGCGTGTTCCAGCGGCGACCTGATCTCGTCGTCGGCCGGTGCCGCGCCCTTGGGCTCGTGCCGTTGCGCCCAGGCCGGGCGGTGCAGCAATCTGGCGTACAGCCTGGACGCCGGCTCGCGGCTCGGGCGGGCATTGCTCAGCAGGGAGTCCAGCGCCCGCTGGTCATCGTGTTGCCAGATGACATAGCCGTAGGCCGCCCGGCCCATCATCAGCGCCTCAGCGGTCGTGGTTCGCCACCAGTTACTGTGCAGGACCAGATCGTGGGCGTAGTCAGGTGCGTCGGTGTAGAACAGCAGATCAGATTCTGGCTCAGTGTTTTCAGCCGGGTTTTCAGCCGGGGGATCGGGAGCGAACGGGTCTTTGGGATTGCCGCGGTCAAGCAGGCTGCGCTGCCATCGCCAAGTCCGCCACTGCCAGAAGCCTTGGCCGGC
>Ga0099827_10000525_pt1 | contig 17620 bp, 20 predicted proteins | sample CZO8metaG_FD_79339 | JGI IMG/M metagenome (GOLD analysis project Ga0099827, IMG submission 79339) | Vadose zone soil microbial communities from the Eel River Critical Zone Observatory, Northern California, USA - CZOApr15con1.8 metaG | ecosystem: Environmental > Terrestrial > Soil > Vadose zone ...
CTGCGGCCGCCGCCGCTGCGGAAGCGGGCGTTCCCGCCGAAGGCGCGGCTCCGGGTGCAGCGCCCGGTGCGGCTCCGGGCGCGGCGCCCGGCGCGGCTCCGGCCGCCGCCGCTCCCGCTGCGGAAAAGGAAAAGAAGTAGGGCGCTGTCAGTCTCCGCTGTCGTCCCCGCGCAAGCGGGGACCCATCGTGCCAAATACGCCGGCCTCTGGAATATGGGTTCCCATCGCATGTCGGCTGTAGCCGACATGCGCACTTAACGAGCCGATCTCGGGTAAACCCGAGATCGGATGCGGGGACGACAAGAACCGTGAATTGAATCTTCCCATGCTGCTTCTCGTCGGGCTCGGCAATCCCGGTTCGCGCTACGCCGGCAACCGACACAATATCGGTTTCATGGTGGTGGATGCGATCGCCAAGCGCCACGGCATCGGCCCGTGGCGGCGGCGCTTTCAGGGGGTGACGGCGGAAGGTCCGCTCGGCGGCGAGCGGGCGCTGCTGCTCCTGCCCGGTACCTTCATGAACGACTCCGGCCGCGCGGTCGCGGAAGCCGCGCACTTCTACAAGCTCGGGCTTCCCGACATTGTGGTGGTCCACGACGAGATCGACCTCGCGCCGGGCAAGGTGCGGGTCAAGACCGGCGGCGGCGTCGCCGGCCACAACGGGCTGCGCTCGATCACGGCGCATGTCGGAAATGACTATCGCCGCGTGCGCATCGGGGTCGGGCATCCCGGCGTCAAGGAGCTCGTCCATCCGCACGTGCTCAGCGATTTCGCCAAGGACGAGCAGCCATGGGTCGAGGCTCTGTGCGACATCGTCGCTGACAATGCCGAGCTCCTAGTCAAAGGACAGGACTCGAGCTTCCAGAACAAGGTGCATCTCGCCATGCAGGCCAAGGGCTTCGGCGATCCAAGGGAGCCGGGTGAGCCGAAGGACTGAATCCGCAAGACAGAGACAAGAAACCAAATGGGCTTCAAATGCGGCATCGTCGGCCTGCCGAATGTGGGCAAGTCGACGCTCTTCAATGCGCTCACCGAAACGGCGGCGGCGCAGGCGGCGAACTATCCGTTCTGCACCATCGAGCCCAATGTGGGCGAGGTGGCGGTGCCGGACCCGCGCCTGTCGGCGCTGGCGACGCTGGCGAAATCCGCGGAGATCGTGCCGACCAGGCTCACCTTCGTGGACATCGCCGGCCTCGTGCGCGGCGCCTCGAAGGGCGAGGGCCTGGGCAACCAGTTCCTGGCCAATATCCGCGAGGTCGACGCCATCGCCCACGTGGTGCGCTGCTTCGAGGACGGCGACGTCACCCATGTGGAGAACCGCATCGATCCGATCGCGGATATCGAGACCATCGAGACCGAATTGATGCTGGCGGATCTCGACAGCCTCGAGCGCCGCGTCGATGCGCTGGAGAAAAAGGCCAAGGGCAGCGACAAGGACGCCAAGGAGGCGAGGGAGACGCTCGACCTGGTCAACCGCGCGCTTGCGCTCTTGCGCGAGGGGAAACCGGCGCGTCTGGTCGAGCGCAAGGGGGAGGAGGAGCGCGCGTTCCACGCGCTCGGCCTGTTGACCTCGATGCCGGTGCTCTATGTCTGCAACGTGGACGAGGCCGCGGCCGCGACCAGCAACGTCTTCTCGCGCCAGGTCGAGGGCCGCGCGCGGGAGGAGGGCGCCGGCTGCGTCGTGATCTCGGCCAAGATCGAGGCGGAGATCGCCGTGCTCACGCGCGAGGAGCGGGCCGATTATCTCGCCGCGGTCGGCCTCGCCGAGCCCGGGCTCGACCGCCTGATCCGCGCCGGCTACGCGCTGCTCGACCTCGTCACCTATTTCACCGCCGGGCCGAAGGAGGCGCGCGCCTGGACGGTGACGCGCGGCACCAAGGCGCCGCAGGCCGCCGGCGTGATCCATACCGATTTCGAGCGCGGCTTCATCCGCGCCGAGACCATCGCCTACGACGATTACGTCGCGCTCGGCGGCGAAGCGGGTGCCCGCGACGGCGGCAAGATGCGGCTCGAAGGCAAGGACTACGTGGTCGCCGACGGCGACGTCATGCACTTCAGGTTCGCGACGTAGGGCGGCAACAGAGAATCACATCTGCCCGCGCTGGCGGATCGCGCCGAGGTGCTCGTTGATGCGGAACATGATCAATATGAACTCGGAGACGATGCGCGCGAAGATCACCCCGATGAGCATGCTGATCAAGCTGGCGATGATCCAGAGCAGGCCTCCGAGCAGGCTATGGGCCATGTAAAGGAGACCCGAAATGACGCCGGAGAGGCCGAACAGGGCCGAAATGCCGACTACGAGCCAGTAGAAGATCTTGATGATCGAAGGAGTGATGAACCGTTCCCACTGGAACAAGTCGCGGTAGTCGAACATGGGGTCCTCCTCCCGACGCAGGGGCGCCGCCAATGCACTGATGCCGTAGAGCCGATCCTGTACGCGCCCGATCCCGTATTCCCAGCGTGGCGCAGGCTTCCGCCGGGCCACCGCGGTCTTCACCGCAGATCGTAAGACACTTTACCTGCAGTGCCCCCCTGGTCAATCGAGGTCTCGATCTATGCGCGCAATCCACGCGCTCGGGGCTGGAACACTAATACGAGCCCTGGTTGACCTCACCGGGGGTGGCGTCTAAAGCGGGTCCGCTTGGGAATCGCAAGGATATTCCGCAGGACCGCCGTGCCCCGCCTCCACTGGGAAGATTTCAGCTCCGGCCAGATCACCGACTGCGGCTCGCGCCTCGTCACCCGCGAGGAGATCGTCGGCTTCGCCGCCGAATACGATCCTCAGCCCATGCATCTCGACGAGCAGGCGGCGCGCGCGACCCTGCTCGGCGGTCTGGTCGCCTCCGGCTGGCACAGCTGCTGTATCCTGATGCGGATGCTGAGCGACAGCATTCTCGGACAAGCGAGCTTCATGGGCGCGCCGGGCGTGGAAGAGGTGAAGTGGCTGGCGCCGGTGCGCCCGGGCGAGCGGATCAAGGCGCGCGCCACCGTGCTCGAAACCCGTCCCTCGCGCAGCCGGCCCGACATGGGCTTCGTCAAGTTTCGCTTCGAGCTCACCGACGCCTCCGATAAGCCGCTGATGAGCCTGATCGTGAGCCCGATGTTCGCGCGCCGCTCCGCCGACGCGGTGCAAGGAGGAGATCAAGCGGGCCGATGAAGTTCTTCGAGGACATCCAGGTCGGCGAGACCTCCGCTATCGGCCGGCACACCTTCACCGCGGAGAACATCAAGGCGTTCGCGGCGCGCTTCGATCCGCAGCCGTTCCATCTCGACGAGGGTGCGGCGGCGCGCTCGCATTTCGGGGCGCTCTGCGCCTCGGGATGGCACACCGCCTGCGTCTGGATGCGGCTGCTGATCGACTACCGCCGGCGCGAGGACGACGAGCGCCGCGCCCGCGGCGAGGCGGTCGGCCAGCTCGGCCCTTCGCCCGGCTTTCGCGACCTGCAATGGCTCAAGCCGGTTTATGTCGGCGATATCATCTCCTACGGGACCGAAGTGCTCGAGACGCGCGTTCTGAACAGCCGCCCGGGTTGGGGCTTGATCTTCGTGCGCAACACCGGGGTGAACCAGCATGGCGAGCTGGTGATCTCGTTCATCAGCAGCGCATTCGTGGAACGGCGCGGCGGCGGAGCGGTGACATCATGACCGTCGCGAGCGATCAGGCGTTCGACCCGCAGGCTACGAAGCGCGAAGAACGCCGCGCCGCCGGCGTGGCCTGCGGCGCGCATGCGTTGCACGACGGCTATACCGACCTGATCTACGTGATGCTGCCGGTCTGGCAGAAGGAATTCGGGCTCGGCTACACGGAGCTGGGCCTGCTGCGCGGCCTTTTCGCCGGCACCATGGCGAGCTTCCAGATCCCGGCGGGGCTCGTGGCCGAGCGGCTGGGCGCCGCCGCGGTGCTGGCGCTCGGCACGGCGCTCGCCGGCCTGGGCTACTGCCTCGCCGGCGCGAGCGCGAGCTTCGTCCTGCTGGTCGTCGCGCTGTTCGTCAGCGGGCTCGGCGCCAGCACCCAGCACCCCCTCGCATCGTCGCTGATGGCGCGCGCCTTCGCCGGACCGCGCTCGATGAAAGCGCTCGGCAGCTACAATTTCGCCGGCGATGTCGGCAAGATGGCCGTGCCGGCATCGGCGTCGTTGTTGCTGGTCGCGATGCCATGGCGGCCGACGCTGGCGCTGCTCGGCGCACTCGGGGTTGTGGCGGCGGTAGCGATATTCCTGCTGACGCCGCGCTACGGCGCGGAAGCCGCGTCGGACCCCGCTCAACGGACCGACGCCGGAACCGCGCCGCCCGCGCATCGCGGTTTCGGTTTCCCGGTGCTTCTTTCCATCGGCATGCTCGATAGCGCGACCCGCATGGGATTCCTGCTGTTCCTGCCGTTCGTGCTCACGGGGAAGGGCGCGAGCCTGCCCACGATCGGACTAGCGCTGACGCTGGTCTTCGCCGGCGGCGCGGCCGGCAAGCTCGTCTGCGCTTTCATCGGCGCGCACATCGGCGCTATCGCGACGGTCTGGTTGACCGAGGCGCTGACTGCCGTCCTGATCGTGGCGCTGTTGCCGCTGCCGCTAGACGCTGCGTTGCTGCTGCTGCCGATCATCGGCGTTGCGCTCAACGGCACGTCGTCGGTGCTCTACGGCTCGGTCCCCGATCTGGTCGCTCCCGAGCGCCGTTCCCGCGCGTTCAGCGTGTTCTACACCGGCACCATCGGCGCCGGCGCCGTCGCGCCCGCGATCTACGGCGTGGTCGGCGACGCGCTCGGGGTGTCGACCGTGGTGATCGTGGTGGCCGCGATCGTGCTGCTCACGCTGCCGCTCTCGCTCGTGCTCAAGCCTGTGCTGGCGCGCTAATTTAGCCGGTCTGATCGATGCGCGTTACTTGACCGCGTCTCGCACCCACTTGCCCACGGCGGCCGGCAGCACGTCGAGGTAAGGCCCCATGAAGAAGGCTTCGCCCTCGCCGTCGCCGAAATAGCGGTCATAGGCGTCGATCATCGCCCGTACCTGCGCGGTGCACGTCGGCATCGAATCGACGATCAGATCGCCGAGGTCGGCATTGCGCTTAACGAAGCGCTGGTCGGTGCTGACCGTGCGGGCGATGCATTCGGTCGCAGAACGCACCAGCGGCTGGAGAGCCACGCTCTTCTGGTGCACGGACATGGACGGCAGCCTGGTCGGGTCGGCGGTGGGGCCGGTCGCGACGCTCACGACCAGCACGACCGCGGCAAGCGGCGCGAGAATCATTGCATCCCCCTCTCCGGCACGGGAACCTTACCGATCGTGCCGAGGAGGGCCACGCAAAAAATGCGCCTTGCGGTCAACTGATCGCCGAAATTTGGCGGGGTGTGTTGTCGCGGTGACATCGTCGCTGCCGCGACGCGGCGGAACTGCCGCTGCGTCCCGCGTTATCCCGGCTTCGCACCAGCTCGCGGCAAAGGAGGTCACCATGACGTCGTATTTTCGCCCCGCATGCCTGGCGCTTGCACTGATTGCCACCGCCGCGCCGGCGAGCGCGCAGACCTGGGTCTACGAGCCGGACACCCCGGCGGCGCGGGTCTACGAGCCGAGGGTCTATGATCAGCGGGTCTATGACCCCTCGCCCTATGGCTACCGCGCCTATGAGCCGGCGGTGGCGGGAGCGCCGCTTGCGCTGACGCCCGCCCAACGCACGACCATCTATCGTACCATCATACCGCAAGGCCGCGGCCGCGGGCCGATCGTGCGGGAGCGCATCGTGACCGAAACGGTGGCGCCGGCGCCGCTGGTGCGCGAACGGGTGGTGACGCAGCCCGACTATGCCTATGCCGTCGGCTCGCGGGTCACGGACGCCTATGCGTGGGCGCCCGTGCCGCAAGCGGTCGTGACCAGCATCCCGGCCGTGCGGTCGTATCGCTACATGGTCATCAACAACCGCCTGCTGTTGGTCGATCCCGCGACCGGCATCGTCGTGGCCGACGTGACGCAATAGCGCCTAGAGCCGGCCCACCTTCGTGCAACCAAACGCGGGCTCCGGCGGTTATGTCTGCGGACCGGCCGCCGGGCAACCTCGCTCGGCTGCCGAGATAGAAACAAGGCAGTCCCGATGCGCAGCAATCTCTTGCGTGCGAGCGTAGTTGTTTTTGCGGTTCTCGCGGGCGCCGGTCTTGCGCTCGGACAACAGCCTGCGCCGCCGGACGTGTTCGTCAACGGCGCGCTGGCGGTGCCGGGTGCGCCGGCCAATACCGATACCGTGCCGGCAAAGTTTTCCGAGAAGAACGCGGCCGACGACGCGCTCATCACCGTCGCCTACACCTTCAAGCTGCTCACCGACGAGGAGCGCCGCGCCATCTACCAGGGGCTTGCGGGCGAGCCGGCCGGTTCAGCGTTCAACGCGGAGGTCGGCGACGAGCTGCCGCCCGAGGTCGAGCTGCGCGCGGTGCCCGACGCCGTCGCCGCCCGCGTTCCCCAGGCCAAGAACTATCGCTACGCGGTGGCGAATGATCGAGTCCTGCTGGTGGGCGTGAGCCGGATCGTGGCCGGGGTCTTTCGCAGCCCGGAGCCGCCCGCGAGCGAAGGACGCCGGCCGCAGTAACGCTTACCACGTCCGCTTGAAGCCGGCCTTGACGCTCTTCGACGCGTCGCCGGAGGCGCTCTCGCTGACCGTGCCGGTGATGCTGACCGGGCCGCCGAACAGCTTCTGCTCGGCGCTCAGCGTGTGCAGCCATTTGTCATCGGTGGCCGCAATATTTGCGCCAAACGACAAGGTCGTATCCGTCGGGAGGATGTTGAAGCGCACCGCCTGGCTGCTCGCCCAGCTCTGGGATGGGGGCTGCGCCACGCTCGGCAGCGTCCGCGTCACCGCAACGCCGTTCTGCAACGTCACGGAAAAATTCTCGCCGACCGGCACCGAGCGGCTCAAGGTGGTGCCGAGCCGGCCCTGCTCCTGCGACGGATCGAGCCGCGTGTCGATCGAGGTCTTGTCCCAGCCGAGCGGCGCGTCGATTCCGGGCGCGGTCACCCTCGCCCAGGCGACGCCGGTCGATTGGTCCGGGATCGCGCCGGCGGTCAAATGCTCGGGCTGGAATTCTGTGGCCGGAATGGCCGGCCTGCGGGCATCCACGCCGACCTTGCCGCTCCAATCCGTCGCGGACGTCCTGGCCGCGAATGGGTTGATGGCCTTGAGCTTGCCGTTGTCGGGCGTCGATAAATCGAACGGGACATCGGCCGGCAGTTCTGGCGGCGCCTCGTCCGTGGGATTTGCCGGCTGGTCCGCGGATTGGTTGACCGGCTGATCCAGGAGTTGATCTGACAACGCCTGCGCATGCGCCACGTCGGCAGGCGAGGCTGTAACCACGGCCGTCAGCAACGCGATCGGTAGGGAGCACAGCATTAGGGTCGGGCGCATCTTCGTTTCCGCGGATTCGTTTGGCCGCGCGAACTGACCCGACGGTCTTGGCATTTTGTTGGCCGAAAACGCCGCGCCGCGGCGGGATTTGTCGCCGCTTCGGCCCAGAGCCGCCACAATGATGCCATCGCGCGCGCTGCGGGCGGGGATTCACGGCCAGTGCCAGCGGGCAAGGTCGGCAAGCGAAGCCGGCAGCGGGATCACCGACAGCACGAGCTCGGTATCGAGCGATAGCGCGACCGCGCCGAGCAGCGAGAGCGCGGTCCCCAGCAGCACCCGGCGGCCGAATACCTCGTGCTGCGGATTGAGGATGCGCGAGAACACGACGCGAAGCGCCAGGTGCAGCTGCAGGATCGGCATGACCACGGAGATCGGCGCCAGCGTATAGGCCATGTAGATGAACATCTGCGCGATGGAGACGGAGATTCCGGAATAGGTGAACCATTTCAGCGACGTCGGCGTGATGGCGAGCGCATGGCGCAGCTGGCCGGGCCACAGCATCAGCAGCGCCACTGCGATCGTCGCCGCGGCGTAGGAAATCAGGCCGCCGACGAGGCCGCTGCCAGGGTCGCCGGCGACCAGCGCCAGTCGTACCAGGATGGGCGACACGCCATAGATCAGGGCGGCGAGCAGCGCGAAAACATAACCCTCGGCATAACGCGGATGAAATTTGGGCGGACCAGCCGCGGTGGCCTCGACGTAGGCGGGCGGCGCATCGCTTGCGCCATTGCGCATGAGCGCGGGTCCAAGCGCGAGCAGCGCGATGCCGAGCATCCGCAGCGGGGTCAGTGCCTCCTTCAAGACCACGACCGCGAGCGCGAGCGTCACCGCCAGCCCGAGCTGGATTACCGGCGCCGACAGATTGTTGCCGATGGCCTGGGCGGCGCGGAAATTGCCGTAGCGGCCGACCACGAAATGCAGCGCGCCGGCGAGCGCCAGCAGGCCGATCGCTTCCCCGGAAAAGCGGCCCAAGGCGCCGAGCGTGCCGGTGGTTGCGGCGGCGAGCAGGAAGATCGGCACGCCGATCGGCACGGTAATCGCAAGCGCTTGCGCGACCGAACCGGTCAGCACGCCGCGGCGGGCGCTGGCGTTGTTGAAGGCAAATGTTGCCGCGGACAGCGCGGCGAGCAGCACTCCCAGCACGATTCCGGCCTACGTACTTGGTGCGACAGTTAACAGCGAGTTCCTGGCTAATCTATTGAAAACATTGGGGTCATGCAAAAGCGGGAGCGCCATTGTGCGGCTTTCCGGCAACAGTCGGCGCAGAAACGCTTTGCACACGATACGCGTTAACAAGGTGGGAGGAGGTCAACCTTAGCTTGCGCCGAGCTTCGGGAGCGTGAGTCATGCGGCCCTCGGTCCATGCACCATTGCGTGAGTCGTCGTTGCGCGCCGGCCTGATCGTTCTGGTCGGGAGCGTCGGATTGCTGGTTGCCTCGGTGCTCGCCCTTCTCGGCGTCGGCGTTTATGACGATGCGACCCTACGCGAGGAAACGACCGGAAGCATCAGCACCGTTGCCGACCTCGGACCGTCCTATCGGCCGCTGCGGGCGAAACGCGTGACGCTGCCGCTGAGCGACGAGCAGCGCGGGCACATCTTCGACGTGGTGATGCGCATGCCGGGGACGCCGGTCGCCGACGCACCGGCGCCCGAGCTCGCCGATGCGCTGCCGAGCGAGGTACCGCTGCAGGATTTGCCCCCCGGCGTCACCCGCGATATTCCGCAGGTGCAGGGCCACAAGTTCGTGAAGTTCGACGACCGGATTCTGGTGGTCCATCCCGGCAGCCGCCTGGTCGTGGCAATGATCCCGCGCTACAAGCTGCTGCCCTAATCTCCGTCATCGCTTTTGCATCACGGGCTCGTCGTGCTGACGGCGCTTCGGTGCGCGATATCGTTCCCGCTTTGCTGACGGCCATGCCTCCGACCTGCTAAGATCGCATCCGCCTCCCGAGCGATCGGGAGCGCGTCAGCGCAATAAGACACAACAATTGTGCGGGAGGATCACCATGCAAATGCAGAACGGCATTTCGCGTCGACAAATGTTGGCGGTCGCCGCCGGCGGCATCGCAGCGACTAGCGGCGCCCGCGGCGCGTGGGCGCAATCGGCGGGAGCTCGGATCGAGCAGCTCGCGCCTGAGCTCGACAAGATCATCGCCACCACCGAGCCGATCAAGGAGCTGGCCAGCGGCTTCGGCAGCCCGCTCGGGCCGGCCGAAGGGCCGCTGTGGTGGAAGGAGGGCGGCTACCTACTATTCACCGATATCGGCAACAACAGGCGGATGAAATACACGCCGGGGCAGGGCGTGACCGTCGACCTCGAGCCGACCAACCGGGCCAACGGGCTCACGCGCGACCGGCAGGGCCGCTTGTATTCGTGCGAGCACGACACCCGGCGCGTCACGCGGCGCGAGCTCGACGGCAGCCTCACCGTCATCGCGAACAGCTTCCAGGGGCGGCGCCTCAACCGGCCCAATGACGTGGTGGTGAAGTCCGACGGCGCCATCTATTTCACCGACCCGTGGACGCTGCCGACCCCGCAGGAGCAGTGGGACATGCGTTTGCCGGCGTCTACCGGCTCTCGCCCGATCTCGGCACCTTCACGCTGCTGGTCGACAATTTCATCATCCCCAACGGGCTCGCGTTCTCGCCCGATGAAAGCGTGCTCTACGTCAACGACAGCCGGCGCGGCCACATCCGCGCCTTCGACGTCACGCCCACCGGCGTGCTCGCCAAGCAGAGTGACCGCGTATTCGCCGAGCTGCGCGGCAGCGAGCCCGGCGTGCCCGACGGCATGAAGGTCGACGTGGCGGGCAACGTCTATTGCGGCGGCGCGGGCGGCATCTGGATCCTCGACGCGCAAGGCAAGAAGCTCGGCCGCATCGTCCACGGACATCCCGCGACCACCAATATCGCCTTCGGCGGCGACGATTGGAAAACGCTCTACTTCACCAGCCGCACCCACCTGGGCTCGATCAATCTGAAGATCGCCGGCATTCCGGTCCCGGTGCCGGCGGCGAAGAAATCGTGATGCTTGTCGTCACGCGATGACCGCCATGCAAAAAAGGTCGCCACAAGCCGGTGGCGGCCGGCTAAGCTCTGGATCAATTCCGGCAAACTTCATCAGGGAGAGTGTTGAATGTTGACGCTGTACTATGCGCCGGGCGCGTGCTCGATGGCCGCCCATATCGTGCTGGAGGAGAGCGGCGAGAAGTATCAGCCGCAGAAGGTCGATCTTGCCGGCGGCGAGCAGCGCACCGACGCCTATCTCAAGATCAATCCGCAGGGGCGGGTGCCGGCGCTGCGCCTCGACGACGGCGAGCCGCTGGCCGAGAACACGGCCATCCTGCCCTATCTCGGCAAGCGGTTCGGGCTATGGCCGACCGATCCGAAGGCGGAAGCCAAGGTGCTCTCGACGATCGGCTTCTTCGCCGCGAGCGTGCACCCTGCCCACGCCCATGTCGGCCGGCCCGAGCGCTACACCGCCGATCAATCCGCCCATCCCGGGATCAAGGACATGGGCCTCAAGACGTTCCACGGCTATCTGAAGCAGATCGACGGCAAGCTCGCGGGCCGCGAATGGTTCTCCGACCAGTATTCCGTCGTCGATCCTTACGGCTTCGTCTTCTACACCTGGGGCGTGCGCCGCGAGCTGCCGATGGCGGAGCTCAAGAACTACACCGCCTTCAAGGACCGCATGCTCAAGCGCCCCGCGGTCCAGCGCGTGCTGGAGGACGAGAAAATCAAGGTGTGATTTGCGTTGCTGCGGGCGGTGTTGCCAAAAGTCGCGCTGACGCGGCGTTTGCCCTCTCCCCTTGCGGGAGAGGGCTCAAAGGCGTTGCCGCACACATGAACGGGTGAGGGGCCTTCTTCGCGAAAGGTGCTTTTGCAGAGCACCCCTCACCCATCAGAATTCGTTTCACAACCGTTGAGCCCTCTCCCGCAAGGGGAGAGGGCAAAGTCCGCACGTGCACGCTCGTGGCTAGATCGTCACCGAGCTACTTCGCCGCCTTCTGCAGATAGGCGATCAGGTCGGCGCGGTCGGCGGCGTCCGGCATGCCGGCATAGGGCATTCGGTTCGCGGGCACGGTCGCCTGCGAGTCGGCGATGAACGTGTCGAGCGTTCCCTCGGTCCAGATGATGCCGCTACGCTTGAGCGCCGGCGAGAAGTGGTAGTCGCTCAGCTCGCCGGCCTTGCGGCCGAAGATACCGTAGAGGGTCGGCCCTAAGCCGTTTACGCCGCGCTCAATCGAGTGGCACGCCGCGCAGTCCTCGAAGCGTTTTTCGCCGCGCGCGGCATCGCCGTCCGCTCCGGCCGTCGCCGTCATGGCGACAAACGCGGCGACAAGCGCCACGACCCATGTCGGCCATCTTGCCAGCCGTCTTGTCCGCATCGACATCATGCCGGCACCAGCGGCCCGGGATTCTTGACGTAGTGGTTCTTGATCGCGTCGGCGGTCCAATAGGCCAGCGCGCCCACCGGCCCGGTCGGATTGTACGACGCATTGTGCGGGAACACGTTGGCGCCGACGACGAACAGGTTGTGGCAGTCCCAGCTCTGCAGGTATTTGTTGAGTGCGCTGTCGCGCGGGTTGGTGCCCATGATCGTGCCGCCGGTATTGTGCGTGCTCTGGTAGGGCACCACGGTCCAGGGCTGGGTGCGGGCCGTGGCCTCGGTGAGGTGCGTGGGGTTCATGGACTTGGCGATCGTGTTGATGGTCTGCGCGGCGTGCTCGCCCATCTTGTGCTCGTTCGCTTTGTAATCGAACGTCATGCGCATCAAAGGCAGGCCGAATGCATTGCGATAGGTCGGGTCGAGATCATAGTAGTTGTAGCGGTTCGCCATCACGCTGCCGCTGGCGCCGATATTCATCGCGGTTTGGTACCATTTGGCGGTCGCCGCCTTCCAGGCCTTGCCCCATTGCGGCGTGCCGCGCGGCACCGGGCGGTAGCCGATCGGCAGCACGGTGTTGAAACCGCCCGCGACGGTGTAGCCGCCGACGAAGCCGAGCTTGCCGCGATCGAAATCCCAGTTGGTGTTGAAGTCGTCGATGGACGCGTTCGATCCGCCCGCGTTCATGAACGGGTTGAAGTGCCGGCCTTCGAAGAACAGCGTTGCGCCGGCGCCGGTCTGGTAGCAGTAGTTCTTGCCGATCACGCCGGTCTGCGCCACCGGATCGTAGGGCGCCCCGATACCCGACAGCAGCATCAGGTGCACGTTGTTGATGGCGTAGGCGCACAGCAGCACCATGCCCGCGGGCTGCTCGAATTCCTCGCCGTTGAGCACGTTGGTATAGGTGACGCCGGTCACGCGCTTGCCGTCGGAATCCTTGAGCACCTTCGTGACCCAGGAATTGGTGCGCAGCTCGAAATTCGGATTGCGCATCGCAATCGGGATCACGGTGATCTGCGGGCTGCCTTTTGCGTTGGCCTCGCAGCCGAAGCGCTGGCAATGGCCGCAATACTGGCAGGCGCCGAACTTCGAGCCGTCGGGATTGGTGTAGGCGCGCGAGGCGTTGGCCGACGGCCGCGGGAACGGGTGGTAGCCGTTGTTCTTCGCGGCCGCGGTGAACATCTCGCTCGCCAGGATCGGCGTGAGCGGCGGCAGCGGATAGTCCCGCGCGCGCGGCGCCTCGAACGGATTGCCGCCGGGCTGGATCTGCCCCTTGATGTTGCCGGCCTTGCCGGAGATCGCCGCCGTGTATTCGAACTTGTCGTAATAGGGCTCGAGCTCGGCGTAGGTGATGCCCCAATCCTGGATCGTCATGTCGGCGGGAATGAAGTTCTTGCCGAAGCGCTCTTCGTACATGCTACGGACCTTGAACTCCATGTCGGTCCAGCGCCAGGTGTGGCCGCTCCAGTGCACGGCCGAGCCGCCGACCACCTCGCCCGGCAGGAACGACCCCAGCCGTCGCATCGGCAGCGCCTCCTGCGAGGGGTTGTTGCGGATGGTGAGCGTGTCGCGCGCGGTGTTCTGCATGAGGTCGTGGCGCACCACGTAGCGCAGCTCGTCGCGGATGTTGGGGACCGCGAAATCCTTGGCGGGGTCGCGCATGGCGCCGCGCTCGAGCGCGACCACCTTCAAGCCCGCTTCCGCCAGCTCTTTCCCGAGAATGCCGCCGGTCCAGCCGAGCCCGACGATGACGGCATCGACCTCTTTCAATTTCGTCGCCATATCATCCTCCTCGCTCAGCTCATGTCCGCGATGCTGACCGGATCGTTGGGGAATTTCTTGTCGCGGTATTTCTCGACGTTCTCGCGGTGCACGGCGATCGCGCCGGGGAAGCCGATCAATTTCCAGCCCGCCTTGTCGCGGTTGCCGCCGTGGATCGGGTCCGAGAACATACCTTCCATCACGGTCTGATAGACGGTGGTCCAGAACACGCGCGCCGGCGGCCCGCCCTCGAACGCGACCTTGCCGGTGGAGAGGCCGACGAGCACCTCCTCGCGCTGCTCGACTGTGAGCCGGTCGAACGGCTTGCCGTAGGTTTTGCCGCAATGGGCGTTGGTCGCCGCGATGCCGGCGCGGTAGAGCTGCGCGGGCGTGAGCGGCAGCTGGTAGCCCTGGCTCGGCGCGCCCGGCTTCCACGGTCCCTGCATATAGAGCCGCTCGCCCTTGCCCCAGGCGCCGGCGAGCGCGCGGTCGATATAGATGTTGATGCCGATGTCGGTGCCCTTGGGGCTGAGCTCGTCGGCCGGCACCATGTGATCGACCAGCGCCTCGACGAAGGCGGCCTCGTCGAGATTGAGGAACGCGTAGCCCGGGTTGGCTGCGGCGGCCTGCGCGGCGGCGCCCTGCTGCGCCTGCGCGTCCTGGGGCAGGCCGACGGTCGTGGTGGCGGCCGCAGCGCCGCCCGCAACCGCGCCTTTCAAAAAGTCGCGGCGGCCGAAGCCTTGATCCTTCATGGCGTCCTCCCTCGCTCTGGCTTGTGACGTTCACCAGATGCCGAGCGTCAAAGTTGCCCCTTTCCGGGCACAGCGGCAAGGCCGGTTCGGTGCCGAACTCTACCGAAATGCCGGCGCCAAACTCGCAACGGCGCGCGTCATTCGTTTCGGCTATCGAGGCGGTCGTCCGGCCTGAATCGTTCTGAATCGACTTGAGACTATTGCGTTTGAGTGAGCTTATTCACAGCCCGGGGATGCGAATAGTGACATGTTCCCGTCTGCAAGCGGCGCCCGGTCGGGCCCCGCGCGTACCAAAGGACCACGGTCCGGAACTCGGAGATCATCATGAAGACGCTCATCACGGCGCTCAGGCAGCGCAAGAGTGTCGGGGTCGTCGCGGCGACGCTGATGATCGCGGCGGCGGCCGGTGGATGGACTGTTTCGACCACGCTCGCGACCAATGCCCAAGCGATCGAAGCGGCCTTTGAATTGAAGCGTAACAGCGACGCCGGCCTCGTCGGCTCCTATCGGGTGACCGGCACCGATCCCGACGGCAAGCCCTATGCCGGCGCCGGCACGGTGGATATCGCGCTGGCGCCGTCCGGCGCGCTCGAGCTCGACTGGGACAACGGCAAGACCGTCGGCGTCGGCCAGGTCATCGGCAATGTTCTTGCGGTGGCTTGCTTGAGCAAGGGCCGAACCGCGATCCTGATGATGACCATCAATCCGGATGGCTCGCTCTCCGGCAATTGGTCGCGCAGGACCGTTCGCGGCTACAAGGGCACCGAGACCTGGAAGAAGATTTAAGCACCACGTCACGAGATCCGACGTCGCCGCCCGGACGTATCATCCACCGCGCGATATAATCCCGCCTCGGATCGGAGACGAGGTGGATACGAAAGCCGAAGCAGCAGGCGCGCCGGCGTCGTCCTGGTCACCGTTGGCGGTTCCCGCCTTCCGGATGGTCTGGACCGCGACGCTGCTCGCCAATGTCGGCGCCTGGATGGCCAGCGTCGGCACGGCTTGGCAGATGACGGTGCTCGATCCGTCCCCGATCATGGTATCGCTGGTGGGCGCGGCGACCGCGCTGCCGAGTTTCCTGTTCGCGCTTCCCGCCGGCGCGCTCGCCGACATCGTCGACCGGCGCAAGCTCCTCATCATCGCCCAGGTGTTCATGCTGGCGGTGATGCTGGTGCTGTGCCTGCTCACCGTAACCAAGCTGATAACGCCGATTACGCTGCTACTCCTGATCTTCGTGTTGGAGATGGGCTCGGCCTTCGAGACGCCGGCCTTTCTGGCGGTGCTGCCGGAGCTCGTGCCCAAGCGGCAGCTCGCGCCGGCGCTCGCGCTCAACGGCTTGGGTATCAACATTTCACGCGTGATCGGCCCCGCGGTCGGCGGCCTGGTGATCAGCGCCTTGGGCGTGAGCGCGGCCTTCGCGATCGACGCGGCCGCGTTTCTGGCCGTGATCTTCGCCTATGCCAGCTGGCGGGCGCCGCGGCACGAGAGCCATCTGCCGGCGGAGCGCCTCACTGCCGCGATGCGCAGCGGATGGCGATTCGCGCGCGAGTCCCCCGCGCTCAAGGCCACGCTGGTGCGCGCGGGCCTGTTCTTCCTGTTTGCAAGCTCCTATTGGGCCCTGCTGCCTCTGATCGCCCGCGACCAGCTCGCGGGCGGGGTGAATGCCTATGGCATCCTGTTCGGCTGCGTCGGCGCCGGCGCGGTCGCGGGTGCGCTCGTGCTGCCCTATGTCCGCGCCCGCGTATCGCCGGATCGGCTCGTGCTCGGCGGTGGCCTGGTGACCGCGGCGGCGACCGCCGCGCTCGCCGTCGCGCACACGATGATCGTCGCAGTGCCGATCATGCTGGTCACCGGCGCCGCCTGGCTCGCCGTCATGTCGAGCATCATGGTGGCGGCGCAGGTCGCCCTGCCGGGCTGGGTCAAGGCGCGCGGATTGGCGCTCGCCCAGATGGTGCTCAACGGCGCGCTGATGCTCGGCAGTGTCACATGGGGCGTCGTCGCCGATCGGCTCGGAATTCCCTGGGCGCTGGCGCTATCGGGCGCCGGCCTCGCGCTCGCCAGCGCCGTGACGCTGCGCTGGAGCCTGCCGGGCGACGACAGCCTCGATCTCAGCCCGTCACTGCATTGGCCGGCGCCCGTGGTGGCGATGCCGCTGCCCGGCGACCGCGGGCCGGTCATGGTCACGGTCGAATACATCGTCGAGCCCGAAAATCGCGCGGCCTTCGCCGAGGCGCTTGCCGCCAACGCCCATGTTCGCCGCCGCGACGGCGCGATCTATTGGCACCACTTTATCGACACCGCCGATCCGCGCCGGCATGTGGAGGTATTCGTGGTCGAGAGCTGGCTCGAGCACATGCGCCAGCACGAGCGCGTCACCCGCTCGGACGTCGCAGTCGAGGCCGAAGTCCGGAGATTCCACGTCGGACCCGATCTGCCGCGCGTGTCGCATTTCATCAGCGCGACGGCGCCCGGTTGAGCGGGCGGACGTTCCGAGGCGAACGGCAGCAAGTTCCAAGAAAGCCAAGCCAGTGTGAGCTAGCTCACACTGCATCGCACCAACGCGCCGTATTGTACGGCGGTCACCGAGGGATCGGTGATGGCGGTAGATCCTCTACCGCCGCCCTCTTGGGCGTTTCCTCCCTCGACTTGGCCCCGCCAGCCCCCGGCTCGCGGGGCCTTTTTCGCGCGGCGCGAGCGCTTGTGAGCGCTCCCTTGCGATGCAAGGATGGCGATCGGGGAGGGAGCGGGCATGCGCCGCCGCGATATCCGCCGATGGCTATGGTCGCTCGTCCTGCTGGCGTCGGCCGCTGCGGCACAATCGCAGCCGCTCGACTATCCGTCCCAGCGCATCACCATCGTCGTAGGCTTCGCCGCCGGCGGCTCGGTCGATGCGATCGCTCGCGTGATCGCAGAGCAACTGCAGGAGCGCTGGGGTCGTCCGGTCGTGGTGGAGAACCGCACCGGCGCCACCGGCAACCTCGCCGCCGCCGCGGTCGCGCGCTCCGCTCCCGACGGCCATACGCTTCTGTTCACCGCGACCGGTGTCGCCATCAACCAGAGCCTCTACGAGAGCCCGGGCTTTTCGATCAAGGATCTGACGCCGATCAGCTTTGCTGCGGTGAACACCGTGGTATTCGCGGTCAATCCGACAAATCCCGCGCGCACGCTCAAGGAGTTTGTGAGTACCGGCAAGAGCTTCGTGTTCGGGACGGCGGGGGTGGGCTCCGGCGCTCACATCACGGCGGAATATTTCTTCAAGGCGCTGGCCAAGGTCGAGGCGATCCACACGCCCTATCAGAGCGGCGCGCAGGCCGCGACCGCGCTCCTGGGCAA
>Ga0099827_10000526_pt1 | contig 17598 bp, 19 predicted proteins | sample CZO8metaG_FD_79339 | JGI IMG/M metagenome (GOLD analysis project Ga0099827, IMG submission 79339) | Vadose zone soil microbial communities from the Eel River Critical Zone Observatory, Northern California, USA - CZOApr15con1.8 metaG | ecosystem: Environmental > Terrestrial > Soil > Vadose zone ...
TGAGGTGGCTAGCGGTGGTCCCAGGAGCGGCCAGGCCTCACGCGAACATAACCCGTGATGAAGCAGCATCCTCATCGGATTGTCGAGCAGATAGCCAGGTGGGCCGAGAACAGCCCCGACCGTCCTGCTATCACAGATCGTACCGGGACAGTAATGTTCGGACGGCTGTGGGAGGAAGCCAGGTCGTGCGCCGGTTTCCTTGCTCGGCAGGGAGTGCAAGAGGGCGAGGCGGTGGGCCTCCTCCTGCCAAACCGCGGGCTGTTCGTGGCCGCCCTCCTGGGCATCACGCGGATGCGCGCCGGCGCGGTTCTCTTCCCCACGTCGCTTGCTCCAGCAGAAGTGCGGCAGTACGGCGAGATCGTGGGAACCCGATTGATCCTTGCAGGACTGACACACCGAGCCCTCCTCCTGGAGGCCGGCGGCAGACCCGGCCCCGCAAGCTACCAGGATCTGCAGGCATTCGCGTTTGATGTTCCCCCAGCCCACGGGCTTATGCGGGACGACTTCATTGTGCAGCTCACCTCGGGAGCCGACCAGCCATCAAAGCTCGCCGTCCGGACCCACGCGGCAGTGTGGAACGAAATCCTGGACTTCGCCCAGGAGATCACGCTCACCGAACGCGATACGACGTTGGTGCTGCCGTCAATCTTCCACTCCTACGGTCTGATCGGCGGCGCGCTCGCCACACTGTGCCAGGGCGGTCGCGTTATCCTTCAGGATGGGTTCGACCCGCAGGTCGTGCTCCAGGTCATCCGGCAAGACCGCCCGACGATCCTGTTTGCCGTCCCCGTGATGTACCGGGGCCTGATCCAGGCTCCTCACCAAGACGGCGAAGACCTCTCGTCTCTTCGACTGTGCTTCAGTGCGGGCGCGCCGCTGCCCCAGGATGTGGATAAGGAGTTCGCCCGGCGCTTTGGCCGCAGGATCTCCCAGGACTACGGATCGACCGAAGCAGGCGTGATCACCCTCCGGCTACAATGGTCGCCGCACCTGCAGCATTCGGTAGGCTGGCCGGTCCGCGGCCGCACGATCACCATCGTGGGTTCTCACGGCCGCACGCTCCCACCGGTGGAAGTTGGAGAAGTCGTCGTCCAGTCGTCGGCGCTGGCGCGCGGGTATCTGGGCGACGCGCGGACTGGGACGGCGATCCGCGAAGGTCGTCTTCACACTGGCGACTTGGGCTGGGTCGACGAGGACGGGCATCTTTTCCTTGTCGGCCGGAAGAGTGCTCTCATCGATGTGGCCGGCGTGACAGTGGACCCCGCCGCGGTAGAAGCCATCATTGCCAGGATGCCGGGGGCGCAGGACATCGCCGTCGTCGGGATGCCGGACCCTGCCGGCGGCGAGCGGGTCAAGGCCGTCGTGGTTGCAGAGGGGATCACGGCGGAGCAAGTCCTGAACTACTGCAGGCGGCACCTGCCAGACACGCATCTGCCGCAGGTCGTGGAATTTCGCAGCGAGATCCCGCGGACACCAGCGGGAAAGATCCTGCGGCGGCTTCTGCGTCAGACCCCACAGTACCACACGACGGCGGAGTAGCTTCAGGTTCAAACCACGGCAACCACATGCGGTTGTCACCCGTCGAGGAGCGCATCGCGCGAGAAAATCTTTTCCACGCGTGGCTTGTCTCACGCCTCGATCCTTGAACGTGCTCACTTGGCGCAGTCGAGGGAAAACGTGGAGCCGGGCGGGCGTTTTCTGCCTCTATCGAAGACCGTCACGGCCAGGGTCGGGCGATGCTCTGGCCAGCCCCGAAAAAACACCAAGTGCGGGCACGCAGAGTCCAAATCCCCCTTACGAGGGCACGGAACGTCCCAGTGCGTACTCGATGGCCGTCCGGACATGAAAGCTCCCGGGCACCACCTCGATGCTCTGCAGGATCCAGACGACGCCGACTACATCCGTGTCTAAAAGCATTGCACTCCCCGCTTGATCAACTGGCGCTAATAGCGCAGGCTGTGGGAACCCTAACAGCTACTCCAGGCGCCGTTCCAGGGGCTGGCCCTCGGCGCAGAGTGGACATACCGGTGCATGGTACGCGTCCAGATCGAACACGGCGAGTGGTTCGACCGGGACGCCCAGCTGAAGGGGGACGCTGCTGCGGTCGACCAGCACCGCCACACCGGTCACTTGACCCCCCGCCGCGGCAACGAGGCGCATCAGTCCCCTCGCCGAATCGCCGGTCACGATTACGCCTATTAGAATTAGAACACCCTCACCCGCCTTTACTTGGAACCTCGGTCGCAGCGTTCGGCCTCCAGGCGGTCCGTCCGCAAAGATCGCTCTCGCACCGATCTGCCTAGCCACCTCGTAGCCAAGGATGGCATCCGGCCCCAGCACAGCCAGCACGGCCTGCGGCTGCCGGTCCCGGAACCGCTCCGCGATTGCGCGGCCTATGGTAGCAGTGAGACCGGGGTCCTGCACAATCGCTTCCAGCTCCACGTAGTAGGGCGTGTGCATGCCTGAACTGAGCAGGAAATGACCCCGCCGGACCGGCGCGTGCTCCCTCACCAGCAACTCCAGGGACGCCGCTTCCATATCAATCCTCCTTAGGATGGATCAGGGGACATGGATGGGGTTTCGTTTGAAGACCTCTGCGACCCTACCGTTCCCCTACTGTGGGCATGTTCTCAGACTAGCGAGAACGCTCGGCGAAGTGTGATGGCGACAGTTCGACCCGCGGTCTCCAGCGCCCTGTGTTCAGTTGGCGCTTCCGAAAGGGCATGCTAAGTTGTCGGCGAGGTTGTGTGCGAGTGCGCTCGAAAGGAACGCGCTGGTCCCGATCGCGTGAACGCTCCAGTCCCTTGCTCGCACGAGCACCCCGAGTGCCAGAGAGGTAAGCGCATGACAAACGACGGCAGCAGCGGTATCAAGAACCACCCGGTGGTGTCGCCCGAAGAGTGGCTCTCGGCGCGCACGGCATTCCTTGCGAAGGAAAAGGAGTTCACGCGGCTTCGAGACGAGTTGAACCGGCAGCGGCGCGCTCTCCCCTGGGGAAAGGTTGACAAGCCGTACGTCTTCGATGGGCCGAGCGGCACAGAGACCCTGGCCCAGCTCTTCGCGAACAGGAGCCAGCTAGTCATCTATCACTTCATGTTCAGCCCCGCGTGGGACGAGGGGTGCCTGCACTGCTCGTTCTGGGCCGACCATTTCGACGCCATGAGCGTTCACCTGAATCATCGCGATGTGACCATGGTCGTCATTTCTCGAGCCCCGTTGGCCAAGATCGAGCCGTTCAAGAAGAGAATGGGATGGAAATTCAAGTGGCTGTCCTCGTCCCAAAGCGATTTCAACTACGACTATCAGGCGTCATTCACCCCGAAAGATATCGAGAGTCGATTTGCATTTTACAACCATCTGCGCACGGATCCCGGCGACGCGGACCGAGAGGGGCTCAGCGTCTTCTACAAGGACGAGCGAGGCGCCATCTTTCACGCCTATTCGACCTATGCGCGCGGGATCGACATGCTCAACGGCACCTATCATATCCTCGACCTTGTTCCCAAAGGCCGCGACGAGGACCCCCAGGACCCGCAGGCCTGGGTCCGGCACCACGATCGATACGAGGACTGAGCGCGGCGCGGAACGCCTGAAACGGGTTTGCGGGGGGGATCCGTATGAGATCGGCGCCACCAAAGTCGGGTCTGGGAAGGAGACGAAGCGCGGATCTTACGGCGCTGCCAAGTCGTTCAATCTCGAGCGGTGTATGAGTAAGGCACCGACTCGTCCGGCGGCTGCTCGTTCAGGTAGGTCAACACATCTCGCAGGTCATTGATATCGACACCGGGCCGCAGGGTATGAATGGGCCCGACCGCCTCGCGGACGCGCGGGAGGTGCAGGCGGCGGTCGTCAACATATAGGACTTCCTCGGCTCGAACGGGCACCCCGTCTGCCGCCAATTCCTGGAAGAGCGCCGCGATGGTCCGTTCCTTGTACGGATGCGGTTCTACCTTGGGCCGCGTGAAATAGCCAGAGAGCCCCAGCAGGTCGAAGATCGCAAACACGGGCTCGGGCTGGTTCCAGCTGGCGACGGAGATGAGGATCCCCTGCTGGCGGAGCGTTGAGAGGACTTCCTGCACGCCCGGAAACAACCGAACGCAGATGCCGTCTGCGTCCCGCACAGTCTCCGCGTCGACTTTAGTCAAGGGCAGCCGCAGCTCGGACACGTTATGGTGGTCCCACAGCGTCAGATCACAGTCGAAGATGACGAGTTTAATTCCCATTTCGCCTCCGCATCAGCTCCCGGCGGACATCCCGGAGCTCCACGCCCCGCTCGACGAGCAGCAGCCACGTATGGTAGACCAGATCGGCAGCCTCTTCGATGACCCGCTGGTCGGTCTCCATCTGGACCGCCTGGACGAGTTCCTCCGCCTCTTCCCCAACCTTGTCGGCGATCGCCGCTCGGCCCGCGAGGAGCAGCGACGTCGTATACGAATCCGTCGGCATCTCGGCGCGCCGGCGCTTCAGTAGCTCAAACAGTTCATCCAAGACGCCGGGCCGCACCAGGTCTGCGGCGTCGGTGCCATCTCCAGGCGCCTCGTGACCGTCAAAGCTCCTGAAAAAGCAGGTGCGGTGTCCGGTGTGGCAGGCCGTTCCCGCCTGGTCCACGACCAGCAAGAGCGCGTCGGCATCACAGTCAATGCGCACGGCGCGCACCGTCTGCGTATGACCCGATTCTTCGCCTTTGCGCCACAGCGCGCCCCGCGACCGGCTCCAGTACCACGCCTGGCCGGTGTCTAACGTTTTTTCCAGCGCCTCGCGGGTCATATAGGCGACCATCAGCACCTGCCCGGTCGCGGCGTCCTGGACGACCACCGGGATCAACCCTCCTGCATCGTAGGTCAGCTGGACCATGACTAGATCTCCTCAGTCGGCGCGGTCTCCTCAATCTTCCCAATCGTCCCGATCCTGCCGGTTCGGTCGATTGCGGTGATCGTGTGCATCAAGCAGATCGTGTAGATGGGACTCTCACCGGGATGCCTTGCGCCTGCAAATGCTGTTTCACCTCCCCGATCCGCAGCCGCCCTCGATGGAAGATGCTGGCAGCCAGCGCCGCATCCGCTCCGCCCTCCGTGAGCACCCGCCGGATATGCTCCGGCGTTCCGGCGCCCCCCGAGGCGATGACCGGGACGGACACGGCCGCTGCCACCGCGTGCGTCAAGTCCACGTCGTAGCCATCCTCAGTGCCATCCCGGTCGATGCTCGTCAGCAGAATCTCACCGGCACCCAACTCGACCGCCCGCTGCGCCCATGCCACCGCCTCCAGGCCGGCTGGGATTCTCCCGCCGTGTGTGTAGACTTCCCACCGTCGCGGAGTCCCGCCCATCTCCTTGGCATCGATCGCCACCACGATGCACTGGTTGCCAAAGCGCTCGGCGGCTTCTGAAATCAGTGCCGGGCGCCGGACCGCGGCCGCATTGATCGCCACCTTGTCGGCGCCGGCCAGCAGCATCCGCCGCACGTCCTCCACCGACCGAATGCCGCCTCCCACCGTGAGCGGAATGAACACCGCCTCGGCGGTGCGGCGCACTACGTCTTCCATCGTCTCGCGTCCTTCCACCGATGCGCCGATGTCCAGGAAGACCACCTCATCGGCGCCCTCCCGATCGTAGATCGCCCCGAGCTCGACCGGGTCACCAGCGTCACGCAGGTGGATGAACCGCACGCCTTTCACCACGCGGCCGTCCAGCACGTCCAGACAGGGGATGATGCGCTTGGTCAGCATACCGTCGCTCCCCACCGCGCCAGCAGGGCGGGCAGATCCACCCGACCTTCATAGAGCGCCCGACCTACGATCACCCCTTCCACTCCGAGCTCGCCCAGCGCGATGACGTCGGCGTTGGAGGCGATCCCACCGGCGGCGATCACCGGGACGGCCCCCGCGCGCATGAAGGCTCGAACCCCGTCAACATCAGGCCCGGCCAGCATGCCATCCCGACTGACATTGGTGTAGATGAACCGGCGAATGCCGCGCGCAGCGAGTTGGCTCCCCAGCGTGAGAGGGTCGGCATCTGCGACGTCAGTCCACCCCTTGACCGCGACGCGGCCGTCTTTGACATCGAGCGACACCGCCACCCGCTCTCCATACCTCGGACCTAACTCCTCGCCAAGCCGGAGGGCCGCCGTCCCCACGATCACGCGCGCCGCGCCGGCGGCCAGCCCGGCCTCGATATCCGCAAACGTGCGGAATCCCCCGCCCGTCTGCACCGGGACGCCTGCCTCAGACACAATCACGCGCAGCAGGTCGAGGTGGATCGGACGACCCGCATACGCTCCGTCGAGGTCCACGACGTGCAGATATCGCGCGCCTTCGGCCACCCACCGACCGGCGACGGCCGCGGGATCATCCGCGTACACCAGCTCCCGCCGGGCGTCGCCCTGGACGAGCCGCACGCAGCGGCCGTTGCGGATGTCGATGGCCGGGATAACCAGCATCAGCCAGGCACGCCAACGCGCCCTGCTGCGGTGTCCGCGATCCAGCCGGCGATGTTGCGGAGCAGGCGCAGACCGGTCCCCCCGCTTTTCTCAGGGTGAAACTGTAGGCCTAACACGTTGTCCCGGCGGATGATCGCGGGAAACTCTCGTCCATAGGTCGCGGTGGCGATCACCTCCACCGAGTCGCGGGGGTCGACCACATAGGAATGCACGAAATAGACCAACGCATCATTGCTCACGTCGGTCATGATCCCGTCTGGTTGGTGGATCATCAGCTGGTTCCACCCCATATGCGGAATCTTGACTCCCGGCGGCAGACGGCGCACCTCCCCTGCCGCAAGCGCCAGCCCCGGCGTGCCGTCCGCCTCCTCGCTGGACTCAAACAGCAGTTGCATGCCCAGGCAGACGCCCACCAGCGGGATCCCCGAGGCCACCCGCGCCCGAATCCACGACGGGAATCCTGCCGCAGCCAGCCGGGCCATAGCCGGCCCAAATGCGCCCACGCCCGGGAGCACGATGCCGTCGCAGTCGCCGGCCTCCTGCGGACTACGGATCAACGTCCCCCGGGCGCCGACAAGCTGCAGCGCCCGGGAGAGGCTGCGCAGGTTGCCCGCGCCGTAGTCGATGATCGCGAGCGCCGGCTCCACTACCCCAGCACCCCCTTCGTGGACGGGATGTGGTCGCCGACGATCCGGCTGGCCCGGTGCAGTCCAATCCCTGTGCCTTTGAACGTCGCCTCGATGATGTGGTGGACGTTGCGGCCGTGCACCTGCACCAGGTGCAGCGTCATCGCGCCCTGCGACACAAAGGCGCGGAAGAACTCCTCCACGAGATCGGCGGCGAAGGTGCCCACCAGCATCCGCTCCACCGCCAGGCCGTAGTGCAGATAGGGGCGGCCGCTGATATCGAGGGCCGCCAGCACCAGCGCGTCGTCCATTGGCGCATGCACCGAGGCAAACCGCGCAATCCCGCGCGCGTCGCCCACCGCGGCCCGAAACGCCTGCCCCAGGGCGATCCCAACGTCTTCCACCGTATGGTGCGCATCGACCGCCAGATCGCCCTGGGCCTGGATCTGCAGGTCGAAGCGGCCGTGCGCAGCCAGCTGGCGCAGCATGTGGTCGAAGAACGGCACGCCGGTCTCGATACTGATCTCGCCGCTGCCGTCCAGGTCGAGCGCAACGTCCACGCGCGTCTCGGTTGTGGCGCGTGTCACGCGGCCGATCCGACTCATGAGGCCACCACGCTTTCACGCAACGCCTCCAGGAAGCGCTCGTTCTCAGCTGGGGTGCCAATGGTGAGCCGCAGGCATCGGTCGAGCATGGGCTGACTGGACACATCCCGCACCAGCACGCCACGCTGCAGCAGCCGCGTGAACAGCACGGACGCCGGCAGGCCGGTGCGGAACAGGATGAAGTTCGCGTCGGAGCGGTAAGCAATCACACCCGCGATGCGACGCATCGCCTCTGCCACTCGCTCGCGCTCTCGAAGGATAGAGGCCACCCGTGCGGCGATCAGATCGGGACGGGTCAGCGCCACCAGCGCCGCCTCCTGGGCAAAGGCGTTGAGGTTGTAGGGCGGAAGGGCCTTTCGGACCGCGGCAATGACAGACTCAGCGGCGGTGATCCAGCCGACCCGCGCGCCGGCCAACGCGAACGCCTTCGAGAACGTCCTGATCACGGCCAGGTGAGGATACCGGTCGATGTCCGGGAGGAACGAGTCGGGCGCGAATCCGGCGTAGGCCTCATCGATCACCACCAGGCTGCCGGCGGCCTCCAGGATCGCCTCGATCCCCGCCCGTGCGAAGGCGTTTCCGGTGGGGTTGTTGGGCGAGGCGATGAACACCATCCCCACATCCGGGGCTTGCGCGGCCTCGAGCATCGCCGGCACATCCAGCGAGAAGTCCGGTCGCAGGCTCACCGTCCTGACGGCGGCCCCACCGACCACTGCCAGCGGCGCCGACATAGAATACCCGGGCGAGATCGGCAGCACCGTCCTTCCGCTGGCAAATGTCTCCACGAGCGCCAGAATCGCCTCATTGGACCCGTTGGTGACGGCGACCAGGTCCGGAGCGACGCCGTGTGACCGGGCCAGCGCCCCGCGCAGCGCCTCCGCGTCCACCGGCGGGTATCGGTTCCACGGCCGCGCCGCCAGCCGCCGCACGACCTCTTCCTTCAGCTCCAGCGGCCAGTCCCACGGGCTCTCATTCTGATTGAGTTTCACGGACGGGATCATCGGCACGGCCGCCCCGACCGGGCTCTCCAGCCGGTAGGCTCGCAGTCCGTCAATCGCTTCCCGCGGTCGAATGCGGGGCCCCTGTGCTTCCACTCGTTTCATCGCTCGACCACCGCCATGACATGCGCAGGAAACCCTTCGTACGTCCCCAATTTCTGGACGACCGATCGAATCTTGGCTAGGCCGGTCCCGTCAAGGCGTGCCAGCGATGAGCTCTTGAGAAAGCTCAGCGCTGTGACGCCGGAACGGCTCCGGGCTGACCCGCCGGTGGGCAGCGCGGCTGGCACACCGATGGCATAGTTGCTGGCAGAAAATGGCGTATCCTGACCGATGAGCACCTCGCCGGCGTTGCGGATTTGCGTAAGGGTCTCCAGCGGATCTCGCGTGGCAATCTGCAGGTGCTCCGGCGCGTAACGGTTGACGAAAGCCGCCCCCTCTTCCATTGTGTCTGCCAGCACAATGCCCCCATAGTCAGACAGGGCTGTGTGCGCGAAACGCCGCCGGTCCTCGGGCAGCCGCGCCAGATAGTCTGGCAGCAGTCGCGCCACCTCCGCGGCCAGCGGCCCGCTATCGGTGACCAGGATGGCCGCCGAGTCCAGCCCGTGCTCGGCCTCGTTCAGCAGATCAAGCACCAGCCGCTTTGGATCAGCGCTGTCGTCTGCCAGTACCATCGCCTCCGTGGGCCCGAGCAGCGTCAGCATCTGGACTCCCAGGGTCTGCGCCACCAGCTGGGTAGCGACGATGTAGGGATTGCCCGGTCCCACAATCGCAGGCACGGCCGGAATGGTTTCGGTACCCACCGCGAAGGCGGCAATCCCCGCCACGCCATTACAGCGAAAGATCCGGTGCACGCCCAGCAGATCGCACGCAACCACGAGCGCCGGGTCCACACCCCCGTCGGCGCGGGGTGGGGCCAACACCGCGATCTCCTCCACGCCTGCCACCACTGCCGGCGTGACGATCGTCACGCATGTTGACGGAAAGCGGCCCTTCCCCGCAGGCACGTAGACACCAACCCGCGGAAGCGGCGAGAACCGAACGCCGACGGTGATCCCTTCTTCCATTGTCTCAAACCAGCTGGCAGGCAGCAGGCGTTCGTTGAAACGGCGAGTGCGGCCGATCGCCTCAGCCAGGGCGTCACGAAGTTCGTCGCCGACGGTGCGGCGCGCCGCCTCGATCTCATCACCGCGCACCATCAGTTGTTCCCGGGTGAGGGCCACCCGGTCCCAGCGGCGCGTGTAGTCGAGCAGCGCGTCATCGCCTCGAGTCCGCACCTCGCCAATTGCGCGCTGCGCCGCGGCCAGGACCTCTGCATCGAAGATGCGGCTGTTTGCGCGGCGCAGCATGCGGCCCAACACCTCATCGCCCAACTGGGAAAGGCGGACGACCCTCATGCTCCCCTCAGGCATTGCCATCACGGCCCAACAGGGCGACGTCGGCCCGGCCCGCGGCCCCCTGGGCGGCTGCCTGCATTCGTTCGATCAGCGGACGCACCTGCGCACCGCTGGTGCGCAAGCTGACCCGGTTGACCACCAACCGCGCCGTAGAGCGGAAGACCTCAGCCACCTCAACCAGGAGGTTGTCACGCAGGGTCCGGCCGGTCATGACCACGTCCAGGATGCCGTCCGCCAGCCCCACGCGCGGAGCCAGCTCTACAGACCCATGCAGCTCAATGATCTCTACCGGCATCCGCTGTTCTTCAAAGAATCGCGCCGCGACGCGGGGGTACTTGGTGGCGATCCGCAGCAGCATGTCCGGCCGCGGCCACCGCTCCGTGTGGTCAGCCGGCAGCGCCACCACGCCCCGGCACGCACCGAAGCCCAACTCCACCAACTCATACACATCTCGCTGCTGCTCCAACAGGAGGTCCTTGCCTACGATGCCGGCATCCGCAGCGCCCTGTTCCACGAAGGTCAGGATATCGGCCGGCTTGGCGATGAGGATCTGCAAGCCGTTGCCGGCTGGGAGCACCAGGCTGCGCTCCTGCGGGACATCGCCAATCAGGCGCAGGCGCTGGAGCAGCTCCACCGCATCCGCAAACAGGCGGCCGGTGGGGATGGCCAGAGTCAATGGCTCCATGCGGCGACCTTGACCTCGGGCTGGGGCGTGAGGGCGGCAACGAGCTGACGCCGTCCCGTCGACCACTCGCGTCCTGCGCGTGTGTCATAGAGCCAGATGTCTTCGCCCTCCACACGCGCCACCCGCACGATGCCCTCGACTCGCGCCCACCGCAGCGCCGTCGGCCAGTCCAGCGCGCCTGTCACCAGCACGCGCACCCCGGAGCGTCGAAGTTCTGAGGCGAGGCTAATAGATGGTGCGCGCCGATGGGCATCGGTCACGATGAGGAGATCACAGGGCAACGCGGGTTCCTGCGGGGCTGCGGCCAGCACGCGCTCCAGCCCCAGCGCAAACCCGGTGGCCGGACAGTCGGCGTCGAATCGGGCCAGCAGCGTGTCGTAGCGCCCGCCGCCCAGAAGGGGATAGCCCGCGCCCCGGCCGTAAGCCTCGAAGACGATGCCCGTATAGTAACTAAAGTCTCGAATCACGCTGAGGTCGACCTCTACAGCATCGGCGACCCCGTAGGCCCCCAGGCACGCCATGACCGCCTCGAGCTCTTCAAGGGCGGCGCGGCTCGCCGGCGATGTCGCAAAGTCCCAGGCTTTTGCGAGCCCGTCGGGTCCATGCAGTTCAGGCAGCGCCGGCAGCAACCTGGCCAGGGGTCGGCCGGGCACGACGTCCTCAATGCCGACGAACTCGCGGCGATACAGGCGGGCACGCACGTCTGCCTGCTGGTCTTCCGAGAGTTCGGCCAGCAGGTCGCCCACAAAACCCAGATGCCCCACGTGGACGGTTGCTCCCGGCACGCGGGCCAGCCGCAACGACGCCACGGCCAGGGCAATGACCTCCGCGTCACCGTCCAGGCGCGGTTCGCCCAGCAACTCCACGCCGGCCTGTGTGAACTCGCGCAACCGACCCCGACCCGGTTCCTGGCGGCGAAAGACCGGCGCCACGTAGGAGAGGCGCAGAGGCCCGGACGCGCCGCGCAGCAGTCGCGTCGCCGCGAAACGCGCAATCGGGACGGTCATCTCGGGCCGCAGCGCCAACAGGTCTGCACCGTCGACGATCTTGACCAGTTGATCCTGGATGCCGGGACCCGCGCCGCGCAAGATCGTGTCCAGGTACTCCAGGGTGGGGGTCACCACCTCGCGGTAGCCCCACCGCGCAAACTGCTCGCCCAGCTGGGTGGCCATCGCGCTCCTGCGCTCCGCCTCAGGCGGCGTGAGGTCCCGGACGCCGTCGGGCACCTGCTGCCAGCGCGTGGACCTGTCCTGCCGCAAGCGCATGTTCTTCACCTATTTATCTAGTTAAAGTGATAGCAATGAAAACTGGGCCTTAGCCTAGCATGGGCCTGCGGACGCTGTCAATGGGGGTGGAGAGGGGATCGGCGCACGGCGGGGCGCGCGCCCAGGCGACCTAAGACGAGCCGGTAGCCGTCGGCGCCGTACTCCAGGAACCGGCGAACGCGGCTGATCGTCGCGCTGCTGGCATGGGTCCGCCGCGCCACCTCATCATAGGTATGACCCTCGAACAGCAGCCGGGCAATTTCCAGCCGCTGCGCCATCGCCTTGAATTCTCCAACCGTACAGACGTCTTCTAAGAACCGGTAGCACTCCTCCACCGTCTTCAAAGCGAGCACGGCCTCGCAGAATCGATCCGCCAGCGGGTCCTTCAGTTTCGGATTGACGACGGCACGCAGTCGCGGTGACGCCATGAGACACCTTCCCGCCTGGGGTCTCGCTCCACAGGGGCAAATGCCGGCCTCAGGCGTCCACCCACTTCTCCCTATCCTGCGGCACGCCCTCCCGAGGTCCAGGCGTCCCCGTCACACCAATCCGCTAGCCCAGAAGGGGCCTGCTCGAATGGTCCCGGCCTATTGCCTGATGATGCACTGACTCCCACGTGGCAGGGAGTGTGAGGACGGATAGGGGTTACCAAAGTCGGGCCCGGGACGAGCGCGAAGACCCTTGACAGCACTGGAGCTGGCGATTGGACCCGAGCCAATGACTCGTCTGCTCATGCTTCGAGCTGCATCTTCATGCAATCGAACAGTTCGTTGGTTTTCTTCTCCACCGTAGTGCTGAGCAACCTCGCCCCCACACTAGCGATCGTCCCACTGACCACGACATCAGCCTTCCAGGCCAGGGTCGTCATGTGAGCTCCATCTTCGGAGAGCTCAATCGTGCTTTCGACATCCACCCCACTGCCGAGTCCGCCCCCATGCCCCTTGATCCGGGCGCGCCTGGGTGCGTCGAGGTCTAGCATCGCGATGTCAAAGGCGAAGGTGCCTTTGATGAACGAAACTCCGACGCGCACAACGGCCTTGAACTTCCCTGCTTCTAGCACCTCCAGACTCTGGACATCGGGGAAACACTTGCTCACCGCATGAGGATCCACGAGGAAGCTCCAGACCTTGTCTCGGGAGGCTTTGATCGTCAGGGCCCCCTCGAAGTGCAGTCCCATCTATGCCTTTGCCATTGCGTACTTGGTCGGCTCCCGTTCAAAGGTCACCTTGCAGTGGGCGGAGCAGAAATAGTACCTCGTTCCTTGATAGTCTGCAGTGTGTTTCGCCGAAGCAACCTCCACGGTCATACCGCAGACCGGATCCGTTGCCTCGTCGATCACAGGCGCCTCTATCGGCGCGGTCTGATGGGTCCGCCGCACCTGAATGATCTCAGCCATAATGCTGATGGCAATCTCCTCGGGGGTCACCGCCCCGATATCGAGACCCGCGGGGACCTTGACGCGCTGCAGCCGTTCTGACGGGATCCCCCGGCTCCTGAGGTATGCGAACACGGCTTCCGCCCGTTTCCGGCTGGAGACCAGGGCCACATACGCAGCGTCGCCGCCGACCACCCACTCAAGCGCCTCTTCGTCAGCGGTGCCCATCGTGGCCACGACCGCGTAGGTGGATGGCGTAATCTCGGCCTTGACCTGTTCCAGTGGGAGTTGAGGGTCGGCTTCCAGATGCTGCCCCTTGCCTCCGGCCTCGGCTAGCCAAACGTCAAAGCCTTGCAGTCTTCCTAGTTCCGCCAGCGTGCGCACAAGAGGGGCCTCCCCAATGAGAACCAGCTGGGGCCTCGGGAGCACAGGTTCGATGTAGATTTCCAGTGTGCCGCCGCTGTGGCAGGTCATGAGATGATGAATCACCCCCTCGCGTCGATCATCCAGGCCTTCAGGAGCCAGGCTGATCAAACGCGGCGCTCCGCTGCGGAGCGACAGTTGGGCCTCTTGGACAACAACAGGGTGGGTGCAGCTTCCTCCGACCCACCCCTCCATCGTCCCGTCAATCAGGACAATCGCCTTCATGCCCGGCCTGGCCGAAACTGGCCGCTCCGCCCGAACCACCGTCGCCACGGCAAACGGTTCGCCGCGTACCGTCAGTTCGCGCACACGTTCCACAAGATCGTCCATGTCGGCGGGCTTACTCCGTCACGCCTCGCCCCCGCAGTTCCTTCCACACCTTCCAGGGGGTGATCGGGATATCGATGTGCCTCACCCCCAGGTGCCACAGCGCATCCACGACCGCGTTGGCAATCGCTGCGGGCGCACCGACCGTGGCGGACTCCCCCACGCCCTTCGCCCCCAGCGGATGATGGGGGGACGGGGTCGTGGTCTTATCCGTCTCCCATTTCGGCGTCTCCATGGCCGTCGGCAGGAGATAGTCCATGAAACTGCCGCCGCGGATGTTCCCGTCCTCGTCGTACGTGATCTCCTCGTACAGGGCCGGCGCTAGTCCCATGGTGAGTCCGCCGTGGATCTGCCCTTCCACGATCATCGGGTTGATGATGTTGCCACAATCGTCCACGGCCACGAACCGCCGGATCTTCACCTCGCCGGTCCCTTTGTCGATGTCCACCACACAGATGTAGCTCCCGAAGGGAAACGTCAGATTCGGCGGGTCGTAGTAGGCGACCGCCTCCAGCCCTGCCTCCAGCCCCTGCGGGTGATTGGTGTAGGCGGCGAAGGCAATGTCCTGAATCGTCTTGGCCCGATCCGGGGAGCCCTTGACGTAGAACTTCCCTCGCTCCCACTCCAGGTCGGTCTCGCTCGCCTCCAGCAGGTGTGCAGCAATCTTTTTCGCTTTCTCCCGGATCTTGCGGGCGGCCATCGCGCCGGCCGCCCCGGCGACGGGGGTACTACGGCTGGCGTAGGTGCCCAGACCGTAGGGGGCGGTATCGGTGTCGCCCTCTTCCACCACGATGTCGTCCTCCGGAATCCCCAGCTCATGGGCGATGATCTGGGCGTAGGTGGTCTCATGCCCTTGCCCCTGTGACTTGGTCCCGAAGCGGGCGACGGCCTTCCCAGTTGGGTGGATGCGGATCTCGGCGCTGTCGAACATCTTCAAGCCCAGGATGTCGAAGGTCTGCGAGGGGCCGGCGCCAACGATCTCCGTGAAGCTGGAGATACCAATGCCCATGAGCTCACCGCGCTTGCGCTTCTCGGCCTGTTCTTTGCGAAGCTCGGCGTAACCGATCTTCTCCATTGCCTTCTTGAGGGCGCCGTGGTAGTTGCCGCTGTCATAGGTCCATCCCAGCGCAGACTTATATGGAAAGGCCTCCGGTCGGATGAAGTTCTTCAGACGGAACTCTGCAGGATCCAGGCCGAGCTGGTGTGCCACGATATCTGCCATCCGCTCGATGGTGTACGAGGCCTCGGTGACCCTGAACGAGCAGCGGTAGGCGATGCCTCCCGGGGGCTTGTTAGTGTAGACGCCGTCCACCTCTGCGAACGCCGTCTGGAAGTCATAGGAACCCGTGCAGATGGAAAACAAGCCGGCCGGGAACTTGGAGGGGTTGGCCGCGGCGTCGAAGGCCCCATGATCGGCGACGGTCTTCACGCGCAGGGCCGTCAGCGTGCCGTCTTTCTTGGCCGCGACTTCAGCGGTGATGTGGTAGTCGCGGGCAAACGAGTCGGCCTGGATGTTCTCCATGCGGTCCTCAATCCACTTCACGGGTTTGCCGGTCAGCACTGACGCCGCGATGGCCACCACGTAGCCGGGATAGACCGGCACCTTCCCGCCAAAGCCGCCGCCGATATCCGGAGAGATGACCCGAATCTTGTGCTCGGCCAGGCCCAGATGGCCAGCCACCAGGGCGATGACGGTGCGGACGGCGTGTGGTGCCTGCGTCGTCATCCACAACGTCAGCTTTCCCTCGACTGGATCCCACCTGGCCACGCATCCGCACGTCTCGATCGAGGAGACATGGATACGGGGGATATAGAGGTCCTGCTTGACAGTGACCTCCGCCCCGCGGAACGCTTTGTCGGTGGCGTCCTTGTCGCCCACCTGCCAGTGCCAGATATGGTTGCTCTTCTGCTCCCGATCCTGGCGAAGGATCGGTGCGCCAGGTTCAAGCGCCTTCTTTGGATCCACCACCACCGGCAGGGGCTCGTAGTCGACCTCTACCGCCGCCGCGCCATCGGCGGCAATGTATCGCTCGGTGGCCAGTACCGCCGCCACCTCCTGCGCCTGATACAGCACGGTGTCGATGGGCAGCACCATTTGCTTGTCGGACATCAGCGTGGGCATCCAGGCCAGCCCGTACTTGTCGAGGTCCTTGCCCGTGATGACCGCCAACACCCCGGAGATGGCGAGAGCCTTCTCCGGGTGGATGGCCTTGATCGTCGCGTGGGCATAGGGGCTGCGCACGATGTCCAGGTAGAGCATCCCCGGGAGCTTAACGTCGTCGATGTAGGTCCCCTTGCCGCGAATGAAGCGCGGATCCTCTTTGCGCTTGACGGCATGCCCCATTCCGTGAACCTGCGCCATCACGATGACCTCCTCTCGCCGCCCGCGGCCGGCGCGCTACCCAGCTTCTCCGCCGCGAACTTGACCGCCTCAACGATGTTGACGTAGCCCGTGCATCGGCAGAGGTTGCCGGAGATCCCCCAGCGGATCTCTCCCTCCGAAGGGTGAGGGGTTCGCTGGAGCAGGGCGTAGGCGGACATCATCATCCCCGGCGTGCAGAATCCGCACTGTAGCCCGTGCTTCTCATAAAAGCCCTCCTGGATCGGATGCAGTTGGCCATCTTTGGCCAGCCCCTCCACCGTCATCATCTCGCGGCCGTCGGCCTGGACAGCGAAGACCGTACAGGACTTCACGGCGCGGCCATCCATGATGACCGTGCAGGCTCCGCAGTTCGTGGTGTCGCAGCCCACATGGGTTCCGGTGAGGCCCAGCACCTCTCGGATGAAGTGCACCAGCAGCAGCCGCGGCTCGACCTCGGCCTCGTGGACGCTCCCGTTGACCGTCACCTTGATCCGATTGCCCATCATGCACCCCCTTTGGCCCGCTGGACGGCTAGCCGCAGCGCCCGAACGGTCAGAACTCTCACGACATCGCGCTTGTAGTCCGCAGGACCGCGCAGATCGCTGGCCGGATTGCACTCCTCGGCAGCCAGCTGAGCGGCCTTGGCGAAAGCGGCGTCATCGGCCTTGGTCCCGCGGAGAGCCGCTTCAGCCCGCCTCGCTCGCAGTGAGGACGGGCCCACGTTACAGAGCCCAATCCCCACATCTTCAACGGCCCCTTTCCGGTCAAGAACAAGCTGAGTCCCCACAGCGGCAATGGCGAAGTCGCCCACCTTGCGCTCAAGCTTTAAGTAGGCGCCTCCGCTGCCCGGCCGCGGCTGGGGGACAAGGATCTCGGTAAGGATCTCGTCGGGCTGGAGCACTGTCGTAAACGTATCGACAAAGAATTCATCGATGGGAACCGTACGTTTCCCTCGGGGTCCGATCACATTCACCTGGGCTTTGGCTGCCAGCATCGCCGCCCCCCAGTCCCCGGCCGGGTCGGCGTGGGCGAGCGATCCGCCGATCGTCCCCATGTTGCGGACCAGGGGGTCCGCAATGACTTTGGCCGTATCGCCCACA